>Ga0136611_10000389_pt1 | contig 28263 bp, 25 predicted proteins | sample AntDrymUQ2232306_2_FD_106645 | JGI IMG/M metagenome (GOLD analysis project Ga0136611, IMG submission 106645) | Polar desert sand microbial communities from Dry Valleys, Antarctica - metaG UQ223 (23.06) | ecosystem: Environmental > Terrestrial > Soil > Desert | place: Antarctica: Dry Valley...
CATCCTCCCCTTCCCCCTCGGATGGGGGAAGGGGCCGGGGGATGGGGGCACCCCTTATCCTGCCGCTCGTGCTCGCGGGCATCGTGTCACTGGCAGCGTATCTCGCGGGCACGCCGTACACCCTGCTCGATTCCCCGAAGTTCCTGGCGGACTTTCGCACCCAGATGAGCTTCGTGGACGAGGGCTGGGAGGGGCAGGCGGCCATTGCGCCGGGCGTGGCGTATCTGTTCGCCCTCGGCTGGGGCACAGGCTGGGTCATGCTCGGGCTGTCGTTGGTGGGCCTGGTCCTGCTCGCGCGGCAAGCGCCGGCCATGGCCCTGGTGCTGGCGAGCTTGCCCCTGTCGTACCTGCTGTTCATGCTCGGCAACAACCTGTTCTTCGTGCGCTTCGCGCTGCCGGTGGTGCCATTCTTGTGCCTGTTCGCGGCGTACGCGGTGGTCGCGCTCGCCCAGATGGTTGGGCGAAGCAGCGGTCAGCCGGGCGTCGCGGGGCTGGTTGGCGCGGGGCTGGCAATCGCCGCGCTGGTGCAGCCGACCATCGACAGCATCCGCCACAACGTCCTGATCGGGCGCGAGGATACACGGGCGCTGGCGGCGCGCTGGGCGCTGGAAACCGTGCGGCCCGGCGAGAAGCTGCTCGTCGAGGAGTACACCATCCGCGACCGCCGCGACCGCGCCTACAACGGCCCGGCCTGGCAACTCGACACCGACGAACTGGACGTGAACGGCGTGCCGCGCGCGAATCCGACCGCGCCGCTGCGGGGCACCCATCGCTACGTGATGGTGTCGAGCTTCCAGTACGAACGGTTCGGTCGCGGAGCGGGCCGCGCCGAGCGACAAGGCGTGTTCTACGCCGCGCTCGACCGCGAGTGGACGCTGGCGGCCCAGTTCGCGCCGGGCGTCGGCAACGCGCCCGTACCCTTCGACCTCGAGGACCTCTACACGCCGTTCTGGAACCTCGCTCGCTACGAGCGTCCCGGCCCGACGATCAAGGTGTACGAACGGCCGTAGCCCGGGCTACTCGATGTAGCCGAGCGCTTCCAGGCGGTCCTTGACGAGCGCCTCCTCCTCGGCCGACATGCGGACCGCGCCGCCGCCGTGGCCGTTCTGGGCCGTGCGGAGCTGCTCGCGCAGCTCGGCCAGCAGGGTCGGCTGTTCGAGGGCCAGATTCCGCTTCTCGCGCGGGTCGGTTTCGAGGTCGTAGAGCTCTTCGGGGATGCTCGGGTTCTCGGGCGCGGCGATGTACTTGTGCGTGCCTGTCCGCAGCCCGACGAGCCGATTGACGTTGTCATGGAGCATCGTCTGGAGCGCCTCGGAGACGGCCGGGCGGTCGGCCGTGTCGTCGCCCCACATCATCGGCACCAGCGACGGTTGCATGCCATACGGCGCCGGGTCGATGCCGACCGCGTCGAGGATCGTCGGCGCGATGTCGATGTGGCGCACCTGCGTGTCCAGCGACGCGCCTTCCGGCAGCAGGCCCGGCGCCGACACGATCAGCGGCACCCGGATCAGGTAGTCGTAGACGCAGAGCTGGGCGTGGCCGGCCAGCTCCTGCTGGTCCTGACCCATCAGCACGGCCTTCTTGCCGAGCGACAGGATACGCTTCTTCGTGGTCGCCGGCAAGCCCTTGGTGAGCTTGTAGCCGGCGCTCACCGCGAACTGAACCCACGGTCGCGGGTCGTCGATTGCGCCCGCGATGCCCTCGCCGTGGTCGCCCGTGACCACCACGACCGTCTTCTCGGGGTCGATGGTCCCAAGGATGCGCGGGAGCTGGCTGTCCAGGTACGCGACCGACCGCTGGTAGAGCTGCTTGCCGTAGCGCGGGCTGGCGAACTGGCCCTTCGCCTTGCGCGGCCAGTGCAGCTCCCAGAGGTGCAGGAACATGAACCAGGGCTCGGGCAGGCCGGCCGCCAGCCGCGAGAGGGTGCGCGTGCCCCAGGCGGTGTCGAGGTACCAGTGACGCTCGCGGCGGTTGTAGACGTCGAAGCCGCGCCCGAGGCCGGTCACCGGAAAGAGCGGCCCGGTTACCTCGGCATAGGTGTTGTAGCCGTGCTCCTTGAGGATTTCGGGCAGCGTCTTCACGTCCGGTTGGAGCTTGTAGCCGAGCAGCGAGCGGATGCCGTGCTCGGCCGGGTAGCGGCCGGTCAGCAAGGTGGCGACGGACGGGGTGGTGGTCGTCGCGGCGGTGATCATCTCGGTGAAGCTGCTCGAGCGCGACTTGAGCGCGTCGATGTTGGGCAGCGCCGGATAGCGCTCGCGGTCCCAGAGCGTATCCGCCCGCATGCAGTCCACCATGAGAAATAGCACGTTACGCCGCATCGTCAGCGTCCCTGCCCCTTCCGCCAGCCGTCGTGTGTCATGATGAGGTTCGGCGCACGACTCCAGCGCCGAGTCCCTCGCCCAACCGCGCCCCGAGCCCAAGCTTAGGCTCGATGCGCGAGCAGCGCCCTAAAAAGCGCCGTGGGGTTATCGCTGATTGCACGTGGGCCGGCGCAAGGCCAGATCGGATGCTGCCGCAGGCGCACCGCCGGGCGAGACAGCCGCGCGCGAGCCAGTTCAAGGCCACGCACACGACGAGGGGCGCACGATCGTGTCCTGTCATCCTGAGCCTGCGAAGGATCTACGGACTGACCATCCTGCAAGTTGCACAACAACTTGCAGGATGGTCAGTCCGTAGATCCTTCGCAGGCTCAGGATGACAGATACGTTGACGGTGCTCCCCTCAGCTTAGTGCTAGTGAGCTCTTGCAGGGCTACCGGCTCCGGACCGACGCCGGGATGTAGTCCAGCTCTTCGAGCTTCGCCAGGATGCGCGCGACACTCTCGGCCGGCGTCTCCCGACTCGTCCTCGCCACGACCTCCGGATGCAGCGGCGGCTCGTACGGGTCCGACACGCCGGTGAAGTTCTTGATCTCGCCGGCAATAGCACGCTTGTACAGCCCCTTCACGTCGCGCGCGACGAGCGTCTCGAGCGGGCACTCGACGTACACCTCGACGAAGCGGCCAATCGTGGCGCGGACCTCGTCGCGGATCGCGCGGTACGGCGAGATGGCCGCGACGATGACCGCCACTCCGTTGCGGGTCAGCAGCTCGGCGACGAAGCCGATGCGGCGGATGTTCTCGTCGCGGTCCTCCTTGGAGAACCCGAGCCCCTTCGAGAGGTTCGTCCGGACCACGTCGCCGTCTAGCAGCTCGACGTTCAGGCCGCGCTCGCGCAGCTCGCGATCGACGATCTGGGAGATGGTCGACTTGCCGGCCCCGGACAGGCCGGTGATCCAAAGCGTGAATCCTACTTGCACAGTCGCATTCTCTCGCTCGGCACCGCCCCGTGCCCTCACGATGCGCCCGACGCGGCGAGCCGCGGGTGGCGGGTGACCGGCCGCCCGAGCATGTCCTCGGGGACGGGCTGGTCGAGGATGTCGAGGATGGTTGGGGCGAGGTCGAGGAGCTTCAGGTCGTCCAGGCGGCCGGTCCGCCCGCTACCGTCCTGCATCATGAAGATGCCGTGCTGGGCGTGGTTGGCGTCGTCGGGGCCGGTGTCGTTCTCGAACGTGTGGATGCTGCCGTGCCCGACGCTCCCGATCGACCGCCAGCGCAGGTCTCCGAAGTAGACCAGCAAGTCGGGCGCCACGTTGCGGACCTCGCGGTAGATCTCCTCCGGCTTGAAGACGCGGGTGCCGAGATCCTCGCCGTTCGGACCGGGGATCGCCCGCAAGCGGGCGGCAAGGTCGTCGCGGGCGCGGTCGTAATCGGCGGCCTCGATGGTGCCGTTCGGCTCGCGGCCCTTGACGTTCATGAAGATGCGGGCGTAGTAGCCGCCATCGCCCCAGGCGGTGGTCTTGTCCCAGTCCACGTCGAGCTTGCCGAAGGCGGTGACCTCCGAGGGGTTCGACGCGAGCGCCATCAGCCCCTCGCGGATCAGCCACTCGTTGACGCAGATCCCGCCGTCCATCGTCTTGACGCCGTGGTCCGAGACGACCAGCACGGCCGTCTCCGGCCCGACCAGCTCCAGCACCGACCCGACCTGCTCGTCGATCAGCTTGTAGTAGTCGCGGATCGCATCAACGAACGGCGACGACGGGTCGTGACGCGGGTGGGCGGTATCGTGGTCTTTCCAGAAGCCGTGGTGCATCCGGTCCACGCCGATCTCGACGAACGAGAACAGATCCCACGTGCGGTTCTGGACGAGGTGGCGGACCACCTCAAACCGCTTCTCGGTCATCTCGCGGCACGATCGGACGATGGCTTCCTTGTCGTGCGAGCGGAAGTTCGGGACATCCACGAGATACTCGCCGACGAGCTTCCGGATCTCGTCCTTGAGCGTCGGCGGGTACGTGTACTGCGAGTCGGTGCTCGGGGTCAGGAAGCAGCCGACCTGGCTGCCGCGGATCGGCTTCGGCGGGAACGACGGCGGCACGGCCACGACGACGCTGCGCTTGCCGGCCAGCCCGAGGACGTCCCAGGCGGTCGGCTCCGTGACGAGGTCGGCGGTGGCCATCTGGAGCTTCGTGTACGAGTGATCGGCGCGGTTGCGGAAGCCGTAGATGCCGAGCTGGCCGGGATCCTTGCTGGTGTAGCCGGTCATCCAGGCCGGCACGGTGATGGCCGGGATGGCGCTCTCGAGCGGCCCCCACACGCCCCCGTCGATCAGGCGCGCGAGGTTGGGCAGTTCCGGCTTGAAGGCGTCGAACACGAGCTCGGGCGGCGCGCAATCGAGTCCGATCACGAGCACACGGCGGCGGTCGGCCATACTCATCCTTGCGTTACCAGATTGGCCCCCTGCCTGCCGGCCCACCGATCTCCGACAGTCGGCGCGCCGGGTGCCTCGGAGAAGGCGTGCCCGCTGCCGGCAACGTTGGCCTCACACGGGAGGCATTAGGGGCGGGCGCACCTACGGGCGTGCGGCCGTTCCAGGGGCGGTACGATACTGGAGGCGCCGCCGAGTCGGCAAGGCAGTATAGGGCGTGGCCGCATGTACCCATCGCTGTAGTCTATGGAAGGCTCAGGAATTGGGGGGTCGATGGAGATTCGGCAACTGGGCGAGGGAGACGCGCCCGCGTATCGCGATCTGCGGCTGCGCGGGCTGCGCGAAGACCCCGAGGCGTTCGGGACGACGTACGACGGGGAGATCGCGCGCCCCCTCGCCTTCACCGTGGACCGGCTCCGCGCCCAGTCCGCCTCTGATGGACGTTTCACGCTCGGCGCCTTCGACGGCGCGCTCATCGGGGTCGTCACGGTTTTGCGCGAAGAGTCGGCGAAGATGCGGCACCGAGCGTCCCTGGTCGGGATGTACGTCGCGCCGGAGGCGCGCAAGCACGGCGTCGGTCGGGCACTCGTGGAAGCCGCCTGCGCCCGCGCCGCCCAGGTGGTCGGGCTCGAGCAGATCCACCTGGCCGTCGTCACGCCGAACGTCGCGGCACAGCAGCTCTATCGAACCATGAACTTCGTGACGTACGGGATCGAGCCCCGCGCCTTGAAATTCGGCGATCGGTACTGGGACGAGGAGCTCATGGTGCGCCAGTTGCGCCCGTCGTAGGTGTCGCCTCGTGCGCGGTCGGCGCGGTCGCTTGTACCATCCTCGGGCCTCATGGTCACCACAGCGCCCGCGCCGCCCGCCGCCGACGTCGAGCCGCCTCGGAGCGGTCCGCGTCGATCAGCTGGCGCCACGCGGGCTCCGCTCGCGGGCCTTGCACCGGCTCTCCTGGTGCTCGGGGCGCTTGGGGTGCGACTCGTCCTCTGGGACAGGGCATACGGCTTCGAGCAGGGCGACCCGGTCGAGTACGTCAACATCGCGTACCGCATCGCGTTCGGCGTCGGCATTGAGTGGTGGGATCTGCGTCCGCTGCTGCTCTCGTTGCTGTACGTGCCCATCATGGTGCTGATGCAGTGGTGGCCGGACCCGACCGGCGAGGCGATGGTGCGGGCGCTCCGACTGGTCGGTGTGGCGTTCGGCGTCGGCTCGGTCTGGCTGACCTACGGCATCGGGCGGCTGCTTGGCGGGTTTGCGGTCGGGCTCGTGGGCGGGCTGGTGGTCGCGCTGAACCCGGTCATCAATCGGCTGACCCCGACCACGTTTGCCGAGGTGCCATCGACGTTCTTCGTGCTGCTCGCCGCGTGGCTCCTGCTGCGCGCTCGCGCGGCAGATGACGCGAGCGACGGACGAACTGTGTCGCCGGCGTTGCCGACGAGCACCGGACCGAGGCCGGCGGTGGCGGTCGGGAGGCACAACAGGCCGCGTTCATGGGCGCCACTGCTGGCGAGCGCGGCGACTGGTGCGGGAGCAGCCCTCGGCATCGGCTGCATGATTCGCTATCAAGCCATCGCGTACCTCGCTCCCTTCGGCATCTGGGTGCTCGCCACGGACCTTTGGCGCATCCCGCCGGACCGCTGGCTTCCGACGCTCCTCTCCCCGCGCTCACTGACGCTGCGCTTCGGGGTCGGGCTGGCGGTCGCGACGGCGATCCAGGCCCTCATCGAGCTCGTCGCGTACGGGCGCCCCTTCCACAGCCTGCTCGTCTCCTTCCAGTACAACGTCACGAGCGGCCTGGCGCCGGTCGAGTTCGGCGCCGAGCCGTTCGACTGGTTCCTGCGCCAGACCCCCAGCTGGTTCGGGCTGCTGCCGGCCTTGCTCGCGCTCGTGGGGCTGGTGCGCCTGGTGCGCGGCCCACGTGCGGCCGGGTGGCGGCTCGTCGGGCTCGCCGCCGCGACCATGCTGCTGGTGCTCTCGGTGCTCCCGCACAAAGAGGAGCGCTTCATGACGCAGGTCATCCCGCTGCTGGCGCCATTCGTGGGCGCGGGCGTGGCGCTGCTGGCGGCAACGGCCGCGCGGCTGGGCGCGCCCGCGCCGGTCGGCGCAACCTTTGCCGGCCTGCTCGCGGCAGCCGTGAGTGTGCCGCTGCTGGTGGCATCGTGGACGCTCGACGTGCGCGAGAACGCCGCGTACGTGGATGGCGCGAAACGAGCCGCCGACCTCAAGCCGGACGGCGTCCTCGGCACAATCCCCTGGTTCGTCCCGCGCCCGTACACGGGCGCCCGGCTCGCGCTCGAGCGGATGGACCGCAACGTCTGGAGCGACCGCGAGCGGGTCGCGCGCGCGATCGAGGCGAGCGACTTCATCCTGATCCCGGAGTACTGGCTGCTCGAAGATCGCGACGTGGATCGGCTCGTGTCGGCCGGATTTCGGTCGATCGAGAGCTACGAGAATGGCGTCGCGCTGTATCAGAGCCGCCGCCTCGACGAGCCGCTGAGGCGCCGCCCGCGCTCGTAGGCGCCTCGTCCCTGCCGAGGCGACCCGTCGTCGGCAGTCAAGCTTCCGGCCACGATCGCCGAGTCGCTACAAGCCGGTCGGGATTGCGACCGAGCAGTTGCAAGCGGCTTCGACCTCCGGATAGACTCGCCGCATGCAGCGCCCATCCCGCTTCGTTCATCAGTCTATCTCGCCCATCGTATGCATGGCGATCGGCGCGTTGCTCCTTGTCCCCCTGGTGTTCGTGAGTGCGCTCTTGTCGGTCGTCGGCCCGGCCGCCCGCTCGGTCGTTGCCGGTGATCTGCCCGACGGGCGCGGCGCTGCCGCCCTTGCGCGACGCCTCGTCGCCGAGGGCGTCAGCATCTCAGATGGGCCGTCGCGGTTGCCGCTCGCGGGCTCCGAGAGCCGTGACGCTGCTGCCGCGCTCAGCGATGCGCCCGAGCTCTTCGAGCCGCGCAACGGCACCTTCGGGCTCCACGTCGACGAGCACGACGACCATGCCGATGGCGCGGACGACGGCTCGACGGCGACCGCTGCGTTTGCCGCCGCCGAGGTAAACGCGGGACCCGGCGCAGCAGGCGTTCGGACGCACGTGATGGCGCCGCCACGATCCGATCCGGCGTCCGCGGCCGCGCCGTGGCCGGCTGGCCCGCCACGCCCGTTAGCCGATCTCCCAATCCTCATGTATCACCGCACGGGCTCGCTCCCGCCCAACCCGGATGCGATCCGCCGCGACCTGACCGTGTCGCCCGCGCTCTTCGAGGCGCAACTCGCGTATTTGGTCACCAACGGGATCGAGGCGGTCACGCTCGACCGCCTCTACGAGCACCTGGGAGGGCGGCAGCCGCTACCGTCCAAGGCGGTCGTGCTGACGTTCGACGACGGCTATGCCGACAACCATGAGGTCGCGTTTCCGCTCTTGAAGCAGTACGGGATGGTCGGCACGTTCTTCGTCACCACCGGGCTGCTCGGTCGCCCCGGGTACATGACCTGGGAGCAGCTCGAAGAGATGGCCGACGCCGGCATGGCCATCGAGGCGCACAGCATCACCCACGCCGATTTCACCAAGGTGGCCCCGGCCCAGCTCGCGCGCGAGCTCGCCGTCCCTAGACAAGAGATCGAGCAGCGCCTCGGCCGGATCAGCCGATTCGTGGCGTACCCGGCGGGCAAGTTCGACCCATCGGTGGTGCGCGCGACGAAGGCGGCAGGCTACACGGGGGCGGTCACGGTGCAGCACGGCACGCGCCACACGGCGGCCGGCCCGTTCGAGCTGACCCGCGTGCGAGTGCGCGGCACCGAGACGGCCGAACAGCTCGGCGCAAAGCTCACCCCATCGAGCTGGCGCGACGCCGCCCGCTAGTCCGCGCCAACGTCGCGTTCCGCCCCTGGGCCTCCGGGCAGGGAGCCGCTTTGGTCAAGAGCGGTCACGCGGTTTTGACAGGATGAACGGGATCGACAGGATGTTGACTTCTATCCTGTCGATCCCGTTCATCCTGTCAAATCGTCCGCCTACACCCAGGTGTCCGCGCCGACCGCGGCCGATAGCCCGACCTTCATGGGCGGGGTCGCGACGCTCGCGTCGGGCAGCACCTTGCCGGGGTTGAAGCGGTTGTCCGGGCTGAACGCGTGGCGCACCGTCGCCATCGTGTCCATGTCGGCGTCGGTGAAGATCCAGGGCATGTACTTCCGCTTCTCCAGCCCGACTCCGTGCTCGCCGGTGATCGTGCCGCCCGCATCGACGCAGACTTGCACGATCTCGTCGTGGGCGGCCTCGACGCGCGGCATGATGCCCGGCTCATTCTTGTCGAACACGATCAGCGGGTGCAGGTTGCCGTCGCCGATGTGGGCGACGCTGCCGACGAAGACACCCCACTCGGCCGCGATCTCGCCCACCTGGCGCAGCACCTCGGCCAGCTTCGAGCGCGGGACCGTGCCGTCGCACAGGTAGTAGTTCGGTGCGATCCGCCCGAACGCGGCGAGGGCGCCCTTGCGCGCGGCCCAGAGCTTGGCCCGCTCGGCGTCCGTCTCCGCGAAGCGCAGGCCCATCGCGCCGGGGATGCTCTCGCACACCTGCGTGACGAGCCGGGTCTGCGCCTCGACCGCCTCCGGCAGCCCCTCGACCTCGATCATCAGCACCGCGCCCGCGCCCTCGGGGTAGCCGACGTGGAATGCTTTCTCGATCGCGACGATGGCCGGCCCGTCGATCAACTCGAGCGCCGACGGGATCAGGCCATTCGCGACGATCGCCGAGACGGCCTCGCCGGCGCCCTCGACCTTCTCGAACGTCGCCATGAAGGTGACCGTCTTCGGCGGGAGCGTCACCAGCCGCACCAGCGCACGGGTGACGATGCCGAACGTCCCCTCCGAGCCGACCACCAGCCCGAGCAGGTCGTAGCCTGGGGTGTCCGGCGCGGCCCCGCCGAGCTCGCAGAGCAGCCCGTCGCGGGTGACGAATTCGACGCCGATGACGTGGTTCGTGGTCAGCCCCTGCGAGAGGCAGTGCGGCCCGCCCGCGTTTTCGGCAATGTTACCGCCGATGGTGCTCACCTTCTGGCTCGACGGGTCCGGCGCGTAGTAGAGCCCGAGCGGCGCGACGTGGTGGCTCAGATCGAGATTCATCAGGCCCGGCTCGACCAGCGCGCGGCGGTTCTCCAGATCGACGGCCAGGACGCGGTGCATCTGGTTGAAGTCGATCATGATGCCACCCTTGACCGGGATCAGCCCGCCGCTTAGTCCGCTGGCCCCGCCGCGCGCGACGATGGCGAGATTCTCGCGGATCGCGACGCGCACCAATTGGGCGACCTGCTCGCCGGTGCGCGGTTGCACGACGACTTGCGGTAAGGCGCGGTCGTTGTAGGCGTCGTACTCGTAGACGAGCAGGTCTTCGATCTCGTGCATGACGGCCGCGGGGCCGACGATGGCGCGCAGCTCGTCGAGCACGCGGCGCGCCAGGGCCGGCGGCGTCTGGATCGTCGCGGTCGTGCCCGTCATCGTCGCGATACCCCCGCCGCTTCGCCGCGACGTACCGCGATGAGCGGCACGGCGCCGGCCGGTGCCGAATGCCGGATCGGTGCCGTACCCCGGAGCGGCGCCGGCTCGGCGCCGCTCGGCAGGATCAACTCCCGCAGCGCCGCGACGTCGTGGACCACGAACTCCGCGCCGGCCGCGTGGAGCCGCTCGGCGGCGTGGACGCCCCACGCGACGCCGCACGTGCGCGCGCCGGCCGATGCGCCCATCCTGATGTCGTGGTCGCCGTCGCCGACCAGCAGTGTCTCGGCCGGCGCGACCCCGAGCTCGCGCAGGGCGACCTGCATGAGGTCGGGATACGGGTTTGGCAGCGCGGCCCGGTCCCCGCCGACGACACTATGGAACAGCCCCCGCACACGGCATCGCGCGAGAACTTGCACGGCCACGTCGGTTGGCTTGGCCGTCACCAGCGCAAGCCTCAGACCCGCCGCGCGGCAGGCGCGCAGGAGCGACCAGGCGCGCGGGAACAGTAGTGTCGAGGGAATGACCGTCTCGGCATAGACCACCTTGTAGCGTGCCATGAGGGCGTCGAGCTCGTCCGCGCGGACGCTCGCGCTCGACCGAGCGAACACCGCGCGCAGCGGCAGGCCGATCATGGTGCGGACGAGTTCGAACGAGGGCGGCGGGTGCCCGGCTTCCGTCAACACCGCGCCGACGGTGGCGCAGATGCCGGGCGCGGAGTCGGTGAGGGTGCCATCGAGGTCGAACGCGACGGCGCGCAGTGGCGGATCGAACAGCGTCATCACCAGGGAGGGTACCGGCGCCACTCAGCCTGTCGCAACTCTCATGCGTCAGCCACGGCATACAATACGCTCATGGCGAGAGACTTGCAGTTGGAGGCAGGTGAGATGGCGACCGCTGGGGAACTTCAGGAGCAGGTCCAGGCTGCGCTCCCGCATCTCTCTCTCTCTCGGGTGCGTGAGCTCGCCGGAGCAGTGGATTGCCTGGTGAAGCTGTTTCAGCCGTACCGGATGTACGTGTTCGGATCCCAGGCGCGCGGAACGCCTCGACCCGACAGCGACATTGATGTGCTCGTCATCGTGCCGATAGCCAACGAGCCGACCTACCGCCTCGCCGCGCAGGCGTACGCCGCGCTTGCACCGAATCGGCTGCCTGTGGAAATCGTGTTCATGACCTGCGCTGAGTTCGATGCCCGTGTGCCCGCGGCCGCGTCGTTGCCGGCCACCGTGCTTCGCGAGGGTCGGCTGCTCTATGCGGCCTGAGGCAAAGCAAGAATCGGGTGAGTGGCTGGAGCGCGCGGAGCTTGATCTTCGACTTGCTGAGCGCGCGTTGCAAATCCCGCCGGCGCTGGCCGGTGGTGCTGCCTACCATGCCCAGCAAGCGGCCGAGAAGGCGTTGAAGGCGTTCCTTGCCGCGCACGACCAGCCATTTCCACCCACGCACAATCTGAATGTGCTCTTGCCACTGTGTGAGTCATTGGACGCGGACTTCCAGGAATTCACTCGTGTATCAGGCGTTCTGACGCCGTACGCGACCCAGTTCCGGTACCCAGGCGGACCAATCGAGCCGGAGGTCGTCGATGCTAAGGCAGCGCTCGAGGATGCGAGCGGACTAGTCGAGTTTGTCCGCCATCGACTCCACCTCTGAGCAGTATTTCGATCGGAGCAGTATGGCGCGATCGCTGTGCGGGCTCCCACGATTCACTCGTGGGAGCCGACGCGCGGCTAGCAGCCGACGTACGCCAGCGAACCACCTGAGAGATGACGCTGCCTGTGTCGCAGACGACTCGCGAATCTCAGTTTTCGAGGAACGGCGATAGTACGGACTGAGCGGCTGAACGCTTGCACCGAACTCGTTGCCGACATACGGTGAGGGCGGAGGGACGAATGCAGATGGACAGATCACCGGCTGCCGGTGCGGGAACGGATCGGTTCCTGCTCGGCATCGTCGTCGGCTCGATCGTCCTCATCCTCGTCGGGATCGCGGCCGTCTTCGTCGCCGGACGCGCTCGGCCGACCCAGACCTTCGATCCGGCATCGCCCGGCGGCGTGGTCCAGGCGTACGTCGAGGCGATCCGCGCCGGCGACCGCAACCGCGCCTACGCCCAACTCTCCCGCACGGCGCGCGCGGAGTGGGACCGCGACACCACCCGGTCGCGCTTCCCGGCGGCGTCCGACCCGGACCGCGGCGGGTCGCGGCTCATCATCGACCCGCGATCCGAGTCGGCGGATGCTGCCGAGGTCAAGGTGACGATCAGCCGCTTCTCGACGAGCTCGGACCCGTTCTCGTCGGGCTCGTATCATCGCGACGTGACGCTTCGCCTCGTCCGCGAGGACGGCGCCTGGCGCATCGATCAGCCGACCGAGCCGTACCAGCTCTCGTACTAGCGCGGCACGCTCGCACGGGAAGACAGAGAGGGAATCCGGTGGCCGTCGCTCGGCGCGTCTACCTCTACGGCATCGCACTCGTCGCGCTCGGCATGCTCGTCGCCGGATTAGCGGCGCTCACCGAGATCGCGCTCGAGCTGGTGGCCGAGGCGATCTACGTCCCGCTCGGCAACGTCGGGAGCGACGACCTCTCGCGCCGCGTCAGCTACTCCGGCGCGCTGATCGTGATTGGATTGGTCACCTGGCTGATCCACTGGCAGCTCGCCGAGCGCCCGGTGCGGCGCGGCGACGACGTCGAGCGGCGGTCGGGCGTCCGCAAGCTCTACCTGTACCTCGTGCTGCTGCTCGGCGGCCTGCTGCTCGCGGTGCAGGCGCGCGGGCTGATCGCGGACCTGCTCGCCGCGCTCTTCGGTCAGGTCGGCTGGTCGGACCTGTTCGGCGGCGAGGTCATCCCGCCGCTCGCGACGCTGCTTGCCGGCGCCCCGCTCTGGGTGTACCACGCCCGAATCGCGGCGCGGGATCGGGCGCTGCTACCGGAAGTGGGCGCCGGCGCGACGCTGCGGCGCTGGTGCGTCTACCTGCTGTCGTTCGTGGGGGTGCTCGTCCTCATCTTCGGCGTATCGAACCTCGTGACCCTGCTGTGGGATGTTTGGACGCCGGCCGGCGCGAGTGTGGTCGGGGGCGACAACTGGCTCGCCTTGCCGATTGCGGGGCGCGTCGCCTCCATCGTCACGGGGCTCGGCCTCTGGTATGCGGCGTGGACGTGGAGCACGGCGCAATTCCGATCCGATCGCGGCCCGGACGCGGAGCGCGACTCGACCCTCCGCAAGGTCTACCTGTATCTCGTGCTGCTGATCGCCGTGAGCTGGACCGTCTGGAGCCTCGGCCAGGCGCTATACGTGGCACTGCGCTCGGCGCTGCTACCGGGCGAGGCTGCTGGCCTGCTGGAGAGCATCCGCCGCGACTTCGGCTCGACCGTCGCGAACGCGCTCGCGTTTGGCGTAGCCTGGCTCTACCACGCGCGGGTGGTCGAACGGGAAGCCTCCGCCGCGCCCGAGCACGCGCGCCAGGCTGGCATCCGACGCATCTACGGCTACCTCGTGGCGCTCGTGGGCGTCGTGACGTTCGCGTTCGGCCTCGGCGGGACGCTCGACACGGTGCTCGAGCTGGTGTTCCGACCGGGTGAGGCACGCCCCGACAACTGGTGGGCCGACCGCCTGAGCCTGTTCGCGACGCTGATCGTGGTCGGCCTGCCGATCTGGCTCCGGTTCTGGCTGCGGCTCCAGCGCGAGGTCACCGACGCCAAGGCGCGGCGGTCGCTGGCGCGGCGCATCTATCTGTTCCTCGTCTTCGGCGTCTGCGTGTTGACGCTGCTCGGGAGCGGCGTCTTCACGCTCTACCAGCTCCTGCGCGCGGTGCTGGGCGACCGCTGGACCGGCGCCCAGACCGGCGACCTACTCGAAGCCGCGAGCGCGGCCACGGTTGTCGGAGTGCTGCTGGCGTACCATCTGCGCGTGTTCCGTGCCGACGCCGCCGCGGCCCCATCGGTTGCATCCGGGTCGGGCCTGGAGTCGGTGCTGATCGTCCGCGCCACGGACCGAGTCACCCTCGACGCGCTCGAGCGCGAGCTGCGCGACCGCGCAGTCGATGGCGTGGAGATTCGCCGCGCGGACCTCGACAGCAAGGCAGCGGGCCGCCTCATGACGCCTTAGCCCGTGGCGTCTGGCGCCTCGTGATCCGCGTTCCATCGAGTGAGCACACGTTCGAGCGTGTCAATGAGGGGCGGAATATCTCGCTCCGCGGTCTCCCACACAAGCCCGGCGTCAACGCGGCCATACTCGTGGATGAGCCGGTTTCGCATGCCGATCATCTGGTGCCACGGCAGTTCAGGATACGTCGAGCGCATTTCAACTGAGAGGCGACGTGCGGCCTCGCCAATCGTGGTGAAAAGGTAGTACACGGCGTAGTGGCGCGTCCGATCCTGGGCGAACGCGTCGCGGTCGAGTCCGCGACACTCCTCCCGAATCTCGCGGGCGGCCTGGAGCATGTCAAGCAGGTATGCTGGATCGCGCGTCATGAATGGTCACCGGATCGCGGAGAATTTCGCGTCGTCGGATGTAGTTCGGACTTCGCTCGATGGACCTACGATCGACGACGTCGACGGCTCGCCCAAAGACCGTGGCCAACTCGACTTCGAGCGTGACGAGACTGAACAGGGTCATGCCGGCGTCCGAGTCAAACGTCACGAGCATATCGATGTCGCTCTCGGGACGGAAGTCTTCGCGGAGCACCGACCCGAAAAGCTCCAACCGACGAATGCGCCAATTCGCGCACAGGTGCGCGAGCTGCGCGGAATCCCAGGCGATCCTCTCGCGAAGATTGGAACGGAACAGAGCGTCATTTTCCGGCAGACTGTGCATGGTCATTGGTCCGTTGATTTGAGATGGTGGAGGAGTACCGCGTCGCGCTTGGCGAGCGCCTCGCGCGCCTTCTCGGGGGGCCACTCGTAGAAGCCGCGCCCGGATTTGAGGCCGAGGTCGCCGCGCGCCACGCGGTCGGCGAGCAGCGGCTGCGACATCTGCGCGGCGCTGATGTCCGGGTACAAGTTGGTGGCGATGGCCTGCCAGACGTCCAAACCGGCCATGTCGCTCAGCGTGAACGGCCCGAACGCCCCGAGACGCCGGCCGAATCCCAGGCTGACCACCGCGTCGAGATCCTCCTGGCTGCATACGCCGTCCTCGACGAGGGCGAGTGCCTCGCGTAGCAGCGCGGCCTGGAGCCGGTTGGCGATGAAGCCCGTCACCTCCTTGCGCAACACGGCCGGTGTCTTGCCGGCCGCGCGGAGCAGGCGCGTCGCCACCTCGACGGCCTCGGGGCCGGTCTTCGGGCCGAGCACGACTTCGACCACGGGGATCAAATGGGCGGGATTGAAATAGTGGACGACGAGCACGCGCTCCGGGCGTCGAGTTGGCTCGGCGAGCGCCGACGGCATCAGCGTCGAGGTGTTGCTCGCGAGCACCGTCGTCGGGCCGCAGATCGCGTCGAGCTCGCCGTAGAGCGCCTGCTTGGTCGGCAGGTGTTCGGTGATGGCCTCGGCCACGTAGGCGGCGCCATCGACGGTCTCGCCGAGGTCGGTGGACGCGCGCATCCGCCCGACCGCCTCGTCCAGGTCCGATTCCGTCAGGATGCCCGCCCGGGCCATTGAAGCGCCGATCTCGCGTGCGCGTTTCGGCGCGCTCGTGGCGCGCTCGCCGTCGGCGTCGTAGATCGTCACGTCGAAACCGGCGCGCGCCCAATCGAACCCGATCGAGGTGCCCATCAGCCCCGCGCCGACGACGGCGATTCGTTCCCGTCTCTCGCTCATCCGGTCCTCCCGTGGCAGCCCGACCAGATGCTACTCGAACCGGAGAGTGAGGATCGTAGTTGCTGTCTTTCGATGCCCGCAACGGACAGGCCGGAGGCACGCGCTAGTTGTGGGCCGTGGAGCCGATCGACGCGATCAGGGAGTCTCGATCACGGTACTCCTCGGTGAGGGACACGACCTGTGAGACGTCGGTGCCATATCGGGCGAGTGCCTTCCGTGTCCCGTGGCTCGTCGGATCGGCGTCGGCCCCGATCTCCCGCAGATAGCGCGCGGCCGAGAAGAGCGAGTCGGTGAACGCGCAGATGTCGCGCGTGCCGTCGTGGTTCGCATCCACACCGAACTGGCCGAAGGTCGCGACCTTGAACTGGAACGGCCCGGTCGCTCCCGAGCCCTCCATGTTCGCAATACACGAATCGGCCGAGGCACTGGACTCGACCTGATGGAGTGCTTCGAGCAGATGCTCGCTCACGCCATACTCGGTCGCTGCCGCTCGATACCACACCCGTGGGCGCGGCGGTGCCGCACCATGAGAACGTGCGGTCGTGTGACCTCCGATGTTGCGCACGTCGCCGGCCATGGATTCGATACTGTCGTTCGCATCGGACCGCGCACCGTCGGAGAACGCGGCATGCATCGACGATTCCGCCTGGTCCACTTGAGACGCTCGGTCGCGCAACGTCTCCGGCGCCATCGTGCGACCAGCAACAGCGACGTACATGGAGGCCAGGCACAGCGCCGCAACTATCGTGATCCGCCGACGAAAGAGGCTGGCAGATCGCGCGGCCCGGCGACGATGGAACGCTTGCCGCGGGCGAGGTGTTCGGTGGGTCAGGCGCGAATGCTTCGAGGTAGCACGTATCCGCATGGCGTGGTCGATCATGCTGATGCGTTTCGGCAAGTTGTATGCCGTCGCGCGGCAGAGATGAGGACGCGAACCGCACGCTCGGCTGCCGAGCGCGCAGCCTGAGAAGGCCCAGGCGGCGTTGCAGCCCCGCGAGGAGATCGAGGCCGGCTTCGACATGAAGAGCGGCGGCACCGGCTTCATCGGCATCACGACGAAGCGGCTGATCGTCTACGACAGGCCGTTCCTGGGGAAGATGAAGGCGGTCGTCTCGATCCCATATAGCCGGATCAACGCGATCGCGACCGATGACGAGTCGGGCCTTTTCATGGGCCGCGGCTTCTTCGCGAGCAGCAAGCTGGTCATCACGACGAGCCACGGCGACTACGAGTTCGAGTTTCGCGGCGCGGACAAGGCGCACGTCGCGCACGATCTCATCCTCGCGCACGTGCTACGACGGACGAGTGAGCGAACTATTACAAGGCCAAGCAGACGGTGAGGGGCACGCGATCCTGTCATGTCATCCTGAGCCTGCGAAGGATCTACGGACGCACCAGAAGGAGACAGTCCGTAGATCCTTCGCAGGCTCAGGATGACAAGTGAGTTGACGGCGCTCTCGTCATCTTCACGTTGGTTCTATACTAGCTGCGCTCGATCTCCACGCCGTCCGGTCCGACCAACTCGCCGAGCTGCCGTTCGAGGTCGGAGGTGAACCGCGTGCGGCAGTCCGGGGCGCTGACCCGGAACTGGCCGGACGGCAGGGCCACGACTACCTCGTAGGGAGACGCTCCGGCGCCGGCGTTGTCGAGGAGGAATTGGAGCCGCTCGAGGTGCGCGACGTCGGTGGCGTTCTTGTCGGTGCGGCGCACGACGATGCGCAGACTCTGCACGACGACCTCCGGGCTCGCGGCCTTCGGGCCGGTTTTGGCGCCGTTGCCGTTCGCGTGCCCGTTGCCGCTCGCATGACCATTGCCGTGCCCGTTCCCATTCCGCGCGCCGTTGCCGCTCGACTCGGCCTGCGTCGGACGCCAGGCGCGGTGGGCAGACGGGGCGACCACCACCGTCGGCGTGAACTGGACGACCTGTTCGTCCGGTAGCGCATCGCCGCGCTCGGACGGATTCCAGGCTTCGAGCCCGTCGGCGATGATCTGGAGCCGGTCGTCGCGCGAATCGACCTTGCCCTGGACCACGAGGATCGAGTCCTCCACCCACAGCTCGGCGTACTGCTGGTAGGTTCGCGGGAACCCGACCACCTCGATGCTGCCGTGCAGATCCTCCAGCGTGGCGACGACCATCGTGTCGCCCTTGCGGGTGGTGATGCGCCGCAGGGCCGACACGTTGCCGGCGATGGTCACCGCCACGTCGGCCAGGTCGGCGCTGATGGCGCTGGTGGCGGTGAAGCGCGGGCCGCTGAAGTACCGCGCGGCGTCCATGAAGGGATGATCGGAGAGGAACACGCCGACCGCCTCCTTCTCCCAGGCCAGCCGCTCGCGTCGGCCGATCTCGGGCACCATCGGCAGCGGCGTCTCGATCATCGGCCCGGCCGAGCCGTCGTCGGCGCTCCCGAAGCCGCCGAAGAAGTCCATCTGGCCGGCGAGGGTGGCCTTCTGGCGCGCCTGCCCGGCCGACATGCAGCCGTCCAGCCCGGCCAGCACACGCTCGCGCGCCCCGAAGTCGTCCATCGCGCCGCACTTGACGAGCGCCTCCAGCACGCGCTTGTTCATGAGGCGGAGATCGACGCGGCTGCAGAGGTCGTCCAGCGACTTGAAGGGGCCGGTCTTCTCGCGCTCGGCGACGATCGACTCGACGGCGCCCTCGCCGACGTTCTTGACCGCCGCCAGCCCGAAGCGGATGCCGCGATCGAAGCCGGCGCCGTCCGCCGCGTCGGCCACGACGCGCTCGACGGTAAATCGAACCTGGCTGTAGTTGATGTTCGGGACCAAGATCGGGATGCCGATGCGCCGCGATTCGCCCAACGCCGAGACGATCTTTTCTGGCTTCTGCACATCGGTCGTAAGGACCGCCGCCATCCATTCGACCGGATAATGCGCCTTCAGATACGCCGTCTGATACGCAACAAATGCGTAACAAAACGCATGCGATTTGTTGAAGGCATAGCCCGCGAATGGCTCGATGTATTCCCAGAGTTTGTCGGCGACGTCGCGGCGGTAGCCCTTCTCCGATGCGCCCTTGAGGAAGCTGTCCTTCTCCTCGCGCATCGCGACGGGATCTTTCTTGCCCATGGCGCGGCGCAGGATGTCCGCGCGCCCGAGCGAGTAGCCCGCCACGCGCTGGACGATCTGGAGCACCTGGTCCTGGTAGACGATGATCCCGTACGTCTCTTCGAGCAGGTCTTGCAGGGTCGGGTCAGGGTAGACGACCGCTTCGCGGCCCTCTTTGCGTGCGATGAAGCTCGGGATGTGCGCCATCGGGCCGGGTCGGTACAGCGCGACCATCGCCGCGAGGTGGCGGATCGTCCGAGGCTTCAGCTCCTTGACGTAGCGGGTCATCCCGCTACCTTCCAATTGGAAGATCGAGTGCGTCTCGCCCGAGGAGAGCTTCTCAAAGGAGAACGGATCGTCGAGCGGCAGTGCCGCCAGGTCGATCTCGATCCCGCGCGTCTCCTTGATGTACTCGACGCACTTTGCGAGCATGGTCAGATTGGCGAGGCCCAGGAAGTCCATCTTCAGCAGCCCGATGTGGTCGAGCGCCTTCTGCGGATACTGGGTCATGACCATCGTGTCGTTCTTGGCGATCTTCTGGAGCGGCACGTGGTCGGTGAGCGGGTCGCCGGAGATCACGACGCCGGCCGCGTGGGTCGAGGCGTGGCGGGCGGTGCCCTCGACCGACTGCGCGGCTTCAATGAGCCGGCGGGCGGCGGGATCCGAGTCGTAGAGCGCCTTGAGCTCCTTGACCTGATCGAGGGAGCGCTTGATGGTCATGCCGGCCGGCAGGGCCGGGATGAGCTTGGCGATCTTGTCCACTTCACTGAGCGGATACGAGAGGGCGCGGCCGACGTCGCGGAGCGCCGCCCGCGCAAGCAGCCGCCCGAACGTGACCATCTGGGCGACGTGGTCGCGGCCGTACCGCTCGATGCAGTAGGCGATGACCTCCTCGCGGCGGTCGTCCGCGAAGTCCATGTCCACGTCGGGCATCTGGACGCGCTCGGGGTTCAGGAAGCGCTCGAACGTCAGCCCGTACTCGACCGGGTCCACGTCCGCGATGCCGAGCAGGTAGAGGATGATGCTGCCGGCCGCCGAGCCGCGCGGGCCGGCCGGGATCTTCTTCTCGCGCGCCCAGCGGACGAAGTCCCAGACGAGCAGGATGTACGCCGAGAAGCCGGTCGTGCGGACCACGTCCAGCTCGTAGTCGAGGCGGTCGCGGATCGCCTGGGTGACGTCCGCGTAGCGCACCGACAGCCGCTCGCGGGAGGCCCGCGCGAGGTACGCGTCGGCCGTCTCGCCCGTCGGAATGACGTGGTCGAGGTCCGGGAAGTTGATGCGCCCGAACTTCAGCTCGACGTTGCAGCGCTCGGCGATGCGGAGCGAGTTGGTCAGCGCCTCGGGCAGCTCGCCGAAGAGGGCGGCCATCTCGTCGGGGCTCTTGAGGTAGAACTCCTCGGTCTCGAAGCGCATCCGCTTCGGGTCCTCGAAGGTCGAGGAGGTCTGAACACAAAGCAGCAGATCCTGGGCCTTGGCCTGCTCGCGGGTGGTGTAGTGGTTGTCGTTGGTGGCGACCAGCGGCAAATCGAGCTCGCGGGCGAGGCGGATCAGCTCCGGGGTGACGACCTTGTCTTCCTTGAGGCCGTGCTCCTGGAGTTCGATGAAGTAGCGGTCGCCGAATACGTCCTTGTACCAGGAGGCATTCTTCTTGGCCGTCTCGTAGTCGCCCTTGGTGAGCGGCCCGGCCACCTCGCCGCCGAGGCACGCCGAGAGTGCGATGAGCCCCTGGCTGTGGGCGGCCAGCAGCTCGCGGTCGATGCGCGGCTTGTAGTAGTAGCCTTCGAGCCACGAGTCGGTGACGAGCCGGAGCAGGTTGCGGTAACCGGTCTCGTCCTGGGCGAGCAGAATCAGGTGCTTGTAGTCGCGATCCTGCCCGCTCTTGGAGGTCATCTTGCCGGGCGCCACGTACGTCTCGACGCCGAGGATCGGCTTGACGCCGGCGTCCTTGGCGGCCTCGTAGAACTCGATCGCGCCGTACATGTTGCCGTGATCGGTCAGGGCGATCGAGGACATGCCGAGCTTGGCGGCGTGCTTGGCGAGCTCCTTGGTCCGCGAGTACCCGTCGAGCAAGGAGTACTCGGAGTGGACGTGGAGGTGGGCAAAATCGTTGGCGGACTGGCTGGCCACAAGCCCTCCCGAGGCGGCATCGGGCATAGCCACGCGAGTCTACCCACCCCGCGCGGCATGCGGACAAGCGTACCATCCCGCCCCCTGCCCACCATCGAATGACCGCCGCACAAGCGGATCACGAACCCCCAAGCGCGATCAATCACCGGCCGCCGAGGCGAGGATCGAGAGGAACTCTCTGAGCGGCGCGAACGCGGCGCAGTCAGGCGGAAGAATGCCTGCCTTGATGACCTCGCGTAGCGTGAAGGTGGGATCGGGACGCGACGCCAGCCAAGCGTTGAGGCTCGCCTTGGCGAGATCCTGAGGTCTCCAAGTCCGGCCCCCCTTGCGATGAGACGCAGTCGAGGAACTCACGCATGCAGGCAAGTTCGGGTCCGCCAGTCGTCTCGGCGACAGCCCGCAGGCAGAGGTCTTCGAGCGCGCCATGTGTCGTCCCATCGGGCATGACGAACACTCCCACCATCGGATCGGCGCTTGCAGGAGACGCAACCGCGAAGGTCGCCGGAGAGGCTGGTACAGGAAATCCGCTCGCGCGCAGGAAGTTACCCACACTTGCGAATGCACCGGCGGCGCTTTGGTCAGCATCGCGAACGACGGCGAACGCCTTGAGTCGATAGAACCCTGTGGCAGGTCTCAGACCCCTGATGAAAGTCGGGAATCCGGACACCCCCTCAACCTGTTTCACATCAATCTCGGAAATTCGGAGTGCAACGAGCATTTGCGTCAAGAATGCTTGATCGTCGGCCTTCTCGCAGGCGATCAGGCCGGGCACGCGGATCGAAAAATCCCTTGTTGGCATTAGCGGAGCTCGAACCCTGACTCGACCGCCGCGCGCAGCTCTTCATCGGTACCTGCTACGCCATGGATGCGACCGGACCGGCGCTCCAATCGAACGAAGGCGAGACTGTTCGGATGGTTTTCGGATGCATGCACTGCCGCCTCGATACACTCCCAACTGTGCGTCGTGGCAAACACTTGCACGGAATACTTCAGGGCCGTTGATACAATCACTCTCCAGACATCGGTGAGGACGCTGTGGTGCAGCCCGTCTTCTATCTCGTCGATCAAGACGGTCCCCCCCTCGGTGAGGATGATGGCAGGAATGATTGACAGGAGCCGCTCGAAACCTTGACCCATGTAGCTCATCGGGACGAGGCGATTCAGCCCGATGTCGGCCGCGACAACAGGTGGTCGGAGGGCAAGTACATCGAGATCCGTCAGGCGCGGTTCCACGACCCGCAAAGCCTCGATGACTTCGCCTTTGCGTCGCGCTTCTACCAGCCGGCTGAACCGCGTGGCATCAGCTTCGGCATCGACAGGGCGGTGGGACACGAAGTGCCAGCGCCGCTGGCCGAAGCCTGACGCTCGTTCGACCACCGGCTCCCGATCTACCAGGCGAATTCGCGAGGTTGCTCGATGTTGAGTCGATCCTGAGCGTATTTCATAGTCATATTCAAGAGATGGCTGTGCCTCATTTAAGGTAGAGATGGAAAGTTGCCCATGGGCACCATTCGACTCTCTGCCGTTCGACAGCGTGAGCGCGGACTCATCTGATGCTCGGATGCGGAGCGTGTCGAAGATGTCGCCGGTTCGCGTGCCCTCAAGCACGATCTCGCTCTGGGTCCTTCCCTCGCCGAAAATGAACCCCCACGCGTAGCTTTCCGAGGTCGCGACTCGATCCACGCCTCTCAAGCCGGCGATTGTCAACACGGTATCTGGACTCGTAGGGGCGCACAGCAGGAAGACGGCTTCAATGAAGCTCGTCTTCCCGCTGTTGTTCATCCCGGTGATCAGGTTGATCGGGCCAAGCCGATCGACGCGAAGATCGGTGAATTGCCGGAAGTTTTGGATTCGGACGGAATTGAACATACCGATCTTCCGAAGCGCCGTCGATCATTGATGGCGACGTACCGTTACGTCAACCACGTCCGACGCGAACTACATGCTAGTCGGTCGCCGGTTTGTGATGAAGGATTCTATCTGGGCTGTTCGTTGTCCGTCGATGGCTGCTGGCGAGCGGCGATCAGATCGATGAACTCGGACCAGTCGAAGAAGAGCAGATCGGCGTTGCTGGAGAGCGCGCCGTCGTTGTCGCCCTCGGGCAGGTAGCGCGCCGAGTACATCCCCGCGTTGCGGGCGCCCTCGATGTCGAGGTCTTCCACGTCGCCAACGTGGATCGCGTGCTCCGGCGGCACGCCCAGGATGTCGAGGGTGTGGTGGAAGATGCGCGGGTCCGGCTTGAGCCAGCCGTACTCGTTCGAGAACGTCAGCGTCTGGAAGTACTCGACCAGGCCGTGCTGCGCGAGCACCTGGCGCAGCACCCGGCCGCCGGTATAGCCCGTGTTGCAGATCAAGGCGAGCTTGTAGCGGCTCGCGAGCTGTTCAACCGCCTCGGTGACGCCGTCGAGCAGCTTCGGCAGGTATTCGAGCGTCAGTTCCTCGTACGCCGCCGTCACCGACTCGAACGGCACCGAGCCGGCCGGGACGTTGAGCTGGCGCATCAGCTCCTCCCAGCGGCCGGGCGGCCCGATGTCGCGGCGGTCGCGGGTGATGCCCTCGTCGATGACGCGGCGGGCGGCGCGGTAGCCGGCGCGCAGCTTCTCGACGTCGAGATCGTGCCCGGCGGCCTGGAAGGCCGTCAGGAGCATCTCGCGGCGCCGCTCGATCTTGCCGGCCGGATCTCGAAGGTCGATCAGCGTGCCCCACAGGTCGAGCGTGACGGCGCGGATCGGCCGCCAGGGGGCTGGCGCGGCGGGCAGCGCAGTGGCATCTACCATCCGAACGATCTCCTACCCGGGCTGGCTCGCTCGGGACGAGAGCCCGGGGCACGACAGCAGTCTACGAAACCGCGTCGGCACGCCGCACCGCGCGGCGCAATCTCATGGCCTGTCCTCCGCAACCATAGCGGGCTACCACTCCCGATGTTCGACGCGGTACCCTGTCGGCGGCGCGGACCGCCTTCTCGGCGGGCGGAGCGCCAGGAAACTGACAGCCGAGACGGCCGCAAGTGCCGAATGCGAGCCAGCTTAGCCGGGAGCCGCCGTGGACCCCTCCGATCAATCGCCCCTTGCCATCCTCGTCAACAGCGACGACCCCTTCAACGCCAAGACCGCCGTCGGCGTCCTGCGCTACGGCCGCTCGCCGATCGTCGCGCTGGTCGATCCGGACCGCGCCGGCAAGACCGCCGGCGACGTGTACGGCGTCCGCCCCGACGTGCCAATCGTCGCGAGCGTCAAGAATCTGCCGGCCGAGGCGCGGCGGCTGCTCGTCGGGATCGCGTCGCGCGGCGGGGATCTGCCCGACGAGATGCGCGTCGAGATCATGGACGCCATCGAGCGCGGCATGGACGTCTACAACGGGCTGCACACGTTCCTGACCGAGGACGGCCCAATCTCCGAGGCGGCGTGCGCGAAGGGCGTGAAGCTCGTCGATCTGCGCGAGGTGCCAGACGAGCACCCGGTCGGGCTGGGGCTGCCGCACCGCGCCGGCAGCACCGTCGTGCTAACGGTCGGCAGCGACTGCAACGTGGGCAAGATGTCGGTCGCGCTGGAGCTGGACCTGCTGGCCCGGCAGCGCGGCCTGAGTTCCGGGTTCGTGGCGACCGGCCAGACCGGCATCATGATCGCCGGCAGCGGCATCGCCGTCGATCGCGTCATCTCGGACTTCACGGCCGGCGCGATCGAGCACGTCGTCGTGCCGGCCGCCGAGCGGTACGACTGGGTCTGGGTCGAGGGCCAGGGCTCGTTGTTCCACCCCGGCTACTCGGGCGTGACGATGGGCCTGATGCATGGCGCGGCGCCCGAAAAGATGATCTTGTGCCACCAGCCTAGCCGCACGCACATCCGCCGCTACGACGAGGTGCCGATCCCGCCGCTCGCGACGGTCCTGCGCGGCTACGAGGAGGCCATGTCCTGGCGGGTGCCGAGCAAGGTGGTCGCCGTCGCCCTGAACACCTACGATCTCGACGAGGCCGCCGCGAAGGACGCCATTGCCCGTGCCGAAGATGAGCTCGGGCTACCCGCGACCGACGTGGTCAGGTTCGGGGCCGCCAAGCTGCTCGACGCCACGATCGGGCAGCCCACGCCGGCCGCGCGGTGAGCGCGCTCGCGGTCAGCTACGAGCCGCTCGATCTGCCGCTCCTCAACCCATTCGGCATCTCGCGGCGCACGACGACCGTCGCCCGCAACGTGCTGGTCCGCGTCGAGCTCGACGGGCTGATCGGGTTCGGGGAAGCCGGCCCGAACGCCTACTATGGCGAGTGTCAAGAATCGGTGCTGGCCTGGCTGCCGCGCCTGATCGACGCGCTGCCGGACGACCCGCTCGCGCTCGCGCAGGTCGACGCGGCGCTCGAGCACGCCTGCCACCACAATCCCGCCGCCCGCGCCGGCCTGGAACTGGCGCTCTGCGACCTGCTCGGCAAGCGATACGGCGCGCCGATCTGGCGGCTGTGGGGTCTCGGCGGGACCGTGCCGCTCAGCTCGTACACCATCGGTATCGACACGGCCGAGCGGATGAGCGAGAAGGCGGCAGCCGCCCGCGAGTTCCCGCTGTTGAAAGTGAAGGTCGGGACGCCCAACGACGCGGCCAACCTTCGCGCCATCCGCGACGCGCGCCCGGACGCCCGCATCCAGGTAGACGCCAACGGCGCCTGGTCGGGCAAGGACGCCATCGCGGCCGTCGCTGAGCTGGAGGGGTTCGGGCTGGAGTCGATCGAGCAGCCGGTCCGCGCGGACGACGTCGAAGGGCTGGCCGCCGTGAGCCGGGCGACGCGACTCCCCGTCTACGCCGACGAGGGCTGCGTGACCGCCCGCGACGTGCCGCGCGTGGCTCGCGCCTGCGACGGGGTGGTCGTCAAGCTCCAGAAGTGCGGAGGCCTGCTGCCGGCGCTGATGCACATCCAGACCGCGCGCGCCCATGGCCTGAAGGTGATGCTGGGCTGCATGGTCGAGAGCGGGCTGGGGATCAGCGCCGCCGCGCAGCTCTCGCCGCTCTGCGACAGCCTCGATCTCGACGGCAACCTCTTGCTGGCGCACGACCCGTTCGATGGGGCCACTGCGCACCGAGGCCAGCTCGGCCTGCCCGAAGGGCCGGGACTCGGCGCGACACTGAAGGCGTCGTGACCACCTCGACCCTCCCCCTCTCCCCTTGTGGGAGAGGGGGAGGGGTGAGGAGTATTCGCTATTGGCGGGTGCGCTTGAGCTCGAAGAAGTACTTCTTGGTGCTCATCAGCTTGATGCCGTCCCAGAGCTCGCCCGCGTCCTCGCCCTCGGGGACGGGGATGATGACCGGGCCGAAGACCGGCTCGCCGCCTTCGATCACGAGCGAGGCCACGCCGAACGCGCCCTTCTCGGCGATGGCCTTGTGCTCCTCGATGTACTCAGTCTCGGTCGTCGGATCCGCCAGCGCCTCGTCGAGCAGGCTCGGGCTGTAGCCGGCCGCCTCGATCGCGGTGCGCACGACTACCTCGTCACCGATATCTTCATCGCGCTCGTGCTTGGCCTGGCCGAACTCCCAGTACAGCTTATCGACCGCCTCCTCGCCGTGCTTGCGGCGCGCGAGCACCATCGTGCGGAAGGTGCGCCGGCTGGCGATGTGGCCCTCCTTGACGGTGTCCATCGGCTTGTTCACCTCTTCGAGGCTGAAGAACTTCCAACGGATGTCGATCGGGCGCACCTTGCGCGCCTCGCGGATCCAGACCGAGGTCCGCCACGACCAGGGGCAGGCCACGTCCAGATAGAAATCGACGGCCGTGGCCCCGTTGGTTGCCGCGCTGACTGCCATGTCCCGACCCTCCATGCGCTGTGCTGTGACGCTCGCTGATACTCGGCGGAGACCCGCACGACGCCGCGCCCACCGACCTCATCCGACATGGTACCCCGCGTGCGCGCTGCCGCCCGACGTACCGCCAGACTCGCATCGTGATGTAACGCCGCGATGCCGCGCGAATATTCCGGTCGCCGAGACTCGCACAGCGCGTCGGCGGCGGAGCGATGGGTGCGGAGGGGGTGGTACGATGACGCAACGAGCCGGGGCAACACGCAACGCCCGGGCGCTGCACCAGGAGAACGGAGGGCGCATGGTCGCACAGCAACGAGACGAGACCGACGAGGCGAGTGCGCTCATTGAAAAGTGGATCGAACGAGATCCGTCTCACCCTCAGATCGGCGACGCGCGCCTCAAGGAATACGGCGTGCATGTTTGGGCCATCATCGGCTACCTCCAGGGTGCTCGCGGGGACATGGAGCATGTAGCAGATGACTTCGACGTGCCCGTGGACGCCGTGCGCGCCGCGCAAGCGTACTATGACAGGTACGCGGCATTCATCGAGGATCGCATGGCGGCCAACGAGGCGTAGCGTTGACGTCATTCTATCTGGATAGCGACATCGGATCACGATTCGCGGCGTCGCTCGAATCTCGTGGGCATGATGTCACGAGCGCCGCCCAAGATGGTCTGCGATCGGCAACAGACGACGAGCACTCGCTGCGCGCGGCGGATCTGAGTCGTGTGCTCGTGACCCACAACTGGCACGATTTTCTCCTGCTGCATGATGCCTGGCGCCGATGGACAGCAGCGTGGAGCGTCGAGCGCGGCCACGCCGGTATCGTGATCGTCCAGCAGCCGCCCAATTTGCCGAGCGACCGAGCGGCGCACGACGTCGCCGGCTTCGCGCAATCTGGTCGGCCACTGCGGAATGAGCTGTATCGTCGTCGGGTTGGCGGCACCCGAGCGATCTGGGAACGTTGGCGAGTTGGCGTCGGCTGGACGACTGCGTAGCACCGGAAGATCCAACGGCGGGTCGGGCGCGTCGTGCTCAGCGGCGCAAGGAGGGGCGATGGATAGCGAGACGGGCGAGCGCGGGGAGATGCCGCGACTGATGGCGCTGGCCGACGAGGTCGGCGCGAAGCTGCGGGCACGCGGCGAGACGGTCGCCGTGGCCGAATCGTCGGCCGGCGGGCTCATCTCGGCCGCGCTGCTGGCCGTGCCGGGCGCCTCGGCCTACTTCGTCGGAGGGGCGGTGGTCTACACGAAGCAGGCGAAGATGACCCTGCTCCATCTTGATGAGCAGACGGTCGTCGAGCCGCGCGCG
>Ga0136611_10000390_pt1 | contig 28215 bp, 25 predicted proteins | sample AntDrymUQ2232306_2_FD_106645 | JGI IMG/M metagenome (GOLD analysis project Ga0136611, IMG submission 106645) | Polar desert sand microbial communities from Dry Valleys, Antarctica - metaG UQ223 (23.06) | ecosystem: Environmental > Terrestrial > Soil > Desert | place: Antarctica: Dry Valley...
ATATATTTGCTTAGAATTTAATAGTGCTTAGCTTCCTAAGACCCAAAATGTATAATGAAAAATCTGGTTCTATTTCTGCGTAAGTCTGGTTGCTAGGATCGCATCAAATTCACAATGGAATATCTTTTGAAATTCAATACCCCTTTGCGTTACCCAGGAGGAAAAGACAAACTAGCAGGCTTCATTAAGATGATTTTTGAGCAAAACTATCTATTAGGCGGACATTATGTTGAGCCATACGCAGGTGGTGCAGGAATAGCACTCAATTTACTCACTCACGGCTACGTATCCTGCATCCATTTGAACGATGTGAATCCTGCGATATACGCTTTCTGGCACAGTGTTATCAATCAGCCGGAAGCACTTTGCAAGACTATTCACGATGTAGAAATAACAATGGAAGAATGGCAGCGGCAGAAAGCCATTTTAAATTCCCCTGAGAATCACAGTCTGCTTGAGGTAGGTTTCTCAACATTTTTTCTGTATCGGATTAATCGCTTAGGAATCCTCTGGGGAGGGAAAAACCAGAATTTGCATTGGAAGTTTGATGCACGCTTCAATAAGGTTGACTTGATTCGTCGGATTGAGTGGATTGCACTGCATCGTTCTCTGATTCGATTATATAACCTGGATGCAGCAGACTTAATTAAAACCGTACTGCCGACACTTCCCGATGAACCACTGATTTACTTTGATCCTCCCTACTATGCCAAAGGGCAATGGCTTTGTGAAGATCACTATTTGCATAATGCTCATGTCAGTATCGCAAATCTGATCAAGGAACATATCACGCATCACTGGATAGTTTCATGCGACGATACTCCGGAAATTATTGAGATGTACAAAGATTATCCGACCATAGCCTGTAGGATTAATTACAGTGCAAGAGACCGTTACAAAGGTGCTGAGGTTATGTTTTTCAGCAGGGGATTGATTATTCCCAACGTGAAAAACCCATCGAATCTAAAGATTGCTTAATTGATGGGCTGGCAAATTATCTTTTTTGTACTGAATTTTGAAGATAGGTGCGATAAACAAAACGAGGCAATTCTCGCAGCGTGAATTCAATTGTATTTGGGACAGGCTGTAAGATCTAATTCCTATCGCATTCTGCGATACTGAATTGCCTCGGCAATGTGTTGGTCCGGTGGTTTTCTGAATCTCAGACAAATCTGCGATCGTTAGCACTACTTTCAGAATGCAATAATATACGCGCGCTGATAGATTCAAACGGCTGGTCACTTGCATGGCACAGCCGGAACTTCGATTTGCATATCGATGCGGATCCGGCAGTAGGCCTGAGATTCAGGGCCGGTAGCGGGCAACCTGGTCGGGCGTGCAGTGACTTTGCCGTTGGGGTGTCCCAAATAGCCATACAAACATAGACGCGTTGCCTTTTTGCCATTTGTGCGACGTAGCTCTACAAATCAACGATATCAACTACGACCGAAGCCGGTTTGTGAAAACGTTTTTTACTGGGTGAATCGTAACCAATCATCAAGCGTTTCTTGTCAAATAAAGTCATCGCTTCAGCATGATCAGTGCCTGCCTCAACCTGCTTCCATGTTGGGCCTAGGGATTGTTGTACAAGCGTATTTTCTGAACGCCAGATGAACTTCTCTTCATCACTACTCATTTTTCCAAATGTCTTGATTGCTGCTTTCCATCGAAAAATTAATGGTGGTGAATCAAGACCTGTAGTTGGACCGGCAAGAACTAAAAGATCATCACCATCCCAGCATAAATCACGAATCCCATGCCCAGCCAGATCCAAAAAATGGCGACGATATTTAAGCCCAGTGGGGCCAATTTTTGTCAGTTGCAACTGATCGACTTTCGTATTAGGTGAATCAATCCGCTTCGGCGCTAGTTCAAGAATAATTGCGATTCCTCGTAGCACTGGCCCGCGCATTCCTACAAGCACTCTTCCATTAGCTGCACATGCTAAGCCCTCAATATCAATGCCATTGTCCTTGCCAGGAATTCCACCATTTTTGTCACAAAAACGAGTAAATAGCGTATCGCGTCTAATCTCATCCAGCAGTTCGCTTGTGGTTGCATCACATCGGAGCTGAGCTGCACGTGTGTTATTATCGCCCTCCCTCGGAGAGAGTCGGAACTGCTTATTTTTGTTTTTATGCAGGAACATACAACCTAGAAAAAATCGATTTGCATCCGGTTTTACTTGACCAAGTACTTCCAAATTCTTCTTTGTATCAAACGTTGCATTTGCCTTGCCGCGTTTTAGACTATGCGATCCAACCATCCATAAGAGCTGATTTTCATAGTCAAAATCCATTCCTTCAAGATCAATTTCCATTATCTGGTTTGTCTGTTTTTTCGGTGGTGGAATTGGTAAATCAAACCAATCACTCAAATTGATCAATTCTTTGAGCTTAAAGCTAGTGCCGTCATCAGATTCTTTAAGTCTGGCTAGATCAACCCCTTCGTCGCCTGCTGCAAAAATCGAATCCCCTAAACGCACAAACGCTGACAGAGATTTCGATATCCCTTCTCCTTCTTTTTTAAATTCAAGCTTAATTTTTTTCATCGAGTCACTCTGGTAAAAATCTACTTAATGGTACGAGGCAGCTTTCGCGACAGTTCTCTAATAATTTTTTCCTAAGAAAGAATTTATCTGGAAAAAATTTAATAGTTAAGATATTTAACCCTGAATTCACTACAGAGTCATTGAAGAATTAATATTACCATTCTGAATTTCATATAAAAATAATGTAATCATTCCCATTGTAGCAACTAGCCTCTCAACAATCTCGTGGGACTTAATGATATTCATGACCAGAATTCATCACACAGATGCGAGAGACTGACATTGTCTAAATTTTGAACATTCTTATTACCTGACTGTAATCATTGATCTGTACTCATTCCGAGTCTACTTGGAGCCTGGATAAACAAATGAAACAATCATTGGTGATTTGAGCACTTCCATTAGGAATCAAAAGGGAACCAAAATGGTCAGACTCGAATGATAATTAATTTTCCTAATTCACATGAGATGACAGTCAAGTAGAGCGGGTGGAGAAGAGATCGCTATATTTATATTAGTTCTTGTGGAATTAACTCGGTAGAGTGAGAGTAGCCTCAGTGTTCTAGTTTTTATCCAGTCTACGGTACTGAATAGCTTCCGCAATATGCTGATTATTGATTTTTTTGGCACCGGATAAATCCGCAATAGTTCGCGCTACTTTCAAGATACGATGATACGCGCGCGCTGATAAATTCAAACGACTGATCGCTTGTTTCAGCAGGGTTTCGCTGGCGGTATCCAGAGTGCAATGTTGATCTATTTCTTTAACGCCCAAGCGGCTATTGGTTCTGCCTTGTCTGTTGAGTTGTAGTTGGTGTGATTTTTCAACGCGCTGACGGATTACGCTGCTTTTCTCACCAGTAATTCGCTGACGCATCAATTCCTCTTGCGGTACCGCTGGAACTTCAATTTGTATATCGATACGGTCCAGCAATGGCCCTGAAATCCTTCCGCGGTAGCGGGCAACTTGATCAGGGGTGCAATGACATTTACCGGAAGGATGGCCTAAATAGCCACAGGGACAGGGATTCATCGCGGCAATCAGTTGAAATTGTGCCGGGAATTCGGCCTGGCGAGCGGCGCGGGAGATGGTGATTTTTCCGGATTCTAAGGGTTCACGCAGTACTTCCAGCACTTTGCGATCGAATTCTGCCAGTTCGTTCAGAAATAACACGCCATGCATTGCCAGTGAAATTTCACCGGGGCGAGGATGGCTGCCGCCGCCCACCAGTGCAACACCTGAAGCGGTGTGATGGGGTGAGCGGAAAGGCCGGCGTTTCCAGTTGTCAATATCGAAGCTGCCGTGGCTGAGTGATTGGATGGCGGCGGATTCGAGTGCTTCCGCTTCGGTCATCGGTGGCAGAATACCGGGAAAACGTGCTGCCAGCATGGACTTTCCGGTGCCCGGCGGGCCGATCATCAAAAGACTGTGGTTGCCGGCGGCGGCAATTTCCAGCGCACGTTTTGCATGCGTCTGACCTTTGACTTCATCAAGATCGGGATAAGTTGAGTTGCCTGTTTCGATGTCATTTTCGAGTGTATTTTGGTAAATCTGCAAGGGTTCGCGTCCACTCAGATGCGCGCAGATCTGTAACAGTGATTTGGCGGCATAAATCGTGGCTTTTTTGACCAGTGCAGCTTCAGCTGCGTTCTGTTGTGGCAATACAAAACTGCGGCCTGATTGCGATGCGTTGTAAGTCATCGCCAGTGCACCATGGATCGGACGCAATTCCCCGGTTAAAGCCAGTTCGCCAGCCCACTCATATTGATCCAGCTTGTCTTTGGGGATTTGTCCGGTCGCTGCCAGAATACCCAGTGCGATGGGCAAGTCAAAGCGTCCGCTTTCCTTGGGCAGGTCGGCAGGTGCCAGATTAATGGTGATGCGCTGCGCGGGAATTTTGAATTGCGCATTTTGCAATGCCGCTCTAACGCGATCCTTGCTTTCTTTGACTTCAGTGTCGGGGAGCCCGACGATGGTGAAACTGGGTAAACCGTTAGCGATGTGCGTTACCACCGTCACCAGCGGTGCTTGTATTCCTGAGAGTCCGCGGCTATACAGAACAGCGAGTGACATTGGAGTGGCAATAATCCTGTATACGTGTCTGTGCGGACAGGAGTGGGTTCAGGGATAAGATTTTGTAAATAAGCATTTACTTATTTGTCATGCATGTCCTCATTATCCCGTTTTTCTTTTGCTGGATGAGATGTTGCATTCTCCTGAGTTGATTTGTGTGCAGATTTACTCAGTTGTCCTTCTAATTCGGAAACTTTGCCTTCAAGAATCATTAGCTTCTCACGCGTGCGTTGCAAAACTTCCTGCTGAACATCAAATTCATCGCGCGTGACTAAATCAAGCCGTGTAAAAGCACCCGATAACAAGACCTTAATATTCTTTTCGATGTCCTTGCCCGGACTGTTTTGTAGTATCTCGCTGACTTTCGTATTGATTTCATCGATTATGTTTTTGTTAAGCATCGTTGTTCTCCTGGTTGATTGACGCACTACTTGAGCAGCTGGTTGTGCTGGCTACGTGATAAAATTGAATACTGTAGGGTATTTTACAAAATCTGATTATCCACTGTTATTGCAAAGGGTTCCAGTCTTAAGGACAGATGGTTTATTTAGCCATGCTAACCTCAATCGCTGAATACCTTTATGATTTTTGATTTTTACGCCTGAATAACAGTTAATTTCTGGATACATGAATGGAACGCATACAATTACTTGAAAATTGGGTTAAAGAGCAATTTCCGGCAATGCCGTTTACGATGCAACCGGCATCCGCAGATGCCAGTTTCCGGCGATATTTCCGTATTTCCTTCGCTGATCAGACGTTCATTGTTATGGATGCGCCGCCACAGCACGAAGACTGTACGCCATTTCTACGCGTGGCGGAAATTTTAACTGTAACCGGCGTGCATGTACCCAAAATATTGGCACAAAATCTCGAACAGGGCTTTTTGTTGCTATCCGACTTGGGCAATACGACTTTTCTGCAAGCGCTCAACGATCAGAGAGATATCGCCAACCATCTTTACGACGACGCGATGGATGCACTCATTAAAATGCAGTTGTCGCAACAAGCGGTAGGCTTGCCTGATTATGATGAAGCGTTGCTGTTGCGAGAATTAAATTTGTTTCCTGATTGGTATATCGCCAAACATTTACAGAAGGATTTATCAGAAAAACAGCACGCGGTTCTTCATACTATTTTTACCCGTATTTTACAAAACAATCTTGCGCAGCCGAGGGTGCTGGTGCATCGCGATTACCATTCCCGCAATCTGATGGTGACATCCCCAAATCCCGGCATTATTGATTTTCAGGATGCCGTGCATGGCCCGATTACTTATGATCTGGTGTCGTTATTTAAGGACGCGTATATCCGCTGGGACGAGGAGCGTATTCTGGATTGGATGATTCGTTATTGGGAAAAAGCCCGCACAGCCGGATTGCCTGTATCGGCTGATTTTTCAGCATTTTACGAGGATTTTGAATGGATGGGCGTGCAACGCCACCTCAAGATCCTAGGGATTTTTGCCCGCCTGAATTATCGCGATGGTAAAACAACTTATCTGGATGATATGCCGCTGGTGATGGAATATTTGCGCAAAGCCTGTAAACGCTATCGAGAACTTCATCTGCTGCTTAATTTGCTGGATGAGCTGAATCCTACTGAATCAGACCGGAAAATTGGCTATACCTTCTGAGTGCGTTCATTATAAAGCGATGATTCTCGCCGCTGGGCGTGGGGAGCGTATGCGTCCGCTGACCGATGCGTTACCTAAGCCTTTGTTAAAGGCGGGTGGCACTGCATTAATCGAATATCAGTTGAGAAATCTGGCACATGCGGGTTTTGTCGATATCATCATCAACCATGCGTATCTCGGTGAAATGATCGAGAATGCTTTGGGAAAAGGTGAGCGTTATGGTGTTAACATTCAATATTCACCTGAGAAAATTGTTTTGGAAACCGCAGGTGGGATAGCGAATGCTTTGCCATTGCTGTCGGGTGAACCCGGCAATTTGCCATTTTTGGTTGTCAATGCGGATATTTACTGTGAAATGGATTATGCGTTGCTGTCACCGGTAATGAAAGCGATGCAAGCGGATAGGAATCTGCGGCTTGCCCATCTTGTTTTGGTAGACAATCCGCCGCATCATGCCGCAGGTGATTTTGCGTTGCAGGAGAATCAGGTAATGTTGACAGGCAGCCATAAACTGACTTTTAGCGGTATCGGCATTTATCAACCGCAGCTTTTTAATGCGATAAAACCGGGTGTGGCGGCGAAACTGGCACCACTGTTGCGACAGGCAATGCAGGAAGGAAAAGTGAGCGGTGAATATTTTTCCGGGCAATGGGTCGATGTGGGAACACCGGAGCGGCTTGAGGTGTTGGATAAGCAACTCAGGTCTCAATCAGAATTATCAGGAACTAATCGAGTTTAAAAGCTCAAACTATCTTTATGACACAAACTAAATCTTTTATCGCACGCCGGCAGTTGTTTGCATCTCGAATGCAGGCAGGTGTTGCTATTGTCCCGACGGCTCCGGAGCAAATACGCAATCGTGATGCGCATTATCCTTATCGATTTGACAGTTATTTTTATTATTTGACGGGTTTTCGCGAGCCCGAAGCTGTGCTGGTGCTCATTGCTGCGACAGAAAAAACACCGGCAAAGCATGTTTTGTTTTGCCGCGAGAAAGACATGGAACGCGAGATATGGGATGGTTTTCGCTATGGTCCGGAAGCGGCCAAAGAGGTTTTTGGTTTTGATGAAGCGTACTCGATTGCCAAATTAGATGAATTGCTCCCCAAATTATTGGCGGATCAGCCTGCTGTTTATACCGCATTGGGACAGGATCATGTCTGGGATCAACGCATCGTCGGCTGGTTAAACAGGGTGAGAGAACAATCGCGCACAGGTGTGGTTGCACCGGGTGAAATTCATGATTGCCGCGCAGTACTGGATGAAATGCGTCTGATTAAAGGGACGGATGAATTGCAAATTATGCAGCGCGCGGCTGATATCTCGACCCAGGCGCATCAGCGTGCAATGCAGACGACCCGTCCAGGAATGCGTGAGTATGAAATTGAAGCGGAATTGCTTTACACCTTCTACCGGCACGGCGCGCAAGCGCCAGCCTACACATCCATTGTTGCCGGTGGCGCCAATGCTTGCGTGCTCCATTATGTTGAGAACAATGCCGAGCTGAAATCGGGCGATTTGTTACTGATTGATGCCGGTTGTGAGTTGGATGGCTATGCATCGGATATTACGCGAACATTCCCGGTCAACGGAAAGTTTACCGCTGTGCAGAGGGATGTTTATCAACTGGTTTTGGCTGCGCAAGCTGCGGCTATCTCACAAGTAAAACCGGGGAGTAGTTGGAATGATCCGCATCAGGCCGCATTGAATATCTTGGCGCAAGGATTTATAGATTTGGGATTATGCCAGGGTAGTATGGATGCGGTGCTGGAGTCAGAGGATTACAAACGTTTTTATATGCATCGAACCGGGCACTGGCTGGGAATGGATGTGCACGATGCGGGTGAGTACAAACAAAAGGGCGATTGGCGCTTATTGCAGCCCGGCATGGTGCTGACCGTTGAACCGGGATGTTATATCCGCCCGGCGGATAATGTTCCGGAACATTTCTGGAATATTGGCGTTCGTATAGAAGATGATGTGGTTGTTACCCCAACGGGCTATGAACTTTTAACGCGAGCAGCACCCAAAACAGTAGTCGAAATAGAGGAGTTGATGCGATGAACGATGAACAGAGGAAAATTATCATCACTAAGATTTCTGAGCACCGGCAGAATGAATCAGAAGAATATCAACAAGTGCCGATTTCTCCCGTCAATCGTTGGATTACCTACGCAATACTCATCCCGGTTGTGGCGGTCATGATGCTTATCGGTGTTTTCTTTTTCGCGGCTTTTCTGGCTTTAATCGCAGTCGCTGTTGCAGTGATTGGGATACGATTCTGGTGGCTTCATAGAAAATTCAAAAACGCCGCGCAACAATCTGATGATCCAAGACAGAAAACGGATTCAGATCAGACAATTATCATTGAAGACGCACAAATTATTGAAGAAACTGAGACTCCCCGAAGCAAGCAGAAGAAACAATAAGTTGAGTCAAATAGCCAGTAGTGGCTATTTTCCTGAGTGCTGTTAACAATGCCAGTAATTCTTACATTAAATTTCTAATTTAAGGGCGTTTCCCATGCCGATGTTATCGATCAATCCAGCCACCGGTCAGACCATGCAATCCTTTCCCGCGTGGAGCGCCGATGAAATCAACGTGGTGTTGAATCAGGTTGAATCCGCACAAGCCGGTTGGGCTGCGCTCAGTTTTGAGCAGAGATCACAAACGATGCGCAATCTTGCGCAGATATTTCGTCAGCATAGTGAGGAGTATGCACATCTGATCACAGATGAGATGGGAAAATTTTTAAAAGAGGCTAGAGCGGAAATAGAAAAATGTGCGATCGGTTGTGATTACTATGCGGATCATGCACATTCCTATCTGAATGATGAGGTGATCGCATCCGATGCCAGTCGTAGTCTGGTGGTTTATCAGCCATTGGGCACAATATTGTGCATCATGCCGTGGAATTTTCCTTTTTGGCAATTAATCCGTGCCGCAGCACCGGCAATGATGGCAGGTAATACCGTGGTGTTAAAGCATGCTTCCAATGTCCCGCGTTGCGCGCTTGCGCTGGAAGATGCATTTCGGCAAGCCGGGTTTCCGGTCAATACATTTCGTACGTTGATGATCAGTGCTGAGCAAACGGAAGCTGTGGTCGCCGATCAGCGTATCGCAGCCGTCACGCTAACCGGTAGCAGTACTGCGGGACGAAAAGTAGCTGCTATCGCTGGTCAACATCTCAAGAAATGCGTGCTCGAGCTCGGTGGATCGGATCCATTTATCGTACTTGACGATGCCGACATCGCGTTAACAGCGAAGCAAGCGCTGGTGGCTCGTTTTCAAAACATGGGACAAAGTTGCGTTGCCGCCAAGCGCTTCATTCTCGTAGATTCTATCGCTGATTCCTTTGTCGCGCACTTTATAGCTTTGGTAAACCAGTTACACAGCGGCGATCCCAAAAGCGATTCTACCGGTATCGCGCCCATGGCACGTACAGATTTACGTGATGAGCTGCATAGGCAAGTTGAACGCAGTGTGGCAGCGGGCGCAAAACTGGTTATCGGTGGATCTTTTATTGAAAAGCAAGGCGCTTATTACGCACCTACAATTTTGGATGATGTGCAACCGGGTATGCCAGCCTTTGACGAAGAATTGTTTGGGCCTGTGGCGGCGATCGTGCGGGTAAAAGATACGGAAGAGGCGATCAAGCTGGCCAATCTTACTCATTTCGGTTTGGGGGGTAGTTTATGGACAGGCGATACGGTGCGCGGTGAAGCACTGGCACGGCAAATTCATGCGGGCTGCACCTTCGTCAATGGCATTGTCAAAAGCGATCCGCGCTTACCGTTTGGCGGTATCAAGGATTCAGGATACGGCAGGGAATTGTCCTATCACGGTATTCGTGAATTTGTGAATATTAAAACAGTGTGGATTAAATAGCCGTGAGTGAAGCTTGGCTGGCGAACTGAGACTGACAACACTCAAATACCAACATGAAAATTCATAACTCAACGCTCTCTTTGAAATATATGATTATGCTGAATGCTTAATCCGTTCAATTCCTTGCAATGTTTTTTGTCAGTTAATACCTGGTTAAACTAGTACGACATAACACACATATGAAACCAAACACAAAACACGAAAACAGTAGCGTAGGCTGGCGGTTTGATAACAGTTATGCGCGTTTACCGGATTCTTTCTATGTGCGACTTAATCCGGTAGCCGTGCGTGCGCCGCAGGTGGTCATGTTGAATCATGCGCTAGCAGAATCCCTGGGGTTTAATATCCGCGCACTGTCCGAAGCAGAGGCTGCCTTGCTGTTTGCCGGTAACGTGTTATCGGATGGGGCACAACCCATCGCACAAGCCTATGCCGGCCATCAGTTTGGCCATTTCACGATGTTAGGCGATGGGCGGGCAATATTGCTGGGTGAGCATCTCACACCGACAGGTGATAGGTTCGACATTCAGCTAAAAGGCTCTGGCCAAACGCAATTTTCACGCCGTGGTGATGGCCGTGCAGCGCTTGCGCCTATGCTGCGTGAATATATCATCAGCGAAGCGATGCACGCGTTTGACATACCCACCACGCGTAGTCTTGCCGTGGTTACTACTGGCGAATCCGTAATGCGAGAGACCATGTTGCCAGGCGCAATTCTTACCCGTGTCGCAGCAAGCCACATTCGCGTGGGCACGTTTGAATATGTCGCAGGAATGCAGGATAAGGAGGGAATCAGAACTCTGGCCGATTATGCTATTCGCCGCCATTACCCGGATCTTATCGAAGCCGAGAATCCCTATCTTGCGTTCTTAAACAAGGTGATAGAACGCCAAGCATCGCTAGTAGCCACGTGGTTACTGGTTGGTTTCATTCATGGGGTGATGAATACGGATAATATGACGATTAGTGGTGAAACGATTGATTATGGTCCGTGTGCGTTTATGGACGCATACGACCCGAACACTGTGTTCAGTTCGATTGATCATCATGGCCGCTACAGCTACAGTAGCCAGTCACGTGCGGCGCAGTGGAACCTCGCACGCTTTGCCGAAACATTATTGCCACTGTTACATCCGGAACAGGAGAAAGCATTAACCTTGGCGGAAGAAGCGATCCATTCTTTTCCCGATATATTCCAAGCCTACTGGCTGAGCGGGATGCGTAAAAAACTGGGACTGTTTACTGAAGAAGCAGAAGATAATCAGCTCATCGAAACCCTGCTGACATGGATGCAAAAACACCAGGCCGATTATACCAATAGCTTCCGTGCACTGGCTTCGGAATCCTTACCCGAAGATGATGTGTTTTGTAATACTGCATTTGTGGAATGGCATGCGCGCTGGCAGGCAAGATTGTCGCGCCAATCCGAATCCAAGCAATCATCATTTTGCTTAATGCAGGCGCATAACCCCGCGATCCATCCGCGCAACCATCAGGTTGAAAAAGCGCTGGCTGCCGCCTCTGAACGTGGCGATTACTCACTGATTCAACAACTGCTTGCGGCAGTGACAAATCCATACGCCGATGCGCCGGAATATCGTGACTACCGCACGCCACCGACACCTTCAGAACGCGTTCATCAAACATTCTGCGGAACGTAAGCTTCTATTGTGAAATTGTTGGTTGGTCGATGGGCAATCGTATGCACAGCCACCTATTGGAAGAAAAACCCTACTCCTAGCCTAATGCATCATTCTGCCTGTGGCAGTGAATATTGTTCAGCCCCGGCTCACTTTAATACCTCGCTGTTTGGCGAGGTACGCTATTGAAGTAAGTGCACTACCGTACAGACAACAAAAATTTTCTACAGTAGTGTGACCTGCTTAACGGATGGGGTCAGCCATCATCTTACCTAGTGATATTGATCCTAGGATTTGATTGATTTTTTTATTCTTTGAGGATATTCATGCTATCCGCTCCGGCAGTTATTGGTACTAATTATTTGCTGGCTGCTTTACCTCACAATGACTATGAACAGTTACTTGCATGTTGTGAAGAAACTGAACTCAAGTCTGGAGAGGTGCTGTATCGTGCGGGTGAATTATTTTCGCATGTTTATTTTCCGACCACGAGTTCTGTTTCTTTGGTCGCATCTATTGATAGCGATCGCAATTTGGAAGTGGGGCTGATCGGTAATGAAGGCATGCTGGGTTTTCCCCTGATACTGGCAGTGGATGTCGCGCCATTTAACGCACTGGTGCAGAGAGCAGGTCAGGCATTGCGCCTATCAAAATCAGTATTTCTCCACGAATTCGGAAAAAGTGTTGCGTTACGACGAGAATTAAGACGCTATTTTTATGTTGTCATGAGCCAGATTGCTCAAACAGCGGGATGTAATCGTTTCCATGTCGTGGAAGCTCGTCTTGCCCGTTGGTTATTGATGGCGCATGATCGGGCGCAATCCAATCAATTTCATGTCACTCATGTATATTTGGCTTATATGTTGGGAGTACGGCGCGTAGGCATCACCAAGGCCGCAAATTCTCTACAAAAGAAAGCATTAATCAGCTATAAACGTGGAGCTATCACGATTCTGGACCGCACGGGTTTGGAAGCTGCATCTTGTGGTTGTTATCGAGCAGAGAAAGAAATTTACGAAAGAATTTTAGGTCAGGAATAGAAACTATACAAATACAAGCATCAATTCAGAGGTAGTAAGAAGATCATTGTCATTGTTACCGTAGCACGGATGCTCTAATAACCTGGAGGGTTTATTAAAAAAATCAAATTTTGCAGTAATCTATCTTTTTGTGATTGGCGTTCAAGTATTTTATCTGTAACGTGGATTTGTTGCGTGGCTATTGTTTCGGGTTGTACTTCAGAGCCCGCGATTGAATCGAGTCATTTGAGGCAGCAAGAGGAAAGCGTTGATACTCAGCCGATCCATACGGAGACCGGTGAAGCTTCTTGGTATGGGCCTGGATTTCATGGTAAGAAAACTGCGAACGGCGAAATTTTCGATCAAAGAAAATTGACGGCTGCCCACCCGAGTTTACCGCTAGGTACCAAAGCCGAGGTGACCAATCTCAATAATGATAAGAAAGTTGAGGTAACAATCAATGACCGTGGACCTTATATTGATGATCGTGTCATTGATGTTTCTCGTGCAGCTGCTAAAAAGCTTGACATGGATAAGGATGGTATTGCACCCGTTAAGATTGAAGCCAAACTTGATGAAAAGAAGGATTAAATGAAACTCGGCACTGAGTGCTGAGTGTCACACATAGTAATGCTATCGAGTAGTTTTCAACCCGGTCTTCAAGTAGGTAGTAGCGGTCAAAAACCTGTCGGCTCACTGCGTTCAACGCCATTGAGTTCATGACGAATACGAGACGATGTTTCGTAGACTACCTTACGTACACGATTGATCCCTCCCAACGGTTGATGGTCCAATACAGCGTGCCAAGGTGTAAAAGTCAGATCCTCGCAGAATTTCAGTTGTTCGGGCGTAGTGAATTGCTGCGAGGGAATGGTAATTTTCGCTACGGGGATAAAAGGCGAATCTTTCTCGCTCCATTCGATGGTGGGGTCTTCGATGGGCATTTCTAAAGAATGTTTGCGTAGCTGAACCATAAAATCAAAACATGCACTATCATCACCTAAATGTTTCTGCATATTTTCACGCAGAAAATTGGGAGAGGTGGGCTTGGCAGTTGAGGAATGAATTGTTTTAGCGCAAGGACGAGCGGAAAATTTCATAGCGGTATCACCGAAGCGATAGGGTGTCGCGCTCCAATATTGCGTATCCAGCGGATTGTTGACTTTCCTGATGCGAATCGCGGTAGCAATCGCAAGCTCGTGCAAACGGAAATCGAACGGATTGAAGCCAGGCAAAAAGAATTTGATAGGACTGTCTTCCACAAGCGCTTGTTGAAATTCAATATATTCTGTGGCATTTCTGACGAAAAATACCGGATGATTAATCATCACAAAATCCTGCGTGCCAGACTGGCTACGTTCGATTCCCATGAGCTTAATGGCCATGCCACGGGCATCACCGACCGAGTCGTCCTGTACTTTTCCAGATCCATTGGAGTAGCGGATCCAAGCGGGATATTCACGTGCTTCTGCAAAAATTCCGCTGTTCATTTCAGCTGCTGGTGGGAGAACGCGAAACGTAGCTTTCACACAACCGTGCGCTTTAAAATGCACATCCCTATGCGCAGGACCATCCTTGGCCTCAGCCCGAATAGTCCCTTCAACGATCTGTGCGATCTGCTGAATTGCTAAAGCCTCATTCGCGGGTGTTGTCTCGTTAGCAAAAGTACCAATCGGGAAGAGAGCCAATGGAATTAGACGTAAAAGCAGTCTTTTGTTGATCATTTCAATGTACTCCGTTCCAGATTCATAGCAGCCATTTCTATGGTATTCCCATGTCGGAATGGCTTGCCATCAGCGGTTTCCTGTTTATTTAACGTGCATGCTATTTTTGACTGATTTTACCCCAGTGACACCGCGTGTTACTTCAATCGCCTTGTTAATACTGGCAGAGGAACTGACAAAGCCACTTAATTGCACCACGCCCTTGAAGGTTTCAACGTTGATCTCGGCTGCTTTCAGAGTCGGTTCATTCAATATGGCCGCTTTTACCTTGGTAGTAATAACCGTGTCATCGATATATTCTCCAGTTCCTTCTTGTTTCTGGGTTGATCCACATCCCGCAACTGTCAGTAATGTTAGGGCGAGAAAAGATGCAAGAATTAATTTGATAAAGTGTTTCATGGTTTACTCCTGTTAATTGCTTATCTTAGTACTGAGGCAAATGTGCTGAAAAATCCATGGATATTGCAGCACGAATGATCAGCTAAGATAGGTTGATAAAAGAATCTACAATGGTTATTTAACATATAGGCATTACGTTTGCAGTCATTATCGTTTAGTGCCTGATATTCGCCATTTGCCGACATGTCGTGGCACAATCTCTACATGCTCTGACGCATTCGTCCATCTCTCCAATGCGTTCGCAATCTGCTGCACATGCTTCGCAGATTTCGGCGCAAACCTCACAAAGAGAATGCTGTAGAGAACCACTCAGCAGAAAATTAGCTGAAGTCTGACAAATTTCAGCACAATTCATCAAGAGGCGAAAGTGCTTTGCTTCAACATGTTTTTCACCGGTTTCGAGGCAATGATTCATACCCATTTGCAGGCAGATCTGGTGACAATGATTACAGGCAATGATACAGGCCTGCATGTCATGTTTCGCATAGGTCATCTGATTCATGAGATTCTCCTAAAGTAAAGTCAATCAAGGTAATAAACAAGCATGATTAAAAATGCTGGAGCTAGCCAGATAATCTCGAACAAATTGAGCTTTGAAGAGAAACGGGAGCCACACAAATGCTTAAAAGGACTTTAGCTATAACACCACTGAAAGTCTGTTCGGTAGCAGACATAAAGGCAGGGAAATTTAATGCTATTAGAGTTAGTGAATTTTTAGCTAAAAACCGGAAGAGGAAACCTTCAGAATATAGATTACAGAAGCATTACGTGCGATACCGAACAGACCACCTTCCATCTTTCCGCTAGTATTTTAATATGCGTGATCTTTTAATGCACTGCGCTTGATAAATAAGAGATTCTTTGACCGCTAAGGCTACTTAATAGAAATGTTACGTTTTATCGAATGAAATAACATCCTAAAGGGAAACCTATGAAAATGAAAAATAAATATGAGCAAAATATTTTAGCAAACAGCATTCTTGTGATTATTGGCTTATCCGTTCCTTTTGGTTTGGCTGGCTGCCAGCAAGAAGGGTCTCTGGAAAAATCAGGACAAAAATTGGATAACTCAATTGAAAAGGTTGAGCAAAAAATTGAGCAGATAGCCGAACAAGCCGGTAAAAAACTGGATGACGCAAAAAAGTCGATCAGCGATAAAACTGAAGCAGGTGATCAATACATTGATGACGCAGTGATTACTACCAATGTGAAGACAGCCATTCTAAATGACCCTTTGCTGAAGGTATCTCAAATAGAAGTCACTACGACGAATGGCACCGTGCAGCTGAGCGGCTCGCTTGATTACCAGGAAAGTATCGACAGAGCGGTAGAAGTAGCCAAAAGTCAAAAGCATGTGAAACTTGTGCAAAACAATCTGACCATCAATATGTATCCGCACAGTGAAAAATAATGCTTTATTTGCGATTTATCGCTGTATTCGGAGTGATGCTGTTTTATTCACCGATCGCTAATTCCACACTGCCGAATGATGCATACATTGCGGGCTATGCAACCAGCATGTTAAAGCATAAATTGATGCTGGATATACCATCACTTATTGTGCAGAATGGTGTCATCATTTTGCCTAAAAGCAGCGTGGATATCCCTGATCGATCAAATGTTTTGCGGATGTTATCGGAAATTCCCGGTGTTAATGAGGTTAAGATAGCTGAAATTGCTACCGAGCTACCTATAGCTACCGCCCCATCACAACCAATTAAGCAAGACTCAAATCAAACAGTAGCGATAACGAATACTGATCCTACCTTGTTACCGACAGGTCTTTTGCCGAGCGGTCATCTATTTAAACCATTATTGGCGGATCCCCGCTGGGCCCATTTTTCGGCATCTTATCGCCATTACCTGAATGATAACTTTGATGGAAGAAATATCGGTGCAGTTAGCTTTGGTGAAACGATACCATTTTACCGTGGGAATTTCGGGCGCTCGCTTGCCCAATGGGAAGCAGGGCTTCAAGCTGGGGTTTTTAGTGATTTTAATCTGGGTGCTTCCTCATCGGATCTCGTTAATACAGATTTTATTGCTTCGGCTTATTCAAGCATCCGTGCAAGGCAGTTTTCAGCTTTTGGTCGTATTTATCATCAAAGTTCACATCTTGGCGATGAATTCTTGCTGCGCAGGCAAAATTCCACATTTGAACGCATAAATCTCAGCTATGAAGGCGCAGATCTCAGACTATCCTATGAATTTCCCTATGGCGTAAGACTTTACGGCGGAGGCGGCGGTTTGTTCCATAAAGAACCATCGGCACTCAAAGTGTGGATGACGCAATATGGCGTTGAGTTTCGCAACCCTTGGCGCATGAATTTTGCGCCTATACGCCCTATCATTGCAGCTGACTTTAAGAATTTTCAAGAAAATAACTGGAGTACTGATGTCTCAGCCAGGGCAGGGGTTGAGTTCGATAATTTACAAGTACTCGGTAGAAAGCTTCAGATATTGATAGAGTACTTTAACGGAAATTCTCCCAGTGGGCAGTTTTTTAAAAGCAATGTGGAATATATCGGCGTGGGGGCTCATTATCACTTCTAACTAAAGCTGGTTAAAGAAGTGCGATAAGATTTCTTGGAATTTTCTATTTGGCTTTTTGAGCAGAAACGCTCGTGGTTGAGTGTGTAGTAAAAATGTCGTCAACTATTATGGAGAGAAAAAATGCTTGAAACGATAGCGGTTCTTTTAATTATTCTTTGGTTACTCGGTTTTGTTTCCTCTTATACATTGGGTGGATTCATTCATATTCTGCTGGTTATTGCACTGGTGGTCATCGTACTTCGTATTATTCAAGGTCGAAGGCCACTGTAGTGTGTCTGATTCAAGGCTAGAGACAGGCTTGAAAAACTATCTGCTTTGACACTACGGTGTTAGAAACAGGCTCAAAATGCTCATTTATCACGCATAAATTGTGCTTTTTCGCCTGTTTTGCCTTGTGTCGGCAGCCTCGAAAACGTTTTCAACGGCCTGCTAGAAGCTCAATGCTTTGGTTTAAGCTTTAAGAGTTTTCCGTTTTCTTCATCCGTCAACAGATACAATGCCCCATCCGGGCCTTGTTCCACATCACGGAAACGTGTGGTATGCATTAATAATTGTTCTTCACCGAGAATCTTTTTCCCGTCCGTCGATAACCTGACTACGTGTCTGCCTACTAATGCGCCCACAAACAGATTGCCGCGCCATCCCGGAAACTGGTCGCCGGTATAAAACACCATGCCGGAAGGCGCGATAGAAGGCGTCCAGTAATAAATGGGCTCTTCAAAACCCTGTTCGGCATGCTCATCTTTTATCGGCATCAGATTGTAATGACTGCCATAACTGGCCTTGGGCCAGCCATAATTTTTACCGGGTTGCGGGATATTGATTTCATCACCGCCTTTGGGGCCATGCTCATGAATCCACAGCTCGCCGGTTTTAGGGTGGATGGCGGCACCCTGAACACTGCGATGGCCATAAGACCAGATTTCCGGTTTTGCCTGAGAATTATTGACAAAGGGGTTGTCAGTGGGCACTGAACCATCAGGGCGGATGCGGATTATTTTGCCAAAATAATTGCCCAACCGTTGGGCTTCTTCCAGATAATCGCCACGATCACCCAGTGTGATAAAAAGATTGCCGTCGGGCGCAAATACCAAGCGTGAGCCAAAATGCACGGCCCCCTCCGTTTTGGGCAACTGGCGGAAAATTACTTGCAGTTTTTCTAAACCGCCATTAATCAGCTCAGCTCTGGCAACTGCAGTACTGGCTTTGGATCCTTCCGGCTCAGCATAGCACAGATAAATCAGACGGTTTTTGGAAAAAGCCGGATCCAGTGCAACATCCAATAAACCACCTTGCTGCTGATTGAACACTACGGGGACACCTTTAACCGGTTCCGACACACGGCCATCCGGTGTGATGATACGCAATTGACCGATACGTTCCGTGACCAGCAGATTGCCATCCGGCATAAAAGCCATGCCCCAAGGAAATCGCAGACCACTGGCGATTAATTTGACTTCAAATTCTGTCTGGATGCGCTGGGCTTGTGCAGCGGATAAAAAGAAATCGTTGTTGCTGAACGAGGTCAGTATAAAAAACATCAGGATCGGGAGCTTGTGGGTCATTTGCTTTTTTCCTTCTAACGAATCTTGGAATAATGGGTATCAATGTATCATTACTGTTGGCCGGTCTCAATACTTGTTAAAAGACTTCTCCAATATATGGTGAAATGCCTCGTGTCATATAATGACAAGTCGATATTGTGTGCTCATGTTTACACTGCTACTCACTATAGCGATAACCCCGCTAATTCCGATGTCCTGCTCTTTGTCGTCAAATTTCAAAGAGTCGTTCCGTCCAGTAGTGGTTGACCGGCATCCAGTCGGAGGATGTTTTCTGTGGTAACACGGGCAATCTCACTGAGGGCTTCCCGTGTGAGAAAGGCTTGGTGTGAGGTGACGAGCACATTGGGAAAGGTGAGCAGGAGGTTAAGTTTGTCGTCTTGTAGGAGATTCTCTGAGTGGTCTTCAAAGAAAATACCTTCTTCTTCCTCATAGACATCCAGTACGACACCGCCGAGATGACCTGTTTTGAGTGCCTCAAGGAGAGCGGTGGTATCGATGAGTTTGCCGCGGCTGGTGTTGATGAGGTAGGCACCGTGTTTCATTTGCCGGATGGTGTCGTGGCAGAGGAAATGAAAGGTCTCTGGCGTGAGCGGGAGGTGCAGGGAGATAATGTCGCTGTTTTGCAGCAAGGCGGGCAGAGGTGTGTATTCAATGACGTGCTGGGCGGCCCAATCTGCAGCGGGCATCAGGTCGTAGGCGATAACGCGGCAACCGAAGCCGCGGAAGATTTGGGCAACGATGCGCCCGATCTTGCCTGTGCCTACAATACCCACGGTTTTGCCGACGAGGTCGAAGCCGACGAGTCCATTGAGCGAAAAGTTATGTTCGCGGACGCGGTTATACGCGCGGTGGATGTGGCGGTTAAGCGTGAGCAGGAGGCCGATAGCGTGTTCCGCAACAGCATGGGGCGAGTAGGCGGGCACGCGCACGACAGCGAGGCCGAATTCCTTGGCAGCGTTGAGATCGACGTTGTTGAAACCGGCACAGCGTAAGGCGATGAGCTTCACGCCGCCTTTGGCAAGTTCGGCGATACAGGCGCGATCTATGCGGTCGTTCACAAAGACGCACACCGCAAGCATTCCGGCGGCAGTAGTTGCCGTTTGCGCGCCAAGACGGAATTCATGGAACTGCCAAGCGATATGCTCGTGGTTTAAGGCGCGGTCGAAGTATTCGCGGTCGTAAGGTTTGACGTCGTAAAGTACGGCGGTGATCATAGTTTGGATTTACCGAAGGATTTTGATTGGGTTTACTTAACTTACAAGGGAATAATGAGAGAAAAGCTTGTCGGATTTCTGCGTTGGATAGTCAGTTCCGCTGAAATCTGTTCACTCAACAACTGCACAAGCTGTAAACCCAACGATGAAGCATGCTCGATATCAAATTCTTCCGGTATGCCGATGCCATTATCTGTAATGAGTACCTGTAATTTGTTTGCTGCCAGATACTTTAGGCTGATATTGATATTTCCGCTGCGATTTTCGCTAAATGCATATTTTATTGCATTCGTGCATAGCTCATTCAGAATGAGTCCCAAAGGAATACTTGTGTCAATTGAAAGAAGTACTTGATCTGTATCTATATTAATTTGTACTCTGGAAGAATCCAAGGCATAGGAAGCCGAAAGGTTGCTGACCAGACTTTGCACAACACTGGAAAAATCGACATGTGAAAAATCTGATGATTCATACAGGATCTGATGAATCATGGCCATGGACTTCACTCTGTTCTGACTTTCTTTCAGTATCGATACGACGGTGCTATTCAGCAACATGCCGGATTGCATACCGAGCAGGCTATCGATGATCTGCAGATTGTTTTTGACCCAATGATGTATTTCCGATAACAGCAAATCTTTTTCTTTTAATGCTGCTTTGAGCTGTTTTTCCTGATATTTTCGTTCCGTGATGTCAATCACAGAAGCCAATACCATAAAACCCTGCGGTGTTTGAGTCGGATTCAGACCCACTTCGACTGGGAATTCTTTGCCATCTTTGTGCCGCCCGTACAGATCTCTGCCATGACCCATGGCGCGTGCACTGGGGTGTTTGAGATAGTTTTTTCTGAGTTCCGGGTGGTGCGCACGGTGCGATTCCGGTATCAGAATATCAATGGATTGACCAATCAATTCTTCACGTGAATAACCAAACAATGTCTCGGTTGTGGTATTCACCATCACAATGGCTCCCTGATGATTGGTCATAATCATACCATTGGGAGAGGCTTCCACAGCGAGGCGTATCATTTCCTCGGCATACTTGCGGTCAGTAATATCGACTATGGCAGCCAGCACAAAAATGCCATGTTCAGTTTCGATCGGGTTCAAGCCAACTTCTACCGGAAATTCTTGCCCGCTTTTATGCAGGCCATAAAGATCTCTTCCATGACCCATAAGGCGGGTTTTTGACTCACCGATATAGGTTTGCCGGTATTCAGGATGCTGGTGACGGAATCGTTCGGGTACAAGCATTTCAAGCAGACTGCCAATGAGTTCTTGCCTTGAATAACCGAAAAGTTTCTCTGTCATGGAATTGACCATGACAATTTTTCCATCCTGATCCATCATGACCATACCGCTGGGTGAAGCCTCTACAGCAAGGTACATCATTTCTTCGGTGTTGCTGAAGCTTTCCAATTGAGTGCGTGACATAGTTATTTAATCTTTTGCATTTTTATAAAATAGGAGCGGGAAAATACTTAAAGCTTCAAGGTTTCCAGGTGAGTCGGTAATTTCCTGATTAAATCAGGTATCTGCTGCGGTGTTACTGGTTTGCTTAGCAAATAACCTTGCAGTTCATCACACCCCAAATCAGTCAGGAAGTTGACCTAATCCATTGTTTCAATACCTTCAGCAATGACTTGCAGATTAAGCTTGTGCGCCAATGCCAGAATAGCTGCTGCAATAGCGCAATCATTATTATCGTGGGGTATGCCTTTGACAAAGCTTTGATCGATTTTCAATCGTTTTATCGGGAGATTCTTTAATGAACTCAGGCACGAATAACCGGTACCAAAGTTATCAATGGAAATGGTTATGCCCAGACTCTCTAATTGTTCTAAGCAGCTGATATGAATCAATTCACCTTGCAGGCAGGATTCTGTAACTTCCAATTCGAGTAAGTGTGCCGGCAAAGAATATTGCTGCAATAATTCAGCAATAAATTTCTGCAAGTTTTTGTCTGAAAGCTGCCGTATGGAAACATTAACTGCAATACGCAGATCACAAAAACCATCCGCTTGCCATTGATTGAGCTGCTTGCAGGCTTCTGTCAGAATCCAGTTGCCCATTTCAACAATGAGCCGGCTGGTTTCGGCGACGGGAATAATCTCTGCGGGCGATAATAGGCCTTTAACAGGATGTTGCCAGCGGATGAGCGCTTCAACACCGGTTATTTTTCTTTTCGTTAGAGAAAATTGCGGCTGATAGTAAAGCAGAAATTGGTTCTTTGCCAAAGCATGGTAGAGTTCGCGTTCTCTCGTCAGATGATGAACTGCTTTTTGTGTTAACGAGGGATGGTAAAAAGCGTAGCTGTTGCGGCCTTTATTCTTGGCCTCATACATCGCAGTATCCGCCATCTGCACTAATTCATCCGGATGAATAGAGTGATCTGGGTGAACACTGATGCCGATGCTGCATGACGGCACTATTTCCATATCGTCAATGAGTAACGGGAGGGAGAGATTTTTCAGTATTTTTTCAGCAACAGCTACAAGAGCCTCATGGGATTCCGCATTCGCTACAATAATTATAAATTCATCACCACTTAATCTTCCCAAAGTGTCGCTCTGGCGCAATACCGCCAGCATTCTTTGAGAAACGAGACACAGTAGTGTGTCTCCATTTTTATGCCCGAGCGTATCATTTATTCTTTTGAAGTTATCCAGATCAATAAACAACACGCCTAAAAGAGAGTGTTCTCGCACTGCTTTTGCCAGCGCTTGCTTAAGCCGATCCATGATCAGCATACGATTGGGCAGATTCGTTAGGCTGTCGTAATAAGCAATATGAGATAACTGCTCCTCTGTTTTTCGAATAGCTGTAATGTCGGATATCATCACAACAAACTGCTGTTCCGTACCTGTTTCGGTTGGGATGAGACCGATATTTACCCATGCATACATCTTTTCCTTATTTTTCTTAAGCGCATTGACTTCACCTTGCCAATGACCATGGTCATCGCAAGCCTGCCATATCGTGTTATAGATATCTTCACCCAGAAAACTTCGGGTTAAAAATGGCAATTCCTTACTTTCTAAATCATTTTTCTGAAGACCAATGATCTTATAGAAGGCGTTGTTGGCGCAATCAAACCGCTTATCCTGGTTAAGGATAATAATACCTTCTGCTGCGCATTCAAAAACGGTGGCTGCTTGCGCTAATTGATCTCTTGCGCGCCGACTCTCGGTTGTTTCCTGTAAAACACCGACGATCTGATGCTTGCCCAGATTGCTGTTTCTAAATGATTTGCCATATAGTTTGTACCAGTAATCTTTATCTGTGCCAGAATTAACACGTAACTCTATCTCGGCAGCAGTGCTTTTTTTACTACGTAATCGATTGATGAAAGCAGATACTTTGGATTGGTCATTTTCATGGATGGCGTGAAAGAAGTTTTTCCAGTCGGGTATCGGCTGTAGGTGTCCTTCCGGGCTTTTGCCCATAAATACTTCATGAGAATCTTTGGTGATTTCCCAAGTACCCAGACGTGCAGCCTCCAGCGCAAGGCGAAAATGCTGTTCATTTTTTTTCAGCAGAATATCGCTTTCATAGCGTTCCAGGCTAACCTGAATAATGATGTGCAATTCCCTATCAGAAAACGGCTTTAACAAGTAACCATAGGGCTTGGTGGTTTTCGCCCGGGTCAGGGCTTTTTCTTCAGAATAAGCAGTCAAATAAATGATTGGAATACTATATATTTTTTGCAGCATGGCCGCTGCTTCAACACCATCAATATCTCCTTGTATATGAATGTCCATCAATACAATGTTGGGTAACTCCTGATTCACCAGCGCGAGCGCTTTATCACCACTGGCAGCCATTCCTGTCACTTGGTAACCTAGCTTGGTCAGGCGTCTTTTTAGATCAAGAGCGACTATTTTTTCATCTTCAACGATCAGTATTTTGATGTGTTCACTCATCATCATTTCTACCTTCAGAGGCTAATTAACATTGAACAATCATCATTTCAAGGTAGTGCTCTTGCACCTTAAAGGGGATTCGCGAAAACTCTTGAGATTTAATTTGACTGGTACGAACAAACAATCTGCATGAGTGCGAGTGTCTAACATTTCAAAGCCTTATTAAGAATCAACGATGGAAGAGCGTGGAAATTAACATAAAAGAAGAATAAATTAACATCAGTATTATCCTACATGTCAGTAAGAATACTGACTGTATTTTATTCTGGAATTCCTTAAAATGCCATGCTGAAATTGATTTCTTATGGTTTTGGATCTTCCTTTGGATATGCATGGTACGGCTTTTCAGCAGCATGTGTGACGGGCTTTACGTGAAATTCCAATAGAGAACGTGGTAAGTGCACAGATATTGCCAACTGCATCAGCGTTCCTCAATCAGTGCGCGCAGTGGTTGGTTAGTTATTTTGGGAGCGTAGAACCGTAGAGCACAAATGTGTTTTACTTAAAAAGAGTCACGCATCACAGCTCTTACTCTATAACATGAGAATGCATGGATAAGACGACATTGAGTTTGTTCGAAGAAGCGGAGCTGTCTCAGACCGGGCGTGAGGAGCTATGTTCCGGGGCAGTGATATTGCGAGGCTTTGCACTACCCGATGAAGCCGCCGTCTTTAAAGCATTGCGTCATATTACAAGCGCGGCACCGTTTCGGTACATGATGACACCCGGCGGATTTTGTATGTCAGTCGCGATAACAAATTGCGGTTCCTATGGTTGGGTGACAGATCACACCGGCTATCGTTATGATGCAACCGATCCGGAAAGTGGCAAAGCGTGGCCGGATATGCCGGATGTATTTTTGAAGTTGGCACAGGATGCCGCGGTAAACGCCGGTTTTGAAAATTTCATGCCGGATGCGTGCCTGATTAATCAGTATCAACCAGGTGCGCGACTGTCATTGCATCAGGACAAGAACGAGCATGACTTTGATGCGCCTATCGTCTCGGTTTCGCTGGGAATTCCGGCTATTTTTTTATGGGGCGGTTTACGCCGTGGCGATAGGCCAGTGCGAATACCTCTGATGCACGGGGATGTGGTGGTATGGGGTGGGCCGGCAAGATTACGTTACCATGGTGTGCTGCCGGTTAAGGCAGGGTATCATCCATTGACAGGCTTACATCGGATCAATCTGACGCTTCGTAAGGTGGTTTAATGAAGAAGCCTCTGGAGAGATTAGCGATTAGAAATATTTCTTACCTGTTCGCTGGGAACCACTATTACAATGTATCCCCACGTAGCTGGAAATGAAGTATCTTAGAGCACAAGTTATCATAACGCTTGCAAGTGATGCGTTAGAAACGAAAACAGCATTGAACGGTCACATCTTTGTTGAAAGATACGCCTGGTTTTTAATAGACTTCCAGTTTTTTTATACCCGCCAAGATGCGCAAAAAGGAAATGGCATGTTGCCACGTTTAACATTCTCCCGCTGGATAGGCGTAATTGCCTTAGTGGCGCAATTTAAGGCAATAGCTGTCGCCCGTGTGTTGGCTGTTCGATTTGAAAAAGCATTATTAGAAGCTTATTCGTCCGGGAAGAGATGTTGTAGCGGTTGGACTCATGCGATGTTGTTACTGCCGATCCTGCTGATGACAGGTTGCGCCATGGGGCCTGACTATTTTCGTCCCCGCATCGACATTGCAGAACAGTTTCGTATTACCCAGACGGAAGGACAGTCCATCGCTAATCTTCCTTGGTGGGAATTGCTGCGTGATGAAGAGCTGCAACGCCTGATCAATCAGGCTTTGTTAGAGAACAGGGATCTCAAACAGGCATTGGCCAGTGTGGATGAATTCCAGGCGCGTTCACGTATTGCGTTTATGGATTTTGTGCCTAATATGGATGTTGATGCTAGTGCGCCGGTGTTTGGCACACTCGGTGGATTCGGGATTCCCGGATTTCCAACGCCTTTCAATTATTTTGGGCGAACAACGTTAAACTGGGAAATCGATATTTGGGGCAGGATTCGCCGGTCCAATGAGGCTGCCCGGGCCGATTTGATGGCGCGTGAGGAATACCGCCATGCAGTCATTCTGACGCTCATCAGCGCAGTGGCGCAGTCCTATTTTGATCTTTTGCAATTTGATGTGCAGTTGGATATTGCGCATCGTGCACTGTCTTCGTGGCAAGAGTCAGTCAATATTTCGCGGGCGCAATTACAAGGTGGCATTATTTCCCGTCTTGATCTGGATCAGTTCGAGGCGGAACATGCGAATGCGGCTGCACGATTAGCTGAGCTTGAGCGGAAAATAGTTCAGAAAGAGAATGAGCTCAGCGTGTTGCTAGGAAGAAATCCAGTATCGATAGTACGTGGGCGCCCGTTGACAGAACAACTGATTCCGCCTGAAGTACCGGCAGGTCTGCCTTCCGAGTTATTGCAACGGCGTCCGGATATTCTTCAGGCTGAACAAGCCCTGGCAGCTGCCACCGCCAGAATTGGCATGACCAAAGCGGCGCGATTTCCCAAATTGTCGATTACCGGTTTTCTCGGTGTGGCCAGTCCGGCTTTATCCAATTTGCTACTGTCCGGCAGTGAGTTTGGCGTGGGGGGGCTGGGCCTGGCAGGTCCATTATTGAATGCGCGAAGCTTTGGTTTTGAACAACGCGCTGCGGAAGCGCAGGCAAGGCAGGCATTGGCACAATACGAGCAAACCATCCTGATAGCATTCAAGGAGGTTGAAGATGCACTGGTGGCTATTCGTACCGTCAACGATCAACTCAAAGCGCAGCAAAAGCAAGTCGAAGCGCTTCACTCAGCTTTGCGTGTGGCAAATCTTCGCTACGAAGGGGGCATTACAAGCTATGTGGATGTGCTGCTTGCTAAACGTAATTTGTTCGACGCTGAATTTTCTCTCAGCGCGACGCAACGTTTTCATCTGGTATCTGTTGTTCAGCTCTACAAGGCCTTGGGTGGGGGATGGATACCGAATTAATGGCTAAGCTTCGTTATCGACGTCTGCAAGTGGAAAGAAAAAAGCAACGATAAAGGTGCAAAGTAAAGTTATACTGAGTCAAAAATAGGTCTCATAACCGGAGATCATCTTGAATCAATATCAAATTGTTGTCGTCGTTGGTAGTCTTCGCAAGGATTCATTTAACCGCATGCTGGCAAATGCCATTGTGAAACTGGCACCCCCTGAATTTTCATTCAAACACGTTCAGATCGGCGACTTACCGCTCTATAACCAGGATGACGATACGAATCCGGCTGAATCTGTTAAACGATTGAAAGCTGACATCGTGGCATCTCATGGTCTTTTGTTCGTCACACCGGAATACAATCGCTCGATACCCGGCGTGCTCAAAAATGCAATTGACCATGCCTCACGGCCTTATGGTCAGAGCGCGTGGGCGGGTAAGCCTGCCGGTATCTTGGGTGTTTCGGTGGGTGCCATGGGCACCGCGATGGCGCAGCAGCATTTGCGCAATATGCTTGCTTACCTGGATGTGCCGACACTGGGTCAACCTGAAGCGTTTATCCAGGCAAAAGATGGATTGTTTGATGTAGACGGGAATATCGGTGCAGGCAGTAAAAATTTCCTGCATAACTGGATGGATCGCTATGTTGCCTGGGTAGATAAACACGCTTGCTGATGCGAGATATTGTAATTTTTCTGGAAATTTTCTAATAATTATTTGAGTATAATGATTAATAATAACGCCAGCTTAGCTAAACTAACCATGCAAATTGGCATGACTATTGTCTGCATGAGTGCCGGGTTATGCCTGGTTTTGCTTACTGGTTGCTCAGGGAAGCCGCCTCCGAATGCTGCACCACCGGCTCCGCAAGTGGAAGTGATTGCTGTGACAGCGCAAACGATTCAGGATGAACCGGAATTTATTGGACAAACAGAAGCTTTTCGTCCTGTGGAAATTCGCGCGCAAGTCAGCGGGATTATTAAGAAAGTCTTTTTTACCGAAGGACGGAATGCCAAAAAAGGGGATCAGCTCTACCTTATTGACCCTGTGC
>Ga0136611_10000391_pt1 | contig 28209 bp, 23 predicted proteins | sample AntDrymUQ2232306_2_FD_106645 | JGI IMG/M metagenome (GOLD analysis project Ga0136611, IMG submission 106645) | Polar desert sand microbial communities from Dry Valleys, Antarctica - metaG UQ223 (23.06) | ecosystem: Environmental > Terrestrial > Soil > Desert | place: Antarctica: Dry Valley...
CGGCACGGACGGGAGCGATACGGTCACGCTCAACCTGCTCACCGCGGCGGGCACCGGCGTCGCCGGCGGCTTGGGCACGGCGGCCGGCTACGATACCCTCGAAAACTTCGCCTTCGACGGACGGGCGGGCATCAACACGTTCGCCTGGATCGATTCCACGGGCGGCACCTACGGCACCGCGATCGATCCCACCACCGGCCTCATCTACCGGCCGACGGGCGCCGCGTCCGGAGAAATCTCCGCCGCCAGCCTCTTCCCGTTCGTCCGGTTCGCGAACGTGAACGGCAGTTTCTCCGCGAACGGCGACAGCGACGGCTCGGGCGACCGGGACGTGCTCACAGTCTTGGGCGTCAGCACGGCGGGGCAGCAGTCGGCCGGCCCGTGGCGCGAACTGACCTCCGCGGACGGCCGCGACGACATTTCGGTCTCGGATGCGGGTGTGACGATCGCGAACAACGCCCTCGGCGCGCTGCGATCGGTGCTGCTGGCCACGACGGGCGGCGGCGTCACGTTCAATACGCTGCTGGTCCGCGCCGGCAACGAATCGGCCCCGTTCGGCGACTTCGTGACCGCGACTCCCTCGAACAAGCTGAACATCCTACTCGATGGCATGGATCCCAAGACGGGCAAGCCGGGGGATCGCCTGATCGTCAATACGGTCGGCCCACGCGCGATCGTGAAATCGAACGATCCGACGCGCGGACCGGCGCACGTGCGGATCGTGCAAACGGACGACGGGGCCAGCGTCGGCTTCTGGCACTTCGAGTCGGTGGACGGCACGGGCTTGGCGGTCTCCGGCACCGGCCCCGGCGTGGCGGCCGAAGTCCAGGCCTTCGATGCGGTGAGCGGCGTCCTGCGATTCCCCGCAATCCACCCGTTCGGAGGGTTCGCCGGCGGCGTGACGCTCGCCTCGGGCGACGTGAACGGCGACGGGATCGACGACATCATCGTCGGGGCCGGCCCCGGCGGCGGTCCGCACGTGAAAGTGTACGACGGCATCGACGGCGCGGAGATCCGCTCGTTCTTCGCCTTCGATTCCGGTTTCCAGGGCGGGATCTTCGTGGCCGCCGGCGACCTCAACGGCGACGGTGCGGCCGACATCATCGTCGGGGCGGGTGCGGGTGCCGACCCCCGGGTCAGCGTCTTCGATGGCCAGACGACCGCTCTGCTCTTCAGCTTCGACGCCTACGATCCGGGTTTCACCGGCGGCGTCCGCGTGGCTGCGGGCGATGTCAACGGGGACGGCGTCGTCGATATCATCACGGCCGCGGGTGCGGGCGGCGGCCCTCACGTCCGCGTGTTCGACGGCCGCGACCTTTCGGAACTCCTCTCCTTCTTCGCGTACGATCCGGACTACGCCGGCGGGGTCTTCCTCTCGGTCGGAGATGTCAACGGCGATTCCTTCGCGGACATCATCACCGGCACCGGGAACGGGTCGGTTCCGCACGTCCGGATCTGGGACGTCCGCAACGGGGTCGAACTCGCGAGCTTCTTGGTGAACGACCCGTTCTCGCCCGACGCGATCTCGCAGGTGCCGATCGAATCGGGGATCAGCGTGTCGGCCGTGGATCTGGACGGGGACGGCGTGGAAGACATTCTGACCGGGAAAGGCCTGGGCACGCGGGCTTACTTCCGCGGCTTCCGCATCGCCCGCTACGACCGGGCGCTGAAGCAGGCCACCCCCCTGCCCCTTGAGCAGATCCTGCTGAAACGGGCCTACGAGGACACCTACGGCTTCGGAATCAGCGTCGGCTGATCCCGCTTCCGGGAGCTTGGCGAGTCGGTGAGTACTCCGCCGGCTCCAAAACTCCGACGCACACCCCCTTTCGAGGTTCCACTGGCCGCGCCGCGGCCCCGATGCTATGCCCCACCCGGATCGGCGATCATCGGGGCATCCGCATGAATTGGATCGAAGCCATCGGCGACATTTGGCTCACCGCGCTCGCCTGGATTGTGGGGCTGGGCCTCCTGTTCTTCGTGCTGACGCGGTTCAGCCCTTGCAATCCCGGGCGGAGCTGGTGGGCCGACCGCCGCGCGGCGCTCACCGACCTCGTCTATTGGCTCGTGCTGCCGCTCCTCACGCAGCTCGGCCGCGTCGCGTTCCTCGTGGCCGGGCGATGCTGCTCTACGGCGGCGATCCTTCGCCTGAGTTCACCGCGCGGCAACTGCCCCTGTGGTGTCAGTGCCTCGCGATCCTGCTGATTCAAGACGTGCTCCTCTACGCGATCCACCGGCTTTTCCACACCCGCGCGGGCTGGCGCTTCCACGCCGTGCACCACTCGCCGGAAGTCCTCGACTGGACCTCCACGCAGCGCTTCCATCCGGTGAACGCCATCGCCGAGTTCGCGCTCGCGGATGCGGTCGTCCTGCTGCTGGGCTTCTCGCCGATGGCCCTCGCGATCCTGGGGCCGATCAATCTCGTCTACTCGGGGATGGTCCACGCGAATCTGAACTGGACGTTCGGCCCCTTCAGGTACGTCCTCGCCAGCCCGGTCTTCCACCGCTGGCACCACACGTCCGAAGCGGAGGGGCTGGATCGCAACTTCGCCTCGACCTTCCCGTTCCTCGACCTCCTCGGCGGCACGTTCCACATGCCTGCGGGGAAGCGGCCCGAGGTCTACGGCACCGGGGACGTGCCGCGCGGGTTCGTCGGTCAGATGGCCTATCCCTTCCGGGGAATCGAAACGTGGGCCGGTCGGCGTCCGCTGCTCGCCGGCGTCTCGGCGATCGCGATGGTCGGCCTCGCGGGCTACGGGGCGTACCGGTTCACGCGTCCGATCGAAGTTCGGGAAGTTGCGACGGCGCCGCCGGCGTCGGATGCTCACCCCGCGCCGCCCACGCTGCTGAAATTCACGCAGTCCGACGAGAAGCGCGATGCCACGGCGGTAGCCGTCTCCGCACGCGGGTCGCGGGCGATCTTCGGCGCGAGCGACGGCAAAGTGACCCTCCGCGATCTGGCCGCAGCGGGCGATTTCCCGAGCGAGGGCCACGCCCGCCGCGTGAACGGAGTGAGCCTCAGTGCGGACGGTGCGTTCGCCGTCTCCGCGAGCGGCGATGGCACGGCCCGCGTCTACGACGCAGTCGCCGGCAAGCACCTGCGGACACTGCTGAACCACGGGGCAACGGTGATGTGCGCCGCCATCGGCGACGACGGCTGGGCCGCGACCGGCACTGTGGATGGGATCGTCCGCGTCTGGAATCCGCGCGGGGAACTCGTGAAGAAGCATGCGCTCCCCGCCGAGTCGATCCACGCGGTCGCCCTCTGCGACGGCGGCCGGAAAGTGGTCGCGGCCCAAGCCTCCGCCGTGACGATTTGGGATGTGGAAGGGGATCGCATCACCGCCTGCATCGGCGTGAAGTCTCTCGCTTACTGCGTCGCGATGACCGCCGATGGCCGGCGCGCGGTCGCGGGGGATTACGAAGGCCGCGTCCTAGTCTGGAGCGGGGAGAGTTCCGCTCCCGCGCTCGCCTTCGGCGGGCACTCCGGGCCGATCTACTCGGTGAGTGTCAACGGCGAAGACGGGAGCATCCTGACGGGCGGAGCCGACTGCGCCGTGCGGCTCTGGGGCGCGACCGGCAAACTGGCGCAGGAATTCGACGGGCTCCCGAGTTTGGTCTTCGCCGTCGCCCTCGATCCGCAGCGGAACCGGGCCGCAGCGGCCGGTAAGGACGGTGCGATCCGAGTGTGGAAGCTCCGCGAGGATGCGGACATCACCCCGGCTGCGGCACGCCAACCCGCACGGCGGTGAATCCTGCGCCCTATCGCCATATTCTGCGGGACGCACGCGCAGGGCATCGAATCTGCAGAGTGTCCGGAGCGGATCTGGCCACTCCCGGAGCTGCGCCATGCCGAAGTCCGACCCTTACCGCGCGAAAATCTTCGTCATCACGGGGGCCTCCAGCGGCTTCGGCAAGGGCACCGCCGTCGAATTGGCCAAGCGGGGCGCCTGCGTCGTGCTCGCGGCCCGGAACGCGGAGAATCTCGAGGTCGTGGCGCGCCTGTGCGAGGCGGCCGGGGGCAAAGCGCTCGCCGTGCCCACCGACGTGAGCGACCCGGCGGCCGTGGCGAACCTTGCGAAAGCGACGCTCGGGCGGTTCAAACACTTCGACGGCTGGATCAACGACGCCGGCGTCGCGGCCATCGGCCGCTTCGACACGGTCCCGCTCGAGGACCACGAGCAGGTGATCCGCACCGACCTCCTCGGCACGACCTACGGGAGCCACCATGCGCTGAAGCACTTCCGCGAGCGCGGTCGAGGAACGCTCATCAACGTCGCCTCGGTCATCGGCAAGATCCCCTCGCCGCTGTACGCCTCCTACGCCGCCGCGAAGTTCGGCGTCGTCGGCCTCTCCGACGCCATCCGCCAAGAACTGATGGAGGAGGGCGTCGAGAATATCCACGTCTGCACCGTGATGCCGATGGCACACACCACCGAATTCTTCGAGCACGCCGGGAACTACACCGGCAAGAAGGCCGTGCCGATCCCGCCCGCCTACGATCCGCAGGTGACGATCGACGCCATCGTCGGACTCATCGCGAACCCCGAAGACGAGATCATCACCGGTTGGCAGGGAGGGCCGTTCAGCTTCCTGCACCGCCTGATGCCCAAGGCCATCGAGCGGCTCATGGCGGCGAACGTGGCCGGCGCCCAGCTCGTCGATGCGCCACCCGACGCAAAGACGTCCGGCACGGTTCACAAGCCGAAGCGGGTGCGGAAGGTGTCGTGATCCCGATTCCCGAGGGTTTGCGCTTGTCAGCGCGGAGCGTTTGCCGTTTCATGGGCCTGTCCGAACATCCGGCGGGCGTTCCATGGCAGAGGTTTCGCGGTTGCGGCGCCGCTGGCCGGCTCTCGGCTTGGCCCTTTGGGGGGTCGCGTCGGTCGGTCTCGTCGCCGCCTCTCGCGCGGGGCACTGGACGCCGGGCGTGACCGTGCTCGCCGGTTCCGCGTGGCTCCTCGTGCTGGCCCTCGCATCGCGGGATGCGCTGCGCAACCTCTTCGGCCCCGTCTTCGCCTACGAGGCGCTCCGCCTCGGCCGCCGCAAGCTCACGTTCCTCCTGCGCTTCCTCTACTGCCTGCTGCTCGTCGCCCTGCTCGCGGTGCTCTACGCGAGTTGGATGTCGCAGCAGTGGCGTTACGGCGCGGATGAAAAGGTCAGCCCGTCGAAGCTCGCGGGGTTCGCGAACACCTTCTTCGAGACGCTCGCGGTCGTGCAGTTCACCGTCGCGGCGCTGCTGACGCCCGCTTACGTCGCGGGGACCATCGCCGATGAGAAGGAGCGCAAGACCCTCGAATTCCTGCTCGCGACCGATCTGGAGAGCCGCGAGATCGTCTTCGGCAAACTCGTGGCCCGCGTCACGAATCTGCTCATGTACATCTTGGCGTGGATGCCGATCATCGCCTTCCTCCAGCTCTTCGGCGGCATCGACCCCGAGATCGCGCTGGCCGTCGCCGCGGCGACCGCTCTGCTCGTCGTCGGCCTCTCGGCGCTGAGCATCCTCTTCTCGGTGCTGGCGCGCAAGCCGCGCGACGCCATCGCCCTCACCTACGCCGCGTTCTTCCTCTACCTGCTGACATCCGGTATCGTCGGACTCCTCGCGAGCTTCGGAACCGTGCAATCCGGCACGCTCTTCACCCTCGGCGGGGAATCGTTCGACTGGGGCGACCTCACCGACTGGTTCGTCGCGGGGAACCCGATTTACACGGTGCCGGTGCGGACGAGCGGCGGGACGAACCTCGACGCCGACATTGTCTCGGAACTGCTGCGGGGCTTCGCGATTTTCTGGGGTATCGCGTCGGCGCTTCTGATCGGCTGGGCGGTTTTCCGCCTCCGCTCGGTGGCGCTGGAGCAGGGGCACGGCGAACCGCGCGCGGGCGCTTCGGCGAAGGGGCCTGACCGCACCGAAATCGGCGACGACCCGATCCTCTGGCGCGAGGTCTTCACGGGCCGGAGCCGCGCCGGTTGCCTCGGCTGGTTCTTCCGCATCGTCGTGATCCTGCTGCTGCTGGCGATCCCGGCCCTGATCGGCTACGAGAGCTTCATCTTTGTCGGGATGTGGCGAGCACAGATGACTTTCGCCGAACGCTGGGCCGACTTCCGTGAAGGGATGACGATCTGGGTCCGCACCGCCACGGGGTTCCTGAGCCTGCTCATCTACTTCGGTGCGGCGCTGCGCGGGGCGGCGAGCGTGTCGGGCGAACGGGATCGCGACACCTGGATCAGCCTGATCTCGGCCCCGCTGACGCCGTGGGAAGTTCTGCGCGGGAAGTTCCTCGGGGCCGTGCTCGGGATGCGATTCTTCTACACGGCGCTCGTCATCGTCTGGGGCGTCGGCCTGACGCTCGGGTCGATCCACATCCTCAGCCTGCTCCCCGCCGTCGCGCACCTCATCGTTTACGTCTCGGCATTCGCCCTGCTCGGGATGCTCTGCTCCCTGAGCGCCCGGACGACGCTCGTCGCGAGTCTGCGCGGGTTCGCCGTCGCCTTCTTCTTCATGGGCGGCTACTGGATCGCGCTGCTGCTCTTCTGCGCCCTGCCGCTGAACCTGATGGGCGGATCGTCGGGCGGCCAATCGCTCGACCGGGCTGCGGAACTCGCGGCGGCTTTCACGCCGCCGTTCATGAGCGGCTACTGGCCGATGCCGAAGTTCGACCGCGAGAACGCCGGCTTCTACCACCCGAACGATTATTCCATCGGCCCCATCGCGCCGGTCGTCGCGTTCGGGGCGTGGCTCGGCTTCACGGTGTTCCTCGCATCGGCCGTGCACGGCCGGATGATCCTCGCGATGAACCGGGGACGGAAGTACCGGAAGGCGATGCGTTCCTGACGGTCGAGGACGGTTTGCGAGAAATGCCCTTCTTCGCCCGCAGGACCCACGCGAGTAGACCGGGGATTCAATCCCGGTCGCGCATCGCCTCAACAGCCGGAACGCGTGGGACGGAAGTCCCAGGCTACCAGCGTGCGCGCTGCGGGCGAAGAAGGGATTCACACGCTCCCGTGCAGACCTTCGCGGTAGCTCGGGAACTCCGGGGCGAAGCCGAGTTCCGCCTTCGCGCGGGCGTTCGAGATGCGCCGGTTCGCCTCCCGCGCCGGTCGACCGTCCGGTTCGAAGCGCGCCGGCGGAGCGCCGAGCAGCCGGGCGAGTTCGGTGTAGAAATCGCGGCGCGACACCGGGTTGTCATCGGCGATGTTGAAGAGACCGCCGGGCGGCGCAGCCCCCTCTGCGTCGAGCACGGCGCGGACGCCGTCGTCGACGTGGATGAGGTTCAGCCACTTCTCGGGATCTCCGAGGTACACTTCGCTTTTGAGCATCTGGGCGCGTCGCAGGAGCCGACCGGGGCCGTAGATTCCGGCGAAGCGGAGGATCGTCGCATCGGGGCGGAATTCGCGCAGCGTCCGCTCCGCGTCGAGGACGATGCGGCCGTTCTCTTCGAGTGGTTCGGTCGAATCGGATTCGCCGACGAGGGAACCGTCGGTCTGGCCGTAGACGCTGGTACTGCTGACGTAGACGAACCGCCCGCCCGCCGGCAGCGCCGCGAGCACGTTCCGCAAACCCTCGACGTAGACCTCGCGCATCGGGCGACCGGCCGAGCGATCCAATCCGACGGCGTAGAGGATCGTGTCGGGCGCCGGCAGCGCGGCCAAGGTTTCGGGTTCCATCACATCGCCGGTGATCGGCTCGTACCCCTGCTCTTTCAGACTGTCCGCCCGATTGCGCGTGAGCACACACACGGCGTCTCCGCGGTCGAGCCAGGCGCGGCCGACGCGGGAACCGAGGTATCCGCAGCCGACGATGAGAGCGGAGTTGGTCAACGTCGCACCGTTCAAGTAATTTGGTGGAAGGCGTTCCCGCCGCCGGGTCTCAATTCCGTCGGCCGCTCGGATTGCGCGGCGAGGTCTGCCGGTTATGGATCGCCCCGCTGAGTTTCCGCCATCCGCACCCGCGGTTCCCGCGCCGACTGCGCCGTGGACGGTCTGCCTCTTCGGCTACGCCATCGCCCTCGCGATCACGGCGGGCGTGCTCTACTACGGGATGCGGCTCGAAAACGCCGATCTGCACGTCCCCTTCGCTTACAAGTACGACGCCCTGTTGATTCTACCGCTCGTGAAGGCGACGGCCGAGGGGGGCGACCACTGGACGAACGACCGCCTCGGCGCGCCGGGCCGTCAGGAACTTTACGACTACCCCATCGTCGATACGCTCCACTTCACCGCGATCCGGTTGATCGGCCGGTACTGCCCCGATCCGGTTTACGTGTTCAACCTCTACTACCTGCTCACCTACCCGCTGGCGACGCTGACGGCGATGTTCGCCCTCCGGCGCCTCCGCCTCTCGCTCCCGGCGTCGATCGCCATGAGCGTCCTGTACGCGTTCCAGCCCTACCACTACCAGCGCGGCGAGGAACACTACTTCCTCTCGGCGTACTTCGTCATCCCGCTCACGCTCTGGATCGCCCTCCGCTTCTGCGGCGGGTCGATCCCCTTCTTCCGCAAAGCGGACGACGGCCGCTTCCGCTTCCGACCTCTGCAGGGGGCCGGTTGGGGCACGCTCATCGTCGCGGTCCTCACGGCGACGGCGGGGGCCTACTACGCCTACTTCGGCTGCGCGCTGCTCGCCGCGGCCGTCGTCTACGGCTGGTGGGTCGCGCGGACGTGGCGGGCCCCGGTCGTCGGCTCCGCGCTCATCGCACTGATCGCGGCCATCGGCGTGGCCAACCACCTGCCGACGGCGCGATATCAGGAGATCTGCGGAAAAAACGAGCGGCCGCACCTGCGCCTCTCGGAAGAGAGCGAAATCTACGGGATGAAGGTCGCCCAGTTGCTGCTCCCCGTGAACGACCATAACTGGCTGCGCCTCTCGGCGATCCGCGCGGAGTACGACGCCCCGCGCCTCCGGCCCTGTCAGACGGAGAACGAATGGGATGCACTCGGGATGGTCGCCTCGGCCGGGATGGTCGGCCTGCTGATCGCGGCGTTCCTGCCCGGCGCGCGGCGCTGGCCCGTCGGCCCGCTCGCCTCGCTGCTGCTCTTCGCCGTGCTGCTCGGCACCATCGGCGGCGTCGGCTCGCTCATCGGGCACCTCCTCACGCCGCAGGTGCGGGCCTACAACCGCGTCAGCATCTTCATCGCGTTCCTTGCGCTCACCGGGGTCGGGGCCGCCTTCGACCGGCTCACGGGGTCGCGCTGGCGCATCGTCTACTTGGCCCGCATCGCCGCGTTCGGCGGGCTCCTCGGCCTGGGCCTGTGGGATCAGTTGAACAACACCTGGTTCCGCGACGACGGGCAATTGAAGGCGCGCGCGAAAGTCGCCGAGAAGTTCCACGACGACCGCGAGTTCTTCGCCCGCGTCGAGGAACTCTTCCCCGAAGGGGGGGCCGTCTTCAACTACCCGCACGTCCCCTACCCCGAATCGCCGCCCGTGCGGGATGTCGAATCGTACGACCACGTCCGCGGCTACCTGCACACGCAGCGCCTCCGCTGGAGCTTCGGGAGCATGAAGGGGCGCGAGTGGGACACGCGGCTGCGATCGATGGTCTCGGAACCGACGCCGCAGATGCTCGAGCGCATCGTGCTCATCGGCTTCCAGGCGCTGCTGGTCGATGTGCGCGGCCTCGAATCGCGGGAATTCGCGGCGCTCGACGGGGAAATCCGCAAGGTGATCGGCGAGGGGAACACGAGCACGCACTCGGACAAGTCCCTCGTCCTGTACGATTTGCGGGCGTATGCGAAGTACATCGAGCAGACCTACGGGCCGTCGCGTTTCGCCGAACTCGCCGCGCTGGAGCGGGATTCGATCTCCGTCCTCTGGCTGGAGGGCTTCTCCAACTTCGAGCCGATGGGCAAAGAATCGCGCCGCTACCACGCCCGGCCGAAGGCCACGATGGTCTTCGTCAATCCGACGGAGCGGACGCGGGCGATCCGCATCCGGGCGGAGTTCGGCACGCTCCAGAAAGACCCGACGACGCTGACCATCCGCGGCGCAGTCTGGAGCGACACGATCCACTCGGTCACGCAGTTCCCCACGCGCTACGAACGCGTTCTGATCCTACCCCCCGGCCATCACGCGGTGGATTTCGACTGCCCCCCGCCTGCGTCCCACCTGCACTCCGATTCTCGCCGGCTGTTCATGGTCGTCACCAATTTTTCGATGACGGAAGTGCCGGTACCGTGAAGGAGTGCCGAAGAGACGGTGCGCGACCGGGGTTGAAACCCCGGTCTACGCGCGTGCGCCCCGCGGGCGAAGAAGGCCACTTTGAAAGCTCACGACTCGGCAGTCTGGAACGATCACTCGACTTTGCCCAGCGGTTGCGTGACGGCAAAGACGATGTACCTGCCCTTGCCGCCATCGGAGCGGAAGACCGTCGGACGGTCGTAGGGGAAGATGTTGTCCCAGTAGGGCGAAGCCTTCGGGATCAGGCAGTCGGCGCTGCGGGCGGGCGGGTAGTTGAGTGTTTTGGTGTTCCAGCCCTGCATGGCCCCGAGCCATTCCAAATCGAGCACGACGAAGCGGAGCGCGGGGTTCGTGTGCAGTTCGGCGCGCATCGACTTGGACGCGTCCGGGCCGATGCTGTCGGTGTTGTGGACGTGCATAAAGCGGAACCCCGGCTGCACGCCGAGGCTCAGGTAGAGCGGATGAACCCCCTCATTCCAGCAGGCGACTTCGCGATCCTTCGCGTCCTTCGACCGGAGGAACGCCTCCACTTCCCCGAGTTCCTCCCAGTTCGCCGAGGCGAGGTGCCCCTTGAGCCGCTTCAGGTCGTCCTTCAGCCGGGCATCGTCTTGCCCGGAGGTCGCCGTCGTGAAGGACGCCACCCACTGGCGTCCGTAGCCCTGCTTGGCGAGTTCGTGGCGGTAGAAGTATTCGAGCGATTCGTAGTGGTAGCCGGTGGAGGCCATCGCTTCGCGGGCCGTCTGGCGGAATGACGGGCTTTCGTCCCCGATCCGGAAGACGATGCTGAAGGCGGCGATCCACGCGATCACGAGCGCCGGAAGGCACCAGCGGTGCGCGGCCCAGAGCGCGATCATCATGAACACTTCGATGACGTGGGCGTAGATGAACGTCCGCTGGAGCGCGAACGAATCGATGGCCCAGCCGAGGTAAGCGCCGGCCAGCACCGCGCGCGTGAAGCGGGCCGCGTCGTTCGCGCCGGGATCGTAGAGAATTCCCGGCAAGATGCGGCCGAGCGGGCCGCTCTTTCCTGCAGGCCTCCAGGAGGCGGAGAAGACGCGGCCGTCGATGAGCGACAGCAGCACGAGCAGCAGAGATGGCACGAGGAGCGTGCTCCAGGGCCGCACCCAGCTCAGTTCGTGATCGAGCCGGCTGGAAAATTCCGAAAAGACCAAGTCGGTGTAGTGGACGTTCCACTCGGTCATCACGACCCAGTAATACGGCCACGTCCCCGAGCCGACGAGGTAGGCCATGCCCGCCAGCCCGACGGCAATGCCCGCCGCCAAATTCCCGGCCAGATCGCGGCCGGCGGTGCGCCACGAACCGCCGCTGAGCCGCCGGACGGTCAGAATCCAGACGAGGAGCGCGAGCGGGATGACGTGCGGTTTGATCCAGACGGCCGCGGCCCAAAGCGCGCCCTCCGCAAAGGCCGGCCAGAAGTAGCCGACCCGCTCCCCGGCGGCGATGCGGGCGATCCGGCGCAGGCGGAGCCAGATTGCCCCGAGCATCGGCAGGGCCAGCCAGATGTCGCGCTGGGCGTGGATGAACTCCGTCTCGAAGAGGTAGATCGAGATCATCCCGGCGATGGCCCACCACCGCGCGGTCGGACCGCCGCCGCCGAGTTTGGTCAGCCGGTCGAGGACGGCGACGATCGCGGCGAATACGGCGAAATCCACGGCCTTCAGCGCGATGGTGCTGTTGCCGAGCACGGCGCGGAGCAGGGTGAGGAGCCAGACGTAGCCGGGGGTGTTGGTGTCGAACACGTCGCGGTAGTGCAGCCCGCCGGCGAGGATGGCCCGCGCGCCGACATCGTACAGCGTGACATCCCAGCAGAGCGGCATGCGCAGGAAAACGGGCAGGCCGAGCAGAACGAGCAGCCCGGAGAGGATCATCGGCGGCCGAGGCGAACGGAGGAACCCGAGCACGCGAACCCCTCTGCTGTTTCCGCTCATCATATGGGCGGAGGGGCCGGATTCGCGCGGTCATCGTCGGAAGCCGGAAACCGAAACGGACGCCCGCACGGCCGACGGATCGCCGCACCTCCCGAGCGGGCCGGGACAACCCGAAGGTCGAACTCCCACGAGGAAGGCCGCGAGACTCTGTTGCCCCCGCGCGCTCCCTGCGGTTCCTACGATAGGGGAAAGGACGGGGTGCCATGATTCGCGTCGGCGCGGTGAACTACCTGAACACGAAGCCGCTCATCGAAGGGCTGACTTCCTTCTCGTCCGAGATCGAGTTGTCGCTCGATCTGCCGAGTCGGCTCGCCGACCGGCTCGCGGCCGGGGAACTCGACGTGGGGCTGATCCCCGTCGTCGAGTTCTTCCGCGCCGGATCGTACTCGATGATCCCGCACGTGTCGATCGCGTCGCGCGGGCCGGTGCTCAGCGTCACGCTCTTCAGCAAGGTGCCCTGGGGCGACATCCGCAGCGTCGCCCTCGACGAGGGGAGCCGGACGAGCGTAGCGCTGACGAAGATTCTGCTCGGCCGCCGTTCGGCCCGGCCGATCCACTATGAGCCACTCCCTATCGACGATACCGCGGCGGAGGTCGGCACCCATGCGGTGCTGCTCATCGGGGATCGGGCGATGAAGGCGTGTCTGCCGGGGTTCGCGTTCGCCTACGATCTCGGCCAGGAGTGGACCGACTGTACCGGCCTGCCGATGGTCTTCGCGGTTTGGGCCGTGCGCGGGGGGGTCGTTCTCGGAACCGCGGAAGCGGCGTTCGCGAAGGCGAAGGCGAACGGACTGGCGAAGGCCGGGATCATCGCCGCGCGGGAAGCGAAGTCGCTCGGACTCGATCCCGGCTACTGCCGGCGCTACTTCACGAACATCCTGCGCTACGACCTCGGCCCGAGCGAACTGGCCGGCTTGCGGCGCTTCTACGAACTGGCCGCGGAAGCCGGCCTCGCACCGGAGGGGGTGGATCTTGCGACCTACCATCGACCAGATCTTGTCGCGTGTCGTTGACGGCGGACGCCTGAGCCGCGAAGACGCCGTGACGCTGATGGACTGCCACGACCTGCACAAGCTCGGACGGGCCGCGCACGCCGTGACGATGCGGCTGCACCCGGAACCGTACCGCACCTACAACATCGACCGCAACGTGAACTACACGAACGTCTGCGCGGCCGTGTGCGACTTCTGCGCGTTCTATCGGAAGAGCGGCGATGCCGACGCATACGTACTCGGCCGCGAGGAGCTGTACGCTAAGATCGAAGAGACCATCGCCCTCGGCGGCGACCAGATTCTCATGCAGGGGGGGATGCACCCGAGCTTGAAACTGGAGTGGTACGAGGAACTCCTGCGCGACCTGCGGAGCCGGTATCCGAGCGTGAACCTGCACGCGTTCAGCCCGCCGGAGATCTGGCACTTCAGCAAGATCAACAAGCTGCCGCTCGTCGAAGTGCTGGCACGGTTGAAGGCCGCGGGTCTCGGGAGCTTGCCGGGCGGCGGCGGGGAAATCCTCGCGGATCGCGTCCGCAAAGCGCTGACGAAGAACAAGGCCCTGAGCGACGAGTGGATCGAAGTCTGCCGGCAGTGGCACCGGCTCGGAGGGCGCGGCAGCGCCACGATGATGTTCGGCCACATCGAGACGCTGGAAGAGCGCGTCGAACACCTCGACCGCATCCGCAGCCTGCAGGACGAGACCGGCGGCTTCACCGCGTTCATCTGCTGGACGATGCAGCCCGGCCACAAGATGAGCGACTACCCGGAGCAGGGGGCGTTCGAGTACCTGCGGGTGCAGGCCATTGCCCGGCTGTACTTGGACAACGTGCCGAACATCCAATCGAGTTGGGTGACGCAGGGGGCGAAAATCGGCCAGCTCGCCCTCTTCTTCGGCGCCAACGACATGGGGAGCCTGATGATCGAAGAGAACGTGGTCGCGAGCGCGGGGACGGTTCACCACCTGACGCTCGAACAGATCCGCAGCGGCATCCGCGACGCGGGCTGGATCCCGCGCCAGCGGGACGTGTACTACCGGCTGATCGACGCGGAACCGGCGACGGGGGCCTAACGGGAGTCGGAAGGGGCGCGGTGCAATATTTTGCGGAAATCCACTTGCGGACCTCCGACGTTCTGATAAGCTTCCTACCAATCCCCTTCACATCGGGCTTCCGATGGAACTCGCAGAACTCACTCCAGCGATCCAGCGATCCAGCGATCCAGCGTCCGCGCTCGGATTGCGCTCACGGTGGTCGGGTGCGTGTTGATCGCGGCGGGGATTTTGAAACTCGCCGGCTGGAACGTGTCGGCCTTCGCCCAATACGGTTGGCTGCTGACGCCGAGCGTTCAAATCGCGGCCGTCGGTTGGGAACTCCTCCTCGGCACCGCACTCCTCTTCGGCGTCCACCGCTCGATCTCTTGGATGGTTGCCGTCGTCACCTTCGCGGCATTTGCCGGTGTGAGCGCGTATCTCGGAGTTATCGGTCAAGCGAGTTGCGGTTGCTTCGGGACGATTCAAGCCAGCCCGTGGACGGCTTTCTCCGTCGATCTCGGGGCGCTCGCACTGCTGGCACTCGCCCGGCCGAGCATTGCGAAAGCGGAACTGCGTGACGAAGCATTCTCGACCGCGAAGTGGGGTGCGGGCCTCGCGGCGGTCTTCGCCGCCATCCTCGCCATCGGCGTCGCACTCTACGGTAGCCCATCCGCGGCGCTCGCGAACCTCCGCGGCGACACGCTGACGGTGGATCGCTCACACCTCGACTTCGGCCACGGGAAACCCGGCGACGTGTTGATGCAGCAGGTCACGGTGACAAACTGGACGGGCGGGCCACTCCGCATCATCGGCGGTACGGCCGATTGCAGTTGCGTGACGACGAGCGACCTGCCCATCACGCTCCAAGCGGGTGAAGCGAAAGCCATTTCCATCGAATACCGAGTTCCCCAAACGGATAAGTCGGGCGTCACCAATCGCACAGCGATGCTGATGACCGACAGCCCCGCACGACCCAAGCTCGCACTCACATTGAGTGCGAATGTCGATTGAATCGGCCGCGCCGCGCGGCATCACCGCTTTCGAGGAGACCGACGATGATGGCGAAACTGCTGACGGGGGCGAGCAAACTCTTCACGCTGCTGGCGGTCGCCTGCGGCGTGCTGGGCCTGTTCAGCATGAACTGGGCGAAGGCGGATCTCCCCGGCGGCGACCCCCCTCCCTCCTCGTGCAACTGCGGCACGCCTCCGACGAGCACGGGTCCGGCATGGGACGCATTCGTGTCCTGCTACGACAGCAACTGTGCGAACTGCAAAATGACCTGCTTCAGCGCCGTCCCTCCCGGGTCTCCCGGCCACGCCGATTGGCTCGCATGCTACAACAACTGCCGCCTATCTCGGATCTGCCCCAACGGCTCGTGCGGCGGCACTACCAACACGCAGTGCGCCATCAACAACGGGAATCAGGCTGGGTGTTTAGATCTATGCTGCACAGCCGGCACGAATAGCTGCGACTGCAAGTATTCCATTGACAAATGCAACTGCCCATAGGTTGCGATCGCGCCAAGGTTGCGGCATCTTGTCGCCCGATTGTGGCTCGAAGATATTCACTATTCACCTCCGGTGTGATTTGGAATGAATGCCTTTTTCACAATCGCAATCGCAATCGTTGCGGCCGCCGACCCTTCAGGGGGGGGCGTGGATCAGGTTTGGGCGAACAAGGCCCGATCCGCACTACCCGGCCTCATTGCGCGACGACTCGAGATAGCGTCTCACCTCGATGAAGTCTACGAATCGACTGCTACCGTGCAATCGGGGGTACCAGTAGGGAATCTAAAAACTTCAGGACGAGGGACGATCTTTTATGAGACCTTCCGTCGAGGCGACGACCTGCTGGTTAAATCTGTAACTGAGCCGAACGGCAGGAATCCTGAGGAAACCCTTGTAATTTGCCGCAACGAGCATTACAACTTCAAATTGACTAAAAAGGGACGGGACGGCGAGTATGTACTCGTCTCGTACATCGGTGACCCCCCCAAAGGGGATGATCTGCAGAGAAGCGCGCATCTGCAAATGCTTCCGCCAATAAGGTCGTTCCTAAAAGCTCTCGAATCCCAGAATCATCATACAGTCCGCAAACTGGTTTGGGACGCGGGACGGTCGCTCGTGGTAGCGGAGTACGAGGCCAAGCCCCCCAACGACCCTAGAGGTTGCTTCGAGTATCGAACTTCGTTCGACCCCGCGCGGGGTTGGATACCGATCGAAACCGTTACGAAAACGTGGGCGGCCCAATTCGAGACCCGGTTCGAGTACGGGTACGAAATCGAAGGAACGGTGTTCCCATCCGCGGTGGAATTGAAAGCGACGTATCATGTCAAGCCTGCGCCCCCGGCTAACACGACCCGATTTGTAATCCGTTCATTAGGGCCAACACGCTCCAGTGAGCGGGATTTCCGCTTGGTCGCCTTCGGGATTCCGGAGCCAATGGACGCACCGCCGCTGCCGCGGTCGGTTATTCCCAGATACGTATACATTTTCGCTGCTGTTGTCTGCGCTGCGCTGGCGTTGGCCTTGCGCTACTTCGCCAAGCACCGCGGGAAGGGTACAGGAGGTCTGCCGTGCTCCGGACTTGTTCCATAATGCTCGCAGCGGCCGCATTCCTACTGACTGCGATCGCGGGATACCATTCTTTGATGCCTTCCCAACAGTTCTGTGGGCTATCCCTCGAGCGTACGGAGACCGATTTCGGAGCGTTGCCTCCCGGCGAACACCGGATCGTCGTAGCTCGCGTGAAAAATTCCGGCGGTAGCCCGGCGAGAATACTCGGGATTTCCGAAAGCTGCCAAAGTGGTGTTTGTTACGAACCGGTAGATGCCGGTCCAATCATCGTGCCTCCGGGAGAGACGGTGGACATCATGTGTCAAGTCACCTTGCACGATGCTGGGCCGGTCGGTTTTCAAGTCCATTTGTACCTCGACAACGGTGCGTTCGACCATATCGAGGTTCGGGTGAGCGGCATCGTTACTTCTCATCACGAGGCGGCAAGTGCGGCGCAACATCACCGGCCTTAGTTGTACGGCCCAAGAAGGGAAAACTCCGCATGCAATATGGCGTCGAACGCCAAGACCCGCCTTCTCCCTCGTCGAAGTCCTCGTCGTGCTCGCCATCCTGGGCGTGCTCTTCGGCCTGCTGCTGTCGGCCGTGCAGCGCGTCCGCTCCGCCGCCGCGCGGATGAGTTGCACGAACAACCTCAAGCAACTCGCGCTCGCCGCCCACAGCTACCACGACGCCAACAACGGCCTGCCCATCGGCCACCGCTCGCTCTTCCAAGCCGACCGCAGGCCCTTCACCGGCTGGACGCTCGACATCCTGCCGTACATCGAAAGCAATACCCTCTATGTCGAGGCGATGGCCGATTTCAAGCGCCAGCCGCTCGCGTTCGCTCCGCCGCACCGGCACTTGTCGACTCCGTACAAGCCGTACAGTTGCCCGGCCGACGGGCGCATGGCAACCGCGCAGACTTCGACGCGGACGAACAGCGTCATCGCCCTCACGAGCTACCTCGGCGTCGCGGGGAAGGATTGCGCGAGCAAGGACGGCGTCTTCGCCCAAGATGTGCGCTTCACACTGCTGGCGATCACCGACGGCACGTCGAACACGCTGATGATCGGCGAGCGGCCGCCGAGCGCCGACTTCCAGTTCGGGTGGTGGTACGCCGGCGTCGGCCAGCAGCTTTCGGGGTCGGCCGACCTGATTCTCGGCGTCCGCGAGCCGAACTTGCAGGTGATCGTCAGCGGGTCGAAGTGCGGGCCGGGGGCCTATCCGTTCCGCGAGAGCCGCTTCGACGATCCGTGCGGGATGTTCCACTTCTGGAGCCCGCACATCGGCGGGGCCAACTTCGCCTTCGCCGACGGCAGCGTCCGACTGCTGCGCTACGAGGCCAGCGGCGTGATGCCGGCGCTCGCGAGCCGCGCCGGGGGCGAAGCGGTCGCCGTCCCGGAGTGACGCTTGCCACGCTCCCGCGTAAACTGCCGGGGACACTCCACCGGGTCTCCGCACCATGCACGACGACGAGCCGATCGACCCCGAAGAAGTGCGCTCCGTCCTGCGGCGGGTCGCGGCCTACCGCGACGTCTGCGAGCGCGTCCGCCGGGGGAGCACCGGCGCCCTCATCTTCGGCGGCATCATGCTCGCCATCTGGTACTTCCTCCTGCCCGACCGCGCGAAGTTCGACTGGTTCGGCCTCGTCTACCTCACGCTCGCCTGTCTGGAATTCGGGAGCGGCTTGCTCAACCGGCTCTTCCCCTCGGCCGAGGGCGTACTCCTCGCGGCCCTCGTCCTCATGACTTTCGGCGGCTGGAACATCGCCCGCGAAGTGCTCATCTGGCAGAAGCTCGTCGCTTTCCCCGGAGCCGGGCCCGTCTCGCCGATCTTCGTCGTTCTCGGCGTGTTGTGGCTGTTCCAAGGCTTCCGCCAAGCGCAGGGGTACCTGAAGTTGCGCCGCGAATTCGCCGACCGGCCGAACGGAGCGCAGCTCCGCTGGTACAGCGACCTGCTCCGCGAGATCAAGTACTCCGATCCGAAGACCGATCCGCAGGCCGTCTTCTTCGACACGCAGCCGCCGATCACGGGCAAACTGCTCGGCGACACGGCCTTCTTCGTGGAACGGGGTGACGGGACGATCATCGTCGGCCGGCGCGACGTGCGACTGGAACGCGAAGAAGTGGGCGGCGATCGGCCCGCGCGCGGCTACCTGAGTATCCGCGATGTGGAATTCCCGCCGTTCCCGCTCGGGACGAAGACGTGGGACAACTTCGTCCGGTGGAAGCGCGAGGGGGGCGAAGAGCTTTCGCCCCCGGTGGTGCGGCGCGCCCGCCGCGACTCCGGCAATCGGGACGGCGAGCCGGACAGCGATTGAATCAGGACGCGGTCGGCCGGCAACTGCGGAACGACTGCAGCACTTGATGCAGGTCTTCGGTGATGCTGACCTCGTCGTCGAGGAAGTCCTTCAGCCAAATGAAGTTGGACTTCTGGGCCATGGCGACGAGCGGGAGCAGGTCGCCGAGGCGGACGCGGACGGCCGGTTCCAGCGGTTCGAAGTCGAACAGCTCGCTGCGGCTGTCTTCGTCGATGCCGCGGAAGACTCGGAGCTGGTGCGGACGCATGGGATACCCTCCTGGTCGGTCGCCCGGTCGGAACCGGACGACGCACCTCTTTCATCGACCGCCGCGAAAAGCGGACTGCAGTCCGACTCGGAGAACGGCCCCGTTTCCGGGTCGCGGTTGGTAAGATCTCCCGTCTGCGAATCGCCTGCGGTTTGGGGCAAGTTGGAGGGCGACGATGCCGATACTCGCGATCCTCGGGGCCGGCGGCTGGGGCACGGCCGTCGCCGTCGTGCTGGGCCAGCGTCCGGAGCACCACGTCCGCCTCTGGAGCTACCGGGGCGACGCGACCGAGTCCCTGCGCGCCAATCGCGTGAACGTCCAGCAACTCCCCGGCGTGCCGATCCCCGACGCGGTCGAGATCACGGCGTCGGCCGAGGACGCCGTCCGAAATGCCGATGCCTGGATCACCGCGATCCCGACGGCGTTCCTCCGGTCCACGCTGCGGCACTTCAAAGCGTTCGCGGCCCCGCACGTCCCCGCCGTGAGTTTGACGAAGGGCATCGAGATCGAAACCTTCCGGCGGCCGAGCGAGATCATCCGCGAGGAACTCGGCATGGCCCGCACCGTCGTCCTCAGCGGCCCGAGCCACGCAGAGGAAGTCGCCCGCGGCGGGCCGACCTCCCTCGTCGCCGCCAGCGAAGATGCGGCCCTCGCGGCCTGGGTGCAGCACCACTTCGGCAGCGACCGCCTCCGCATCTACACGAACTCCGACCTCGTCGGCGTGGAACTCGCCGGGGCGCTCAAGAACGTCCTCGCCATCGCCGCGGGCATCTGCGACGGGTTGAAGTTCGGCGACAACGCGAAGGCGGCGCTCCTCACGCGCGGCCTCGTCGAGATGCAGCGCTTCGGCGTCACGCACGGGGCGGATCCGGCGACGTTCCACGGTCTCGCCGGCATCGGCGATCTCATGACGACCTGCTTCAGCCCCCACGGCCGCAACCGCCGCGTCGGGGAGCGCATCGCCAAAGGCGAGACCCTCGAAGCCCTGATGCGCGGGCCGCAGGTCGCCGAGGGGATCTTCACGGCGAAGAGCGTCTACGAGCGCCTCACCCGCGCGGGCCTGGAAGCCCCGATCTTGCAGGGGGTCTACCGCGTGCTCTACGAGGGGCGCTCGCCGCGCGCCGCCGTGAACGACCTGCTCGGCCGACCGCAACGCGAGGAATCGACGTGCTGACCACCGCTTTCAAGGAATGGGCCGCGATCTGCGAAGCGCTCGCGAGCGGCCGGCAGAGCCTGATCCTCCGCAAGGGGGGCATCAGCGAAGTCGGCGGCGAGTTCCGCCCCGAACACGACCGCTTCTGGCTCTACCCGACCTACTTCCACGAGCAGCAGCAAGCGGGGATCAAACCCGAATCGCACGGCTTCCTCGACGCGGCCGATGCGGCGCGGCCCCCGGCCGGGTTCGTGCGGCTCACGCACACCGTCGAAGTGACGAGCGTGGACTACTGCCGCGAGTTGGACGAGGTCCTTAAACTCGATGCGGAGCACATCTGGAGCGAGACGACGGTGCGCCAGCGCTTCGCCTATCGGACGCCGGGGCTGTTCGTCTTCCGCGTGACGGTGACCCGCGCACCGGAGGTGATCACGATCGTGGAACGCCCCGAATATGTGGGCTGCAAAACGTGGGTGCCACTGGAACCGGCCGATCTCGGCCGAGATTGATGCTTTGAATCCCGGCACGGCACTTGCATCAATCCTGACAGCGGTGAAATGCGTTCTCCGCGCGTCGAACCGCCTACCAGGAGAAAAATCATGTCCGTCAAGCAAAAGATCGATGGCTCAGTCGATGCGGTTCAAGACGCGGCCCGCGATGCGAAGAATGCGGTCGTCGATGGGGCTGAAAAAGCCGGCGACAAAGCGAAGGACGCCGCGGCCAAATCGAAGGATGCGGCCCAAGATGCGGCGACGAGCGCCGGTCAAGCGGTCAAGAACGCCGGTCAGAAGATCAAGGATCAAGCGGACTGAGGCGAGTCGATCCCCAAGCCGATTCCGCGAGCTTTGCTCGCGGAATCGGCTTTTCGTATTCGGAGAGCTATTCGTTGGCGGAGCGGATAAAATCGCCCGGTGGGATAGAACACCTTTCGCCCCATCCCGACACCGGATTTGCCCCCACCGATGCGCACGCTCTTTCTGATCGGGGTCGTCGCCCTCATCCTACTCGCGCTCCCGAGTCTCATCGTGTTCGGGGCCGATGTCGCCGGCTACGGTGCCGACATCAACTCCTGGCTCGAATCGCGCCTCAGCATCAGCCACCGCATCGCCCTCGGCATCCCCGCAGCCATCGCACTCTTCTGCGTCCCTCCGCTCATCATCCTCCTCTACTTCCTCCGTCTGAAGCGCAAGCCGGTGGGCGTACCGAGCACCTTCCTCTGGAAGAAGAGCGTCGAGGACTTGCACGTCAACCGGCTCATGCAGTGGCTCCGGCGGAATGTTTTGTTGCTCCTCCAACTGCTCTGCGTGCTGACGTTCATCTACGCCGCGCTCGGGCCGCGCACGCACGGGGCCGTCTCCGGCGGTCGGCACTACATCCTGATGATCGACAACTCGGCGAGCATGAACGCCACCGACGTGAAGCCGACGCGCCTGGAATGGGCGAAGGCCGAAGCCCTCCGCGTCATCGATTCCTCTACCGACGCCGATCCCGGCATGGTCATCGTCTTCAACAGCACGGCCGAAATCCGGCAGTCGTACACGACGAACCGCGAGGAACTCCGCGCGGCCGTGCGCGGCGTCCAGCCGACGCAGTTCCCGACCCGCATCGACGAAGGTTTGGCGCTCGCCGCGAGTCTGTCGAACCCGAATCGCAGCACCGAAAATGAAGCGGCCGCGCCCGCGAACCCCGAACCAGGCAAGGAGCGAACCTACTTCAGCGCCGACGGCATCCAAGCCGAAGTCTACCTCCTCTCGGATGGCCGCTTCCCCGCCGTGTCGGACTTTGCGCTCGCGAATTTGAGCATCCGCTATCCCGAGATGCCGTCGACGGCCGTGGCCGTGACTTCGGACAACTTGGCCATCGTCGGCTTCGAGGTCGAACGCGATGCCGACGACGCGCGCAAGGTCTTCGCCCGCGGCCAAGTGCTCAATTACCGCGACCGCACTCAGGAGGTGAAGCTCAAACTCGACGTGCTCGAAAGGAACGAGAAGGTCGTCGGCACCTACGGCAAGACCGTGACGCTGCCGCGGAAAGACCCGCGCCCGGCCGACGCGGAGGACCTCCCCGCCGACAAGCGTCCGCCCGATCCGAAGCCGGGCGAAGCGCGGGTCGAATTCCTGATACCCGACATCGGTGAGAACTCCGATGTCGTCATGCGGTTGAGCATCGATCAGGGAAATACGTCCGACGGCTTGAAGCTGGACGACGAAGCCTGGGCCGTGCTCGGCGTTTCGCGCAAGGCGAAGGTGCTGATCGTCACGCCGGGGAACAAGATCCTGCGGAACTACTTCGACACCGCCTCGGCGAAGAAGCTCGCCGAGTTCACGATCCTCAAACCGGCCGACATGGCCGACCCGAAGGACTACCTGATCCCGGTGCGCGACGGCAAGTACGACCTCGTCATCTTCGACCGCTGCGGCCCCGCGTCCGCCGAAGAGATGCCGAACGCGAACACCTTCTTCCTCGGTTACCCCGCGCCGCCGTACAGCAACAAGCCCGGCGACCCGAACGCGGTGACGGCCGTGCCGAACCCGAGCGTGCGCGGGACGCAGGGGCGGCACCCGCTGCTGAAGAACCTGCGCGGGCTGGACGAAATGCGCATCGCCGATTGCTTCCGCTTCCCGAAACCGCCGGAGGGGGCGCCCCGACCGACGCGGCTCATCGAAGGGGACCGCGAACTCGAACTTCTCGTCGCCATCCGCCGGGGAGCCTTCACCGACCTCGTGCTGACCTTCCCACTCGTCAGCGAAAACGCCGACGGCCCCGATCAGGTCTGGCACTCCGATTGGCCGACGTTCCCGAGCTTCGTCCTCTTCTTCCGCAACGTGCTGATGCAACTCGGCAACGTCCGCGATGCCAGCGCCGAAGAGAACCTTCGGCCCGGCGCCCTGCAAATCCTGCGGCTCGGCACGGCGAAGGAGGTCTACGTCCGCAAGCCGGGGCAGGACACCGGCGCGAAGTTCGAGCGCGGCAACCGACCCGATGTCGCCTTCAGCGGCACCGATACTCTCGGCGTCTACACCGCCGAATGGGGCGATCAATCGCGCCGCTTCGCCGTGAACCTGTTCGACGCCGAGGAGAGCAACCTCGCCCCGCAGCGCCAGTTCAAGATCGGCGACACGACGATCACCGCCGGCGAAGCCCGCAAGCAACCGCTGGAATTGTGGAAGTACGCGATCGGTTTTGGCCTCGCGGTCGTGTTGCTTGAGTGGTGGATCTACAACCGGCGGGTGCAGATTTAGTGCTGAGATGTTCCCGACGGGACAGGCCCTTCTTCGCCCGAAGGGCGCGCGGGCGTAGACCGGGGTTTCAACCCCGGTCGCGCATCGCCCCCAAATCGGAGCGCCTGGGACTGAAGTCCCAGGCTACGGACGTGCGCCCTGCGGGCGAAGAATGGTCGTGCCGGCATTCGATTCCCGACCGTAGGCATCCAAGGCCAGTGCCCTATGACCCCACCTCCCCTACGCCCGAAGCTCGATCCCTTTTACGCCACCGTCGAGTCGGTGCTGATCGGCCAGCGGAACCTCATTGACCGGCTGCTCATGGGGCTGCTCACCGACGGGCACATCCTCCTAGAAGGCGTCCCCGGCCTCGCGAAGACGCTCGCCATCCGCACCGTCAGCGCCGCGCTCCACCTTCAATTCTCGCGCGTGCAGTTCACCCCCGATCTCCTCCCCGCCGACATCCTCGGCACGCAGATTTACAATCCGCGCACGGGCGAGTTCACCGTGAAGAAGGGGCCGATCTTCGCGAACGTCGTCCTCGCGGACGAAATCAACCGCGCCCCGGCCAAGGTGCAGTCGGCGCTGCTCGAAGCGATGCAGGAGCGCCAGGTCACCATCGGCGACGGCACCTTCCCGCTGCCGCGGCCCTTCTTCGTGCTCGCCACACAGAACCCCATCGAGCAGGAGGGCACCTACCCACTGCCGGAAGCGCAGGTGGACCGCTTCATGCTGAAGGTGCTCATCGACTACCCGAGCCTCGCCGACGAGCGCGCGATCCTCGACCGCATGGGGAGCGTCGACGCCGCGACGGGCGTGGAACCGGTGCTCGCCGCCGAGGAGTTGGTCGAGCTGCGCGCCGCCGTCGATGCCCAGCACGTCGATGGGAAGATCAAAGACTACATCGTGAACGTCGTGCGAGCCACACGCGCGCCCGCCGATTACGGCCTCGACATCGGGCCGCTGATTCAGACGGGGGCCAGCCCGCGTGCGGTGGTCGCGCTGCTGCGCGCGAGCAAAGCCCACGCGTTCCTGCACGACCGCGGCTACGTCACCCCCGAAGACGTGAAACGCACTGCGGCCGACGTGCTGCGCCACCGCATCATCCTGAGCTACGAAGCGGAAGCCGAGGAGCTCAAACCGGACGCGGTACTCCGGCGGGTGCTGGATAAGCTGCCGGTGCCCTGAGGGGGCTCTCGATACTTGCCGAGCTTCAATCAGTACGGCCCAGCAGAGACAGGCCGGTATACGACAGCCGACCGCAAGCAACGATCCAATCCGACATTCCGGACTTGACCATCGGTGACGGCGCGACTCACCCTTTGTGCAAGCCCTTGATCGGTTCGGCGTCGGTCATCGCCATCAGTTCCCGCGAGACGCCGCGGGTCACGCGGAGCTTGCCCACGTCGAAGAGCGAGTGCATCACCGTCGAAATGAGGTTCGGGATGCGGATCGGTTCCGTGGCCGGGCGACCGCCGTCGCGGTTCGACGCGCCGAGCACTTGCCCCATGTTCAGCCCGCCGCCCGCGACCAGCAGCGGGGCGAGTTCGCCCCAGTGATCGCGGCCGCCGTTCTTGTTGATCTTCGGCGTGCGGCCCATCTCGCCGCAGACGACGAGCAGAACCTTGTCGTCGAGGCCGCGGGATTTCAGATCGTCGAGGAAGGCGCTCACGGCGTGGTCGAGCGACGGGGCTATATACCCCATGCCTTCGGTCATCGTCGCGTTGTTCGCGTCGGCGTGCATGTCCCAGACGAAGTTCGTCGTCACCGTCACGAACCCGGCTCCGCGCTCGACGCAGCGCCGCGCGAGCAGGAGTAGCTTGCCGAGCGTCCGCGTGTTGTCGGCGTAGAACTTGTGGTTGTTCCACTTCTTGTCGATCTTCTCGACCTTCACGAGCGGTTCGGTGTCGTAGCTCGCCAGCACCTTCGGGTCTTCTTTCGAGAGGTCGAAGGCGTCGCCGACGCCTCCCAGCAGTAGGCGGAACGCCTTCTCGCGGGTGCCCTCGAGCGAATCGGCTTCGGCATCGAGACCGGCCTTCATCTGGTCGAACGCCGTCAGCAGCGCCCGCCGGTCGCCGATGCGCTCCTGCGGCAGCGTCAGCGCCAGGTTCTTCTGGAAAGCGCCCGTGCTGCCGGGGACGAACGGCGCTTGATTCGCGCCGAACGGCCCGGAGGCCAAAAAGTTGCCGAAGCCCGACTGCATCGGCTGGGCCTTCGGATCGACCGACTGCGGGAAGAGGGCCACGTTCGTCGGCATCCCGGTCGCGGCGTGGTTGCCCCCCGCGACGCTGGCGTAGGCGCTGCCGAGGTTCGCCATGTGCCCGTCTTTGCCGACGACCGGCTTGATGTCGTGGTTGCCGTCGCCGGTGACGAACGAGCGCACGACGGTGAAGCGGTCGGCCCGCGCCGCGAGCTTCGGGTAAGTGCCGCCGAAGGTGATGCCGGGGATGCACGTCTTCACTTCGCCGGTGGCGCTGCGCGTCTCGACCGGGGCGCCCATCTTCGGGTCGAAGGTTTCGATCTGGCTCGGCCCGCCGTGCAAGAAGAGGAAGATCACGGCTTTGTCGGTGAGCGGCTTGCCCGCATTCGCCGCGGGGAGCGACGATCCGCCCCGCGCGAAGACCTGCGGCAGACTCAGGCCGCCGAGGGCCAATCCGCCGACGCGGAGGAACTCCCGGCGCGACCGCGTTTGGAAGGAGAGCATGGGAGGGGTCTCGACCGGGCGACGAGCGAGGAGGCGGGTGGGAGAACTGTAGCCGACGGCGGCGCGGGGAGCAAGGGAATAGGAGCGACCGGGCGGACTTGGCCTATTTCCTCCGGAAAGTTCTGGGTACAAATTTCTGCGTCCGGCGGGCACTTCCGCCGGCGATGCAGGAGCCGCTCGTGATTCAGAAGCACCAGGCCGTCGTCGGGGCCATCGTGAGTTTCGGGCTGGGCCTGTCGGCGTGGCTGACCTTCGCGCCCGGCCGCTCCGACGCGGGGTGAACGCCCGCGGGTTGCCCCCCACTCGGCGGTTCGCCGGGTTCGATCCCGTTTTCGGTCTACGAGCCGCCCGGTTATATTCCGGGCTACCCGCAGTCGGCCCCGCTGCGCCCCGCGCCGCGACCGATTCCCGCTCCGCCGCGCGACGAGCGGCCCAAGCCCATCGGCATCCCCGGCCCCGACGAACTCGGCATCCGGCTCCCGGAGCAGGCCACCGTCCCCCCGCCCGACCAGCTCGGCATCCGCTTGAAGTGATGCAGGATCGGTTCAGCGCGCTCCGCAGGCACAATGAGGAAGCCTCGATAGCCGGTGCGCAGGCGACGGTCGCGGCCCGATAGGCGGGACGGCACGGATTCCGATTGGGACACCGTCGCTTGCGCGTCCGGCGAACGAGACATCGCGTTGCGTAAGGCGCTCGTAGCGGAACTCGCCAGAGTTCCGACAGCCTCCTGCGATCAAAGGCAATCGGAAGTCAGGGGACTTCCGCTACGGTTGCGCAAACCTCATCCGGCGTCTCGCCAGAGCTTCGAGTTCGACGTGCAGCGGAGGAGATTTCGGCCGCAAGTCGTTGATTTCTCGCGCGGGGCGGGGCGCTTCCGGCCGAAACCATTTCGAAGCGGCGTCTCGATTCGGACGACTCGCTTCCCCGCCGAGACGAGTCGAAAACTCCACGTCCCGCACCGCCCGCACAACCGCGCCGGGTGCAATTGCGAGCCTGAAAGCGCAGGGGAAATTCCGAAAATTCCCGGAAAAGGCTTGGAAGCACGCCGAAATTCGCATATCTGTCGTGTGTAGCGCGTGCAAACGGCTGAAATTTCTGGAGTTCTCCCGCACCCTGCGGCGGCGCTCCCCGGAATTCCAGGGTCTCGCTCAACACTGTGCGTCCGTGCGGTCGCACGGCGAACCCGGTCGGTCCCATCACTTGTGGAGATGCATCATGGCGAAGGCCCCGGCGAAAGCCCCCCCGAAGAAGGCGATGACGAAGTCGGCGATCATCGCCTCCCTCTCGGAGACGACCGAACTGAGCAAGGCCGAAGTGACGAAAGTCGTCACGGCGCTCACGGATCTCATCGAGTCCGAACTCAAGAAAGGCCCCAAGCAGTTCACCCTGCCGGGCATCGTCCGCTTCGGCGTCAAGTCGGTCAAGGCCGTCAAGGGCGGCGTGAAAAAGGTCATGCCCGCGACCGGCCTCGAGTACACGACCAAAGACAAGCCGGCCTTCAGCAAGGTCACCGTCCGCCCCGCCAAGTCCCTCAAGGACGCGCTCAAGTAAATCGCTTTTTCCGAGCCGGACGCGTGAGCGACGGGTTCTGCCAAGGCCGTCGCTCACGCGCCCGGCTCGGAAAGCGTATTCTGGCTCCATGCCTCGCATCGTCATCATCGGCGGCGGCCTCAGCGGCCTCGCGGCGGCCTACCGCATCCGCGAAGCGTTGCCCGCCGCAGCGCTCGTGCTGCTCGAAGCGGACACCCGCGTCGGCGGCAAAGTGCAGACCGAGTTCCGCGACGGCTTCACCCTCGAAGCCGGGCCGAACGGCTTCCTCGACGGCAAACCCTCCACGATCCGCCTCTGCCGCGATCTCGGCCTCGGC
>Ga0136611_10000392_pt1 | contig 28208 bp, 13 predicted proteins | sample AntDrymUQ2232306_2_FD_106645 | JGI IMG/M metagenome (GOLD analysis project Ga0136611, IMG submission 106645) | Polar desert sand microbial communities from Dry Valleys, Antarctica - metaG UQ223 (23.06) | ecosystem: Environmental > Terrestrial > Soil > Desert | place: Antarctica: Dry Valley...
ATATGAACCGTTGGCTTCGCCGTATTTTTTCAACTGCCGGTAAGCATCCGCCAGATTCGCGTGGGCTTCGCCGCTGTCGTTTTTGAGTTTGACAACTTCTTTGTAAGCCGCCACTGCCGCTTCATAGTTTCCCTGTTCATAACTAGCGACACCTAAATTAAACCACGCATCAACGTAATTTGGTTTTAGACGGGCAGCTTCCCGAAATTCGACGACGGCTTCGTCTCGGCGGTCGAGTTTGCCCAGCGTTTCACCCAAAGATAAATGCGCTTCGGGCATCGCCGGATCCAACTTTATCGCTTGCGTCAAAGCCGTTAGCGCGTCTTCGTAACGACTTTTTTTATAGCGCGCCAAACCCAAAAAATACTGCGTCGCGGCATCGCTGCTATTGGCTGCCAACGCTTTGGAGAGGTAATTGTCTGCTTTAGCGTCATCATTTTTTTGGTAATATAAAATGCCGAGCGGCGCATAAAGTTCGGTCAAATCGTCGTTCAAAGCCAGAGCTTTTTCGTAATTGAAAATCGCGTTATCGTTCTCGTCGAGAACGTCGTAGATTTCGCCCAAGCCCGAATAGGCGACCGAGTTTTTATCGTTCAGGTTTAACGCTTCGTCAAACACGCGGCGGGCTTCCCGCGATTTATCAATCTCCAGCAAACTGCTGCCTCTGCTCGCTAGCGCGTCGCTCAGACCGAGTTTCGCGTCCGCATTTTTTTGGTCTAAATCAATCGCCTGGCGATAAGCGTCAATTGACTTATCCGTTTCTTTTCGCTCATAAAAATAATGTCCCGCGCCGGTAAAAATCAGCGAGGCTTCTTTAGCCGATTTCTGCGCGATAGTGAATGTCGCCATCGTTTCCGGCGCGACGGTTTTTACGCGTTTGCGCCGAGTCGTGACGACGGCGAGTGTGTCGTATTGTCGTCGGATTTTTTTCGCGATAACGACGCGCTGCGTTTTTGTGCGCTTCGTTGTGCTGCTTGAAACGTATTTTTTCTGCGCTGTTCTGCCCGAACTTCGAAAAACGAAAACGCTCGCGCCCAAAGACAAGTCTTCATTAGTCGGAAGGTCTTGCGCGATTGTCAGTAAACTGCCGACGAGAAGCGCAGCGATGATAAACGACGATGCATATCTTTTATAAAATTGGTTATTGAAATTCATTTTTGCTCACAAAATTACGTTTTAATTTATTCTGGGTATTTAGGCAAGCCGCAATTCAGAACGTTTGATTCCTTGTCGGGACGATTCACCAAAGATTATTTTGCTAATCCGACAAAAAAACGACTTGCCTCTGGAAAGAAACAAGCCGTTGTCAATAGGATTTGACCGTAGTTCAAACTAACGAACGTAAGCATTCGGAATCGGCTTGTCATTGCCATCACCGAAAGAAACGCCTGTAAAACCTTGCGTCGAGCGAAGCAGATACCACGCGCCGTTTGATGGTCTAAACACCGCCACATCCGCACGTCCGTCGCCGTCGTAATCTGCCGGAACGGGCAAATCGCCATTCGCGCCGAACTGCACCGCGCCGAAATTATTCTGCGGATTGGTTGACGTATACCACGTTCCATTTGACGGTCTGAATACTGCGATATTCGTTTGTCCGTCGCCGTCGTAATCAGCCGGAACAGGAATGTCGGTTGATGTGCCGAACGTTGTTTGTGTTATTTGATTAACGGAACTTCGCAAGATATACCAAACGGCATTAGACGGACGGAAGACAGCCGGGTCGAGTCTGCCGTCGCCGTCAAAGTCGCCGAGCAGCGGTTTGTCGCCCGTCGCGCCGAGCGGAATCGAATAGAAATTAACGCTCGGCTGCGAACTAGGGCGATAGTAAAATGTACTTTGTCCGCCCGCTAAAGAGCCGTCACGATAAACGGCTAAATCTCCTTTGCCGTCGCCGTCCCAATCGCCTGCCATCGGCACGTCGCCCGTCGCCCCGAATTGAACCGGACGAAATGAATTGTCCGAACTATTCAGAATGTAAAAATAGGCGAAGTTGCCCGCGCCGGGAACCACATCTCTGAAAACAGCAACATCGGTTTTGCCGTCCCCGTCGTAATCGGCAGGAGCGATTTTGTCTCCGGCTTGCCCGAACGGGAAACCGTAGAAAGCATTGTTTTGACTTGGCAAAATATACCAGTTGCCGTTTGAAGGTCGGAAGACCGCAACATCGGCGCGTCCGTCGCCGTCAAAATCATAAGGCGTAATCAATTGATACGGACTGACGTTTAAGCGGGCAATGCTCAAACGCGTCACGCCGCCGATAATCGAAAAATCACCGCCGACCAAAATCCGTCCGTCGGTTTGTCTGACAATCGTTCTGACCGCGCCGTTCGCGCCACTCGGAATAAACCCGCTGTCTAAAGCTCCGTTCGGTCGGAGGCGGACAAAGTTTGCCCGCGAGACGTTATTAACCAACGAAAAATTGCCGCCGACTAAAATGCTTCCGTCAGGTTGGACGAGAAACTGAAAGAAAACACCGTTACTGTTCGCAGACTGAAAACTGGGCGATAGAAAAGTCGTGTCGGTCGCGCCGTTGTTGTTTAAGCGAAAAATTGTCGTAGTTGCGATTAAATATCTTCCGTCCGGTAAAGCTTCGATTTGATTAACTGCGGATATGTTTCCGGCGTTGAAAGAATTGTCGAGACTTCCGTTGGCGTTCAGGCGAACCAGATTCGCGCGGTTAAATCCATTCACGCCGACGAACGAGCCGCCGACTAAAATTTTACCGTCCGACTGCACGACGATGCCTCTAATCGAACCGCTTGGGAATGCCACATCGAAACTCGCGTCTAAACTGCCGTCCGTATTAAACCGAACAACTCTGAGAGCTGACAGTCCGCCGCCGATGCCGAAAGTTCCGCCGATGATGATCTTACCGTCAGGCTGCAAAGCAAATGTCTCAACCGTTCCCAAAGTAACGTTTAGATTAAAGGAACTGTCTAAACTGCCGTCCGTATTGAGACGAGCGATAGCCGGACGCGCCGCCCCGTTATAACTTGAAAAACTTCCGGCGACTAAAATCTTTCCGTCGGCTTGAACGAGAATCTTCGACACCGTATTGTTAAATCCGATTCCCGAATTGAATGTCGTATCAAGGCTGCCGTCGGAGTTGACTCGCACAATCGAAACGCGCGGCACGCCGCCCACGCGAACAAAATCTCCGGCAAAGACTACTTTCCCGTCTGATTGCGCGGCAATTGCCGTTGTCGAACCCGCAATTCCTAAATTCACTGTGAAAGAACTCTCGATGCTTCCGTCCTGGTTGAGCCGGGCAAATTTATTAATAGACACTCCGTTTTCGAGAAATGCGCCGTATAAAAAAATTCTCCCCGCCGAATCAAGCGTCCAATTATTTATTTGCGTCAGATTAGTCGGCGAGGCAAATGAATTGTCCGGGCTGCCGTCAGCATTCAAACGGTAAAATCGGTTGCCGGTGCTAATCAAAAGTTTGCCGTCCGGTAAAATTTTAACTCTGACGGCTTCACCGATATTAGAATTATTGAATGATAAATCTACGTTACCGGCGGGCAGTAGTTTGGCGACGTTCAAGCGATTGACCGCGTTAATGCTGATAAATCTGCCGACAATCACCAAAGTCCCGTCGGCTTGAAAGTCAAAGTCGCTAATAAAACTATTATCAGGAGTAGAGCCACCGGGACCTCTAAAAACAGGCGGTTCAAATGTCGAATCGAGCGTGCCGTCCGCATTGTAACGTCGAAGGGCAGCGGCAGAGTTACCTGCACTGAAGAAGTTGCTGGCGACGAGAATCTTTCCGTCCGGCAACACCGATATTTTTTGAGGAATCGTCCGCACAAGCCGTCCACCGCCCACGCCAATTCTTGTAAATGTCGTGTCAAATGTTCCGTCCGTATTTAATCGGTAGAGACTATAGTCGGAATTGCCGGAGAAAAAACTAACGAGCGTGACTAAAATTTTCCCGTCCGGCTGAATTGCGTTAATATCCGCATAATTAGTTTGAGAAAAAGCACCGGGAGGCGGAAGTGGAGCAAAAGGCGAAGTAAAACTCGTCTCTTGGGTGCCGTCCGCATTTAAGCGATAGACGACGGCTTGTAAATTACCGTTTATCGCCCCGGATATGAGGATTTTCCCGTCAGACTGCAATAAGGCATTTGTAATATTAAAGTTACAAATCGCGCAATTGAACGAACTGTCCAAACTGCCGTCCGCGTTGAGCCGCGTGATTTGACTTTTGACAACGCCGTTCACGACTTGAAAATTGCCGAAAACGATGACTTTGTTGTCGGGCTGCAGTATAAAATTCGCCGTCGAAGTCGAATTCTTTTCGGGAATCGCGTTAAAAGATAAATCAACGCCGCTCGTTTGAGCCTCAATTACCGAAGCTGAGACAAATGCAATTAAAATTAACTGCACAAAAGTGAAGACGCGTTTGAAAGTTTTTAGTGACGTATTCATGTTTCCTCTTACAAAAATCAGATTTGAAATTTAAAGTTTATTTTACCAAACAAAATAATTAACGAATGTAAGCATTGGGAATCGGCTTGTCCTCCGCGCTGCCGAATGACACGCCGGTAAATCCTTGCGTCGAACGATTCAGATACCACGCCCCGTTTGACGGTCGAAAGACCGCCACGTCCGCTCGTCCGTCGCCGTCGTAATCTGCCGCAACAGGAACATCGCCGCTTGCTCCGAACTGAATCGCGCCGTAATTGTTCGCCGGATTCGTCGAAGTGAACCACGTTCCGTTTGACGGTCGAAACACAGCGATATTTGCCGTTCCGTCGCCGTCAAAGTCAGCCGGTGTCGGGATGTCGGTTGACAAGCCGAAATTCGTCTGCGTCGTAACGCCGTCGGAGCCTCGTAAGATAATCCAGGTCGCGGTCGAGGCGCGAAAGACCGCCGCATCGAGTTTCCCGTCGCCGTCGAAATCGCCGACCAGTGGTTTATCGCCCGCCATGCCTAAGGCAATCGTGTTGAAATTAACGCCCGGCTGTGAAGATGGGCGATAGTAAAAGAAACTTTGTCCACCGCTTGCGCCTTCGCGGTAAACGGCTAAATCGCCCTTACCGTCGCCGTCCCAATCCCCTGACACCGGAACGTCTCCTGTTGCGCCGAATTGGACGGCGCGAAAAGTATTGTCCGCGCTGTTAGTAATGTAGAAGTAAGCGGAAATTCCCGCGCCCGAAACCGTGCCGCGCCAGACGGCGATGTCGGTTCGTCCATCGCCGTCGAAGTCGGCAGGCGCGATTTGATCGCCTGATTGACCGAACGGGAAACCATAAAAAGCATTGGTTTGACCCGGCAGAATATACCAGAAACCGTTTGACGGACGGAAAAGCGCGATGTCCGCTCGACGGTCGCCGTCAAAGTCAAATTGCGTTCGCACCGCCAGCGAATTGTTTAATAATCGGACGATGGCGAGTTTCGGAATGTTGTTATAGCGAGTAAAGATTCCGCCGACCAGAATTCTATTGTCGGGTTGAATAGCCAAAGTGTAAACGCTGCCGTTTGTTCCGGCGCCGACGTTGAAAGACGAATCGAGCGAGCCGTCCGCATTCAGGCGGGCGACTCCGTTCCGCGCCGCGCCGTTCACAATGCCGAAATTTCCGCCGATTAAAATTTTGCCGTCGGTCTGAATTTTGACCGCCGCGAGGTTGGCATTAACCGACGGATTAAAAGCCGTGTCGAGCGTACCGTCCACATTTAGGCGGGCGAGATAATTTTTAGCCGTTCCGTTAACATTGGTGAAAAAGCCGCCGATGATGACTTTGCCGTCCGCCTGCACGTCCAGATCCTGCACGGTATCGTTTGCGCCGCCGAGCGGATTGAAAGCCGTATCAACCGTGCCGTCAGCATTCAAACGCGCTACTCTGCCGCGTGAAAAACCGTTGATTGTCGTAAAAGCACCGCCGATGACTAACTTTCCGTCCGGCTGAATGACGACTTTGCGCGCCTCAGACCCAACGAGCGATTGAAAACTCGTGTCGAGAGCGCCGTTTTCATTAAATCTAGCAATGTTTCGGACAAATCCACCGCTGACCTGAAAAGAACCGACGGCGATAATTTTGCCGTCCGGTTGCAGGGCGACATCATAAATGAAACTCGACCCGACATTGGAGTTAAAACTCGTATCGTTTGAGCCGTCGGCATTCAAACGAATCAAACCGAACCGCCCGCCGACGAGAATTTTTCCGTCCGGTTGCAGCGTGACGGCGAAAACAATCGGATCGGCACTAGGATTGAAAAATCCGGCGTCGAAAGTCGTGTCGGCGCTGCCGTCGGCGTTGAAACGCGCCAAACTCACGCGAACCGCGCCGCTCGCCGTACTAAAAACTCCGGCGACAAGGATTTTGCCGTCCGGCTGCACGGCGATGTCGCCTATCGTACCGCGAGTGCCGATTTGCACCTGAAAAGTCTGGTCAATCGCGCCGCTCGCGTCCAGCCGAAAAACCAACCCGCCGAGTTGACTGCCCGATCTAAAGCCGACTCCGCTGACAATCACCCGACCGTCGGGCAGCGGCAAAATGTCTTGAAGCTCGGAAATTCTCGTCTCTGTCGGGGCAGTCGGGTTAATGAAATTCAAAGAATCGTCGATCGTCCCGTCGCCGTTCAGCCGGACGACTCTGGCTTTCGGCGAGCCGTTAAACGAGTTGAATCTGCCGCCGACCAGAATTTTTCCTTCCACGCCGATTTCAATGTCGAAGACGCCGTTCCCGTCGCTGCTCGCCGTGAAAGTCTGATCGAGCGAGGCATCCGCGTTGAGCCGGGCGATCTGCGTACGCGGGAAATTGTTGACGGCGGAAAAAAATCCGCCGATTAAAATTTTCCCGTCTGCCTGAACCTCAAAGGCGTAATGCAGCGTACCGTTAGTTAAGGCATTGAAAGAGGTGTCTTCAGTTCCGTCCGTGTTCAGGCGTTTCAGAAAATAGTTGTTGCCGCTCAAAAAAACCGCGCCCAAAATTTTCCCGTCCGGCTGTACTTCGATGTCGTAAAACGTCTGGTAATTGTTAGCGGCGGCGAAAGTCAAATCCGTCGTGCCGTTGGGGTTGAGCCGCGCGATTTCCTCTTCGGTTGAACTGCCGCCGGGCGGGAAGTAACTAAAGCTGCCGCCGATTAAAATTTTATCGTCCGGCAGAACCGCGATATCGAGAATCGCGCCGTTAAACCCCATCGGAGCGACAACCGACAGAGCAAAAGAATTGTCCAGCGAGCCGTCCCCATTCAAGCGAACAATCGGCGCGTTGACGAGCCTGCCGTTGACCATTGTGAAATTGCCCGCGACGATGATTTTCCCGCTCGATTGTAACTCGACTGCTTGAATTAAATTGCCGAAAGAAGCGCCGTCGAACTCCGGCGGGTTAAACGCGGCGTCAACCGTCCCGTCGGCGTTCAACCGGACGACACTATTACGCAAAAAACCGCTAACAATTTCAAAATTCCCAACGGCGAGAATTTTCCCGTCCGCCTGCAGAGCCGTGTCCCGAACATTGCCCGCCGGTTGGTTAAAAGCCGACCCGTTAAACGTCGGGTCAATCGCGCCGGGTTGGGCGACGGCGTTTGAAAAGGAAATCAATGCAATTAACAATAATTGCGCCGCTAATATGATTTTCTTGCAGAGTTTTTTCATAATGAAGGTACCTGAGTTACTTGGAAGGGGCAATACAAGCTAGAAGTGTAAGATAAAGTTTTTTTGAGATAGTTGAAACTTGCGCCGTATTACAAACGGTATTTTAATTGAAATAGTTATTATTGTAAATAATTTTTTATTTCCGGAACTGGCGAAAACGTTAGTCTTCTTGCCATCTCTCCTTTACTTAAGATAAATTTAATACCTACCAAATTCTTCTGTTTCAGATTTATAGTTTCAAGTTTGGGAGTTCTTCTCAAACGACTTGGATTCCGAAATCTGAAATCTGAAATCTAATAAATAAGGAGATTCTGCCGAAAATGAAAGCATTTACCACTGAAAATCTACGCAACCTGGCTGTCATTGGACACGGCGACGCGGGTAAAACCCAACTCGTCAGTTCGATTCTTCAAATTGCCGGCGCAACGACGCGTTGGGGACGAGTCGCTGAAGGAACAACCGTTACTGACCACGACGAGGATTCGATTGCGCGGAAAATTTCGCTCAACAATAATTTTGCCAATCTCGAATATAAGGAAACGAAAATCAATTTAATTGACACGCCCGGTTATGCCGCGTTCGTGTCGCACGCGCGCCCGGCTTTGCGCGTCGCTGACTGCGCGCTGGTCGTGGTTGACGGCGTGAACGGCATCGAAGTTCAGACAGAAAAAACCTGGCAATACGCTAACGAATTCCTTTTGCCGCGTTTTATGGTCGTCAACAAAATGGACAAGGAACGCGCCGATTTCGGACACACGCTCGACACCGCCGCGCAAACTTTCGCGCGTTCAATTGTGCCGTTTACTTTGCCAATCGGACAGGAAGCTAATTTTCGCGGCGTGGTTGATGTCGTTCATCAAAAGGCTTATGAATTTGACGCGAACGGCAAGGCTAAAGAAATTCCTATGCCCGAAGATGGGCGCGATGTGGTTACTTCGACACGCGAGCGTCTGATTGAAATTGTTGCCGAATCGGACGACGCGCTGATGGAAAAATATTTTGAAAACGGCACGCTCGAAGAAGAAGATATTTATCCGAATCTGGCGCGGGCGATTGCGGGCAGCAAACTGTGTCCGGTCTATGCGGTGTCGGCTGATACGCTGGTCGGGCTTTCGATTTTGCTTGACCACATCGTCGAATTTGCTCCGAATCCGGCGGCGCACGAAGCCGAATACGGAAACGCCGTAGTCGGAAGCTTGTTGGACAGACCTTCACGCCGATACAGCAGCGACGAACCTTTTTCGGCTTATGTTTTCCGCACGATTGCCGATCCGTTCGCCGGTCGTATCAATGTGATGAAAATCGTTTCAGGCAAAATTTCTTCGGATGCCGCCGTTCTCAATTCGAGCCGCGAATTTGTTGAAAGGCTTGGCACGCTGCACGTTCTGCAAGGCAAAAATCTGGAAAAGGTTCCCGAAGCGCAAACCGGCGACATCATCGCAGTGGTTAAATTAAAAGACACGCAAACCGGCGATACGCTCTGCGATAAAGCGCAACCGATTGTTTATCCGGCGGTCGAATATCCCGAAGCGGCGATTTCATTCGCTATCGAACCTAAAAGCCGCGCCGACGAAGACAAAATCAGTACGGCGCTGCACAAAATTCTCGAAGAAGACCCGAGCTTGCATTTCGACCGCGACGCGCAGACTAAAGAATTTATTTTGTCCGGTTCGGGGCAACTGCATATCGAAACCGTCGTAGATAAATTAAAAAACCGCTATCACGTCGAGGTCGCGCTGCATCCGCCGAAAGTTCCGTATAAGGAAACGATTACGGCGCAGGTCGAAGTGCAGGGCAGACATAAAAAGCAATCGGGCGGGCGCGGGCAGTTCGGCGATTGCAAATGTATTTTCGAGCCGTTAGAGCGCGGTGCGGGTTTTGAGTGGGTTGATAAAATCTTCGGCGGCGCGGTTCCGCAGAATTTTCGTCCGGCAATCGAAAAAGGCATCGTCGAAGCGGCGCAAGGCGGCGCCATTGCCGGTTATCCGCTCACTGATTTTAAGGTAACGCTGATTGACGGCAGCTATCACACGGTTGATTCTGACGAACACTCCTTTAGAGCGGCGGGCAGAAAGGCGTTTCGCAATGCGATTGAAAAAGCCAAACCGACCTTGCTCGAACCGATTATGGATGTCGAAGTTTTCTGCCCGATAGAAGTTTCCGGCGATATTATGGGCGATCTGAATTCGCGTCGCGGTCGCGTTTCGGGAATGGATATGCGCGGCAAACAGCAGGTCATTAAAGCGCAGATTCCGCTCTCGGAAATGCTCGATTACCAATCGAAACTTAATTCTGTGACGCAGGCGCGCGGCTCGTATCACATGCAGTTTTCGCATTACGACCCGCTGCCCGGAAATCTTTCTGCAAAAGTCGTCGAACAGGCGCGGGCGGAAGGCAGAATTCGCACGCACGATGAAGACGAGTAAAAAGTTATAAGTTAGAATTTAGAAGTTAGAAGCCGTCGTTGATAGATATACAATTTTATCGCCGACGGCTTTTTACTTTTCACTTCTCATTGCGACCTGTTTTACATTCACGGCTGAAAAAGCGAAAATTGGTTATACGCTTTTTAATATAGAAATAATTTAAGAGGGAAAATTTATGTCAAAGAAACTTTTATTATCAATCGGAATTTTATCAGCGGTTACATTTGCCGCTTGTACCCAGCCCGATCCGACGATTATCACTTCGACGCAGCACGCGAACGAAAAACCGAAAGCGACGAACAGTCACTCGGCGATGAATCATAACGGCAGTGTTCGGAGCGACGCGCACGACAATTCCGTCAAACACGAAGGAACGGTTCACGCCGGAATGGATCATTCGGCGATGCAGTCCGCGCCGAACGCCGCCGCGCAGCCTTTCGATTTGCAATTTTTGGATACGATGATCGCTCACCACGAAGGCGCGGTCGAGATGGCGAAAGCCACCGAGACGAAAACGCAGAATGCCGAGTTGAAAACTTTCTCCGCCAAAATCGTCGCCGACCAAACGCGCGAAATCAGCCAAATGAAACGCTGGCGCGAGCAGTGGTTTGCCGGAAAACTGTCTGCGATGAATATGCAAATGGCGGGAATGGCGAATTCGATGAAAGGCATGGATATGGCGAAAATGAACCAGATGAGCGGAAACTCATTCGATGTTGAGTTTATCAATCAAATGATTCCGCATCACGAAAGCGCGACGTTGATGGCGCGCGAAGCCTTGGCGAAAGCCGAACACGCCGAACTCAAAACGCTGGCGAATCAAATCATCCAGTCTCAAGAAGTCGAAATCAAACAGATGCAAAATTGGAAAGCGCAGTGGACGAAATAATGTATTAATTTAAATTTCCGAAAAACTAAAAAATGACAGTTTGAACGAATCGGGCTGTTTTTTTTTAAATTGAGCTAGTCGGTTGTTATGAATGCGCCGAGAGTTAGAAACTTGAAATTTTAAGCACAATAGCCACAAAAAAATCACAAAAAACGCAAAAATTTTCTCTTGTGACTTTTGTCCCTTTTGACGACTATCCTTTTTTATAAATGAGTGAAAATAAAATCGCATTGGCAATTCACGGCGGCGCAGGCACGATACTAAAAAGCCGGATGACCGCCGAATTGGAAAGCGAGTATCGCAGCGGGTTGAAAACGGCTCTCGAAGCGGGCTGGAAAATTCTGCTTAACGGCGGAACGTCGCTCGACGCGGTAGAGGCGGCGGTCGTCGAACTTGAAAACTGCGCGCTTTTCAATGCGGGCAAGGGCGCGGTTTTTACGCACGATGGGAAAAACGAGATGGACGCTTCGATGATGGACGGCGCGGCTCATAAAGCGGGCGCGGTAGCTTTTGTCAGAAATGTGAAAAATCCGATTAGGTTGGCGCGGCTCGTAATGGAACGAACCGAACATATTTTATTGGCGGGTGACGGCGCGAACGAATTCGCCCGTGAGATGAATGTCGAATCGGCGGCGGACGAATACTTTTTTACCGATTTTCGCTATCAGCAATTGCTCGAAGCGCGGACGCGCGGAACAGTTCAACTCGACCACGCGACGGACGAGCCGCAATTAATTGAAGAAATTGCAGGCTTCAAGTTTCAAGTTTCAAATGAAAAACCTGAAACTTTAAACCTGAAACCTGAAATTAAAAATCTCGGCACGGTCGGCGCGGTCGCCTCCGACTGGCGCGGGAATTTGGCGGCGGCGACTTCGACCGGCGGAATGACGAACAAAAAATTCGGTCGCATCGGCGACACCCCGATTGTCGGCGCGGGAACTTACGCCGACAACCGGACGTGCGCCGTTTCCTGCACCGGTCACGGCGAATTTTTTATGCTCGCGGCGGCTGCTTATGACGTAGCGGCGCGGATGAAATATAAAAGTTCGAGTTTGATCGAAGCGGCTGAGGCGACTGTTGATTATTTGCGCGACATCGGCGGCGAAGGCGGTTTGATTGCAGTTGATGCGAGCGGCAACATCGCCGCGCCATTCAACAGCGAAGGAATGTATCGCGCGTCGGCATCCGCTGATGGCGGGATGAAAATTGAAATCTACCGTTGAGATGTAATTTCCTGATTCTCAATTCTATTTTCGGCGAATGATTTTCTCAGCCGCAGAAGATTTAACTTTTTTTCGTCAGCTTGCAAAATTTCGACATCAATCCCGCGAATGTTGAGCGTTTCGCCAACCTTCGGAACGTAACCGGCTTCGCTCGTGACGAGTCCGGCGATGGTCGTAAAATCATCGTCCTCGATTTCCATTTCAAAAAGCCGTTCGATTTTGCCGATTTCCGTCGAGCCAAGAACGTCGTAGTAACTTTTGTCCGCGCCCTCGATAATTTCGACAATCTCTTCCTCTTCCGTGTCTTCGTCTTCAATTTCGCCGACGATTTCTTCGATAATGTCCTCGACCGAAATGAGTCCCGCCACGCCGCCGTATTCGTCCACGACGATGGCGAGCTGCACGCGGCTCGACTGCATATTCTTTAAAAGCTCGGCGGCTGATTTAGTTTCGGGAACGAAAAATGCCGGGCGCAGTAGCGTTTCTATCGTTTGATTTTCCTTATCTTCCGACCATGCGTTCAGTAAATCGCGGACGTAAATCACGCCTTCGATGTTGTCAATCGAATCACGATAAACCGGCAGGCGCGAGAATTTTTCTTCGATGATTAAATCGCGGGCTTGAAGAACGGTCGCGTCAATCGGAAGAGCGACGATTTCCGGGCGCGGAGTCATAATTTCACCGGCTTTCGTTTCGCTGAATTCGAACATCGTTTCAAGCAATTGGCGGTCTTTTTCTTCTAAAATGCCTTCCGCCTCGCCCATTTCAATGAGTGCCTGTTTGTCTTCGGCATTGTCTTCTCTTTCTTCGTCGGTGGCGGCTTGGCTCGGCATAATCGTCACTTCGACCGGCGATTCTTCCTTACTGAAAAACCGAAACGGGTCGGCGACGGTTGATATTAATCCGTAAACCGGACGGGCGAACGGAAGCAGTGTGAGCAGCCTTGCTTCGGGATTTTTCCTGGTCAGCAGGCGCGGCAAAAATTGGCGGAAAACGATGGAAGCGATCAAACCGATGGCGATTGAAACTGTCATCGCTTGAAAATAACCGGATATAAAATTTGAGACAATCAGCGTCACGAGAACGGTAAAGATTATCAGTAAAATTTGAATGGCGGTCGAGAGAGCAAAGCGAAACCGCGGTCGGTCTTCCATTATGCTTTGCAGAAAAGCGACTGTTTTGACCTTCGGACTCGCTTCGTAATCCGCCGCTAACCGCCGCAAGCCGACATCGCTCAATTGCGAAAACGCCATATCAACCGTAGCGAGAAAAACAAGGAGCATAAGTAGGAAAATAGCGATGGCTATTTCAATTTCCATATTTTGTTAATGGTAGATGGTAAACGACAAATAGTAAATCGCGTTTTCACTTCAATAGTCCGGCGGCTTCGCGGTCAACCAGCCAGTAAAGATTTCCGTCAATCGGTTTTACGTTCTGCGCCGGATAATTTTCCGGCTGAAATTCGCCCTGCAAAACCGCCCGCAAAGTTTCGGCTTTGTCCGCGCCTTTGACGAGAAAAATTACGTTTCGCGCGTTATTGATGACGGGGAAAGTCAAAGTCAGGCGCGTCGTGCCGAGTTTTTCGACCTGATTGGCGACGGCGATTCTCTCAGTTTCAGCCAACGCTTTGGTAAAAGGAAAAAGCGAAGCCGTGTGTCCGTCATCGCCCATTCCAAGCAGAACTAAATTAAATTTCGGATCTGTGCAGAAAAAATTTCCTACCGATACATCGTAAGCGAAAGCGATCATTTCCGCGTCCTTCAATTCAGTTCGCCAACGACAAATGTGCGTTTCAGAAATTTTCAAAGGCTGAAAAAGATTTTCATTCGCCATCCGAAAATTGCTTTCCGCATCGCTTGGCGTAACATTCCGCTCGTCGCCGAAAAAGAAAAAGACTTTCGACCAATCAACTTTATTTTTAAATTCATCGCTTCCCAGCAATTGATAAAGCGATTTCGGAGTCGAACCACCAGCCAGCGCAAACGTAAAACTTCCGCGATTTTCAATCGCTTCATCAGCAATTTCAACAAATTTTTCCGCCGCGAACCGATTGAGTTGTCCGGCATCTTCAAATATCTTAATCATTTTTCTAATTTATCCACCGTGTTTCTCCATTTGCGCCCGTCATTCGCCAAAAGTTCGTCAGCTTCAGCCGGTCCCCAGGTTCCGGTTTCGTAATTCGGAAAATCACGCGCGGGAATCGCCTGCCAGACATCGAGAATCGGCGAGACGACCTGCCAGCTCGCCTCGACCATATCGGCGCGTTGGAAAAGCGTCGCGTCGCCCGTCATACAATCAAAAAGCAGCCGCTCGTAGCCGGTCGAGATTTGTTCGCCGAAATGATCCAGATAATTAAAATCCATATCAACCGCGCCCATTTTGACAATCGGACCCGGAATTTTCGCGCCGAAATGCAGGGTAATACCTTCGTTCGGCTGAACGTGAATGACGATGCGATTCGTGGTCAGTTTCCCAATCGTCGTATCGCGGAAAAGCATAAACGGAGCTTTTTTGAATTGAATCGTCACGTCCGTGCGTTTTGCCGGAAGCCGTTTGCCAGTGCGAATGTAAAACGGCACGTCAGCCCAACGCCAGTTATCAATCGAGAGTTTGAGAGCAGCGAAGGTTTCGGTGTTCGAGGCGGGCGCGACCGATTGTTCGCTGCGGTAAGAAACGAGTTTTTTCTCATCAATCTCGCCCGCGCCGTATTGCCCGCGCACGGCATTGTGCAGAACGTCTTCGGGCGCGAACGGCTGCATCGCGTGCAGAATTTTTGCTTGCTCGTCTCTGACGGCATCGGCTTCAAAAGAAACCGGCGGTTCCATCGCGGTCAAAGTTATCAACTGGAAAATATGATTCGGAATCATATCGCGCAGCGCGCCCGCCGTGTCGTAATAACCGCCGCGCATTTCCACGCCGAGTTCTTCAGCGACGGTAATTTGCACGTGGTCAATAAAATTGCGGTTCCAAATCGGCTCGAAAATGCTGTTGCCGAAACGAAAAACCAAAATGTTTTGCACGGTTTCTTTGCCGAGATAATGGTCAATGCGATAAATCTGCCGTTCGGTCAGAATTTTGCCCAGTTCACGGTTGAGTTTTTTCGCGGATTCGATGTCGCGCCCGAACGGTTTCTCGAAAATAAATCTGCGCCAATGTCCGTTTTCCTCTTTGCCCAACCCGTTTTTGTGAATTTTTCCGGCGACGTTAGAAAATAACTGCGGCGGCGTGGCGAGATAATAAAAGAAATTTTCCGGTATCTCGCGCGACCGGCAGACTTCGCCGAGCAAATCTTTTAAATCCTTGAACAGTTTTTTGTCGTCATCGAAATCTCCGCCGGTGTAATAAATTCTCTGTTCAAACCATTCGATAAGTTTTTTGTCCGGCGTTTCAACGAATTCTTTCAAATCGGCGATGATTTGATGGCGAAAGTCGTCGGTTTCCAGTTCCTGCCGCCCGACACCGATGACCGCAAAATTTTCCGGCAAAAATCCGTCTTTCGCCAGATTGTAAAGCGCGGGGAAAAGTTTGCGTTTCGTTAAATCGCCGGTTGCGCCGAAAATCACCATTACGCATGGATCGGCTGTTTTTTGGGTCTGGTTCATATGAAATTTATTTCTAATTGTCGGGTTTGTCTCCACACCGGCGATTTTAATCGCTGGCAGATAAATAATCTCTGAAAACTACATTATAGTTCAATGATAAGTTATCAGTCATTATGTTGTGGATTTTTTGATGGAGTTTACCGAGATTCTCAGTTTTCTTTTCAAAACACTGCTTTTCGTAACAAAAAACAGAACTTTATTTTTTTAATTTACATAAAATAAAAAAGCCCGCCAAGTCGCATACTTGGCGGATAAAGAAACAGGAGGAACCAAAAAGACTGAAAGTCGCGCTTAAATGATGATAAAAAAAACAAATAGGCTCGACTCTTAGCCCATTAACTTGATGCCTCTGTTTTGACGCGCGTTGCTTTACGCTTCAAATTTGTTATAATTTAGAAGACCGCAATTTATCTTTAACCTTATCGGCTCAAGAATTACTCAAGTGGCTGCCGGTAACATTATAAAATCAGTAGCAGTTGGAATAAGTTTTGCTTTTGTTTTGGGAAGTAGTATTAGAGAAACTTTAATCTTTTACGCTAAATTCAATAATTATATTTAATTTGCAGCCGTTTTATTACGAATCGTCTTAGTCGGGAATTTATATTTATATGGTCTTGAGAAATTATATCAGCATTTTATTACTTTTCGCGTTTGGATTTAATACGGTGCAAGCCGGAATTATCGTATCGGAATCAAACGGCATCACACTGACCGGCGCGGACGGCATCACATTGACCGGCGCGGACGGTATTACTTTGACCGGCGCGGATGCTTTTCTCAACTATAGATCAAACGGTATCACTTTAACCGGCGCGGACGGCATTACTTTGACCGGCGCAGATGGTATTACTTTGACTGGCGCGGACAGTTCGACTTACACCGGTACAAACGGCATCACTTTGACTGGCGCGGACGGCATCACTTTGACTGGCGCGGACGGCATCACTTTAACGGGAGCTGATGGAATTACACTGACCGGCGCAGACGGCGTAGTTCGTCAGGCTGATTCGGTTATCGTCCGCCGACCGAACGGCATCACATTAACCGGCGCGGACGGCATTACTTTGACCGGCGCGGATGGATTTCAACAAACTGGACCAAATGGAATCACATTAACCGGCGCGGACGGCATTACTTTGACCGGCGCGGATGGAATCACATTGACCGGCGCGGACGGCATTACTTTGACCGGCGCGGACGGCGCGATTTCGACTTTAACATCGCCGACCGGAATTACTTTGACCGGAGCGGACGGCATCACGTTAACGGGAGCGGATGGAATTACCTTGACCGGAGCAGATGGAATTACTTTGACCGGAGCGGACAGGCAACAATACCGAACGAACGGTTTGCAGAGCGTTGACCCGGAATTGTTGGTGCGTCTTAATGAACTCGCCGACGACAGCAGCGTCAACGCGGTTATCGCTTTTCATCGCTATCCAACGGCGGCTGATTTCGCACAATTGGAACAAATTGGTATTACGGGCGGAACGAAGTTTCGGCGGCTACCGATTGTTGCCGTGACTACCACACGCGCTAAATTAATAGCAGTTTCAGACCTTCCACAGGTGCGGTCAATCTACGGCAACCGGACTTTGAATTTTAACGCCGATCCGTTTCTCGCTCAAACCGGATTGAGCCGTGTGGCGGTTGACAGAGATTTGCAGACGAATAATCAAGGAATGCCGGTTTCGGGACGCAACGTGACGGTGGCAGTTTTGGATACGGGCGTTAATTCGCTGCATAACGACTTATCCGGCAGAGTCGTTCAAAACGTTCGACTCGCTGACACGCAAAGCGTCGGCGCGAATTTTGTTTATCCGGCACCATTGGAAAATGTTCCGAATACCGATCCGGCAAGCGGACACGGCACTTTCGTCGCCGGTGTCGTTGCCGGCAGCGGTTCGGCTTCCGGCGGCAAATATAACGGTGTTGCGCCGGGCGCGCAAATTTTAGGTTTGAGCGCGGGCGATGTGAATTTGATTTACGTGCTTTCGGGTTTCGATTATTTGCTTGATAAAGGAGCTGGTTACAATGTCCGCGTGGTTAATTGCAGTTTTTCGGCGAATACGGTTTACGATTATCACGATCCGGTCAACATCGCTACCAAACAGTTAACGCAAAACGGGATTAGCGTTGTTTTTTCGGCTGGCAATTCAGGCGCGAGCAACGGAACTTTGAATCCGTATGCCGCCGCGCCGTGGGTCGTCAGCGTCGGCGCGACCGATGAAAAAGGTAAATTAGCCGGTTTTTCATCACGCGGCGTTTTCGGCAACGCTCAATTCAGTCCGACTCTGGTCGCTCCGGCGGTAAACATCGCCAGCCTGCGGGCGACGAGTTCGCAAACCGGGATTCTCGGCGTGGCGGCGGGCGTTGATTCGAGCCGTCTGACTCCGGGCGAAATTCCTTATTATACGACTGCAAGCGGCACTTCGTTTTCCGCGCCGCAAGTCGCCGGGGCAATCGCGTTAATGCTCGAAACAAATCCTTCGCTAAATTCTTCGCAAATCAAAGATATTCTGCAAAGAACGGCAACGCCGCTGCCGCCGTATTACCGCCACGAAGTCGGCGCGGGAATGCTCAATGTTCACGCGGCGGTCTTAGAGTCGGCTTTTCCGACAAGAAAAATGGGCATTTTTCGTTCGATTTTAGACCGCCAATCGGTTCAGTTCACGACTTCGACTTTACAGAGTTTTAACGGAACAGCTTTTCCTGGTTCAAGTTTCGCAGCCAATATTCAAATTCCGAGCGATACGGTTCAAGCCAGCGTCAGTATAGGTTGGGGGAATATTTTCAGCCCGAATGATTTGGCGTTAAAATTGATTGACTCGAACAACAGCATACGCGGCGCGTCAAACAACTTAAACGTTGTAGATTTTACCGGCAAGCTCGAGCAAATTTCAATCGACACGCCGTCAACGCAAACTATGCAGGCAGTTGTCAATCACACCGGCGGCATTGGCACCAATCAAGAATTTTTTGGAACAGTGATAGTTTCGAGAGCGCAGGTCGCGCCTTTGAACGATGTCCAAAATCTCTCGCCGGAAATGCAAACTGCGGTTAAAGATAGTATTCGCTCATTTTTGATGCTGGCTGAAGGAAATCGTTTTCGTCCCCTGGCGACAGTTTCGCGCGCAGAATTGGCAACGGCTTTGATACGCGGCGGGCGTGTTCCGCAATATGTCGCGGCTAATCCGCTTTTTTCTGATGTCAGAGATTTGACGACGCGCGGCGCGGTCGAAAGCGTTCAAACTTTTCCGGGCGGAAAATTATTTATTGATGCTTCAACCAGCGGCGAATTTCGCCCGCATAATACAGCGTCAAAACTCCTGGCGGCGATTGCGCTTGTTAAAGCCGCCAATTTACAAAGTCTTACCTCTTCTGCGATATTGCCTGCTACCGTAACCGACGCGGCGCAAATTCCAAACGAGTGGCGCGGATATGTTGCCGTAGCTTTGCAAAAAGGATTTCTGTCGCTCGACGGAAACAGTTTTGCGCCGAACAGTGCTTTGAAGCGTATCGAACTCGCCCAGGCGATGTTAAAATTGAGTAGATCGGCGATTCAATAGAAGTAAGCAATAAGAAGTGAGAAATGAAAATCCGTCTGCGATAAACATACAAGTTTATCGCAGACGGATTTTCATTTCTCACTTCTTAGATTCCTACCATTTTGCTGGATCGCGCTCCAGATAAACATTTTTCCAGGGATGAAGCGTCAAAGGATTTGGATACATTCCTTTGACGTAGGGTTTTTTAAGCCAATTAGTCGAACTCGTCGTCAGCGGAATAATCGGCTGTTCGTTCAACAAAAGAGTTTCGGCTTCGGCAAGCAGTTGATTGCGCCGTTCGACGTCGAGCGTCCGGTTGGCAACGTCGAGCAGTTTCACATATCGCTCGTCAACCCAACCTGTGCCGTTATCGCCGGTTTCAGTGGCAAAAATGCTTAAAAAAGTATATGGATCAATGTAATCAGCACCGTAACCAAAACGAGCGAAGCCTTTATATTCGAGTTTGGCAGTGACGCTGATGAAAGTTTTGGTCTCCATATTTTTCAGCGGCACGGTCAAACCCAAATTACGCGTCCACTGCGATTGAATAAGCTCGGCGACGAAACGATTGCCGTCGCTCGTGTTAAAAGTAATGGCGATTTCTGCAATCGGAAATACACTCGCGTCGTAATTCCCCGCCGCGTCCCGATAACCGGCTTCGGCAAGTAGTTGTTTAGCTTTTTCGGGATTAAACTCGACCGCCTGCACCGACGGATAACCTTTAAATATATCCAGCGGAATTAGCGTTGATAACGGTTTTGAATTGCGCCGCGTCGCAGTTATCAACGATTTATTCAGGGCAAGAGAAAACGCTTTTCTCACTCGCGCGTCGTTCATCGGCGGCTTCGTCGTATTGATAATGTAATATTCGATTGAGGCTTCAAACTTGTCCTGATGGTCGAGTTTTTTCTGCATCATAAACAGCCACGAACGCGGAACCGAACGATTGTATGTCGCGTCAATTTCACCGGCTTTATATAGATTCATCACCGTCGCCTGGTCTTCGACCGGATAAAATTTTACTTGTTCGAGCCTGACGTTTGCCGCGTCCCAATAATGTGGATTTTTCACGACGACGATTTCATCGTATGGCGACCATTCTTTCAAAGTGAACGCGCCGCTCGTCACGATATTTTCCGGCGCGGTCCACTTGCTTTCGTGTTGAGAGATAATTTTCTCCGGCACGAAACGGAAAAAATTATACGGCAGTATTTTGACGAAAAAAGGAACCGGCTGCGTCAGATAGATTTTCACTGTGTAGTCGTCAATTGCTTCTACACCGACATCTTCGCCGCGCACAGGAACAATTTTTTTTCCCGTCATCAATTGTTCAAGTTTCGGCTTCGCTTTAAAGAAAGCGGCTTTTTGTTTTTCTCCCTGCGGCACGGTCAGGCGCGTCGGCACAATCGCTTGGTCATCGCTTAAAAATTCTCCGTTAGCCTCTTGAACGAAAGCCGCGCCTTCGTTGAAAGCCTTCGCGTTTTTGATGTAATAGGCTTGACCGGCTGCCCGCGAAGCAAAATTCGGATCGAGTCCGCGCCGCATTGTATAGACAAAATCACGCGCCGTAATCGGTTCGCCATTTGACCAGCGCGCGTTTTGCCGCAGATAAAAAGTGTATTCGGTTGAGTCGTCGTTTGTTTCCCAACGCTCGGCAATCGCCGGGACGGGTTCGAGCGTTTGCGGGTCATATTCGACTAAGCCTTCGTAAAGCGCGAGATAAATCCGCTGCTCGACTTGTCCCGTGCCGACTTGCGGGTCGAGCGATTCGGGTTCGGGACCGGAGACATATCGCACAACATCATCTGACGGCGGGACAGTTTTGCCAAAATAAGGTTCGTTTTCGTTTAGAATCGAGCAACCAGGCAAAATCATCCAAAGGCTGAGAATCCAACCGATTCGAGAAACCAAAATGAGTTGTGGTAAATTTCGCCGCATAGATTAAAGTTAAATGGCGCAGGGCGGAGCGTCGGCATTTCGTAATGTTTAGTTAATAACACACCGCCGAATGACAATCAACATCTTCGCTCAATAAATTCAAGTTTTACTCAAGTCAGCTAAATTATAGTTAGAATGTATGATGAACTTCGCTCTCAAGAACTGAGCGAATGGCGAGAATCAAACAATTGTTACGAATTTTCTTCGCCGAGTGCGGAAAAAAAACCTGTTATAAAAGTTGATTCAGTTAAACTTTTCGCTGACAAACTCCGCGTTCCGCCGGTCGCCGAGCCGATTGCGCGCCCGCGCCTGATGGAACATTTGGGCAAATCACTGGCTCAGTTTTCGGCGACGCTCATCACCGGACGCGCCGGAACAGGCAAGACCGCGCTGGCGGCGGATTTTGCGCGGCAAAGCGATGGATGTGTCGCGTGGTATAAGGTTGAAACTGCCGAAAGCGATTGGAAGGTTTTTTCGCGCTACATTTCGGCGAGTCTCAATCTGAATTGTTCAGACGCGGATTTACCGGAACGCGGCGTGATGGAAGTTTCCGCGACAAGCGAGTCTTTAGCCGCGCATTTTGTCGCTGCTGCCGAAGAAAAGCCAGTTTTGATTGTGTTAGACGATTTGCACTCGGTTTTCGACGCCGATTGGTTCGGCGATTTTTTTAACAGCTTCGTTCCCCTTCTCGCGCCGAATGTTCGGCTTCTTCTGATTGCCCGCACGTTGCCGCCGCTTCAGGTTTGGAGGCTTCGGTCGAAACAGGTTCTGGGCGTGTTAGACGAAAAATTGTTATCTTTCACTCCGGATGAAACAATCGAGCTTTTCCGCAAACATAAACTCACCCCGAGCGCGGCACGTTCCGCACACAAATCCACTTACGGCAAGATTTCCCGGCTGACGGAGATCATCGAAAAAAAGACCGCCAAGCCGAACAGCGTTTCTGTTTCGTCCCGGTAAACCGTTATAATCGAACGCAACCTATTTTCGATTAAACGATGAACAGACCGAATTTTTTCCTGCAGACAAAACTGCTGCCGCCGCGTCACGTGCCGGAAATTCTTCCGCGCCCGCGCCTGATTGAAAAGTTACAATCAAACTTAAATGCGCCCGTGACGTTGGTTACGGCTGATGCGGGCTGCGGCAAAACCACGCTCGTTTCCGAATTTTTGCGTGGGCAGCAGCGCGAAACTGTCTGGTATCAACTCGACCACACCGATGCTGACCCGTTTGTTTTTCTCGGCTACATTTGTCACGGCATTAAGCGATTCGCGCCGAATTTTGGGGAAACTCTGCTTCCTTATTTGAACGAAGCGACCGACGACTTGCTCTCTCACCCGGAACGCGCCGTTGATTTGCTAATCAACGAAATTCTCGAATCCATCGAACAGCCTTTTATTTTAATTCTCGACGATTATCATCACATCGGACGCGAAACGATTGTTCATCAGCTCGTTGACCGGCTTTTGCAGTATTCGTCTGATATGCTGCATTTGATAATCACGACCAGAGATTTGCCTCCGCTTGCCATTATGCGCCGCCGCTCGCAAGCCGCCGCGACCATCATCAGCCGCGAAGATTTGCTTTTTACCGACGACGAAGTGAGCGAGCTTTTTCGCACGACTTTAAACCTCGAATTGAAGCCAGAAGAAATTTCTGAATATCGCGCCCGAACGCACGGTTGGATTACTGCTCTGCAGCTTATCCGGCAAATGACCGAGCATCAAATTTACACTTCGACTTCGAGCGCCCAGCCCGATTTGCAGGAGATGCTCAAACAATCGGAAAAAGATATTTTTGATTATTTTGCAGAAGAGGTTTTCTCGCGTGAAACAGGCGAGGTTCAAAGTATTCTGCTGCATATATCTTTACTTGATTCGCTGCCGCTTGAAGTATGCAGTTCGGTTTTTCCCGATATGCGCTGCGCACTTGAGTTACCGGAACTCATCAAAAAAAACATTTTTCTGACCGTGGCGGGCGAACAGCAAAGCGGCGAAGAATATCGTCTGCATCCGCTGTTTCGGGATTTTCTCATTCGCCGATTCAGAGCCGAAATCGGACGCGAAGCACTCGCTAAAGAGCGCGTCCGTCTAGCCAGGTTTTTTCTCTCGAAACAACTTTGGGAGCAAGCCCTATCTTATTTGATCGAAGCAGAAGATTACGATCGCGCGGCGCAAAGCATCGCCGAACACGGCGAAAAATGGCTGGCGAGCGGCGCGATTACCGCGCTCGGAACTTTCGCCGAAAAAATTCCCGCCGATTGTTTGAACAAATATCCCCGCTCTTTACTCTACACGGCGGAAGTCGCTCGCTTGCAGGGAGACACGGAAAAATCTTCAAGTCTGCTGAATCGCGCCGTTAAATTGCTTAATGAACAAAGCGATTTTCAGGGCGAAGCTGAAGCACTGCATTCTCTGGCGAGCATCGCGCGGCGCAAAGGCGATTGTTCCGGCGCGTTGAAGCTGCTCGAACGCGCGGAAAAACTCGTCGGCGAACATTCTGAAGTGCGTATGAAATGCGAAAACACGCGCGGACTTTGTCTGATCGGAAACGGCGCGTGGACTGAAGCCGAACGACAGTTTCGGTTGGCTCTTGAACTCGCCGAAAAAAACTCCAACGAGCGTTACGCGCGTCTTATCACGCATAATTTAGCTTTACCGGCGGGCTTGCGCGGCGATTTCGGCGAGGCTCTGCGTTGGTTCAAAAGAATTTTCCGCGACGATAAACCCGAAGCGCAGCTTCCGCAGGAATCAATCGGACATTTGAATGTCGCCCGCCTACATCTTTATCGGGGAGAATTTGATGAGACTGAAACGCATCTCGGCAAAGCTCTGGAACTTTGCCAGCTTTATAATTTGAAACATCTGCGCGGCGAGATTTTTGAAAGTTACGGCAATTACTACCGTGAAAAACGCGATTTCGCGCACGCCGCCGAGTTTTACGAACGCGCCAGAAAGACTTACGACGATGAAGGCATTGACCCTTCAAACTTGGAGTTTGACGAAGAACGAGCCGCACTCGCGCTGATGCGCGGCGACCTGGTTACGGCGCGCAGCCTGCTCGAAAATTTACTCGTCATTCGAGAGAAAAATAAAAACGAAATTGGAAAGCGCACGGTAAAGCTCGGCTTATGCCGGATAAAATTAGAGCAAAAGGAAACTGCCGGACTCGCCGACGAGCTTGAAGAGATTCTCCGCTTTTTTCACGAGCATAATCTTTACTATTACGAGGCTTGCGCGGCGGTTGCGCTCGCGTCCGCGCTTTTCGGCGAAGGAATGCGAAAAGAAATGCTCGCGCCCATCCAACGGGCTTTAGATTTGGCGGCGCGTTTCGATTACGAATATTTTTTGCGCGAGGAGATTAAGCGCAATCCAAAGCTGTTTACCGAAGAAGAAGTTATCGGACGATTACCACTCGATTTGCGCGAAAGGCTCGAAAAAAGTGGCGAGCGGAAATTGGAGAGTGGAGATCAGAAAGCGAAAACCGTATCGGTTTCGCTTTCCGAAATATCTAACCACAACGCTCCCCTTTCGACTCCTCCCGTTGTGGATTTAACCTTAAAACTACTGGGTCACGTTGAAATTTACCGCGACCCGACGCGCCATTTCGCTCCCGACGCCTGGACGACCCGACGCGCCCGCGACATTTTTTGTTTTATCGCCACAAGTCGCTTTCGGCGTGTTGATAAGGACATTTTGATTGATACATTTTGGGCTGATTCGGAGATAGAAGTTATCGAAAAGAATTTTCATCCGACAATTTCGCATATTCGCAAGGCTCTGAACAGCCGCCAGACTTTTAAGCAAAATTTTCTTCTTTTCCGTGACGGCGCATACCAGCTTAATCCTGAAATTTCTTATTCGATTGATACGGAAGAGTTTGAAAACCAAATTCTTGAAGCCGAAAAAGCCAAACGTGAAAATGACGCGGAGAATCTGCGCGGCAGCTTGGAAGCTGCCCACGCGCTGTATCGGGGAGATTTTATGGCGGGCGTTTATGAAGCCTGGGCTGAGGAACGCCGCGCCTATTATTTTGAACAGAATTTGCGAGTTCTGAACGGATTAGCTAAAATCTTTTTCAAAGAGAAAGTTTGGATCAAAGCATTAAAGTTTTCCAATGAGATACTGAAAGCCGACCCGTTCCGCGAAGATGCGCACCGGCTCATAATGAAAACATTCGCCGCTCAGGGGAAACGTGCTAAGGTCAAAGAACAATTTGAAACTCTCCAAAATTTATTGAAAAAGGAACTTGGTATCGCGCCCGCGCCCGAAACAAAAAAAACTTTTCTGGAATTATTGAAATGAAATACTTATTGTTTGTTTCAATAATTTGCTATATTAAATCAAATATAAGGAAACAAGAAGAAAAGAAAATGCAAAAATTTTCAAGGATATTTATTCACGCCGAATTATTAGAAGCTATCTCATAAATACTTTTGGCACTGTTTCAAGTCAATGTTTATTGTGCTTCCAAAAGCGAGCTAGGTATTTATGAGATGAGTTTTACTTATGTTTTTGCTCTAAATTCAAATTTCACAAATTTTAGGAGATTACTAGAGGATGAAAACTTTTATGAAACGAAAAAATGCTGTTATTTTTACCATTTTTACCATTTTTACTATTAGCATATTTTCTTTTTCGGATAGATTTATGCGTTCGGTAAAAGCACACCTTTCAATTCCCTATTCCATAGATTGGTCAAATACAAGCTTGATTACCATGGACAATGTTTGGGACTTAAGCAACCCAGACCTACGAATTAGAGGTTATTCGGGAGCCGACATAAATGTTGCGCCCGGCACCGATGCCCGGACTGTTTTGCCTGATTCGGCTATCCTTAATGTTAAAGCTAATCAGACAAATCCGGATACTTTGGTCGAGGGTGGAGTCGCTGAATTTGAAATAATCAATCCGACAGTTGCGCTGAAAGGTTCGGACACTGCGCAAGCACCGTATATTAACGTGCTGGTAAGTACGGCTGGATTTAGCAACATCAGGTTTAGAGCAAATATTCGTGACTTAAGTACGGTTAATAATTCCGTGCAGCAAGTTGCCGTGCAGTATCGTACCGACGAGACACCAGGAACACCTTTTATTGACATCCCGAGTGCGTACATCGCCGACGCGACGCAAGGTGGGACAGCGACGCTGGTTACGCCGATTGATTTGATTCTACCGGCTGCAGCTAACAATGCCGCTGATTTAGAGATCCGAGTAATGACGGTCAATGCGATCGGAGAGGATGAATGGATCGGCATTGATGACATCAGCGTAACAGGGATGTTAAATCCGACAGCGGCAATGGTTTCTCTGTCAGGCAAAGTAACAGACGGAAGGAGAGGTATTGCCAACGCAACCGTTCAATTAACCAGTCAAGACGGCATAACGCAAGCAGTTCGAACAAACTTTTTTGGAAATTTTAGATTCGATGAAGTTGCTGCCGGTGAAATGTATGTCATTACGATTCAAGCTAAACGATTTCGATTTAATCCATTGATTATTAACGTAACGGAAGATTTAGAGGGAATAAATTTTGTGGCTCAACGCACTTATTGAAAAACAGTAACCAATTGTGAAAATCCACGAAACACTAACACCGGTAAAAGTCCAGCAGTTGATGCCGGAAATACGACGCTCACATTTGATCAACACGGTTTCTGCCGCGATGTAAATATTTTCAATGCTCCCGACCCGCCGGACTCGGACAACATAAATGACGACATCGGCGCGTTTGAAGCACAGGCAAATCCGACCGCCGCGAGCGTAACTATCAGCGGACGCGTTATGATGTCGCCTTTCGGTAAAGGCATTGCAAGAGCGCAAGTCAGCATTACCGACGCAAACGGGCAAACGCGCGCGACAAGAACAATTTTTTTTGGATATTACCGTTTCGAGTCAGTAAACGCGGGTGAAACATATATCTTCAACATTTCTTCAAAATTTTATTCGTTCAGTCCGCAAGTCATTACCATTAATGAAGAGTTAGCCGATCTTAATTTTATCGCCGAGCCGTGAAATCAGAAAAATCGCAAAAAAAAAGGACGAACTAGTTGGTTCGTCCTTTTTTTTTGCGATTTTTCAATTTCTCAACTTCGCCTCAAGTGTTTAAAAACCGCAGTAAAGTTCGTCTCAAGGATTACTCAAACCCGATTGTTTATTCTCGACCTAGTTGATATTACAAAACTAATTTTTAAAAGAGAAAAGAGGAGATTAAACAGTGAAAAGACAAGCCAGGCAGACATTTCGTAAATTATCCGCATTATTTATAATCATCGCCGCCATCGGCATCTTTAGTTTCGCTGCGCAAGCCGCCAAACTCAGCCCGACGCTGCAAAATCAATTAACGACGTTTGCCGACAACGCTTCGGTCGGAATGGCAATCGTGACTTTTAATACGACAAACGGTTTGCAGCCATCGCATTTAGACGTGATGCGAAGCGTCGGCATCACGGGCGGACAAACTTTCTCCACTTTAGGAATTGTTGCCCAACCGATGACCGCCGGGCAAGTTCGCGCGTTAGCGAACAATCCGGCAGTTCGCTCGATTTGGTCGAACGACAAACTTTATTACACGATGAACCAGGCGCGTGTCATCGGCGGCGTGCAGCGGCTTCAAACCGATAGCCTGATTACGCAGCGCAACGGCGGAATGCCGGTGTCGGGCGCGGGCAACTTTTCGGTGATGGTCATTGACTCGGGCGTTGACGCGACGCATCAGGATTTGCAGTTCGGCACGAAAGTTATCCAAAACGTGCATCCGGTCGTCGCCGCTGGAACGCTCGAAGGTTTTACGCCGAACGTCTCGGTGGAAAACGTGCCGAACACCGACCAGACGGTGGGACACGGAACGCACTGTGCGGGAATTATCGGCGGCACGGGCGTTCGTTCGGGCAATTTATATCCGGGCGTTGCGCCGGGCGTGAAAATTGTCGGCGCGGGACTCGGCGCGGGACTGTTCGTTCTGAACGCTATCGGCG
>Ga0136611_10000393_pt1 | contig 28198 bp, 21 predicted proteins | sample AntDrymUQ2232306_2_FD_106645 | JGI IMG/M metagenome (GOLD analysis project Ga0136611, IMG submission 106645) | Polar desert sand microbial communities from Dry Valleys, Antarctica - metaG UQ223 (23.06) | ecosystem: Environmental > Terrestrial > Soil > Desert | place: Antarctica: Dry Valley...
ATTGGACGCCGCACAACGCGATGGCCTGACGGCGCGTTGGATCAACCTGGTCGAATCGAAAAGCGTGCCGCGCGCCCTGCGATTGACGGCGTATTCGTCGTTTTTCGATGGCGCCGCGCGCAGCGACACCGATTTCGCGCGCAAAATCGCGATGATGTTGCCCGACGCCGCGGCGCGCGCCGGCGCCTTTCTGCGCCTTAGCCAACTCGAAGAAAAAACCGACTGGACAGCCGCCAACGCCGACGCGATTCGTGCCCAGCAAGCCGCGCGGCGCGAAAGCAGCCTCGTCCAACGCGCGCGTGCCCTGACGTTCGTCGCGCATCGCATGGCGACTCTCAACGCCGAACTGCGCGATGCCGCCGTTGTCGAAGCCAGCTCGCAGGTGCGCCTGATTCAATCGCCGCGCGAACGCGATTATCTTTTGGCCGAAGTCGTCGGCGCGACCGCGAAATTCGATCTGGTTTTGGCGCGGCGCATCACCGAAAGCATCACCGACGAAAACTTGAAAAACCTGGCGACGGCGCGCATCAATATCTCGGAGATTTCGCAAACCACGCTGGGCGTTTCGAGCGCCGACCGCATCGAAGCTCTGGCCAAGGTTGCGGCGCGCTACGACGTGCGCGCGATTCCGATTTTGATTCAACTGCCGGCGCAGGCCGAAGTTTTGAAAAGTTTGTCCGACGCGCTGCCGCCGGTTTATCCAACTGCGCGCCCGCAAATCGACGTGAACTTGCTGGAGCGCATCTGGAGTTATTCCGCCGCCGCCGAACCCAGCGTGCAGCGCGACGAACTGCAAAGCCGCCTGGCGCGCACCATGGTCTTACACGACTTGTGGCGCGGTCGCGCGTGGGGCAAGCAACTGGCGTGGAAAGGCGGACGAATCCAGACCGGCGCGTTTTTGAAAGCCGTAATGGAATCTCGCCGCAGCGCCGTCAAAGCCGAGCCACTGCAAGATTTGGCGATCAAAGACGTCAATCGCGCAATCGCCCAGGCGCGCACGCTGGCGCCCGCCTCGCGCGTCGAAGCCACGCTGCTCATCGCCGGACAGCTTCTGGCGTAAAATAATTTGTCGCAACGAAAAAGTACGCCTATATTCAGGCGTACTTTTTTGCGTTTGAGTGCCGGGCTAATTAATCGAAACTATTTTTCGCGTGTCATTGCGAGTGCGACAATCTTGTCGCTCCATAGCAGATTGCCGCAGTCGCTAAGGCTCTCTCGCAATGACAATCGAATCTTTGCCAGGCGTCTAATTTGTTTCCGTTCGACTGCTTAACACAAACGAAACCGCGGAACGTTAAGCTAAGGTTATGGCCGATTTATCCCGCGACGCGAAGCTGGCGCCCGACGAACCTTTGCTTCAATCGACGAGCAAGCTGTTTTTCTATTTGTGGAACCAGGCGTGGAATCACGCGAGCGGCACCGCAAGCGGCGATGCCGACGCGCTGCACGACATGCGCGTCAATTTGCGGCGATTGCGGAGCGCGCTGCAAAACTTTGAAGGCGCCGCCGATGCGCCTTTAATCAACAATCGCGTGCGCCGCGAGTTTTCAATCGAGCGCAAAACGCTGGGCAAGCTGGGTGATTTTTTGGGCACGGTGCGCGATCACGACGTGCTTGACGATTACCTGAAAAGCTACGCCAAAGACCGCTTAAAAATCCCCGTCGCCGATTCGCCCGGACTGGCGCATTTCGAGCGATATTTGCAAACCGAGCGCGCGCAAAGCTTCGCGCCGATGGTCAAGAAACTCAATCGCGCGCAGGAACCCGGCAAGGCGCGCGAGCAGTTCGCGCGCTGGGCGCTTGGCCTGCCCGGAATCGCCGCGCCGCCGCTGTCGCTGATCGAAGCCAGCCGCATCATTTTGCCGCAGCGCTTGGACGACGTGCGCGCTTTGTCGCACGCACTTGCCGACGGCGCCGACGGTGAAGGCCATCACGAATTTCGCAAAAGTTTGCGGCGCCTGCGCTACGCGCTGGAAACGCTGGGCGTGTGTTTTGAAGGTTCGCTCAAAGCGCCGCTGAAAACTCTCGTCGAAATCCAGGACATTCTGGGCGAAATGCAAGATCGCGAAGTTCTGGCTTTAAAAGCGCGCGAAGCGTTCGGCGATTCATCGAGCGATTCGTCCGCCGAATTGCCGCCCGACATCGTCGCGTTTTTAAATTCCGGCGAAATGCGCCGCCGTCGCCTGCTCGGCACTGCGCGAACATGGTGGACAAATCACGAACACGGCGTTTTAGACGAAATCAGCGCGTTGATGGCGTGAACTCGCTATGTCGCAAAGAAAAAGTACGCCTGAATTCAGGCGTACTTTCTTGTTTTAAAATGGCTCTTCGCCCCAACTTAAATAATGCACGCTAGATTTTTTCGCGCCACGTGGTGTACGTATATAAACAGTGAGGAGTCGATCATCGCCACCAACCGCCTCCCTTTGCCAAGTAAATTTGCAGACACTGCATTGCGAATATTTTTTGAAGACCGAACGGGCAATGCCCGAAAGAAGTTGATCCTCAAGGTTGTACTCAGGAAAGCCGATTTTAAATCTCGCTTCACGCTGGTTCAGATAAAGCACCCCGTTAAATTCTGCTACCCCATAAAATGGGCGAACAGAAATATTTTCAATGTTTGGGTCTGTGGGAATTTCCGGAACTTCTTCCTCTGGAAACTCTGACGCCAAAGTCTTTTCCACTGGAATCTTTTTCGCTGCAATCGGCTCAACTTTAAGCGTACCGAGGCGAATTGCACTTAATAAAAACATTGCGGTCAAAACAACACGAAAGATTTGAAGATTCATAATCACGAATTTTATAGCAACACACGGCAAACAAAAAAGTACGCCCGAACTCAGGCGTACTTTTTTGTTTAACGCAAATTACTTCACGCGCTTGCCGCGATTGAAAAACGCGACTTCCGATAAACAAATATCGTTGTCTTTTCCTTTGCCTTTGCCCACGCCGATGAGTTCGATGACCAGAGATGCGGTATCGAGGCGCGGCAAGCTGACGGAATGCCAACCCATTTTGTCGGACAAGTAAGCGGTCTTGATTTTTTTGCCGTTGACGGCGATGCCGATTTGCACCACGCGGTCGTTGCGCTTGAACAAATCGGCGCGCTTGTTGTAGCCGTTCATCAGGCGGATTTCATCGACCGCGACGGGCTTGCTTTGCCGCTCGAACATTAGCGCATGGCGCTTGCCCCACGTCGCCGAGAAAACATCTTTGCGTCCCTGCCCGCGAAAAACCCACGGCGTCGCGGCGTTGCCGTCCATCAAGTGCGGCAGTTTGAAATGCGGCCAGCGCTTGCTTGTCGCGTCTTCTTCTCCGGACGCTTCGCTCGAAGAAATCCGCCAGTTGCCGACTTCAGCCGAAGTCACGTCTTCACCTTCGCAGGCGCGCGAAACGGTGGCCAAAAGCGCGCCGCCAAAAGCTGCGCCCAGTAGAATCGCTTTGCTTGTTTTCATTCCAATTCTCCTTGTCGAAATCGCAGTTTATTCCCGTTTATGGAAACAAAAAAGTACGCCTGAATTCAGGCGTACTTTTGGTTGCGAATCGAATTCTACGCTGCGGTTTGCGCTTCGGCTTCTTGCACGACGGGATAAACCGAAATCTGCTTGCCGGTGCTTTTGGCGCGACGCGACGGCTCGAATGTCACGACGCCATCGACTTTCGCGAAAATCGTGTAATCGGAACCCAGGCCGACGTTGTGGCCGGGCTGATACAGCGTTCCTTTCTGGCGCACGATGATGCTGCCCGCCGTCACTTTCTGTCCGCCAAAGGCTTTTACGCCCAATCGCTGACTATTGGAATCGCGCCCGTTGCGCGATGAACCCATGCCTTTTTTATGTGCCATCTTGCTCCTTTCAGTCGCAGTTTTAAGTTGTGAATTTTAAGTTTTAAATGAATCCGCTTCAATTCAAAACTTAAAATTAAAACCTTAAAACTTGCATTTCGGCTAAGCCGAAATGCTGGTGATGCGCAGCAAAGTCTGGTGCGCGCGCGCGCCGATGCGGCGGCGATAGTTCTTTTTCGCTTTGTATTTGAAAACGCGAATCTTCCGGCCTTTGGAATGGCGCACAACAGTCGCCGCGACAGTCGCGCCGGCCACAAGCGGCGTGCCGATTTGCACGTTGTCGCCATCGGCGATCATCAACACTTCGACGGCCTCAAACGGCTGGCCTTCTTCCACCGACAAACGATCTACAAGCAACTCGGCGCCGTCTTGCACCCGATATTGCTTGCCGCTCACACGTATCAACGCAAACATGATTTACCTCTCAAAAACGCCGTTCAGATTTTAACCTGCAAAGCCGCGAACGTCAAGCGACGGGCCGGGTTTGCGCTGCTTTTCGTTCGATCCCGATTCCGGCATCGCTTTTTGCACTTCACGCAGATAAATCTGCAGCACGCGCCCGCGCGTTGTCACGCCGCTGCCCCAAGTCTGCAGAACCGGCGCAACCGGAACATACAAGCGTCCACCGACCGAAAACGGCGCCGCCGCCAGCGACACACTGTAGCTTGCTGTAGGCGCCGGGGCGAAATCGTAGCTCATCGCGCGCCGCCCGGCACGGAAGCCGAAAGTGTGCAAATTAACTCGCAAAGTCGCCCCGCCATTCTCCCATTTTGTGCTGACCACGCCTTTCAAACCGCGCTCTTGCAACTGCACATCCAAAACATTCGCCAGTTCCGTCAACGTGATAAAAGTGACGCCGTTGTGCAACAATGCCGGCGGCCGAAAGTCGAGTTTCGCATCGGAAACTTTCGACGGATTTGGCGCGTGCGATTCTTCGATGAAAATCTTTTTCTGATACCAGTTGGGCAGCGGCTCGTGATCGGCGTGCAGCAATCTCCAGCCGGCCAAAGTGCGCATCCACAGAAATTCAAAGCCGCTTTGCGCCTGCCAATTGCGCCAGACGTGCGTGAAAGTTTTGCCGCTACGCTGCATTTCAATCGGCTTATCGTTCGCATACGCGCCCGCCATAAGCGTTCCGGGAAGGTGCAGCACGACTTTCAATTCGCTCTTTTCGACTTTGCCCTGCCAACTGCCGCCGGTGAAATCGTAGGACGCGCTGCGCATGATTCCCATGTTGTTGGCGCTGCCGACAGGCGCGCGATAGCGAACCGAAATCTCGCGCGTTTGCCGCGCCGCAAAACGCACGCGCTTGACCCACAACGCGCTGTAGCTGCCCTCGCCCGAATTGGCTTTGAGTTGCTGGCGCCGTACCGCGATCGAGCGGCCATCGACGCGCGACGAAAAATTCTTGTATGCGACTTTGCCCGTGACATCGCCGTAAGCGCGTTCGGGAAAACCCATTTCGACAGTCGCCGCCGCGCCCAGATTGCGAAACCAAAAGCGCGCCTGCACATCGTAATATTCCGGGTAAATATCGAGGCGCACGGTTTCGCGCACCATTTGAAGATGCGGATGCTCGCCGCGCAATGGGCGCAAACTGCCGCCGATGCCTTCTACCGATGTATCGTTGGCGCGCGCCAGTGTCGAGATTCCCAACAACGCGCTGCACAAAAAGTACGCCGCAATTCCGCCCCGATTTCGTTTCATAGCTTCTCCAAAAATTCGCTGACCGCGTGATACCGTTCGTGCGGCAACTTACGTTTTATTCTCGAAAAGTACGCCGGAATTCGGGCGTACTCTTTGTAGGGGCGAGGCATGCCTCGCCCGGGTTCCTTGCCCGGGTTTGGCACGCCAAACCCCTACAAATCACACAATCGCGCCCTGCTCGCGTAGAGATTTTCGTAGCTCGCCGAAATCTAGTTCACGCGGACGCTGATTGTTTTGTGAGCAGCGCGCGGCGGCAAGTCCTGCGGCCTGTCCCATCGCAAAGCAAGTTGGCGTCAAGCGCGTCGAGGCGTGGCCTTCGTGCGTCGCGGAAATGCAGCGACCGGCGACGATTAAGTTGCTGATGCCAAGCGGCAGCAGCGCGCGAAACGGGATTTCATAAAAGTCATCGGGCGCTTCGCTGGTGACAAGGCCGGCGCCGCTGGGCGAATGAATGTCAATCGGATACGCCGAGCGCGCGATCGCGTCGTCGAATTTGGCGCCGCGAATCACGTCGTCCTGATTCACAACATAGTCGCCGACGATGCGCCGCGTTTCACGCACGCCGATTTGCGCGGGAATCGCGGAAATAAAAGATTCTTGAAAGCCGTCGAGCGTGTTTTTCATCCAGCCGAAAATCGCGCCGACCTGGCGACGGCCTTCGATTTCGGCAACCGACAAATCGAAGCCATCGGCGCCGTCCAATTGCGTCACGCGGCTGGTGTTGACATAGCATTCGTCGCCGCGCACGCCGCTAAAAAACAAGACGCGGTCGCGCGGCACGCCAAGCGTTTCGTTGATTTCGCGCCACTGCGAAAAATAGCCGCTGACGGCGGTCAAAGGTTCGCCGCGCCGCAAATCGTCGAACAAGGTTTCGTCGTGGAACTCGTCGGGATTTTCTAAAACGAAACGGCGAATCGGATTCCAATTGACGCCCGACAAGCGAAAATTCATCGTCATCGGCTGCGTCGAAAGTACGCCGTTATTTGAGGATTCCTGCGTTTCTGCGCCGGCCATGCGCGCGATGTCGGCGTCGCCCGTCGCGTCGATGAAAACGTTCGCGGCAAAATCGCTCGCGCCGCTTTTGTTCCACACGCGCACGCGCGAAACCGCGTCGCCCTGCGTTTCGACGCCCTGAATAACGGTGTGAAACAGCATTTGCGCGCCGCTTTCCTCGAGCATTTGCAGCATCACTTGCTTCGTCAAATCGGGATCGAAGGGCGTCAGCGAATGAACGAAACCAATGCTGTCGCGCAAGTGTCCCAGCGCGCCGCCGCATTCGCGCAAGCGGTCAACAAGTTCTTGTCCCAGTCCGGCCAGCACTTGTTCGCCGCGCTTGTTGTGGAACGACAGCCACGGATGAACCATCGCCGCCGTCGCGGAGCCGCCGGCAAATCCGTGGCGCTCGATGACAAGAGTTTTCGCGCCGCCGCGCGCCGCCGCAATCGCCGCCATCACGCCTGCCGGGCCGCCGCCGCAGACGATCACATCGAAAATTTCATCGGGAGAAACGCGCTTTTGCACGCGCCCAGTATAGCCTGCGGTATAGCCTGCGGTGCGGCGCGTTTGCGTGCCCGTTTGCGTGCCCGTTTGCGTGCCCGTTTGCGTGCCCGTTTGCGTGCCCGTTTGCGTGCCCGTTGGCGTGCCCTGGGCGAGACAGCGTCTCGCCCCTACAATCGGTTTTGCGTCCGGCCAGTCTTTGCAACTTGCAATTCAGCATTGTCTAGCTCAATCACAAGACTGCAAACTTGCACAAAATCTTCAGATGCGATTGCCCTGGTCTCGTCGGCGGTTTCCGTCACCGGCGCGCGTATCCGTGATAACCTAAAAGTACGCCGTTATTCAGGCGTACTTTTCGCAGCCGGAAACGCGCGAAATCGCTCATGCAATTTTCTTCAATCGACGAAACCAACGGCATCGCAAACGGAATTTCGTCCGCGCCCGGCGCAGTGTTGGACGTAGCGCACGGCGCGGCGGCGCATGGCGCGGCGGTGGCGCACGCTAACGGCGGAATACCGAGCGCGATCGCCGACGTCGCGCTGATGGACCACTCGCTGCGCGCGTTTTTGGAGTCTCTCGACGAGATCGCGATTTCGCTTGACAGCCACGGCGACGTGCGGTTTTGTAACGGCGCGCTCTTGCACATTACGGGCTACGCACGCGAGGAAGTCATCGGGCGCAACTGGTTTTCAGGCTTTCTGCCGGCGCCGGAAAACGCTTTTGTCTCGCAGGTTTTCGAGGCGCTTTTGCAGCCTGAAAAGGCGTCCGCCGAAATTCTCCAGGCCGCCGATCAAGCGGCGCATCGCGAAAACGAAATCGTCACCAAGTCGGGCGCGCGCCGCCTGATTGCGTGGAACAATATCGTGCTGCGCAATGGCGAAACGGTGACCGGGGTTTTGGCGCTGGGCGAGGACATCACCGAGCGAAGCCAACAAGAAGCGACGCTACGGCAACGCGAGATGCTGCTGCAAACGGTTTTTGAAAACGCGGGCGCCGGCATGGCCGTCATCGGCCTCGACCGCACAATCGTGGAAGCTAATGGCGCGCTGTGCGATTTCCTGGGCTACGCGCGCGACGAAATACTTCAAATGCGCTTTGGCGACCTGACGCATCGCGATGATTTTGAGGCGTGCCTGCGCAGCATGGAGCAATTGAAAAACGGCGAGACCGGCGCGCTCCAGCTTGAAAAACGCTACATTCACCGCGCCGGCCACATCGTCTGGGGCGCGGTCAATTTATCGCTGGCGCGCGACGGCGGCGGCGTGCCGCTCCATTTCATTGCGCAGGTGCAGGACATCACGGCGCGCAAGCGCGAGGAAGACGAACTGCGCGCCAGCGAAAACTTCGTGCGCTCGGCGCTCGACGGCCTGCGCGAGCACGTCGCGATTCTGGATGAAAGCGGCGCAGTTCTCACCGTCAATCAAGCCTGGCGCGCGGGCGGCGACAATGCCGCGCCCTTGTGCGCGAACATCCAGGCGGGCGCCGATTATCTGGCCTTGTGCCAGGCGGAAAGCGGCGCGAACGCGGTTACCGGGCAGCGCATCGCCGTCGGCGTGCGCAAAGTCTTGAGCGGCGAAGAATCAGAGTTTTGCCTTGAATATGCGTGCCACAAAATCAGCGAGCAACGCTGGTTTGCGGCGCACGCCACGCGCTTTGGCATCGACGGCAGCAATCACGTCATTGTGACGCACGAAAATATCACCGAAAGCAAACTGAGCGAGGAAAATCTGCGCGAAAGCAAGGCGATCCTGGAAGCGACCCAGGAAGCTTCGGCGGACGGCATTTTTCTGGTCGATAATCGCGGCATCGTGGTGCGCTGCAACAAGCGATTCGCCGGACTGTGGAACATCGAATTCGAATACACGGAAACGCTGCGCGCCGAGCAGCGGCTTCTGGCGTTCGTGCTCGAACAGCTCAAAGCCCCGGATGAATTTATCGGGCGCATCAATTACTTGTACGATCATCCGCACGCTTCGACGCGCGACGAAATTTATCTCAAAGACGGGCGCGTCTTCGACCGCTATTCGGCGCCCGCGATTTCGGCGCAAGGCCATTCGTATGGCCGCGTCTGGAGTTTTTCCGACATCACCTCGCGCAAAGTCAATGAAGACCGCCTGGCGCATCAGGCGTTTCACGATGTGCTAACGGGCTTGCCCAATCGCGCCTTGTTTTTGGATCGCCTGGAACGCGCCTTGACGCGCGCGCGGCGCCATACGCAGTATCCAGCCGTACTTTTTCTCGACCTGGATCGCTTCAAGCTCATCAACGACAGCCTGGGGCACGAAGCCGGCGACCAGCTTCTCGTCGCCGTCGCCGAGCGTTTGCGCGTTTGCCTGCGCCCGGAAGATACGGCGGCGCGGCTGGGCGGCGACGAGTTCACGATTTTGCTCGAAACCATCGGCGACGTGAGTGACGCGACGCGCATCGCCGAGCGCGTCGCCGAAGAACTGCGCGCGCCGTTTCTGATTGGCGGCCACGAAGTGTTTTCAACGTGCAGCGTCGGTATCGCGCTGGGCGCGGGTGCCGAAGAGCGCGCCGATACGCTGATGCGTAACGCCGACGCCGCGATGTATCTCGCCAAGTCGCGCGGCAAGGCGCATTACGAAGTTTTCGATAACAACCTGACGACGCGCGCTCTGGAGCATCTGGAATTTGAAAACGACCTGCGGCGCTCTGTGACGCGCGGCGAGTTTAAAATCGTTTACCAGCCGATTATCGGTCTGGGAAACGGCGCCGTCGTCGGCGCCGAAGCCTTGATTCGCTGGCAACATCCGCAGCGCGGCATCGTGTCGCCGGGCGAATTCATTCCTCTGGCCGAAGAAACCGGCTTGATTTTGCCGATCGGCCAGTGGGTTTTGCGCGAAGCGTGTCGCCAGGCGTGCGCGTGGCGCGACGAAAATCCCGGCGCCGCGCCGTGCAGCATCAGTGTCAACCTTTCGGCGCGCCAGTTCGGGCAGCCAAATCTTATCGAAGAAATCGCCGAAGTCATCAAGGAAACCGGCATAGAGCCGCGCCGCCTGGTTTTGGAAATCACCGAAAGCGTCGTCATGGAATCCGCCGAATCGACGATTCGCACGCTGCAATCGCTGAAAAAACTCGGCGTTCAGCTCGCCATCGACGACTTTGGAACGGGCTATTCCAGTCTGTCTTATCTCAAGCGTTTTCCCGTCGATACCTTGAAAGTCGATCGCTCGTCTGTGTCGGGTCTGGGCATCGACAGCGAAGATTCGGCGATCGTGCGCGCCGTCGTTACGCTGGCCAAAACTCTGGGCATGACCGTCACCGCCGAAGGCGTCGAAACGCCGGGGCATCTGGCTCAGTTGCAAAAACTGGAATGCGATTACGGGCAAGGTTATCTTTTCGACAAGCCGCTTGCGCCTGCGGAATTCGCCGCGCGGCGCTTGAAAAAACAAGCTGCGCCCGCCGTGCCTGCCGCGCCCGCGCCGCTCGTGGTATCCTCAAATCATGCCACTTCAAGCCTCCAAAACGCTGGAAACGTTTCCCAATCCGCACCCGCAAAATAGCTACACAATTCGCTTTTCGACAGGCGAATTCACAACGCTTTGCCCGCTGACCGGCCAGCCCGATTTCGCGCAACTGACGGTCGAATATTCGCCGGGGGAAAAGTGCCTCGAATCGAAATCGCTCAAGCAGTTTTTGTGGAGCTTTCGCGACGAAGGCCACTTTCACGAAGACGTCACCAACATTTTGCTCAACGCGATGGTCGATGCCTGCGCGCCGCAATGGATGACCGTGACCGGACACTTCAACGTGCGCGGCGGCATCGATTTCGTCATCACAGCCAGGCACGAAAACAAAAAAAGTACGCCCGAATAAGGGCGTACTTTTTGTCTGGCAGAAATTTACTTCTTTTTGGCTGGCGGCTTGACGGCTTTCGGCGCGCCCGATTTCGGCGCAGTCACTTTTGGCTTTTGCGGGCTTTTTTGCAGGCGGTTCGTCCAGCGCGCCTTCGGGAATCTCGCCGATGCCGATGCGAATCGTGTTCGAGGTGATACGCACGCGTTCTTTCGGATTGCTGCGCTTAGGCGCCATGCGCGAAACGGTGATTTGGTAAACGCCGTCTTTCTTCATGTCATAAAGAAAAACAAAGCCGGAGAGAGAAAATTGTCCTACCTCGTCGGGCGCGAGCGTTTCCGTGACGAAACTCAAGGCTTTTCTTGGATTTTCCAAATACGCCTTGCCTTTGGGAGTGAGCGGCGCTTTCGAGCCGTCTAGAAGCATAACATCGAACCTATATGTTATTAGCGGGTTCGTGGATCTGAGTCGCGCGGGTTCCCTGCCTACATTTTTCAGCCTAACATCTATTGTTATGTCTTCATCTGGCCAGTATCGTTTCTCCCTGGGATTGATAAACAGCACAAAGCCATCGGCTTCGCTTCCTAAGGCCTTTTTGACGCTCTCTTTTATCGGCGCGACGGGACTTTTATCAGCGATGCAATTGCTGGCCAGCGAGAAGACGAAGAGGCAAAGAAATCGGGAAGCGCAAAGAGATTGAATTCTTTTCATGCTGAGATTGTAGCAAAGGTGCACAAAAAAGTACGCCTTTATTCGGGCGTACTTTTCGATTTGCGCTATAATCTCACGCGATGAAAGAACCACATATCCCGGCGCAAAATCCCGCGCCTCGCAGTCCGTCCAGTTTTCTCAAGCCGTCGCTCGATTGGCTGCTGATTTTTGTCCCGATTTCCATCGCGCTGCGTTTTGTGCCAGGTCTGAAAAACGACACGGCGCTGTTTATTTGCGCGTGCCTGGCGATCATTCCGCTCGCGGGCTGGATGGGGCGCGCGACGGAGCATCTGGCTGAAAAAGTCGGCGAAGGAATCGGCGGCTTGCTCAACGCGACTTTCGGCAACGCCGCCGAACTGATTATCGCTTTGATGGCGCTGCAAAAAGGCCTGACCGACATCGTCAAGGCGTCGATTACCGGCTCGATTATCGGCAACATTTTGCTGGTGTTGGGCTTGTCGTTCCTGGCGGGCGGCTGGAAATTCCCGGAGCAGAAATTCAATCGCACCGCCGCAGGCTCGTCGGCGACGGCGCTAACTCTGGCGGCGATCGCTCTGGTGATTCCGACGGTGTTTCACAAAGTCGCCGAGCAAACGCCCGGCGGCTGGACGCAGGGCAGGGAAAACCAGCTTTCCCTGGCCATCGCGATCGTGCTTATTATCACTTACGGTTTCTCGCTCTGGTTTTCGCTCAAGACGCACAAGCAATTGTTCGTCGGCGGGCACGGCGCGGCGGACGTGGCACACGAAGACGACGCGGCGCACGGCGGTGCGCACTGGTCGAAAAAGAAATCCATCGTCGTGCTGTTCGTCGCGACGTGTTTTGTCGCGCTGATTTCCGAGTTTCTGGTCGGCGCCGTCGAAAACGCGCGCCAGACTCTGGGCTTGACCGAAGTGTTCGTCGGCGTCATCGTGGTCGCGATCATCGGCAACGCGGCGGAACATTCGTCGGCGATCTTGATGGCGATGCGCAACAAAATGGACCTGGCAATCGGCATCGCGGTCGGCTCCAGCTTGCAAATCGCGCTTTTCGTCGCGCCGGTGTTGGTTTTCGCGTCCTACGCGTTCGGCAACCCGATGGACTTGGAATTCAGCATCGCCGAAATCGTCGCGGTCGTCGCCGCCGTCGGCATCGTCGGCCAGATTTCCAGCGACGGCGAAAGCAACTGGCTCGAAGGCGTGCAACTGCTTTCGGTTTACATCGTGCTCGCGATCATGTTTTTCTTCCTGCCCGAAGCCGCGCACCACGCGAAATAGGACGCGGATAAACGCGGATCAGGCGGATTAGCACGGATAAAAAGATTTGAAAAGTACGCCTGAATTAAGGCGTACTTTTTCTTGCAAAAATCCGCGTTTATCCGCTCAATCCGTGTTCATCCGCGTCCTATTGCCTTTATGTTCAAGCCTTTGCCGCGCGAATTTTATCTTCCGGCTGCCGACGCTGTCGCGCCGCTTTTGCTCGGGCATTTTTTGCTGCGCCGGATTGAAGGCGAAATTTGCGGCGGAATTATCGTCGAAACCGAAGCGTATTTGCAACACGATCCGGCGTGCCACGCTTACAAAAACAAGTCGCAGCGTAACAAAGTGATGTGGGGCGAACACGGCAGAGCTTACGTTTATCAGATTTACGGGATGCACTTTTGCGTCAATGCGGTTTGTCGCCCTGACGGCATCGCCGAAGCGGTTCTGGTGCGCGCGATTGAGCCAACTATCGGCGAAGAAATTCTGCTTGCCAATCGCGCCGACGCCAGGAATCTGACCAACGGCCCGGCCAAATTGTGCGCGGCGATGAAGGTAAATCTGGCGTTGGATAACACCGATTTATGTGATGAAAATGCGCCGCTTTTCATCGCCGAAAACCCCGATGTAGAAGAGTTTCGCTTGAAGCACGCGCCGCAAATCGAGACGACGCGCATCGGCATCACGCGCGCCGCCGACTGGCCGCTGCGCTGGTATCTCGGCGGCAGCAAATGGGTCTCGAAACGCGCGCCGAAAATGGGACGCGGATAAACGCGGATGAATAAGATCGACGCGGTTTGGAAAAAGTACGCCGGAATTCAGGCGTACTTTTTCTTTTTCTTGATCCAAAATCTGAGAAGCGCAAGCGAGAAAACCGTCGCGGCGCCAAGCGGCCATAATGAAAAATCGCGTTGCGGCGGCGGAATGTAGGCTTGTTGCGGCGGCAGCCAATTCTTGTAGAACGCGGCGTAACTGGCGCGGTTTTCCGGGTCTTTTCCCGCGTCGATTAAAGCGAGTTCGTAATCCTGGTAAGCGCGCATCCAGCGGTCGGCGTATTCGCGCTGGGCGATGTAATCTTGCACAATATCGCGCTGCCCGACATTTTCGGGCGCGGCATTTAATCCGGCATCGGCGGCTTTACGCGCAACGCGGCGCTTTTGCCACCAACCCAATTTTGTGCCGCGAATGTGATGCAGAAGCTGAGCCGCTGCATCTTGAAAATATTGATGATATGGATGAGACGCACCGCCGAGTTCGTCCGCGCGCCAGTACGCTTCAGCTGCCAAACTTGTATGCCCGTTCGCGGCCAGCAGCTGCGCCAGCGCCATCATCAATTCGGGCGATTGGCGGTCGCCCATTTTGGTAAGCGCCGCCGTCGCTTCGAGCGCGTTATCGGGAACGCCGGAAGCGCGCAGTTGGAGTTTGATACGTTGTTTATCATCACTCGTTGCGTCCCGACCAAATGGCGCGTTGAATTCGTCAACCGTCTTATTCCAAAAAGGATGTTCGCTTCCAAACAGATTCGGCGCGCGTTCCGCCTGCGGAATTTGCATCCAGCGAATCGCGCGAAGCTGAACCCATTCGCGGCCAAAATGCGCTTGCGGATTGATTTTGATGGCGCGCGCGATCCAGATTTCGGCGTTTTTATAATCGCCCGAATGCGCGTAAAACGTTCCCAGATTGGCCGCCGTGCGATAGTCAATGCCGAAACGCTTTATTTTTTCATGCATCGTTTGAATCGCAATCGCGCCGCGATTCGTTTTGTCGTTGGCGACGGCGATGTCGTCCATCAAGAGTTTGGCTTGCGCGGGAGTTGCGGTTTTCAAGGCGCGCATCGCGTTGTTGCGGCGCCGCAGATAAAAGTCGCGCGTGTGCCGCTCGTAGCGCCCGACGATGATCGCCGTCATGTCGGGCAAGCCGCGCTGCTCGTCGGCCAGCGTGTCGCTGTCCCATATGCACGCAAGCGCGTTGCAATGCAAAAGCAGTAGTGCCAAAAGCATCCCAGCGATTGAAATCGCGGCTGGTGAGCCTTCGGCTGATTGTCCACCTGCGTGGACAAGACATTTGGTGTCCGCGCAGGCGGACACTCGGCGCACAGCGCCCTCCAGCCGCGATTTCAATCGCTGGTGGGTGCAAACCAAAAGTACGCCCGAAAACAGGCGTACTTTTTTGCATCGGTCGAAAGCGTTCATAATTTCAAAGCGTACCACGAATTTATCGATGCAAGAGCGAATGGCCGAACCTATCGGCGCAGATTCCTTATAATAAAGGCGCTGCAAGTTGGAGAAGAATGATGATCGAAAAGCACGAATTTGGCCGCACCGGACACCTCAGCACGCGCGTTATTTTCGGCGCAGCGGCGCTGGGTCATGTCACTCAGGCGGATGCCGATCGCGCGCTGGAAACACTGCTGCGGTATGGCATCAATCACATCGACACGGCAGCCAGCTACGGCGATGCGGAACTGCGAATCGGGCCGTGGATGAAAGAGCATCGCGCCGATTTTTTTGTAGCGACCAAAACGACCGAGCGCACTTACGACAAAGCCAAAGCCGAGATTCACCGCTCGCTCGAACGCCTGCAAGTCTCGCAAATCGACTTGCTGCAATTGCACGCTCTGGTCGATCCGCAGGAATGGCAAACCGCGATGGGGCCGCGCGGCGCGCTGGAAGCCGCGCTGGAAGCGCGCGACGCGGGGCTTGTGCGCTTCCTCGGCGTGACCGGACACGGCACAAGCGTCGCGGCGATGCACCTGCGCAGCCTGCAGCGATTTAATTTCGACTCGGTCTTGCTGCCCTATAATTACGCGATGATGCAAAACGCGCGCTATGCTGCCGATTTTGAAACGCTGATAAGTCTGTGCGAGTCGCGCGGCGTGGCGGTGCAAACGATCAAAGGCATCACGCGCGGGCCGTGGGCCGAAGGCGCGCCGCGCACCAGTGCGACATGGTACGAGCCGCTGCAAGACCAGGCCGACATCGACCTGGCGGTCAACTGGGTTTTGCGACGACGCGAGTTTTTTCTCAACAGCGCCGGCGACATCAATCTTCTGCCGCGAACTTTGGATGCAGCAGAAAAGTTTTTCGCGCGATCGAGCGAAACCCAAGCTGCAATCGCCGAAAGCGATTTCGCGATGCAGCAATTAGAACTGACGCCGCTTTTCGTTTAAAACAGAAAAGTACGCCTTTATTCAGGCGTACTTTGGACTTTCGCAGAAAATGCTGGATTGCAGGCGCGCGGGCGCCCTTAGGGCAGATGCCTCGCCTTGTCGAGATGCGGGCGAAGCATCTGCCCTGAGGGCGCCCGCGCCCCTGCGAAAATTCCATTTTTGCGTAACCCCAACGCACTTTTTGAAAAGGAGCATTTATGCAACTGCGCGAACTGGGAGCGGGCGGCCCGATGGTCGGAGCGATCGGACTGGGAACAAATCCTCTGGCGTCTTTTACCCACCGCCCGACGATGGACGAAGCCGTGCGCCTGCTGGCCGGCGCCGCCGAACTGGGTGTGACATTGTGGGACACCGCCGACGCCTATTGCCTGGACAATACCGACATCGGCTACGGCGAATGGATGTGCCGCAACGCAAGGGCGTCTTTGCCTGCCGATCTGCGCGAACGCATCATCATCGCGACCAAAGGCGGAACCGTGCGGCCCGGCGGCGGCTGGGAACAAGATTGCTCGCCGCAGCATTTGCGCGATGCCATTGACGTCAGCCTGCAAGCGTTGCAGACCGACTGCATCGATTTTTATCAGATTCATCGCCCCGACGACAAAGTGCCTTTTGCCGATTCGGTCGGCGCTCTGGCCGAGGCGAAAAAAGCGGGCAAGATTCGGCTTGCCGGCCTCAGCAACGTCAGCGCGCAGCAAATTGATGATGCGATGAAAATCGTGCCGGTCGCGAGCGTGCAAAACTGCTACGGATATAACCATCGTGGGCCGGAACAGGACGGCGTGCTGGACAAATGTCGCGAGTTGGGCCTGGCGCTATTGCCTTTCAGTTCGTTTGGCGGCGTCGCCGGCGCGAAAGATTTGGGCGCAAGCGGCGCGCTGGCCGATGTCGCGCGCGAACTGGAAATGAGTCCGCAGCGCGTGGTTCTCGCCTGGCTTTTGCAAAAATACGAGCGCATGATTCCGATTCCCGGATTCACGCGCGCGGCGAGCATCGCAGACTGCGCGCACGCTGCCGATGTTGTTTTGAGCCCCGAACAAATCGCGCGTCTGGACGAATCGCCTGTTTGATAAACGAAAAGCACGCTGTTATTCAGGCGTACTTTTTCTGTCGGCACAATCGCTGCACAAGAACTTGCAGACTTCAAAGGAAAGGTGAACCATGGCAGAAAAAATGAGGCTTTTGACGCGATCGGATTTCGACGGGTTGGCGTGCGCGGTTTTGCTCAAGGAAATCGACTTGATAGACGGCTACAAGTTCGTGCATCCCAAAGACATGCAGGACGGCAAAATCGAAGTGACGTCCAACGACGTCCTGGCGAATGTGCCTTACGTGCCCGGCTGCGGCCTGTGGTTCGACCATCACCTCAGCGAGCAAAAGCGCGTTGAGAGCGATGCGAAATTTGAAGGCAGCTTCAAGGAAGCGCCAAGCTGCGCGCGTGTCATCTGGGATTATTACAGTGGGCACGAAAAGTTCGGAAATCATCTCGACGCGATGATGCACGCGGTCGATAAATGCGACAGCGGACAGCTCGAATTCGACGACATCGAAGACCCGCAGGGCTGGATTTTGCTGTCTTACATCATGGATTCGCGCACAGGTCTTGGCCGTTTTCGCGATTACCGCATCAGCAATTACCAGCTCATGGAAGAAATGGTTGAGCATTGCCGCACGCAACCCATCGAAGACATTCTGGCCTTGCCCGATGTCGAAGAGCGCCTGGAACGCTACCACGAGCAAACCGGATTATTTCGCGAAATGATCGCCGCCAACGCGACACAGCGCGGCAACGTCGTCGTTGTGGATTTGCGGAACCAGGACGAAATTTACGCCGGCAACCGCTTCGTGCTTTACACCATGTTTCCCGACTGTAACATCAGCATTCAAACGATGTGGGGCTTTCAAAAGCAGAACACCGTGATCACGTGCGGGCACAGCATCACCAACCGCACCAGCAAAACCGACGTCGGCGCTTTGATGCTGGCGCACGGCGGCGGCGGACATCGCGCCGTCGGCACTTGCCAGGTGCCCGAAGACAAAGCCGACGAAGTCCTGGAAGAACTCGTCGCGAAGATGAACGCGGACGGATAAACAAACTTCAACACACAAAAGTACGCCTGAATTCAGGCGTACTTTTGTGTTTGGCAAGTCTTACAAACAATGGTAACGCGGCATAATGAGATTGTTCTACTGCTGCGCGCGGCTTGATGGAAGTTATGCAGTGTGGAACAATGGAAGTATGCAGAAAGAAAGTCGAGAAGCCATCACCGCTGCGCTGGAAAAACACCTCTACGGCTACGCCGCAGAACTGGCAAAAGCTCATCTTGCTTCCTACCCGAAAGATGGTATTGCTTGGATTGAATTTGCAAGGGCACTTACTCAACTTTCGCGCTTCGGCGAAGCCGAAGCGGCATTTGACAAAGCCTTCAAACACGCTCACAAGATGTTAAGAGAAATCATTTTTACACAGCGAGCCGATATGTATTGGCGGCAATGCAAGTACTTGGAGGCTGAAAACTGGTATCGAAAAGCTATCGAAGTAAATCCGTCCTACGCTGGGAACTATGTATTTGCTGGTATTGTGGCTTTTCAGCGTGGCGACTTGGTTTTGGCAGAACAAGTCCATCGTCAGGGCATCGCTTGCACAGGGGAATGCGTGGACGAAAGCTATGCTAATCTTGGTGGAGTACTCGTCGTCCAAGAGCGATACGAAGAGGCAGCGGAATGTTTTCAGAAAGCGGTAGAACTTGACCCAGATTACAAATGGGCCAAAGTACGTTTGCGAGATGTCAAGAAAATTCTCAAACTCAAAAGCAGGAAGTAAAGGCGACCAACAACAGCAGTCGCAAGGCAATCAACAACGAAACAACAAGACATTGCATCAAAACGCCGATTCCCTAAAAAGTACGCCTGAATTCAGGCGTACTTTCTGTTACATCATGGCTGAAAGCTGACTACCAGCCGCGCGTGGAAAGTTTGTCACTTTCGCTCATCTGGCGAATGTCAAGGCCGACCATCGGCACGCCCAGATTCATCGAGCATTCGACGAGTTTCGCAGGATTGTTAAAATGCGTTGTCGCGTCTACGATGGCGCGCGCGCGTTCCGCCGGGTCGTCGCTTTTGAAAATGCCACTGCCGACGAAAACGGTTTCGGCGCCAAGCTGCATCATCAGCGCGGCGTCGGCGGGAGTCGCGACGCCGCCGGCTGAGAAATTCGGAACCGGCAGTTTTCCGGTCGCGGCGACTTCGCGCACCAGGTCATAAGGCGCGCCGAGATTTTTGGCTTCGGTCATCAGTTCTTCTTGGGGCACGTTTTGCAAACGGCGAATCGAGCCGTGAACCGAGCGCAAGTGGCGCACCGCTTCGACGATGTTGCCGCTGCCGGCTTCGCCTTTGGTGCGAATCATCGCCGCGCCTTCGCCGATGCGCCGCAGAGCCTCGCCCAGATCGCGGCAGCCGCACACAAACGGCACGCGAAACGGGTGCTTGTCGATGTGAAAATCTTCGTCGGCGGGCGTCAGGACTTCGCTTTCGTCGATGAAATCGACCTGAAGTTCCTGCAAAATCTGCGCTTCGACAAAATGTCCGATGCGACATTTCGCCATCACGGGAATCGTCACGGCGGCCTGGATTTCTTTAATAAGATTCAAGCTCGTCATGCGCGCGACGCCGCCTTCCTTGCGAATATCGCTTGGCACGCGCTCCAGCGCCATCACTGCGACGGCGCCCGATTGCTCGGCGATGACTGCTTGTTCGGGCGTCACGACGTCCATGATGACGCCGCCCTTGAGCATTTCCGCCAGGCCGACTTTAGTGCGAAACGTCGCTTTTTCGTCTTTGTGATGTCCGTTCAATTCCGACATGATTTTCCTTTGTTTAACCGAAAAACAGGATATAAAGATAGGGCAGGATAAAACAGGATTGGAGGAAAGTACGCCGGAATTCGTGCTTACTTTTCACTATCCTGTCTTATCCTGCATCATCCTTGCATCCTGTTTGAGCCTTAAAATTCTCGTCTGCCGCGGAGCGCGCCGGCGATTGTCATCTGGTCGGCGTAATCCAGGTCGCCGCCGAAAGGTAGGCCGCGCGCCAGTTGCGTCACGCGAATGCCGCGCGGCTTGAGTAGATTCGCGAGATAGTTCGCGGTCGTTTCGCCTTCGATCGTCGGCGAAACCGCCATGATGACTTCGCTAATGTTTTCTTCGCCGACTCGCTTCATCAGCGCGCCGACGGAAAGCTGTTCCGGCCCGATGCCTTCGATCGGATTCATGACGCCGCCCAGAACGTGATAGCGACCGCGAAACTCGTTCGAGTTTTCAATCGCCAGCAAATCGCGCGCTTCGGCCACGATGCAAAGGCTGGAACTTTCGCGTCGCGGATCAAGACACACGTCGCAAATCTCGGCGTCGGTAAAATTTCCGCAGCGCGTGCAGGCTTTGATTTTATCGCGTACGTCGCGCACCGCCTGCGCGAGATTTTCGCTGTCTTCGCGCGGCGCGCGCAGAATATGAAACGCCAATCGCTGCGCCGATTTGGGCCCGATGCCGGGCAATTTTTCCAGTTGTTCGAGCAGTTGCGCCAACGGGCGCGCGTAAGTTATCATGCGGAAAAGGACGTTCGGGGCGCGCGCAGGACGCATTTAAAGTGGCCGGAAGTCGGTGGTCGGCGGTCAGAAAGGCTTCAAAAGTACGCCCGAATTCCGGCGTACTTTTCCGACCACCGACTACCGACTTCTGACCACCGACTCACATTGGAAAGCCAAGACCCGGCAGCTTGCCGGCGATGCTGCCGGTGATTTTGCTCATTTCCTCGCTGTGATGTTCCTGCGCTTTTTTCAAGGCGTCGCGCACGGCAGTGACGATCAAATCTTGCAGCATTTCAACGTCATTTGGATCGACGACTTCGGGCGAGATTTGGATTTCGAGCAGTTCGCCCATGCCGCTCGTCACGACTTTCACCATGCCGCCGCCGGCAGCGGTTTCCAGTCGCTGCTTGTCCAACTCGCCTTGCAGGGCTTCCATGTCTTCCTGCATTTTCATCATCTGCTTTTGCAAATTGCCCAGTCCGGGAATGTTCATTGTGTTCCTTTTTGCTACGCAACCATTTTATCCTTCGCCCGAGCGCCCTACAACTTCGGCGGCGAAAATGTCTTGCGCCAGGCGATGCACGTCTTGCACTTCGGCGTCGAAGTCGTCGTTGGCGTGAACCGGCGCGGCTTCGACCGGCGCGGCCTGTTTTTTCGGCGCCGGCGCGAGTTGGAATTTCAAGCGGTGCGGCGTCGCCATGCACTCGTTGAGCACTTGCTCGAATGGCAGCCGGCTGAGCGCATCGCACGCTTTTTCGTAGTGAAATTCTTTTTTAAATTCCAGCGTCGCGTCTTTGTCGTCCAGCGCGACCGGATACGCGTCGTGCAAATACGCGACGGCAGTCACGCCGATCTTGCGCTTGACGCGCGCCAGAACCGCCGGCCACAACTCGACAAATTCACCCAGATCGTGAATTCGCCGTCCGCCTTTGCGCGCCGGAGCAAGTGCGGAGTTGGAAGTGCGGAGTGCGGAATCGGCTTCGCCGTGCGAGTCGCTGGATTCAGGTTCGCCTTGCAGTTCGTCGGGCGCGGAAACAACTTCTGCGGAAACCACTTTGCTGGAAACCGAAACGCTTTCGAGCGGCGCGTTTTCCGGCGGCGCCATCTGTTGGGTTTGCTCCGTCGCCGCATTCGGCACGACTGTATTCGGCGCAAATGTTGGCCGCGCGATTTCTTCCAAGTGCGGAATTGGCACGGCTTTTTGCGGCGAATAAGCTGCTGGAATTGGCGCGGCGCTAGCTGGAACAGGAACTTGCGCGGACGCTTGCATCGGCGCTTGCTGCGGAATTGGGCGCGGTGGCGCGACGAGTTGCGGCGCACCTTGCGACGCGGAAAGTACGCCGTTATTTGGGCGTACTTCTTCGCTGGCGGCGCGCACCAGAGCCAGTTCCAGCAGCAGGCGATGATCGGTGCTCTGGCGCATTTCTTTTTCGGTCGCGCGCAATGCTTCAACAGTGGATAAAAGGCGCGCGCGTCCCATCAGTCTCGCGTGTTCGCTGCGCCCATCGCGCTCTTGTTGCGAAAGTCCGCCGTCGCTTTCAAAGTTCAACGTGAGCAATAAAAGATCGCGGCAAAGATTGGTCAAGTCGCGCGCGAGTTGCGAAAAGCTGACGCCTTCTTCGGTCGCGCGCTCGATGTCGCGCAGCGCGGCGGGCGCATCGCGATGGGCGACGGCGTTCATCAGCGATTGTAATAATTCGTGCGAAACAGTGCCCAGAACAAGGCGCACGTCGGCTTCGCCAATCGACGCGGCGGAAAAAGCCGCGACTTGTTCGAGTAAGGTGAGAGCGTCGCGCAAGGCGCCGTCGGCTTGCGTCGCGATCAGGCGCGCGGCGTTTTCTTCCAGAGCAATGTTTTCGTTTTGCGCGACGTAAAGCAATCGCTTGATGATGTCGCTGGGCCCGACGCGGCGAAAATCGAATTTCTGGCAGCGGCTGACAATTGTTTGCGGAACTTTGTGCGCGTCGGTCGTAGCGAGAATGAAAACGGCGTGCGCGGGCGGCTCTTCGATGGTTTTCAAAAGCGCGTTGAACGCTTCGGTCGTCATCATGTGAACTTCGTCGATGATGTAAACCTTGCGGCGTCCTTCGACGCTTGGCGCGTAAACGACGGCTTCGATTAGTTCGCGCGCGTCTTCGATTTTGCGGTTGGTTGCGGCGTCGATTTCAACCAAGTCCATCGTCGGCTGATTGTCGCGCACGCGCAGGCAAAAGTCGCACGCATTGCAAGGCGTCGTCGTCGGGCCGGTTTCGCAGTTGAGGCATTTGGCCAGCAAGCGGGCCGAAGTGGTTTTGCCGGTTCCGCGCGGACCGCAGAAAAGATAGGCGTGCGAGATGCGCGGCGGCGAAGTCGAAAGAGCGTTGCGCAGCGTCTGGGCGATGTGCTCCTGCCCGACGACGTCTTCAAAAGTTTGCGGGCGATATTTGCGGTAGAAAGACATGGGAGTGCGGAGTGAAAAGTGCGGAGTGCGGAGTGGAAAATTCCGCACTCCGCACTTTCCACTCCGCACTTGAAAAGGATTGGTTGCGCCCTTTGCTTCGACAGCGCCGTTACGGGCGGAATCGGGATCGGTGGCTCAAAGCAGGTGACCTGCAACACAAAGCGCAAAGCGCCTACCGTTGCTGCCTTCCGGCCCTGGCGGGGTTCGACACCGCGCTCTTGTACAGGGCCCGCTTATCAATGCTCCGCGTCCCGAGCAGCCCCACAACAACGAGCCTCGGCAAAGGCATTCAGCTCCGCGTATGCGGGTTTCGGATGGAGGGAACCGCAAACTCCCCGCCTAGCGCAACCAAAAGGGAGAAACAACCAATGATGAATGAGGAATGATGAATGATGAATCGCGCCTCATCATTCCGCACTCCACATTCCGCACTCGTCACTTCAATGGCGGACAGGGTGGGATTCGAACCCACGAGGCTTTAACACCCACACGAGTTCCAGTCGTGCTCCTTAAACCACTCGGACACCTGTCCAAAGGCAAGGATGAAATAGGAAGGATGAAGGATGAAAACTATTATCCTTCATCCTTCCTATTTCATCTTGCCGTTCACCCGGACAGAGAGGGATTCGAACCCCCGGTGCTTTGCAGCACAACGGTTTTCGAGACCGCCGCATTCGACCACTCTGCCATCTGTCCGCGAAGCATTTTACTATACCTGCGCCGGTGTGTCACCGATTATTCAATAAACAAAAAGTACGCCTGAATTCAGGCGTACTTTTTGTTTGCGGCTCTGTCATCGCTTTACGGCGTCGCGGCTTTGAGCGTGACGCGCACATTGTCCACGTAAGTCCGCGCGTAGTAGCCCTTGAACGGCACCATTTGCGTCACGTTTTCGTAGGTGCGGCTGCCGTCGTCGATCAGAGTGAACAATTCATCGCTCATGAAACCGGCGGCGACGGCTTCGGGAACTGTGTCGAAGTGCGCCGCCTGAAAAGTCGCTCCGGTGGCGCGCGTGCCCGCAGGCACATCGACGCTCGACTGGAGCCAGTTGACGATTGAAAAACGCGCCGGATCGAAGGGAAAACCGATCAGGTTGTAGCCGTTGTTCTGCTGGCTTACGGGCAGCGACGGGTCATCAAGACTGACGTTTTTGCGCAGTGTGATCACGAAGGACGTGACCGGAGTCGGGATTCGGCTTGCGTCCGTCGAGGGCTTGCGCAAGCTGACGCCCACAAGTTTCGGCTCGATGAAATAACCTTCGCCGCGCCGCAGCAGCGCGCCGCCGCCGGTGATGAAAATTTTCGCCTGATTGACTGCATCGAATTTGTACAGCGTGTAGTTGACTCTGCCTCGCGTATCAGTCGGCGATACGCCGAACGCTCTGGCGGCAGTCGTCGCGGACGAAGGCTCATTGGTGTCCGCATAGGGAACCGAGACCTGATAAATCCGGCCCACGACGAAATCGGGAGCCGGCGTTGGCGGCGTCGGCGTTGGCGTCGTGCTCGCCGCCGTCAAAAAGATCGTTGACACGAGCACGTTCGCGCCCGTGGCGACCGAGATCGTCTTGAAATCCGCATCGCCGGCAAGCGAGGCGGTCACAGTATAGGAGCCGCTGAAAACGCCGCCGAATTGATACTTGCCGTTTTCGTCCGATGTCGTTGTAGTTGCGACCGATATCGCGCCCTGCCTCAGGCGAACAAGGGCGCCGCCGGCCAGTACGCCATCAAGCCTGACCGAGCCGCTGATGATTTGCTGCACCAGGTTGATCGTCGAAGCGAACGCCGTGCCTCCGTTGCGCGCAACAGCCAGCGTCGCCGAACTTTTCGACTGTCCGCCGCGAGTCGCCGTCACGAAATAACTGCCGCTGTTGATTTGGGCAAATGAATAATTACCGTTGAAGTTCGTTATGGCCGTCGCCCGCAAAGCGCGCGTCGCAGCACTGAACAACTGTACCCTCACGCCTGGAGCCGCAACTCCGTTGACCGTCACGCGCCCGGCCACGGTCTGCAACAATAATCGAATGTCGGCCACCACAGCCGCCACACCGCTCGTCACTGTAACCGGCTGGCTGGCCACGTCACCGAGCCGGCTGCTGGCACGCACCGTGTAAGTGCCCGCTGCAACGCCGCCAAAGCCGTAACTGCCGTCGGGCGCTGTCGTGGTCGAAGCGATGAGCGTGCTTCCGCGAAGCAGAAAAACGGGCAGGGCGTCGGCGAGCGAATTGTTGAGCAGCACGCGCCCCGATACGTTCTGGACCAGCAAGCGAAGCGCGATGCCGGTCTGGTTGACGCCGCGCGCAATCGTCACGCTGACATCAGCCGCTCTGGTGTTGTTCCGGCTGGCGCGAAGAACGTAGGTTCCCGCCGTCAGGCCGGAAAAGGAAAAGACGCCGGTCGAAGTCGTCGTGACCGCGCTGCGCACCGGCCTGCCGAATTGCAAAAGCTCGACTGTCGCGCTGCTGGCTGCGGCGCCGTTGAACGTCACCTTGCCGGAAAGTGTTTCCAAAAACAGCAGCAAGTCGGGGATAGCCGTTGTCTGGCCGGACGATACCGTCGCGGTTCGCGCGACGCTGGTGTCTCCCTGCGCCGCCGCTCTGATCGCGTATGTGCCGGTGGCGAGGCCGCCGAAGATGAAAAAGCCGCCTGCGCCTGAAGTTGTCGTGGCGACGACGCGGCCATTGAGCAGCGCACTCACCGTCGCGCCCGCGAAGACCACACCGTTGAGCCGCACGACGCCGGACACACCCTGTATGACCAACTTGATTGTCAGGGCCGTGGTCGGCGAGCCGTCGAGAACACTGACCTGCACAAAGTTGGTCGCGCCGTTCAGTGTCGCGCGCACGATGTAGTTGCCTGCGGGCACTGCCGGGAAGACGTAGGTGCCTTTGGCGTCTGTTGTCGTGGTCGCCAGCACCACGCCGCCGCGTGAAAGTGTCACGGTCGCGCCAATCGCCGGCCCCGCTGTCTGGCTGCCGTTGCTTTGCACCGTGACCGCGCCCCGCACGGCCTGCTCGGAGAAGAACAGTGTCGGTACGACGAAGTTACTTGTCCGCGTGACGGTGACGGTGACGCTTTTGGTTTGCGTGCCCTTGGTCGCCGTTACGGTGTAGGTGCCGACGGGAATTTCGATGAAGCTGTAGGTTCCGTTAGAGGCCGTCGTTGTTGTTCGCGTCAGCGTACTTGAACGGATCGTCACCGTCGCGCCGCTCACGCTCGTCGTTGTGCCGTTGGCGACTAGCTGCACGCGCCCACTGACGCTCACGCCCGAAGGCACGACAATCGGCGTGCCGTTGTCCGTCAACGCGTCGCCCGCGCCGTCGTTCACGATGAACGTCCGGCCTTCGGGAACCACGATTGCGCCGAAAACCGTCCCGGTGCGCGCCGTTCCGGTGCGCCCTGCGTCGGGAATCACGCGCCGCCCGATATCCGGATTCGGGCCTGTATAGGAAATGCCGCTCGTTGTCGGAACATCGGCTTTGTCGGGATTGAAGATAAGCTGCAGGTCGATGTCGGACGGAACGTTGAGGAATCGGAATCGCCCGTTGGTGTCCGCAGTCACAAGTTGGGCATAGCGACCGTCGCCGGCGAAATCGCTTGAAGTCTCGAACGAGCGCACGAGAACCGCGATTCTGGAAGCCGAGATGTCGTCGCTTGTCGTCGCCGTACCACGACTGAGAACGGCGCGGCCCGAAAGCGTGCCCGTGAATTCCGAAGTCGGTGGTGTCGTCGGCACAGGCGTCGGCGTGGGATTTGGCGTTGTCCCGCTTTGCACTTCATACGCGCCGAGGTCTACACGGCCGCCGACCACGCGCGCAAAACCCGTCCCGCGCTGATCGAAGGGTATGGTCGACGCATCGAAGTTCGGGTTGCCTCGATTGATTGCCGGACTGCCCGTCAGCAAAGCTCTGGTCTGAGTCCGCCCTCCGTTGTTGGCAAGCGGGCCGAGTCGGGGATCAACTCCGGTGATGTCATTAAAGCCGAAAAGCTCGACTCCGCCGGTACTCTGTATCAGGTTGTAGTCGCCGTTGTCAATGATGCCCCTGATGTCGGGGCCGGTGCCGCCCGCGCTGTTTCCCGCCACGATATTATTGTTCAGGATCAGGATGCCATTTGCGCCATCTTCGTTGAAAATACCGCCGCCATCACCGGAAGCGGCATTGCCGAAGATTGTGCTATTACTGACATTCACCACGCCGGCGCCGCTACTGATGCCGCCACCCGAACCGGCGTTAGCGCTATTGCCGGAGATCGTGCTGTTGCTGACAATTAGTCTGGCGTCGTTGCCGTTATTGATGCCGGCACCACTGGGACCGGCATTGCCGGAAATGGTACAGTTCGTTACGGTCAATGGGCCAAAATTAAGGATGCCCGATCCGTTGTTGGTATTCAGAATCGTGCAGTTGGTCAGCGTCAGCGTACCGCTATTTCTAATGCCGCTGCCTTTGCCCTGAGTAAGAGTGACGCCCGATATGCGGATCGGAGCGTTGGTAAAGAGGATCGGGGTTGAGTTATTGCCACTGATCAAGAGCACGTTCGCGCCAGGTCCCTGAATCGTCAGGCTTTTATCAATGTTGATTTGAGTGCCGTCCAGCACAATCGTGCCCGTCAAACCATTCTGAAAAACGATCGTATCATCCGCAGCGGCAGCGGCGATTTGGCTACGCAGCGTGCCCGCCGAACCGTCATCGAGCGTGCTCGTGACGGTCAGCGTCGCGGCGCGCGCATTTGTCGCGCCGATGGAAACCGTGAACGCAAAGAGCAGCGTCGCCAGCAAAAGAAACGGTTTACGCAGTGTGAAACGCGATGCGAAATTCATCATGGAAATATCCTTGTTCCCGCGGGATTTGAAAGAAACGAATGGATTGAGGCAAAAGTGGCATCGGGACGGATGATTGAGAAACCCCGTTCCGCAATGTTATCGCCTTGCGCCGTGAGGCGCGCATCAGACTGCGGTTCGCGTGAATTGTTCTAGTTTGTCACACGTCGATAATCGTGGCAAATTGCAAAAAAGTACGCCCGAATTCGGGCGTACTTTTTTTGCGTTTCTGATTTTACGCTTCTTCCACGATTTGCGAAGTCGCGGCTTCGTCGCTTGTCGCGGCTTCGTCGCTTGTCGCGGCTTCGTCGCTTGTCGCGGCTTCGTCGCTTGTCGCGGCTTCGTCGCTTGTCGCGGCTTCGTCGCTTGTCGCGGC
>Ga0136611_10000394_pt1 | contig 28195 bp, 24 predicted proteins | sample AntDrymUQ2232306_2_FD_106645 | JGI IMG/M metagenome (GOLD analysis project Ga0136611, IMG submission 106645) | Polar desert sand microbial communities from Dry Valleys, Antarctica - metaG UQ223 (23.06) | ecosystem: Environmental > Terrestrial > Soil > Desert | place: Antarctica: Dry Valley...
ACAGGGCGCGTATCAACTCGTCCTTTTGCGCATGGCTCATCTGGCTGAGGTCTGGCAGTTCCTGCATGGCCTTTATTGTCTGCTATTTATTTGGTAGCTTGATTGGGAGCTGAGTAGTTACCTCAAATCAACAGGCCCGCCCCGAGCGGGCCTTTTTTGTGGGCGCCAGAACTAGAGCAGGCCTTCGGGGATGAATGGTGCGATCAGGCGGTTGTACAGGCGCTGGAACAGGCCGGATTCAGGCTCGCTGGTCAGGATGATTTCTTTTTCGCCGTCTTGGCTGAGCCATTCAAGCGCATTCGTGTCCTTCGCCAGACGCAGACGGTACGAGTTTTGCACCTTGCTGACGGTGATGATTCGCAGCATTTCGCGGGCCAACTGCGGACTGTCGACGACCAGGCCCATTTCAGTGTTCTGCGTTGCCGAGCGCGGGTCCAGGTTCATCGAGCCGATAAAAATCTTGCGGCGGTCGACGGCGACGGTTTTCGCGTGCAATCGGCCCAGCGACATGCCGAACATGCCGAATCGCATGTTGGACATGGTTCGCTTCGGGCTCAATTCATACAGGTCGGCGCCGCTCTTGAGCAGCCGTGGCCGGTAGCGCGCGTAGGCGCCGTGCACCAGCGGTTCGTCATTGGCGGCGAGCGAATTGGTCAGCAGCGTCACCTTGACCTTGCGCCTGCCGAGCTCCTCGAAAGCCGCAATGCCGCTTTCGCCCGGCACCAGGTAGGGCGAGGTCAGATCGACCTGGGTTTTTGCCTCCATCAACAGATTCCAGACCGTCATCGTGACGCTGGTGGAAAGCGCCTCGGCGGCGCTCATCGTTTTGGGCTTGCCGGGCGGGTCGGCCAGCGCAATGGCGGCGCCCCACAGCAGGCCCATCCGGCCGGCGTCGAGTTCTTCGCCGATCGGCCCGTAACCCAGAATGTCCGCCGGCGGCAGTTCGATTTTCGGCGGCGGTGCGGCCATGCCGATCAAGCTGTCGAACTCGAGGGCTGACGGCAGCCTGCCTCCCCGGCCGGTGACGATGTCGTCGATCGGCCAGACCTGCTCGCTGTTCCAGTAGCTGTCGAAAATACTTGCGAGCTTCGGCAGCACCTTGCCGATCACCAGCGCATCCATGTCGATGAAGTTCTGCTTTTCGTGGAGCGTGAAATAGTCGTCGGCGATGTTGCGCCCGCCAACGACCGCCATCACGCCGTCGGCGATGAACAGCTTGTTGTGCATGCGGTGGTTCAACCGCGCAAATTCATGCGGCGACGCGGCAAAACGCGTCACGAAGCCGTTTCGCCCGCAGCAAAAGGGATTGAACAGCCTGACCTCGACATTGGGCGTCCGGGCGAACGCCAGCAGAAGCAACTGGCTTCGCTGGGTGTACAGGTCGTCAACCAGCAGGCGCACCCGCACGCCGCGCATGGCGGCTTCCCTGAGCGACCTCAACAGCAGCCGGCCGGTGCCATCGTTTTCCAACTGGTAGTACTGGACGACCAGTGAATGCTCTGCCCGGCGCGCCAGCTGGATGCGCGCATCGAGCGAGTAGACGCCTAGCGGTAAAAGCCTGAAACCTGAATCTTCGTCCGGCGGTGTCGACGCGCCGGCAATGCGCGCCAGCGTGCTTTGACCGCTGGCAGGCAGCGCGTGCGCGGCAGATCGTTCCCGCGGCGGCGGCAGCGTGCCGCACGCCGTCAGAAGGCCCAGCTGGAGGGCGGCGCAAACGACATAGAGCAAGCATCTCGAGCGGTTCATGACTGGCTCCTTCAAACGGCCCGGCAACGCAACGGCTTGCAAGTTTTGGCCCGCTTTGGCGACAATACACCATGACCCCCTTGCTTGTCCGTTGCAGCGCGCTGTTTTTTGCCTGGTCGCTTTCCGCCGTTCAGCCCGCGCACGCCGCGCTCGACATCGGCGAGGCGGCGCCCGGGTTTACAGCGCAGGCGGCGCTGGGCGGGAGGACTTTTTCCTACTCGCTGGCAGGCGCGCTGGCGAAGGGGCCGGTGGTGCTTTATTTTTTTCCCGCCGCCGATTCGGCCGATTGCTCGATCGAAGCCCATGCCTTCGCCGAAGCGGTCGAGCAGTTTGCGGCGCTCGGGGCCAGCGTGATCGGCATTTCGGCCGACGACATCGACGTGCTGTCGAAATTCTCGGTGAAGTCGTGCCAGAGCCGCTTTCCGGTGGCGTCCGACGAGTCGAAGACCATCATCGGCAGCTTCGACGCGTTGATGCAGACGCGGCCCGACTTCGCCAATCGCCTTTCATATCTCATCGCGCAAGACGGCAAGATCGCGTACTACTACCAAAATCTCAATCCAGACCGGCATGTGGAGCGCATGCTGGCCGCCGTGCGCAGGCTGCCCAAAACGCCATCGCGCTAGACCCGCCTTGCGGGCTGTCATAAAAGATTCATCGAGCCTGCCTAAGCTCGAAGCCAGCCGCTGGAACTTCCCCCGCGGCTTTCTTGAATCGACACCTTCATGATCCGAACAAATGCGCTCCGGCTCCTTCCGATCCTCCTGGCTTCTGTTTTTGCCACCAGCGCCGCGCGGGCCACGCCGACGCTGATCGCCATCGGCACGCTGAACGGGACGACCGACCTGTCGGGACTGACAGGCACGCTCGAAAACGGCCTGGCCGGCAATGTTCTGGGCGGCATCGGATCGGGCCTGGCCTGGGCCGGCGGCAACACCTTTATCGCTACGCCTGACCGAGGACCCAATGCGACGCCGTATAACGCTGGCGTGGACGACACCACGTCGTATATCGCCCGCTTCCAGACGCTCAACTTCGCGCTGACCGCGGCACCGGGCGGCGCCTTGCCGTACACGCTGACACCCACGCTGACCGGAACGACGCTGCTTTCGAGTCCGACCGCACTGACCTATGGCAGCGGCGCAGGTCTGGGGCTGCCCAATGGCGCCCCGCCGATCAATACCGCCGTTGCCAATTACTTCACCGGCCGATCGGACAATTTCGATCCAGGCAAAACATCGACCAATCGGAACAATGGCCGGCTCGACCCCGAGGGCGTGCGCGTTTCGCGCGACGGCAAAAGCGTTTTCATCTCGGACGAATATGGCCCTTATGTGTACCAGTTCGATCGCGCAACCGGCCAGCGCATCAAGTCGTTCGCCCTGCCCGCCAATCTTGCCATCAGCAATCTGAGCGCCAAGGGAGACGTGGAAATCGCCGGCAACACAACCGGCCGGGTCACGAACAAGGGCATGGAAGGCCTGGCCATCACGCCGGACGGAACGATGCTCGTCGGCATCATGCAGGCGCCGCTGGAGCAGGACAAGAACAAGGTGGTTCGAATCGTCACCATCGACATTGCGTCGGGCGTCACCCACAAATATGCCTACCTGCTTACCACCGGCTCTGGCGTGAGCGAAATCGTGGCGATCAACAACCATGAGTTTCTGGTCGATGAGCGCGATGGCAAAGGGCTGGGTGATGGCAGCGTGGCGGTTGTCAAGCAACTGTTCAGGATCAATTTGACCGGCGCCACCGACGTCGGCGGCTTGAGTGGCTCGGCGGCCGACCAGATCGCGCTCAAGGCTGCGGCGGTGCCGAAATCGCTGGTAATGGACCTGGTGAACCTCCTGAATGCAAACGGCATCGCCTCCGACCAGATCCCCTCGAAGATCGAAGGCCTGGCTTTCGGCAATGACCTGATGATTGGCGGCGCGCTGCAGCACACGTTGTTCGTCGCCAACGACAACGACTTTGTTCCGGGTACGGCCGGCGGCAACAAGTTTTTCGTCTTTGCGTTGAGCGATGCCGATCTGGCCGCCGCCTTTTCGCCGCAGCAGGTTCCCGAGCCGCAAAGCCTGGGCTTGATGCTCCTGGGACTGGGAGCGATCGGGTTCGTCTCGCGCCGCAAGGCACAGGGCAGAGCCTACGGCGCTTCACAACGTTGAAGCGCCCAGCGCAGCCAGCAATTCCAGCAACGTCAACTGAACGCCAGGGAAGGTGAGTCGCAAGTGATGCGAGCGCGACCATAAGCGCCAGGATTCGACAACAAGTCCCGACGGCGGCGTGGAGTTGACGCAAAATCCCGCCTATGCAGCTCAATTACATCGCCAACGCATCGGTTCCGTCGTCTTCCGGCAAAACCATCCCCGTGCTGGATCCTTCCGACGGCCAGGTTTTTGAAGAAATTCAGCGTGGCAACGCCCACGACATCGACGTTGCGGTACGCAGCGCGCGTGATTGCCTGGAGTTGGTCTGGAGCCGGTTCACTGGCTTGGAACGCGGCCGGCTCTTGACGCGGCTGTCATACAAGATTCTGGAACATGCGGAGGAACTGGCGCTGATCGAGCAGTGCGACTGCGGCAAGCCGACGAAACAGGCCAGGGCCGACGCGGCGGCGCTGGCACGCTACTTTGAGTTCTACGCCGGCGCCTGCGACAAGCTGCACGGCCAGACCATTCCCTACCTTGACGGCTACAGCGTGATGACCTGGCGCGAGCCGCACGGCGTGACCGGCCACGTCATTCCGTGGAATTACCCGATGCAGATTTTCGGCCGCAGCGTCGGCGGCGCGCTGGCGGCGGGCAATGTCTGCGTCGTCAAGCCAAGTGAGGACGCCTGCCTGTCGCTGCTCCGCGTGGCGCAACTGGCAACGGAAGTGGGTTTTCCGGCCGGCGCGATCAATATCGTCACCGGCTACGGCCACGAAGCCGGCGACGCGCTGGCGCGCCATGCCGGCATCGACCACATCAGCTTTACCGGCAGCGCCAGCGTCGGAACGCTGATCCAGCAGGCGGCCGCCGAACACCATTGCCCGGTCACGCTGGAACTTGGCGGCAAAAGCCCGCAAATCGTCTTTGCCGACGCTGATCTTGATCAGGCCGTTCCAGCCATCGTCAACGCCATCGTCCAGAATGCCGGCCAGACCTGCTCGGCCGGCTCGCGCCTGCTGGTGGCGCAATCAATTTACGAGCCGCTTGTGACGCGGCTCGGTGAGGCCTTCGAAGCCTTGCGCGTCGGCGCCGCGTCGATGGACCTCGACGTCGGCCCGCTGATCAGCCAACGCCAGCAGCAACGCGTCTGGGACTTTTTGAGCGATGCGCAGGTTGTCGGCATTCCGATGGTTGCGCAGGGCGAGATCGTCGACGAGGCGCCCGAGGGCGGCTTTTACCAGGCGCCGACGCTGCTGTGCGACGTTCCGCCAACGCACCGGTTGGCGCAGGAGGAAGTGTTCGGCCCGGTGCTGTGCGCGATGCCCTTCGAGGATGAAGACCAGGCGGTCGAACTCGCCAACGCCACGCCGTTCGGCTTGGTCGCCGGCATCTGGACGCAGGACGGGGCGCGCCAGTTCCGCATGGCCAAACGCGTGAAAAGCGGCCAGGTGTTCATCAACAACTACGGCGCCGGCGGCGGCGTCGAGCTGCCTTTCGGCGGCGTGAAGTCGTCGGGCTATGGGCGCGAAAAGGGGCTGGAGGCGCTTTACGGATTTACGACGTTGAAAACGGTGGCGATCAGGCACGGCTAGCCCGGCTTGAAATGTTGCAGCAACGTACGAAAAAGCGTACCATTCATTGATGAACATCGTCACCGCCTCCGAGGCCCGCGCCAATCTCTACCGCTTGATTGACGAAAGCGCGGCATCGCATCATCCCGTCATCATCAAGGGCAAGCGCAACACGGCCGTACTGGTGTCAGCCGAAGACTGGGCGTCGATCCAGGAGACGCTTTTCCTCACCTCTATACCGGGAATGCGCGAATCGATTCTTGAAGCAATGAATGCGCCGCGTAGCGAGTTCATCCGGGAGTCGGAGTTGGATTGGTGACGTGGCGGCTGGAGTTCAGTAAGGCTGCGGCCAAGGATGTGTCAAAGCTCGCTGCCGCTGGCCTGAAACCGAAAGCGCAGGAAGTGCTTGATGTGCTAAGGCGCAACCCCTGGCAAAATCCGCCGCCCTATGAAAAACTCATCGGCGAACTGTCCGGAGCCTATTCCGGCCGTATCAACCGGCAACATCGCCTCGTTTACCGGGTCAACGAAGACTCGAATGTGGTCGATATCCTGCGCATGTGGACGCATTACAAATGAAACATGCCACTAGCGCTTATGTGGCATGCGCAAGCAGCTATCAAATCAATAGTAAAACGCAAAGGACACAAACCCATGCGGCTCAAGGACAAATCGATCATCGTGACCGGCTCGGGCGGCGGCATCGGCGAAGGCATCGCGCGGCGGCTGGCTGCCGAGGGTGCGAAAGTCGTCGTCAACGATATTCAGGCGACGATGGGCGAAAAAGTGGTCGCCGCCATCGCCAAGGCGGGAGGTACGGCGTTTTTCTTTGCCGCCGACGTGACCAAGTCCGATGAGGTCAAGGCGCTGGTGAATTGCGCCGTCGAGCATTATGGAAAGCTCGACGTGATGGTCAACAATGCCGGCTGGACACACCGCAACCAGCCGGCGCTCGATGTGAGCGAGGACGATTTCGACAAGTGTTACGCCATCAACGTCAAAAGCATTTACCTGGCGACTATTCATGCAACGCCGGTGTTCCGGGCGCAGGGCGGCGGCAGCTTCATCAACATCGCCTCGACCGCCGGCGTGCGGCCCCGGCCGGGCCTGACCTGGTACAACGGCTCCAAGGGCGCGGTCATCACCACCTCGAAGTCGCTGGCCGCCGAACTCGGCCCCGACAACATTCGCGTCAACTGCATCAACCCGGTGTTCAACCCCGACACCGGCCTGTCGGCGGACTTCGCCGGCGGTCCGCTTGATGAAGAGCGCAAGGCCTATTTTCGCGCCAGCATTCCGTTAGGGCGCTTCTCCACCGCGCTGGATGTGGCCAACGCCGTCCTTTACCTGGCAAGCGACGAAGCCGATTTCATCAGTGGGGTATGCATTGAAGTCGATGGCGGGCGCTGCGTTTGAAATGGCCGGATTCCATCTCGCCGGCGTATGAACAGCCAATCGGGTAAATTAACCCAAGACCCATTGAAAATGACAGACACCGTTCGCAAAATCATTCCCCTCGCAGACCTGCGCTACGCGAGTCGCGTACCTTCCGTCCCTGCGAATCCGTCGGCGCCGACTGGTCTGCTGGCCGACACGCTGGGCAGGCCCTTGCGCGACCTGCGCATCAGCGTGACAGACCGCTGCAACTTTCGCTGCAGCTACTGCATGCCCAGCGAAATATTCGACAAGAATTACGTTTTTCTCCCGCAGACCTCGCTGTTGAGCTTCGAGGAAATCGCCCGGCTGGCCGGAATTTTCGTTGCGCACGGTGTTGAAAAAATCCGCCTGACCGGGGGTGAGCCGCTGCTGCGCAAGCACCTGGAGGTGCTGATCGAAATGCTGGCACGGCTGCAGACGCCTGAAGGCAAGCCGCTCGACATCACGCTGACGACCAATGCTTCACTGCTAGCCAGAAAAGCGCAGTCGCTTAAAGACGCCGGGCTGCAGCGCGTCACCGTCAGCCTGGACGCGCTCGACGACGGCATTTTCCGGCGCATGAACGATGCGGACTTTCCGGTTGTCGACGTGCTTCGGGGGATCGAATCCGCGCAAAAGGTGGGGCTGTCGCCGGTCAAGATCAACATGGTCGTGAAGCGCGGAACCAACGATGGCGAAATCCTTCCGATGGCGCGGCATTTCCGGCATTCGGGCGCGGTGCTGCGATTTATCGAGTACATGGATGTCGGCGCCACCAACGGCTGGCGCATGGACGAGGTACTGCCTTCGATGCAAGTCATTGAACGGATCAACGCTGAATTTCCGCTCGTCGCGATCGACGCGAACTACACCGGGGAAACCGCCGAGCGCTGGCGCTATGCCGACGGCGCCGGCGAAATCGGCGTGATCAGCAGCGTCACCCACGCTTTTTGCGGCGACTGCAACCGGGCGCGGCTGTCGACCGAAGGCAAGCTGTTCTTGTGCCTTTTCGCCAGTCAGGGCCATGATTTGCGCGCCTTGTTGCGCGGCGGCTTTGCCGACGAACAAATCGCGGCGGCGGTCGGGCCGATCTGGCAGGCGCGAAGCGACCGGTATTCGGAACTGCGCGCGGCCTTGCCGCCGGATGCCGCGCCGGCAAACGGAAAGCGCGTTGAAATGAGCTACATCGGAGGCTAGATGGCCCCCACGCTTTTCACTTCGTGTAATGCGCTGCCCCCCGAGGGGGCCGCCCCGCCTGCGGCCCGGCGAAGCCGGTTCCGCGGCTTGGACTTGCATTGGCCGGCGCCCTTCGCATCGATTGGCGCTCTCCCGCCCGAGGGGGCTGTACTTGCTTGGGGCGGCCCGGCGCAGAGTTCTGTTACCCCCACGCTTTTCACTTTGTGTAATGCGCTGCCCCCCGAGGGGGCTGTGCTTGCCTGGGGCGGCCCGGCGCGGCGCACATTTTTTTTGCAAAAACAGGTTGGATCAATATGAATAACCCGCTGCACGCCGAATCGATTACCGCCGTCATCCTGGCTGGCGGCCGCGGCTCACGCATGGGCGGCGTTGACAAGGGCTTGCAGAACTTCAACGGCGTTCCGCTGGCCTTGCACACGCTGATGCGGCTGTCGCCCCAGGTCGGCGAAATCATGATCAATGCCAACCGCAATCTAGCCGCTTACGAATCATTCGGCGTTCCGGTCTGGCCCGACAGCACCGGCATGGGCGACTTCGCCGGGCCGCTGGCTGGCTTTCTGATCGGGCTGGAGCGCTGCGAAACCCCTTATCTGCTGACCGTTCCCTGCGACACGCCATTGTTCCCGGCGGATCTGGTGGCGCGCATGGCTGACAGCTTTGCACGCGAAGACGCCGACTTCGCCATCGCCGCCGCATGCGAGGAAGACGGGCAATTGCGGCCGCAACCGGTGTTTTGCCTGATGGGAACGCACATGCTTGAAAGCCTGGTGCGGTTTACCAAGGGCGGCGGGCGCAAAATCGACGCCTGGACGGCGCAGCACCATGCCGTGATCGTGCCCTTTGACCGGCCCGGCGACAACGCACACGCCTTCTTCAATGCCAACACGCTGGCCGAACTGCACCTGCTGGAATCGCGGCAGCCGTGAAGTCGCTCGACCAGATTGCCGCCGAACTGCAGGGCTACGACCCGCAGGCGATTACGGTACACGGAGTGCTGGACTTCTTGTCGCGCATGGTGATGCCAGTGCGGGACGTGATCGAACTGCCGCTGTTCGATGCGCTTGGCAGGGTGCTCGCTTACGATGTGATCTCTCCCGTCGACGTTCCGCCGCATGACAACTCGGCGATGGACGGCTATGCCTTCGCGGCTGGCCAATTGGTAGATAACGCATTGCTGGAACTGCAAGTCATCGGCACCGCGCTGGCGGGCAAAGCCTGGCAAGGCGGCGTCGGCCCTGGCCAGTGCGTGAAGATCATGACCGGCGCGGTGATGCCACCAGGGCTCGACACGGTGGCGCCGCAAGAATTTGTCAAAGTCGCCGAAACCGGCGGCGTTCACCGCGTCACGATTCCACCGGGAGTGGTGCGCGCCGGCGACAACCGGCGGGCGCGCGGCGAAGACCTGATGAAGGGTCAGCCCGCGCTACGAAAAGGAGAGCTGATAACGCCCGCCCGGCTGGGTTTGGCGGCATCTTTGGGTCTCGAAAAGCTGACAACCTTGCGGCCGTTGCGGGTGGCTTATTTTTCAACCGGCGACGAAATTCTGTCGCCAGGCGAAGCGCCGCGTGAAGGCGCGGTTTACGACAGCAACCGCTATACCGTTTTCGGCCTGCTCAGCCGGCTGGGCTGCGAAATCATCGACTTGGGCGTGGTGCGTGACGACCCGGCGCTGCTGGAGGCCGCTTTTCTGACCGCGGCAATGCAAGCCGACGCGATCATTACCTCGGGCGGTGTCAGCGTGGGCGAGGCCGATTACACGCGTGCGCTGATGAAAAAGCTCGGCGACGTGGCTTTCTGGCGCATTGCGATGCGGCCAGGCCGGCCGATGGCGGTCGGGCGCCTTCAGAGAGCTGGGAGCCTGCAGGCCGGTTTCGCCGCCAGGCCGCCCCAAGGCGAAACAGCCCCCTTGGGGGGTAGCGAACCACACGAAGTGGGGAGCGTGGGGGCTGGTTGCGCCGCCGGGCCGCCCCAAGGCGAAACAGCCCCCTTGGGGGGCAGCGAACCACACGAAGTGGGGAGCGTGGGGGCCATTCTCTTCGGCCTGCCCGGCAATCCGGTCGCGGTCATGGTGACATTCCTGGCCTTCGTTCGCCCTGCACTGCTTCAGATGATGGGTGCGAATCCTGAACTAATGCCGCTGCTCAAGGCGCGCAGCAGCGAGGCGATCCGCAAGAAACCGGGCCGCACCGAATACCAGCGCGGCCGGGTATCGACCGCTTCCGACGGCTCGCTTCAAGTAAAAACCACTGGCAGCCAGGGTTCCGGCGTGCTGCGCTCCATGGCCGAGGCCAATGGGCTGATCGTGCTGCACCACGCGCAGGGCAACGTGGCGGTCGGCGATGAGGTCGATGTGATGATGTTCGACGGGGTGATTTAGGAGCGGAAACCTCGCCAAATACTTCCAACGCGGAGGGGAGAAGAACACGGTGGACGCAAGGGACTCACGGGCCATAAAAAGTGGATTCGTGGAAAATAAAATTGCTTTTCTCCGCGTCGTCCAAAATTTCTCCTCCTCCTGCGCGTTGAAATCCCCCTACTTCGCAACGTACTGGGGCGGCGCGGCATGCGCCTCGGCCTCTTCCCTGGCCACGGTCATGTTCGCGCCCGGCACCGCCTTGCGGGCGAACAGGGTGTACATGGTCGGCACGACGAAGACGGTCAGCAGGGTGCCGAGCGACATGCCGCCCACGATGACCCAGCCGATCTGGGCGCGGCTTTCCGCGCCCGCACCATGCGCCAGCGCCAGCGGCAGGGCGCCCAGCACCATCGCGCCGGTGGTCATCAAAATCGGCCGCAGCCGCTGCGTCGACGCCTTGACCAGCGCATCGATCATCTCCATACCCTGCCCGCGCAGCTGGTTGGTGAACTCGACGATCAAAATGCCGTGCTTGGTGATCAGGCCCACCAGAGTGATCAGGCCGATCTGCGAATAGACGTTGAGCGAGCCGCCGCTCCACTTCAGCGCCAGCAAGGCGCCGATCATCGACAGCGGCACCGAAAGCATGATGACGAACGGGTCCATGAAACTCTCGAATTGCGCTGCCAGCACCAGGAAAATGAAGACCAGCGCCAGCACAAAAACAATGGCGAGCGCGCCCTGCGAATTGCGGAATTCGCGCGACGTGCCGTTCAGGTCGGTGCTGTAGCCGGACTTGAGCACTTTGGCCGAAGTCTGGTCCATGAAGCGAATCGCTTCGCCCAGCGAATAGTCGGCAGCCAGGCTGGCGGTGATGGAGACCGAGCGTCGCTGGCCGAAATGGTTGAGCTCGCGCGGCGAAACGCTTTCTTTGACCTTGACCAACGCCGACAGCGGAATGATCGTATCGGGCGCGCCGGCTTTTTGGCCGCGAACATAAATCCGGTCGATGTCTTCGGGCGTGTTGCGGCCGCTGGCCTCGGTTTGCACAATCACGTCGTACTGCTCGGCGTCGCGCTTGTAGCGGGTCACGTTCCGGCCGCCTAGCAGCGTTTCGATCGCCTTGGCGACGACTTCGACGCTGACACCCAGGTCGGCGGCCTTGTCGCGCTCGACTTCGATGCGCAGCTCGGGCTTGTTCAGCCGCAGGTCGACGTCGGGAGAAACGATGCCAGGATTCTTGGCGATCTCGTCGAGCATCTGACGAACGACGGTGTTGAGGTTCTGGTAGCTGTCGGAGGTCTGGATGACGAAGTTGAGCGGCCGCTCGCGAAAACCCTGGCCGAGCGAAGGCGGCGTGATCGGGAAAGCGGTGACGCCGGGCAGCGCATTGAATTTGGGCTGCAGCTCGCGCGCCATGTCCATGGTGGAACGGGTTCGGTTGTCCCAATCGACGGTGCGGTAAACGACACTGGCCTGCGCCACCGTCGGGTTGCCGACATTCGCGAAAATCCGGTCGAATTCCTTGAACGGCTGGCCCATTTTTTCCAGCGCCTGCGCATAGCGGTTGGTGAATTCGAGCGTCGAGCCGTCGGGCGCGGTAACGTTCGCCAGAATGACGCCGCGGTCTTCCATCGGGGAAAGTTCCTGCTTCATGGTGGGAAAAATCAGTGCGATGGTCGCGCCGCTGACAAGCATCACGGCCAGCACGATCCACCGCGCCTGCAGCGCGACCGCCATGACTCGCCCGCCAATGCCGCGCCTGCCTGGCGGCGACCGGTAGCGCGCGGTGACGACCCAGCGCAGTGCCGCGCCATAGCGGTCGGAGACATAGGTCAACACCTTTTCCATGGTGCGGTCGAAGCGGTTGGGCTTGGGGTTGTGCCTGAGCAGCTGCGTGCACATCATCGGCGTCAGCGTCAGCGCCACGAATCCGGATACGACGACCGCGCCGGCAAGCGCCAGCGCGAATTCGACGAACAGGCGGCCGGTGCGGCCGGGCGTGAACGCCAGCGGCGCGTAGACCGCTACCAGTGTCGCCGTCATCGTGATGATCGCAAAGCCGATCTCGCGCGCGCCCTTGACGCCGGCCGAGAACGGGTCCATGCCTTCCTCGATATGCCTGAAGATGTTTTCCAGCATCACGATCGCGTCGTCCACGACCAGGCCGATGGCCAGCACCAGCGCCAGCAGCGTCAGCGTGTTGATGGTGAAACCGGCCAGTGCCATCAGGGCGAAGGTGCCGATCAGGCTGACGGGAATGGTCACGATCGGAATGATCGACGCGCGCAGCGTTCGCAGAAACACGAAAATCACCAGCGCGACCAGCAAGATAGCTTCGACGATAGTTCGGTAGACGTTTTTGACCGAGCGGTCGATAAAAACCGAGTTGTCGTTGGCGACATCGATCAGGATGTCAGCCGGCAGGTCAGCCTTCAGCTTTGGAATCGCCTCGCGAACGCCTTTGGACAGGTCGAGCGGGTTGGCCGTCGGCTGACGGATTACACCGACCGCCACCGCCGAGCGGCCGTTCAGGCGCACCGCCGTGCGTTCGTCGGCGGGGCCCTCCTCGACGCTGGCGACATCGCGCACCTTGACCGAAAACCCGTTGACGCTTTTGACCACGATCTCGCCGAACTGCGCCGGCCGCACCAGGTCGGTCTGCGACGTGACGCTGAATTCACGTTGCTGCGACTCGATGCGGCCGGCCGGAAGCTCAAGGTTGCTGCGCCGGATGGCGTCTTCAACGTCCTGCGTGGTCAGGCGGTAGGACGCGAGCTTGTCGGTGTCGAGCCAAACCCGCATGGCGTACTTGCGTTCGCCGAAAATCCGCACGTCGGCGACGCCGGTCACCGTCTGCAGACGGGGCTTCACAATGCGGTTGACCAGGTCGTTGATCTGTAGCGGCGTCATCGATTCGCTGGAAAACCCCACCTGGATGACCGGAAAGGCGTCGGCCTCGACCTTGGCGATCACCGGCTCCTCGATCGCCTGCGGCAACCGGTTGCGCACGCGCGAGGTGCGGTCACGCACTTCGGCGGCAGCGGAATCAGCGTCTTTTTCGAGGCGGAAACGAACGCTGATCTGGCCCTGGTCGGCGCGGCTGATCGAGGTGATGACATCGACGCCGTCGATGCCGGCGATGGAGTCCTCCAGCGGCTTGGTCACCTGTGTCTCGATCACCTCGGCCGAGGCGCCGGCATAGCGCACGCTGACTGTCACGACGGGCTCATCGATCTTCGGATATTCGCGCACCGTCAGGCGGTTGAAACTGACCGCGCCGATCAGCAGAATCAGCAGCGACAGCACGGTGGCGAACACCGGGCGGCGGATCGAGACTTCAGCGAGTTGCACGGGGAGGTTGTCGGTCAGGCCGGGTTGCGCACGGGCGGACGGACGGAATTGCTATCGGACGTTTGGCCGCGGCTTGGCAGGGCGCCAGGTGAAGGCGCCTGGGCAATGGCGACGCCGCAAGGATTTTCAGAAGCCTGCGCCGTGGCCGAGACAGCTTTGCTCGCAGGCATGCGGCGTGCGGCGGCAGGCGCGCCGATAGCCCCAGCCGCCGACACCGCCGCGACCGGCGTTGCGGCGCCTGCGGCTGAAGCTTCCGCCGCGGGCGGCGCCTGCCTGTTCGCCAGATCGACCACCGTGACGACAGTGCCGTCTTTCTGCACCCGCTGCTGGCCGGTTTTGATGACGGTGTCGCCGGGTTCAAGTCCCTCCAGTATTTCGACCTTGCCGGGACTGCGCAAACCCACCTTGACCTCGACACGCCGGGTGATTCGCGTTTGCTCGTCGGCGCCCTTGAGGAGTTTGATGACGAACTGCCTGCCGCCCTGCGGAACGATGGCTTCCTCGGGAATGACGCGCGCATCGTTCTTCGTGCCGAAAACGGTGTTGACACGGGCGAACATGCCTGGACGCAACTGCAGCCGCCGGTTGTCGATACAGCCCCGGACACCCACAGAGCGGCCATTGGCGTCGATCAGCGGGTCGATCGCCTGGACCTGGGCCGTGTAGGACTGGCCCGGAAGCGCGTCGATTTCAAGCGTGGCCGTCTGGCCGCGCCTGACCTTGCTTTGAAAGCGCTCGGGAAGTCTGAAATCGACATAAATCGCGTCGATGTCCTCGATGTTGACGATGTCGGCGCCATCCTTGAGGTAGTCGCCGATGTTGACTTGGCGAATACCGGCGATGCCATCGAAAGGCGCAATGATTTTCAGCCGTGACGCCGTCGCTTTGGCCAACGCCAGCTTGGCCTGCGCCACCTGCAGGTTCGCCGCGCTTTCGTCAAGCGAACGCTGGCTGATGAAATTTTGCGTTACCAACTCCTGGTTGCGTTTCTGGTTCGCCTGGGCAATCGACATCTCGGCCTGGCTTTGCTGCACCTGCGCCTGCTGAAGCTGGTCGTCGAACTGCACCAGCACCTGCCCCTTGCGCACCCGCTGGCCGTCCGTGAAATTAAGTTCAGTGATCCGGCCGCTGACTTCCGGGCGCAGCACGACGCCCCTGCGCGAGCGCAGGCTGCCCACCGCCCGAGTGTCGTCGGTAAGCTGGACCGTTTCCACCCGCGCGACTTCGACCGTCGGTGGCTTTCCGCCAGCCGGCGCGCCCGGCGCTGGCTGTCCCGTAGCGGACGCGGGCGCCGCCAGCGTCGGGCCGACCTGGGGCTTTTGGTACCACCAAGCCGCACCCGACGCCGCTGCGATGCCTCCCACCGCGACGACGCTGTAAATTGCTTTTGATGCCATGGAGAAGCTGAAAGGTTATCCAGTTATATGCATAAACAACCATTCAATGTAGCAGCACGGCATTGAAACCGCAGCAGGGTGAATGCCGATACTGCCGCTTCGAATATGCTTTGTCAGGCGGTCCAAGTGCGCTTCAGCGCTTAAAGCCGGCCCAGAGCCTGATCGACGCCCCGGTTGGCCAGTTCATCGGCCCGCTCGTTGCCCGGATCGCCGTTGTGGCCGCGCACCCAGCGCCAGTCGATGCTATGGCCGCCCGAGGCCAGCAGCGAATCGAGCTTTTGCCAAAGATCGACATTCTTCACGGGCGCCTTGGCCGCCGTGCGCCAGCCCCGGGCCCTCCAGCCATGGATCCATTCGGTGATGCCCTTGAGCACATACTGGCTGTCCAGGTACAGGGTGACGCTGCAAGGACGCCTCAGTGCGGCCAACGCCTCAATCACCGCCGTCATTTCCATGCGGTTGTTGGTGGTGCCCAGCTCGCCGCCAAACAGTTCTTTGCGGGTGTCGCCCATTGCCAGCAGCACGCCCCAGCCGCCCGGTCCGGGGTTGCCCTTGCACGCGCCGTCGGTGTAGATCACGACCTGCTGGCGCGTCGATCCGGGCGCGGCATTGGGCGAGTTCACGTCTCGCATGCGGCCTCGGGGACGGCTTTACCTTCGGAAAGGACCTGTGCGCGGGCCTCAGGGCGGCTCGCCGGCACCTTGCTGGCAACCGCCACCGGTGCCGCTGCGCTTGCCCGCCGCGCCTTCCATGCAGGCTCGAGCAGATGCATTCCGCGCACGCGCTTGACCGCCACCAGAAAATAGGCGGCGCCGAAAATCGGCCACCAGCGCTCGCCGGCGGCGTCCATCCAGTCGAAGCGGTCGAGCCACAGCTGGCTGGACAATGCCGGTCGGTAGCAGCCGAAGTGGGCCGATTCAACTTCGAAGCCGAGCAGGCGCAGCCAGTCGCGAAGCCGCCAGTAGCCAATCGAATCGCCGGTTTTCGGCAGAAACCTCCCAGGCTCGCCAAGGCGGCCGAAAAACCGGTCACGACGGCGCCGCAAGCCCCAGAGACTCAAGGAATTGAAGCCGCTGATGACGACGCGTCCTTCCGGCACCAGGACGCGCTCGACCTCGCGCAGCGCCGAATGAGGGTCGCGGCCAAGCTCCAGGGTGTGCGGTAGCACCACGAGGTCCAGGCAGTTTTCCGGAAAAGGCAGGGCAGCCGCTTCGGTCAGCAGGTCAGCGTCCCGGGAACTAATCGATTCGGCCGCCATCCCACTGGGCGGCCGCACTGACCGGGCCGAACCGTCAGGCAAAGCCAGCCATTTATGCGGCATTCGGTTGGCCTGCAGGGCATCAAGTTGGGGCAGTCCAAGTTGCAAGGCGTGGTAGCCGAAGACATCGCTGACAGCCTCGTCGAAGCGCAGCCGTTCCCAGTTGAGCAGGTAAGCGCCGGGCGGCGTTTCAAGCCAGTCCGTCAAACCTATAATTTCAGAGTTCATCGGGACCGTGCATGTATGTGATTCCTGTTTTCGCTGTTCGAGTTCCCAGGCGATGATTGCTAGGTGTCGCATGACCGCGGGCGCCGCTCTGGCGTGATCGGCCGATACCGTGTCGGCCCCAGGCGCACCCACACCGACCGCGTGACCGCGTTCTATTTTAGTCAGCCAGCATGCCGACGCCGCTTCGCAACCTTACTTTCGGTATTGAAAAAAAAGTTCAAATGACGCCTCACTCTTACAACGCCGCAGATAAGCGACCCTGGTCATTTTTGAATTCACGCGTCTTTTCGACGAGCCTGCTGCTGGCGCTGTCGGTGCTCGCGGGCTGCGCGACCAAGCCCGGACTGCCGGACGACCCGGTGCTTGTTACCGGACCCCGCCCCATCGTCAAGGTGCTGCCGCCAGCTCTGCCGAGCGACCCGCTCAGCTCCCTTTCACCGAGCGCCGCCGGCTCGAACACGATCGTCAGCGCCGAGCCGCTTAAAGAGTTGTGGGACCGAATTCGGCGCGGCTTCGCCATGCCGGATTTGCAAAATGAACTGGTAAGCGACCGCGAGCAGTGGTATGCCAGCCGTCCCGACTACATCCAGCGCATGACCGAGCGCTCGCGCAAGTACCTGTTTCACATCGTCGAGGAACTTGAACGCCGCCAGATGCCAACCGAGCTGGCGCTGCTGCCTTTTATCGAGAGCGCCTTCAATCCGCAGGCGGTCTCCAGTGCCAAGGCGGCCGGCATGTGGCAATTCATGCCGGCGACCGGCAGGGATTTCTCGCTGAAGCAAAACGTGTTCCGCGACGACCGGCGCGACGTGCTGGCATCGACCCGGGCGGCGCTCGACTACCTGCAAAAGCTCCACGGAATGTTCGGCGACTGGCACTTGGCGCTGGCCGCCTACAACTGGGGCGAAGGCAGCGTCGGCCGCGCCATCGCGAAAAACCAGAAAGCCGGACTGCCGACGGGCTACAACGACCTGAACATGCCGGCTGAGACCCGGCTTTACGTTCCCAAGCTGCAGGCGGTCAAGAACATCGTCGCCAACCCGCTGGCCTTCAGCGCCGAGTTGCCGCTGATTGCGAACCACGCCTATTTCCAGCAGGTTCAGATCACGCGCGACATCGATGTCGCCCTAGCCGCGCGGCTGGCCGATGTCAAGATCGAAGACTTCAAGGCGCTGAATCCGTCGGCACACCGCCCGGTCATCCTGGCGGCCGGCACCCGGCAGATTCTGCTTCCCTGGGACAACGCCCTGGTGTTTCAGCGCAACTTCGACGCTTACAGCCAGGGCCAGTACGCCAGTTGGACCGCCTGGACCGTGCCCAGTACGATGAACCCGACCGAAGCGGCGAAGCAGACCGGCATGAACGAGGCTGATCTGCGCAGCATGAACCAAATACCGCCGCGCATGGTCATCAAGGCCGGCTCGACCCTTCTCGTGCCGCGCTCGGCGCAGGTGGAAAACGATGTGACGAGCCTGGTCGCGGACACCGGTCAGGTGTCGCTGGCGCATGAGATTGTCACCCGGCGCACGATGATCAAGGCGCGCAAGGGCGAGTCGGTGCTGAGCATCGCCCGGCGTTATGGCCTAGCCGCCGTCAGCGTCGCCCAATGGAACAGCGTTGGCGCGAACGCGGGATTCAAGCAGAACCAGCCGGTGGTGGTGTTCTTGCCGGTCGGTGGTTACCTGCCGGCGGTCACAGGTACCAGCGGCGCTGCGCAGCCGGCGAATTCTGCGCGGTCGTTGACCGGATTTGGCAAAGCCGCACCTGCCGCGTCCAGGGCCGTTGCCGGCGGCGGTGCCAAGACCGCGATCGTCAAGGTCACTAAACGCAGTGACAGCAAAACTATCGTCAAAAAGAAGAAACATTGAGCGCCCGCAAGGGCCGGGCTCAAATCCGCATCGCACCGGTGCCGAACAGGCCGATAAGGCCCATGACAATCAGGTAGACCGCCACGATGTAATTGAGCAGCCGGGGGATCAGCAAGATCAGGATGCCGGCGATGAGCGAGACAACGGGGCCGAGGCTGAGCGACAGGTTCATCATTTTTCCTCTGGTTTATCAGCGGCCATTTTCGCGCAATTCCGCCTAAGCACCGCGCGCCGCTGACCCATCGTGTTCAGGCGTTGAACCGTGCTTTTGCTCGCAACGCGAACGCGTTCGTATAGGTTTTGGCAAGGTCGATGCGATCGGGCCGCAACTCGCTGTTGGAGCTGGCGAGTGCCCTGAGCGCGGTGCGCGGGCCGTCTTCGGGGATGATGCCGTCGAGCGAGATCGACTCGCGCACCTTGCTGAACGAAGCTAGGTAGAGCGCCCGGTCGCCAAGCAGGTAGCTTTCAGGAACGGTCTTGATGATGTCGCCCGGCCCCGCCGTCTGCAGCCATTTGAGGCCGTGAACGATCGCGTTGGCCAGCGACTGGCAGGCAACCGGATATTTCTGGATGAATCCGAGAGGCGCGTAAAGGCATGCAGCCGGCATGGCGCCGCCGAACACCTCGGCCGTGCCTTTGAGCGTTCGGGTGTCGCTGATGATTTTCACCTCGCCTTTTTGCTCGAGCATGGTCATGACCGGGTCGGTGTTGCTCATCGCGTCGATCTGGCCCGACCGCAGCGCGGCCAGGGCGTCAGTGGACGTTCCGACGCCGACAAAGCTTACATCGGTGGGCTTCACACCGCCTCGGGACAACACCAGGTTGGCCAGCATATTGGTCGAGGAACCGGGCGCGGAGACACCGATTTTTTTGCCTTTGAGATCGGCGACCGACCGGTACCTGGGCAGGTTTCTGGTCGACACGCCGAAGGCGATTTGTGGCGCCCTGCCTTGCAGCACGAAGGCCTGGAACATCTGGTTTTTCGCCTGCATGTCGATGATGTGCTCGAAAGCGCCGGAACAGACGTCGGACGTACCATCGGCGACGGCCTGCAGCGCGCGCGCGCCACTGGCAAAATCGCTTATTTCCACCTCCAGGCCTTCAGCCTTGAAGTAACCCAGTTGTTCGGAGATGGTCAGCGGAAGGTAGTAAAGCGCCGACTTGCCGCCGACCGAAACTGAAATTCTTGTTTTTTCGCTGCTCGTCTGCGCGCGCAGGTTTGGCGCGGCCAGCGCAAGGGCGGCTAGCGCCGAGCCGCTGGTGAACAGCCGGCGGGAAACAGGTGCTGACCAAGGGAACGACCGGGTCGTTGACCGGTTCACGCGAATTTCTCGTACGGAGCCATCAGGCGAGCTTATCGGCGCGGGCAAAAACCGGTATCGGTATCATCCCCCCTGCGGGTAATCACCGAAACGGTGCGATCGGGCCGCGAGGGCGCGGCGCAGCTGTGTTGCGCTTCGGCGCCGATGCTATCGGTAGCCTGAAAACAGGATCGCGATGTTTAGCGCCAGCGCAAGCGCCCAGATGATTGAGCGCGCCGTGGCCAGGTTGGCGACGTACATGATGACGTAGGCAATGCGCAGCGCGATGAAGAGCAGCGCCAGAATGTCGAGCCGGACCTGGTTCGCCTGCAACTGGTGCGCGATGATCACCGCCGCGAAGAAAAACGGCAGCGCCTCGAATGTGTTGGCCTGTGCCGCGTTGGCCCGGCCGCGCCAATCGGTCTGACGCCCCAGCCAGCCGCGCGGGTCCTGGTTGTCGTAACCGCCGTCGCGCCTGGCGGTGCGGAACATGCCGCGCTTGGCGATTCCGGCGCAGACCACCGGCAGCAGGGCGGCGGCCAGGACGCACCAGTAGGCGATGGTGAAACTTGAGCTGGTGAGTAGCATGGTTTGTTCTTTGAGATTTTCAACGCCGGTCGACCAGCGCGTGGGCAATGGTTCCGAGGTCGACATATTCGAGTTCGCTGCCGACCGGAACGCCGCGCGCCAGCCGCGTGACCTGCACCCCCCGGCTTTTCAGCGCTTGGCCGATGACATGCGCCGTGGCTTCGCCTTCGGCGGTGAAATTGGTCGCCAATATGACTTCCTGCACCTCCCGCCGCACAGGCGGCAACGGGTCGCCGTTTTCGTCTTTCGGCACGACACGGTCGAACAGTTTTTGCAGGCCGATGTCATTCGGACCGATGCCGTCGAGCGGGCTGAGCTTGCCCATCAGCACGAAATACACTCCCCGGTAGGCCAGCGTGCGCTCCAGCGCCGCCTGGTCGGCCGGTGTTTCGACCACGCAGAGCTTGCTGCGGTCGCGCTGCGCGCTGGCACAGGTGGCGCAGACTTCCTGCTCGGTCAGCGTGTTGCACAGGGCGCAATGCCGGATGCTGCCGACGGCATGCTCGAGCGCCTGGGCGATTTGCAGCGCTCCCGCCTTGTCGTGCTGCAGCAGGTGAAATGCCATGCGTGCGGCCGACTTGGCGCCTACGCCTGGCAGCTTGCGCAGCGACTGCGTCAGGTTTTCGAGCGCGTCGGGAGAAGTCATTTATGAGCTGGGCTGGACGCCGGGGAAAATACCTTTGATCGGTTGGGGACCGAGCGACGGGGCGCTGCGCGCGTGCGTCGGTCCGGCCCGCAAGGCCTAGAAAGGAAATTTCATCCCGCCGGGGAGCGCTGGCATACCGGCCGTCAGCTTGCCCATTTTTTCCTGGCTGACTTCCTCGGCCTTGCGCACGGCGGCGTTAAAGGCCGCCGCGACCAGGTCTTCGAGCATCTCTTTGTCCTCGTTCAGGAGGGTGGGATCGATTTCGATGCGCTTGACATCGTGCTTGCAGGTCATCGTGACCTTGACCAGGCCGGCGCCGGCGTCGGATGTGACCTCGACGAACGCCAGGTCATCCTGCGCTTTTTTCAGGTTTTCCTGCATCGCCTGCGCCTGCTTCATGAGGCCTGCGAGTTGTCCCTTGTTGAACATGTATTTCCTTTGCGCGGTGGTTTTAATTAAAACTGCGGTCGATCATATCGGCTTGGACAGGGGCGGCCGCGCAGTCATGGTGAAACGCTTTTGATGCTGCCGGGAACAATTTTCGCGCCCCAGTCGCGAATGAGGTCCTGCACAAAGGGATCGCCATGAATCAGCGCCTCGGCGGCCCGCTGGCGCTCGGCCAGCGCGGCGGCGTTGCGGCGCGCCGGCGTGTCGGCGGCGACGCCGATTTCGACGACCAGCCTCACGCTGCTATCCGCCAGGCTGGTCTGGAGCGCGGCCTGCAGCTTTTCGCGCGCCGCCGGCTGGCTAAGCGACTCGCGCTCAACGCGCAGCGTCCAGACGCCATCGGTTCGTCCGCAAAGTTCGGACTGCAGCGCCAGCTCGCGCGTCAGGGCGGCGATGGCTTCGGCCGCGATCAGCTGGTTGACAAGACGGCTCCAGTCGTCGCCCAGTGCGGAACTTGCCGGGGCGTTGCCGGCGTTACTTGCGTCAGCAGCCGCCGGAATTGTATTCGCTTCCGAATTGATAGCAGTCCGCGCACGCTGGGTCTGCGCAGAAGGCTGATCCGATGCCATATTTTCACCCTGCGGAGCTGGATCCACCGGCGTTGGCGCGGCAGGCTTTGCTTCTACCGCATCCCGCTCCAGCCGGACCGGCACCGCCTCAAGCGGCTTTTTTGCCGGCGCGGCGGCTCTCCCCGGCGTGGCGGCCCGGTCTGAGACCGGTACGGACTGTGCCGCCGCAGACGGCTTGAAAGCCAGCAGCCGCAACAACACCATCGTCAGCCCGGCATATTCGTCGGGCGCCAGACCCAGTTCAGCACGCCCGTGCAGGCAAAGGCTGTAAAGCAGTTGCGTTTCATCGGCAGGCATTGCCTGCGCCAGTCGCGCAGTCTCGGCAACTTCCGGGTCGTCGTGTTCGCCCTCCGCGCCCATGCCGGGTACCGCCTGCAACACCGCCATGCGCTGCAGCACTGTCGCCATTTCTTCCAGCGTCGAGGCGGCGCTCAGTCCGTTGAGGCGCAGCGCTTCCGACGTTTCGACGACGCTGCGGCCGTCGCCTTGCGCCAACGCGCCCAGCAACTGAAACACATAGCTCCGATCGACGCTGCCGAGCATCGTGCGAACGCTCGCCTCGTCGAGCCGGCCCGAGCCAAAGGCGATCGCCTGGTCGGCGAGCGACAGCGCGTCGCGCATCGAGCCGCGCGCCGCGCGCGACAACAGGCGCAGCGCCTGCGGCTCGGCATCGACACGCTCGGCGGCCAGCACCTGCGCCAAGTGGTCCTGCACGGTTTCGGGTGCCATCGGCCGCAGGTTGAACTGCAGACATCGCGACAGCACCGTCGGCGGTACCTTTTGCGGATCGGTCGTCGCCAGCACGAACTTGAGGTATTCCGGCGGCTCCTCCAGTGTCTTGAGCATGGCGTTGAACGCGTGATTCGTGAGCATGTGGACCTCATCGATCATGAACACCTTGAAGCGGCCCACGACCGGCTTGTAGACCGCCTGCTCCAGCAACTGTGCGATCTCATCGACGCCCCGGTTGGATGCCGCGTCGAGCTCGGTGTAGTCGACAAAGCGGCCACTGTCGATGTCGCGGCAGGCATCGCACACGCCGCAGGGCTCGGCGGTGACGCCGCCCTGCCCGTCGGTGCCGGTGCAGTTGAGCGACTTGGCCAGGATGCGCGACACCGTTGTCTTGCCGACGCCGCGCGTGCCGGTGAACAGGTACGCATGGTGCAGGCGGCCCGATGTCAGCGCATTGCCCAGCGCCCGCACCACATGCGACTGCCCGACCATTTCGGAGAAATTTCGGGGTCGGTATTTGCGCGCGAGAACGAGGTAGGACATGCCGTGATTCTAAATTGGCGCCCGCCGGCGCCCCGCCCGCTTCAAGCGCGCAGGCCGTCGTGCAGCGCGACCAGCGCCTGCGTCAACTTGTGGCCCGGATCCAGATAGATCATCGGCAGCGACCGCTCGTGCGACTCGCGAATTCGCACCGATGCGGGCAGGTAGGGCTCGAGCACCGGAAGCCCTTCGCCGACCAGTTCGCTGACGATGCGCTGCGGCAAATTGGCGCGCGGCTGGAACTGGTTGACGACAATGCCCTCAACCACCAGGCCGGCGTTGTGATCGGCCTGGATTTCCCGCACGTTTTCCAGCAGGGTGTAAAGCGCCTTGCGCGAAAAATCGTCGCAGTCGAAGGGAATCAGGCAGTTACGCGCCGCGATCAGCGCCGAACGGGTATAGAAATTAAGCGCCGGCGGCGTGTCGATGTAGATTCGGTCATAGTCGGCGGCAAGCTGCTGCAGCGCTTCGCGCAGCTTGAAAATTTTGTGGCGCGACTCGAGCTTGACCTGCAGTTCGTCGAGCGTTGGGCTGGAAGCCATGAGAGCGAGCCCGGCATGCGGCGTTGACACGATGAACTCTTTGGGCGACACGGTGCGCAGGCTGTAACTCAGGCAATTTTCAAAAAATCCTGCCACATTTGGCTGGCCTTTGGCGGACGCGTCGCCCATCAGGTAGGCGCTGGAGTTGCCCTGCGGATCGAGATCGACGACCAGGGTGCGCAAGCCCTGGCTGGCGCTGATCGCAGCCAGGTTGCAGGTGATGGTGGACTTGCCCACCCCTCCTTTTTGATTGAAAACGACGCGTGGCATGGCTTTTCCTTTGTTTTCAGTGTCCAGCTGGGTTAATGCGCAGATTGTGCCTGCCCGAAATCATGGCCGCATCCGGCAAATGGCAATGGTGCGGCCCTTATAATCGCGATCGACGGGCCTTCCCGCATGGTAAGGCGGCCAACCGGGTCAGATGGGGAACCAAGCAGCCCTAACCGATGAGCCAGTGCCGGGGTCGAGGCTCGTCACCCTATTGTTTTCAGGCTTCGCGTACCGCGATTGCGCGTTTCCGTGTACGCGGCTTCACACCCCACCCACTTCTTCGATCGCCGCCGTCGTCTGTAACGCATGGTCGGCGATCTGCGCGGTCATCAAGGCCAGCGACGCCAGAGGGTAAGTGCCGCTGATGACGCTCTTGTAAGCGATTTCGGCGCCGACGACGCCACCGTCCAGCCCTTCGACCGCCGCGACGACGCAGTCTTCGACGCTGGCCAGGCCGACATCGGCATAAAGGCGCTCGCCTTCGTGGCTGACGCTGTATTCGAACAGGCTTTGCTCGATCGGGTCGATGTGAAAACGAACGATCATCAGGTCCTCTTTTCGTCCATGCGAGCGCACTTACTATAAAAACGATAGCTGCTCACGCGCGTTGGCAGTGCGCAAACAGGCTTTTTCGTTCACATTTTTCTTCTTCTACGGCGCCCGGCCAGCGACGCCGGCCTCCAGCCGGTGCAGCCGCAGCGCCCTTTCGCTGACCGCCCCCGAGGCGATGTCCAGCAGGTGGTGGTGATGGGTAAAGACCAGCACCTGCCCCGCCGCTGCGAACTTTTCCAGCGCGCGGAACATCTGCGCGGCACGCTCGTCGTCGGCGGTCATGAAAACGTCGTCGAGCACCAACGGCATCAGCCGGTCCGGCCGGCGCTGCAATTCCAGCGCGGCCAACCGCAGCGACAGGTAGAGCTGGTCGGCGGTGCCTTCGCTCAAGCCGGAAATGCCGATGGCGCCGCCCTGCGCTGGCTGCGCGAGCAGCACCGGCACGCCGGCCTCGTCGTCGATCAGCAGCCTGGCAAAACGCCCGCCCGTCATGAGCCGGAAATAGTCGCCCGCAAGCGCCACGACCGGGGCCTGCGCTTTTTCGCGGTGGCGGCGCAGCGCCTCGACCAGCAAGGCCTCAGCCAGCTTGAGCTGCGCCCACGGCCGCACGCCGGCGCGGTAGCGGGCGATGGCCGACTCCATCTCTTCCCGGGCCTGCGCGGCTTCGCCCGACGTGTCGATCCGGGCCAGGCCGGCGCGAGCCGTCTGCTCGCCGTCGATAGCGAGTTTTTCTTCGGCTTCCAGCGCGGCGATGCCGGCCTCGCAGGCGTCTTTTTCCGCGTCGATCGAGACGCTGTCGAGCCTGGCGAGTTCCTGGCGCAACATTTCGGCATCTTTCGGCGACGTCCGGGCCAACTGGTCCCGCAGGTCGCGCAGCCGCGCCTGCGCTTCGCGGCGCTGGTCTGACAGCGCCTCGGCTTGCGGCAGTTCTTCAGCAACGCACACGCCGGCCAGGGCAACCAGGGCGCCAAGCGCATCGGCGGCGCCCCGCAGGTCGGCCGCCGCCTGCTCGCGGCGCCTGCCTTCGTCGGCCTGGCGACCTTCGAGCGCCGCCTTCATAGCCGCCGCGTCGCGCGACTGTGCCAGGCGCAGCGTCAGGCCGTCGAGCCATGCGCCCGCATGCTCCCAGACCGGCTCGCCCAGCAGGCGGCCCAGCAGCGCAGCGGCCTCCCCGGTGGCCGCTTCGCCGACCCGCATCTGCTCGAGCTGCCGACGCTGCAGCGCATGCGCCTGGTAATCGCTGACCCATTCCCTCAGCTCGGCCAGCCGGCTTTTGAGCGTGTCGGCGTCGGCGCCCGTGTCCAGGCCGAGCGTGCGGCAGCGGCCACCCACTTCGCCGTGGCAAGCCCGTAGCCGCGCTGCCAGTTCAGACGCGCCTGCCCTGCCCGCTTCGATGTCCTGTTCCAGGCCGGCGATGTCGGCGCGCCGGCGCTGCGCCGCTTGCCGCATGGCAACCAGGTCGCGGTCGGCCACAGTGCCAAGGGCGACCAGCGCGTCGAGCGCGGGCGCCGCCTCCGACAGCGCCGCCGGCATGTGGTCCAGGCTCCGCAGCGCGGCCCGCAGCGCATCGCACGACCGGGCAACTTGCCCTTCCAGCTGGCTATGCGTACGCGTTGCCTGCGCCAGGCGTTCGCCGCGTTCGAGCGCGCCCTGCCGCAGCACCAGCCATTCGCGCACCGCGGCCGCCGTGCCGGCCGGAAGACCAAGGCGCGCCAGGGTCTGATTCCAGCACCCGTCCAGCGCAGCGAGAGCCTCGCTTAGTTCGGCCTTCGCATGTTCAAGCGCTAGTAGCGCCGGCGTCATTTCTCCGATGCGCTGCTCGCATTCGGCGATTTCGGCGGCCCGCATCGCGCCTTCGCGCAGCAGGTCCGCCTGGCGGTCGGCCTCGAACTGCAAACGCTCGAATTCGCCCAGCAGGCCCGAACCGGCGGCGGTTTGCGCCTGAGGGTCGATGAAGGCGGCGCGCACCGCCCGCCAGCCCTCGTCCCGGCCGATGCGGGACTGCCGCAGGGTGTCGGCGGTAACCACTTCGCCGGTGGCCGCGAGCATCTTGAAACGCCGCTTTTGCAGCGCAAGATCGGCCTGCAACTGCGCCAGCCTGCTCTGGTTCAGCGCGCCATCGTGCTGCAGGCCGCCGCGTTCACGCTCATAGGCGTCGATCTCGCCGGCGGGCAGCCAGCGCGACGACGCCAGCTGCTCGGCGCTGGCCAGACCCAGGTCGGAGAGCGACTGCTCCAGCCTGCGCTGGCCACTTCCGATTTCCGCTTGCAAGGCGTCCAGGCGCGCCGGCGCGTCGCCCAGCGACCGCGCCTGCGCCAATGCCAGCGAAAGCGCCTGACCCAGCGCCGGCGCCGGCTCGGCCACGGCCTCCCGCCGCAGGCCGGCGAGCCTGCGTTCAGCCGCGTCCTGCCGGTCGCGGACATGCCGCAGTTCATGCGTTAGCGTCCGGGCGACTTCCAGCAGGCGCTCGACCTCGGCATGGTCCGCCGCCGACGGCGTGCGCCTGAAAAATTCGTCCAGGCTCGTCAGGCTGTCGCCGGCGTTCGTCATGCGTCCGGCTCGCAGCGACAGCTGCTCTTTTTCATGGTCAGCGGCGGACTGAAGTTTGAGCCGGCCGTCCTGCTCGCGCCGCAACAGGGCGAAGTCGGCGGCCAGCCGATCGATCGCGGGTGCGTGCGCAAGAAGCGCTTCCTCGATCCTCAGCGCCCGCAGCGACTCCGCGCATTCGGCGATGGCGTGGTCGGCCTCGGCCAGCGCGCCGCGCGCCTGGGCCTGGCGCGCTACAGCGGCCAGCCGGTCGTCCCGCGCCTGCGCTGGCAGTGCGGCGCCCGCCTGGACGGCGGCCCATTGGCGTTCAGCCAGGTCGAGCTCGCGCAGCAGCGGTCCGACCGCGCGCAGCTCGGTCAGCCCGGCCAGTCGCCTGCGCTCGTTCGTCAGTTCGCGCCTGAGCGCTTCCAGCCGGCTTGCCGCATCGACATGAACGCGCTTGAGCGCCTTCCACTGTTCCGGCCGGATCACGGCAAGCTTGTAGCGCTGCCGGGCTTCGTCGAGCTGACGCGCCGCCTCATTGAGGAGCGGCAACTGGCCCCTCGGAACGAAGTACTTCCGGGCGTCTTTTTGCAGCGCCTGCAACAGCTGCCTGATACCCGCCGATCCGGTACTGGCCTCGAACAGCGCAACCCCGGCGTCGCCGTCGCCCGAAATCAGCTGCCGCCCCCCTTGCCGCAGGTGCTGCGCATCGAGTCCATACATGGTTTCGAAGCGCTCCCGCGTGACGCCGCCGGTCAGCGCCAGCAGGACCTCGGGCGAGGCCGGCGACGCCGCGGTTCCCGTCAGAAGCTCGCCGGTCACCGGGTCCGCGACCATCAGCGTGTCCCTGTTGCCCTTGCGTCGCGCCAGGCCATGGCTGCGACCGGCGGCGTCCTCGAAGCAGCCGGCCAGCAGCAGGTCCTTGAATTGATGGA
>Ga0136611_10000395_pt1 | contig 28162 bp, 25 predicted proteins | sample AntDrymUQ2232306_2_FD_106645 | JGI IMG/M metagenome (GOLD analysis project Ga0136611, IMG submission 106645) | Polar desert sand microbial communities from Dry Valleys, Antarctica - metaG UQ223 (23.06) | ecosystem: Environmental > Terrestrial > Soil > Desert | place: Antarctica: Dry Valley...
CAGGTAATGATTCCTACCGATTTAAGCAGCGAAAAAAAGAGCTTAAAACAGTATAACCTTACAAAATATCTGGATATTATTCGATGCTGTTAGGTGGACAATTTTCAACGCTGATTGACAAGTATGCGAGTTGCTGTAGATGATTGTTCCGTAATATAACTGGTTTCTCTGACTTGTTTAATCAGTAATTCAGGCAATGTGGTTGGTTGTTCCTTTCCACTGAGATTGGTTTCAGTGGAGCGTGCATGGAATCTGATGTTGCCATTATCTTCTTTATGAATTAGATCTGTACCTATAAGCAGTGCATCCAGTGCTTGGCGTGGTGACATATTTCCCTTTACCGCCGATGAATTTTTACCTGCAGTTTGCTCAGACTTGAAAACTAGTGGTATACCGGTCTCGCGTTTCAATTGTTCCAGTGCCATTCCAAGAGATTGAGATGGAATATTGATGGGGATTGGAGTTTCCTGTTCGGCTTGAGCAAGTGAAAGATACGCCATAAAAACAGCGCCGAGTAACCAAAATACTAAATGTTTTATTATTCTATTTCGGTGTGAATCATAAATTTCAACCCTCACTGCAGATAGCTTCACAATCCTTTTATCTCCTAAAAATTGAGTAATGTGGTTTTTAAGTTGAGCTTTAATGTACTTTTATTTACTTTATTATCGGATAGCAATTATAATACAAATGATAATGATTCGTATTAATATATTAAAAACCTTAATAGAAGAAATCTCGGAATTTGCTTCCGAGTAGTTAACCTGAAGGAATTTCTTAATACGACCTAATAGCAGGTTTATCACTAAAACAAGTCCATATTAATATGACGTTATATCCATTATTACTGAAACAGCTCTGGCACACGCCTTTGGCGAATGCCGCAGAACAAGAAATTGTCTATCGCGATCAATTGCGCCTGACTTATCGTCAAGCATATGCTCGCATTGGTCAATTTGGTGCTGCACTGGCAGCCGATGGTTTCCGGCAAGGTGAGGTGATCGCAGTCATGGATCACGATAGCCATCGTTACCTCGAATGCTATTTCGCCATACCGATGACTGGTGCAACGATGATGACGGTCAACACCAAACTGACGCCGGCGCAGATTGCCTATACGTTGAATCATTCTCGCGCGTCTATGCTGTTGTTGCACGCAGATTTCATTCCGATTATCGAAAGCATTCGTACAGAATTATCAGGAATACGCAAGTTGATCGTCATGGCGGATGGGGCGACGGTGCCGCAGACCATTTTGCAATTTGATGATGAATATGAACGCTGGCTGGCGAATCAGGCAGATGATTTTAATTTTGCGGATTTTGATGAGAATACCCGGGCGACGGTTTTCTATACTACCGGCACCACCGGTGTACCTAAAGGTGTTTATTACACACACAGGCAACTGGTGCTGCACACGCTTGCAGCGGGTATGGCATTAACGGCACCGGCAGTGCGGCAACGATTTCACTATGAAGACGTCTACATGCCGCTGACACCCATGTTTCATGTGCATGCCTGGGGTATCCCTTATATTGCTACGCTGCTGGGTTTGAAACAGATTTATCCGGGGCGTTACGCGCCCGATATGCTGCTGAAACTGATCCGTGAGGAACAGGTTACTTGTTCACATTGCGTACCCACCTTATTGAAAATGGTACTGACAGCAGCGCAGGCATCCGCGGTGGATCTTCGTGGATGGAAAGTCGTCGTTGGCGGATCAGCGCTGCCACAAGCACTGGCCAAACAAGCGCTGGAAATGGGGGTTGATTGCTTCGCCGGTTACGGTTTATCTGAAACTGCGCCCATATTGACGTTGGCGCAATTGGCTGCCAGTAATAGTATGGAAGATTTGGTAACGGATGACGCACTGACTGATTTATGTTGTGCCGGACGTGCGATACCGCTGGTGGATTTGCAAATCGTCGATGAGGCGATGCAGCTGCAGGCTCATGATGGGCAAAGCAGCGGTGAAATCGTGGTGCGTGCGCCTTGGCTGACGCAGGGTTATCTAGATAATCCTGAAGCCAGTGAGGCGCTCTGGCGCGGTGATTATCTGCATACGCAGGATATCGGTGTCATTGATAAAAATGGTTATTTGCGCATTACCGATCGTCTGAAAGACGTCATCAAGGTTGCCGGTGAGTGGGTATCCTCACTGGAAGTGGAAAACGCATTAGCCTTGGTTTCCGGTGTTAAGGAAGTTGCCGTAATCGGTGTGCCGGATAAACCCTGGGGAGAACGTCCGCTGGCATTGCTGGTTGTAGATAAGAGTCTGTTCAATGAATCTGCGGCGCAGGAACAGGTACGATTATTGATCGCGCGTGGATCGATTTCAAAACATGCGCTGCTGACGCAATTCAAACCGGTTGATGCCATTGCTAAAACCAGTGTGGGCAAGATCGATAAAAAGGCTTTGCGCATTGAGCACATTCCGACAAGTTAAACGGTTCATGGCGAAACTGCATTGGTGCTCCGCTTCATACACCACTCAGTATTTTTATCAAGCTTGTTTGAATCTCATCAAACATTAGACAACTGGTTTCAATCAAGGAAATTAATATGAAAATCCGATCCGTGTTGTGTTAATTCTGGTGCATGTTATTGACAACGCTATTTCTGAATGCTTGCCAACCAGCCCAGCCACCTGCACAAGTCCATGACGGTGCGGAAATTTTGTGGGATTCCTGGGGTGTTCCGCATATTGTTGCCCGGAAAGATAGCGATGCCTTCTATGCCTTTGGCTGGGCGCAGATGAGAAGTCATGCCGATTTGTTGCTCAAACTCTATGCCGTGGCACGTGGGCGTGGCGCTGAAGTTTTTGGTGACAATTACCTGCCTGCTGACCGATCCGTGCGGATGCTGGGAATTCCAGGTCTGGCTGAGCAGTGGTATGCAGAACAAGATGTTGCCTTCCGTGCCAATCTGGATGCATTTGCCGCAGGCATCAATGATTTCGCGCGTCGGCACCCGGAGACTATTTCCAATGCGGTTAAAGCGGTATTGCCGGTGACGCCGCAGGATGTGATTGCGCATACCACGCGGGTGATGACAGTGTTTGTTGCCGGTACTTCCGAATGCGGTGCGGTATTGCCGGGTTTTGACTTTATTGACCAGCCGGTTGCCTCGAATGGCTGGGCGCTGGGTCCGGGTTATTCAACCAGCGGTAACGCCATGTTACTTGCCAATCCGCATCTGGATTGGCGCGGACTGGAGACATTCTACGAATCACACTTCCTGTTGCCGAATGTGAATCTTTACGGCACAGCGCTGGTGGGTTCCCCTGTTTTACAAATCGCTTTTAATGATCATTTGGGCTGGACGCATACTGTCAACACCATGGATGGCTGCGATCTCTATCAACTGAAACTGGCAAGATCCACACTGGATGAAGGCTATGTGTTGGATGGCGTGACACAATCTTTTAATACCACGACCGAAATCATTCAAATCCGCCAGCAGGACGGCAGCATGACAAGTGAGTCTTTGCGTATTCATCGAACCAAACAAGGGCCGGTGATTGAAGCAAGTGATCAAATTTTAGCGGTACGTTTTGCCTTATTGGAAACATCATTATTGGCTGGCATGAATCGACAATGGTGGGAAATGGGGCATGCCAGTAACCTGAAAGAATTTCAGAATGTGCTGCAAGGCCAGCATCTGCCGTTATTCAACGTGATTTATGCGGATGCGGACAAGCATATTATGCTTGCTTTCAATGGCATTATCCCAGTACGGGACGTGGGAGATGTGGCCTTCTGGCGTGCGCCTGTTCGCGGGGATGATTCGAGCCTGATCTGGACAAAAACACATGCCTACGCAGACTTGCCAAAATCGATTGATCCTCCCGGCGGTTGGGTACAAAATTCCAATGGTGCGCCTTGGTATATGACAATGCCCTTCCTCGATAAAAACCAGTATCCATCCAACATCGCAGCTGATGTGACCAATAACCGTGAGCTGCGTGGATTGCAGATGCTGAATGAACATAAACAAATGAGCTATGCTGAATTGATTGCCGCCAAGCATTCGACACGTGCCTTGGTTGCTGATCAATTACTTGGTGAACTGGTCGCTGCTGCGCGTGGAAGTGATGATCCGTTGCTGCAACAGGCTGCCGATGTGTTGGATCGCTGGGATCGTCAATATTTAGCGAAAAGTCAAGGAGGATGGCTTTTCGGTATCTGGTTCGAGAAATGGCTGGAAAGAACGATTACCAAAGCCACTGAGGCTGATCCCAATTACGACTTTACCTTTGGTCTGCTTGTCGGCGATCTTTTTTATGAGCAACCTTTTGATCCGGCAAAACCACTGACTACGCCGCGTGGTTTGGCAGATGTGTCATTGGCGATACTAGCGCTACATGATGCTGCCAGTGAATTGCAAGCAACGGTTGGCGCACTCGATATAGCTTGGGGCGATATCGCTCGCTTGCGTCGCGGTAAGATCGATTTGCCCGGCAACGGTGCGGGTACTGTATTAGGCGTTTTCCGCGAGATTGTTTATGAGCAGGATGAAGATGATAAATTCAAATCGTCCTCCGGCGACACGTATATTGCACTGGTTGAATTCTCACAACCTGTTCGTGCCCAAGTGCTAACAACCTACGGTAACGCCACTCAGAACAATACTTTTGAGATAGGTGATCAGCTGCATCTGGCTGCACAGCAACAGCTTCGTCCCGCTTGGCGTACGTTGGGAGAGATTAAAGCGAATTTAGTGATGAGTGAGCGCCTAATACATTAGTTATGAAAGAATTGGCCGGGCTGTTATAGGCTACCTGATAAAAATAGTTTGAGAATATTTTTATAGAGGTCAAGTTATACAATCTCTTGTAAGGCTGAATAGTTGAAGCGTATCAACGTGATGTGGCGATGTTGAGCCCCCTAACGGCGTGTTGGTTATGTCAATCTTCTAGCGAAATCACTTTCTTTATCAGCGCTGTTGTGGCGTTCATCGGTTTGATTTTAATCGCATGGAATATGAAATAAATCAGTCATTAGCGGACTGTGCTGCGCATAGTTTGTTGAATCAGTATACTTTATGGGATAATTGCGCGTTAACCCAATTTTAAATTTTGTATGATGCAAACGTTATACGACAAGCTTTGGAGCCAACACTTGGTCCATACAGAATCTGCCGAGCCGGGCAGTATGGCATTGATCTATATTGACCGCCATTTAGTGCATGAAGTAACCAGTCCGCAAGCATTTGAGAGTTTAAAGCTGGCTGGACGAAAACCCTGGCGTCTTGATTCTATTCTGGCGGTTGCGGATCATAATGTTCCCACCACCGATCGCAGTCATGGCATTCACGATCCGATTTCCCGCTTGCAGGTAGATACACTGGATCAGAATTGCGATGAATTGGGGATTACCGAATTTAAAATGCAGGATTTACGCCAGGGCATCGTGCATGTCATTGGCCCTGAACAGGGTGCAACCTTGCCTGGTATGACGGTGGTTTGTGGTGATTCCCATACCAGTACACATGGGGCTTTTGGTTGCTTGGCATTTGGTATCGGTACTTCAGAGGTTGAGCATGTACTGGCGACACAGTGCTTATTGATGAAAAAAGCCAAAGCCATGCGTATTTCGGTTGAAGGACAATTGGGTTTAGGGATTACCGCTAAGGATATCGCTTTGGCAATCATCGGTGAAATTGGCACTGCGGGCGGAACCGGCTATGCGATTGAATTCACGGGCAGCGCTATTCGTGCTTTGTCTATGGAAGGGCGTATGACGTTATGTAATATGGCTATTGAAGCCGGTGCACGTGCGGGTATGGTGGCCGTTGACGATACGACGATTGATTATATTAAAGGCCGTCCTTTTGCGCCAAAAGGTGAATTGTGGGATAGGGCGGTAGCTTATTGGCTCACCCTCCAAAGTGATGCCGATGCGGTTTTTGACCGGACAGTAAATGTAGATGCTGCACAAATCAAACCTCATGTCACGTGGGGAACTTCTCCTGAAATGGTCACAACGATTGATGGCAAGGTGCCTGATCCTGCACTCATTAGCGATGAGGTGAAACGTCATGATATGCAACAAGCCTTGAATTATATGGGATTAGTTGCCAATACGCCGATTCAGCAGATCACGCTCGACAAAATATTTATTGGTTCCTGCACCAATTCGCGTATTGAAGATTTACGAGCAGCCGCACACGTTGTTAAAAACAAACACATTGCAGCTAACATCAAACAAGCGCTGGTAGTGCCGGGTTCCGGTTTGGTCAAGAAACAAGCCGAACAGGAAGGATTGGATCGGATTTTTCTAGCGGCAGGATTTGAGTGGCGTGAGCCGGGATGTTCCATGTGTCTGGCAATGAATGACGATCGGTTGACTGCCGGAGAACGATGTGCCTCGACCTCGAATCGTAATTTTGAAGGCAGGCAAGGGCCGGGGGGCAGAACGCATTTGGTTAGCCCGGCGATGGCTGCTGCGGCTGCTATTGCCGGACATTTTGTCGATGTGCGTGAAATAAGCGGATAGCAACTCGGAACAACAAATGGAAAAATTTCATACTTTTACCGGCTTAGTAGCGCCATTGGATCGTACCAATGTGGACACCGATGCCATCATTCCCAAGCAATTTCTTAAATCCATTAAACGCTCAGGTTTTGGTCAGAATCTATTTGATGAATGGCGTTATCTGGATCACGGCGAACCGGGTATGGATCCGAAAAAACGTCAACCAAATCCGGAGTTCGTGTTGAACCAGTCGCGTTATCAAGGCGCACAGATATTGCTGGCACGTGCAAATTTCGGTTGTGGATCGAGTCGTGAGCATGCCCCTTGGTCGCTTCAGGATTATGGTTTTCGCGTCATCATTGCGCCCAGTTTTGCGGACATATTCTTTAATAATTGTTTCAAGATTGGCTTGCTACCCATCATGCTAGATGCGGCAATACTGGATCGTTTGTTTGAAGAGGTGAAATCAAATGAACGATACAATCTTACCGTCAATTTGCAAAAACAAACGGTTACTACACCCAATAATGAAGTATTCAATTTTGAGGTTGATATTTTTCGTAAGCACTGCCTGTTGAATGGCTTGGATGAGATTGGATTGACCTTGCAACATGCGGAAAAAATCAAACAATTTGAACAGAAACGGCGCAACGAGCAACCTTGGTTGTTTTTGTGAATGACATGGCTGAAAGTTAGGATATGATGAAAATTGCTGTTTTAGCGGGCGACGGGATCGGGCCGGAAATTATTGCGCAAGCGGTGCGGGTGTTGGATGTTTTAAAAGCTGATGGCTTAAATATTGAATTGGAATATGGATTGATTGGCGGTTGTGCGGTTGATGCGACCGGAGAACCCTACCCTGAAGCGACGCATCGATTAGCCAGTAAGGCGGATGCCGTTCTGTTAGGTGCTGTGGGTGGCCCGCAATATGATGCATTGCCGCGCCAGCAGCGTCCTGAAAGAGGCCTACTTGCTATCCGCAAGGCACTCAACTTATTTGCCAATTTGCGCCCGGCGATACTTTATACGGAACTAGCGAATGCTTCCAGTTTGAAATATGAGGTGGTTGCCGGTCTCGATATCATGATTGTGCGTGAACTGACTGGCGACATTTATTTTGGTGAGCCACGCGGTATTGAAATGCGCGATGGGCAACGTGTTGGATTTAACACCATGCTCTATAGTGAAGCGGAAATACGGCGTATTGCACATGTCGCTTTTCAAGCGGCCAGTAAACGACAAGGTAAATTGTGTTCTGTCGATAAAATGAATGTGCTGGAATGTACACAATTATGGCGTGATGTGGTGATTGAGGTCTCAAAAGAATATTCGCAAGTGATTCTTTCACATATGTTGGTTGATAATGCCGCCATGCAATTGGTGCGTAATCCCAGACAATTTGATGTCATAGTTACCGGAAACATGTTTGGCGACATATTGTCTGATGAAGCCTCAATGTTAACGGGATCTATTGGGATGCTGCCTTCCGCTTCCCTGGATGAAAATAATAAAGGATTGTACGAACCGATTCATGGTTCGGCGCCGGATATTGCCGGGAAAGATGTGGCTAACCCACTCGCAACGATATTGTCAGTTGCCATGATGCTGCGCTATACATTTAATCAGGAAGAGGCTGCGCAACGGATAGAAAATGCTATTAAAAAGGTTTTGGCGCTGGGTTTCCGAACAAAAGATATTGTTGAACCGGGTATGAGATCTGTTGGTACTCAAGCAATGGGTGATGCGGTATTGTCATGGATGTGAGATGTGTTCTAAATAATGAAATGTCATTTAGAGGCAGATTGAAATATAGGGTGAAATTCATGCATTAAATCATTTGTTGTGGATTTGTAAAGTAAGTAAATATTTACACAGGTGTATTTTAATTAATTAACTGATGGTCAATTTTAGGATAAGAGATAAGCAATGAAACAAGTTGGTTTTGTTGGCTGGCGAGGAATGGTCGGCTCCGTATTAATACAGAGAATGCGGGAAGAAGAAGATTTTTCTCTGATAGATCCTGTTTTTTTTACAACGTCTCAAAAAGGTGGTACAGGTCCTGAAATTGGCAAGGAAATTCCAGTCTTGAAAGATGCTTTTGATATCAACCAACTGGGAACAATGGATATCATTATTTCCTGTCAGGGCGGTGATTATACCCATCAAGTGGTTAAACAGTTACGCCAATCCGGCTGGAAAGGGTATTGGATTGATGCGGCGTCTGCACTGCGCATGGAAGATGATGCGGTTATCATACTGGATCCGGTCAATATGCCGGTGATCAAGCAGGCACTGCACGATGGGGTAAAAGATTACATTGGTGGTAATTGCACGGTAAGCTTGATGTTAATGGCGGTTGGCGGTCTTTTTGAAAAAGGTATGGTGGAGTGGATGAGCGCCATGACTTATCAGGCTGCATCGGGTGCCGGGGCCAAGAATATGCGCGAATTGTTGCAACAAATGGGTGAGGCGCATAGAGTTGCAAAAGATTTATTGGATGACCCCGCTTCAAATATTTTGGATATTGATCGTGAAGTTGCCGGCACGTTACGCGATAAAAAATTTCCAACAGAAAACTTTGGTGTGCCGTTGGCAGGTAGCTTGATTCCTTGGATTGATAAAGAGGTTGCCAATGGGCAGAGTCGTGAAGAGTGGAAAGGGCAGGCGGAAACCAATAAAATTCTTGGAAGAAGTGACCGGCAGATACCCGTCGATGGAATCTGCGTACGTGTCGGTGCGATGCGATGCCATAGCCAAGCCTTGACGATTAAATTAAAACAAGATGTGCCACTCGATGAAATTGAAGAAATTATTGCCAATTCCAATGATTGGGTACACGTTGTTCCCAACGAACGAGAGGCGACTACTTCGAGATTGACACCTACCGCCGTAACCGGATCTTTATCGATACCCGTAGGCCGCTTGCGCAAACTGGCGATGGGGGGAGAGTATCTGTCAGTTTTTACAGTAGGTGATCAGTTGCTTTGGGGTGCTGCAGAGCCGTTGCGTAGAATGTTACGTATACTGATTGAACATTAAGCTGTGCTCACAATTCCCAAATTGATTGATAGCATTTTTATCAATGATCAATGATCAAGGATTTTGTAAAATGAATTAATATATAATTCAAGGGATAATCTCACTATGTGATTACGTTACAATGCTCGCCTGCCGATATTTATTTTCAAAGAACTAAAAAGGGTATCTCAGTGTATAAAACTTCTTTTAGAGTAAGCTTGTTGGTAATCATGCTGATGTTACCGTGGACCGCTATTTATGCAGCGGGGCTCGGTAAATTGATGCTGAATTCAGCACTTGGACAACCGCTCAGTGCTGAAATTGATATTGTTATCACTAACCGTGATGAAGTTTCATCCCTAAACGCTAGTATTGCACCCCGAGAGGCTTTTGCCCAAGCGGGTATCAATTATGAATCTAACTTTTCGGCTTTCAAAGTCTCTATAGAGTCGAGAACAAATGGCAATCCGTATATCAAGCTTACTTCACCTCAGGCCGTCAATGATCCATTCCTAAATATATTGGTGGAATTGAATTGGAATTCGGGACGTATATTACGTGAATATGCTGTCTTGCTTGATCCTGTTGAAGTAAATGCACAGAATATTGCTGTACCCGGTATTAGCGCTGCTCCGGAGATACCTGCAACAAAAAAAGAAACGAAAATATCCTCTGATGTTAAAAAAGATCGTCCAAGTAAAAATTCATCTAAGTCAGTGAGTCGTGCTGCTAATGAAGCACGAGATATCTATGGGCCAGTAATTCGAGGAGATAATTTATCGTCCATTGCACGCCAGGTTTTACCTGCTGGCGTTGATCTTAATCAGATGCTCGTAGCACTTCATCGTGCGAACCGTGATGCTTTTATCGCAAACAATATGAATTTACTTAAGGTAGGTGCGATTCTAAAAATACCTGAAAAAAGTGAAGTTGCAGCAATTGATACATCGACGGCAAGAGCCGAAATTAGAATGCAAGTTGAAGATTGGCATAACTATCAAGGCAAAATAGCGGCCATCGCCGGTGAATCGCCAACTCATGCCAATATTCGTCAATCTGATCAAGGTAAGATTACGACCAGTATTGATAAAAAATCTGTTTCAACCCGTGAATCTCCTAAAGAAGTATTGAGGTTATCGAGTGGTACTCAGGCAATAAATAAAAATGGTCAAATCCCAGAGTCCGCTTTAGTGGATCGTCTTCGTATGATGGAAGAAGATGCCATTGCGCGTAATCTTGCCTTGCAGGAAGCCAATCAGCGCGTAGCTATGTTGGAGAAGAGCATTGAGAACTTAAAACAATTATTGGAATTGAAAGATTCAGTCTTAGCTCAAGCGCAGATTAAAGCGGGATCCGTTTCCAATGTTGAGACCAATGCGGGAAAGCAACCGGTAAAGACTACTAATTCGTTACCTGAAAACAATTTTAAGACGGATACGGATGCTTTAAAGATACCAGAACAAAAAACTCCAATTGCCCAACTTGCTAATGAAACAGCGATAAAAGATACGGAAATTAAGCCACTACCGGCACAGGAAACAGAAGATCAGTCACTAACGGATCAGATATTCGGTAATATCGAGTACATTGGTGCTGCTTTAATTTCTCTATTATTAATCATATTCTTAATTCTTAAGAAACGCCGCAGCCAATTAAAAGAAGAAGTAGATATAGACGAAAGGAGTACAAACTTTTCTTCCGCGATGCAATCAAGAATGTCATCAACGGCTGCTGCGCAAACAATACCTGTCACTGGAACTAATCATTCATTTTCAGAACATGAAAAAGATGATTTAACATATGAGAACATGAATGCCTATCCTGAAGCTGGAGGACATGATGAAAGCTTTGATAGAGATTCTGCTGATTACGAAGAGCATACTGAACAAATCGAGAGGTCTGAATTAGAAACTGAGTCAATTGCTGAATTACCGGAGGAGAATGACAGGTTGGTGGATGATTCAGAATTGAATAATCAAGCGATAGATCTAAATTTAGAAAAAGATTTTGAAGAAAACTATAACCAATCAATCGATTCCAAGAAGAATCATGATGCTACAGATTTTGTGAATGAGACCGACTTTGATTTAACGGATGAAGCAAATGGAGTTAAACAGAATTTAGCTATTGAACATGCGGATTATGATGCTAAAGAGAAGGTCGAATTATCAGAGAAATCTGAGAACTTACAAGAAACTATGAATGCTTCAGATTTTGAATTGGAAATTGATTTCGATGACCCAAAACATTCCTTGGATCCTGTAAATTCTGAAAATATAGCTACAGAAAAAGACAATGTCATTGAGTTTTCTCATTCAGATATTGATTTAACAGAAGAAGAGATTTCCAGTGAAATCGAAATATCTAAGATAAATGCGGAATCTAAATCGACTGATCATGATTTTGATGCCCCAGAATTAATGGACGAATCTTTAGATTCTGTTCAGCATCAGGAGGTTGCGGGGAGTGCGATGAAGTTAGCGTCAGTGCCTGGTTTACCTGAGCTTGGATTGGATAACATTAATTTGGATATCGAAGATTCAAATTCAGTTGATAAAAAAGATGAAACATCAGATTTGAGTGATGAGAGTGAGCAATGGCAAGAAGTTGAAACTAAATTAGATTTGGCAAAGGCTTATCAAGAAATGGATGATAAAGAAGGCGCTAAAGAAATGCTCGAAGAAGTGATTCGTGACGGTAATGCAAAACAGAAAAAAGCTGCAAGAAAATTGCTAAAAAGCTTATAGCGATAACTATTTCTTGTACATCGACCATTGAGTATCAGCTAATTTGGAAGGGCAGTTTTTCATTTGTGCGAATAATCCTTGTCTTAGAATATGATGGTAGTCGTTATTGTGGATGGCAAAGTCAACCTGAGCGTTGCTCAATTCAGGATGCGCTTGAGACAGCTTTATTTGAGATAGCAAAAGAGAAAATTCGTGTTATTACCGCTGGACGCACCGATGCAGGAGTCCACGCATTGTATCAGGTGGTGCATTTTGATACGTTGGTACAACGCCCAATCGGGGCATGGATACGCGGTGTCAATGCATTACTTCCCAATGATATGGCGATATTGTGGGCAACTGAAACATCAGACGAATTTCATGCGAGATACAGTGCATTTGAGCGGCGTTACTTGTATTTATTATTAAATCAATCTGTTAGGCCTGGGATTAACTGTAAAAAAGTGGGTTGGTTTCACCATCCACTTGAGCTGGAGAAAATGCAAGTTGCGGGCAGCATCTTGGTTGGTGAACATGACTTTTCCTCTTTCCGGGCAGCCGAGTGCCAAGCAAAATCCCCCATACGAACAATTACACAATTGCGTATTACTCGTTATGGCAATCTATTGATTTTTGATCTACGTGCAAATGCATTCTTGCAGCACATGGTAAGAAATATTATCGGTTGCCTTGTTTATATTGGTAAAGGAAAGTATTCTCCGGGATGGATGTATGAATTATTGGAAAGCTGCAATCGAACATACGCGGCGCCGACTTTTTCATCTTCGGGTTTATATCTGGCGGGTGTGAAATATGATCACCGCTGGTGTATGCCGGAATTTGCTGAGGTGCCAATGATTCCGGGTATATCCATACATAATTAAGTACACAAAAAAAGACTATTCATGATGTCAGTGCGCGTAAAAGTATGTGGAATTACTCGCTGTGAAGATGCAAAAGTTGCAGTACAGTTAGGCGTTGATGCCATTGGTTTTGTTTTTTGGCCTCAGAGTGCGCGTTATATTAATCCAGATATGGCACGCCAGATTGCTGTAAACATACCTCCTTTTGTTTGTACTGTCGGTGTTTATGTTGATCCGGATGCTGCCTGGGTTGAAGAAACTATCAAAGTCGCACAATTAAATCTGCTCCAATTTCATGGCGATGAGTCGCCGGAATTTTGTAATCGGTTCTCCCAACCCTATATTAAAGCGATTAGAGTCAAACAAGACACAGATTTGTTACAATATGCCGAGCGTTACAGCGCGGCAAAAGGATTATTGCTGGATACTTATGCTGTAAATATGCCCGGTGGTACTGGGCATGTCTTTGATTGGCATCTTATTCCACGATATCTGCCGCTGCCGCTTATTCTTTCCGGTGGCTTAAATCCCGACAATGTGGCAATGGCAATCAGACAAACTCAGCCGTGGGCAGTTGATGTTTCAAGTGGCGTGGAAGCTGCAAAAGGTATTAAAGATGAAAAGAAAATTTTTGCTTTCATGCAAGGAGTTAAACAATCGTGAGTGCTTATGATCTTCCCAATAAAGATGGCCATTTTGGACCGTATGGCGGCATATTTGTTGCTGAAACTTTAATCTCGGCGCTGGAAGATTTACGGAAGCAATATGAACATTATTATAACGATCCAGATTTTCAGGCAGAGTTTGCTTATGAATTAAAACATTATGTAGGACGTCCCAGCCCGATATACCACGCGAAAAGATGGTCTGCGCATTTGGGCGGTGCCCAGATACTTTTGAAACGTGAAGATCTGAATCATACCGGTGCGCATAAAATCAACAATACCATCGGTCAGGCATTATTGGCCAAGCGTATGGGGAAGAAACGTGTCATTGCTGAAACCGGTGCTGGTCAGCATGGCGTGGCCACTGCCACAGTGGCGGCACGTTACGGTATGGAATGCGTTGTTTATATGGGCTCTGAAGATGTTAGACGACAGGCTACCAATGTTTATCGCATGAAGCTCCTGGGTGCAACGGTAGTACCGGTAGAATCCGGATCCCGGACACTAAAAGATGCGTTGAATGAAGCGATGCGCGATTGGGTTACCAATGTTGAAAATACATTTTATATCATCGGTACTGTCGCAGGACCGCATCCCTATCCGATGATGGTTCGGGACTTCCAAACGATTATAGGGAATGAAGCCAAAGTACAAATGCAGGAAGATTTTAATCGGCAACCGGATGCACTTATTGCTTGTGTCGGTGGAGGATCCAATGCAATCGGCTTGTTCTATCCTTATATCGATGATGCCAATGTCAGATTGATCGGCGTGGAAGCGGCAGGGAAAGGCATTGATACGAACCAACATGCAGCAACCTTATCGACGGGTAAGCCTGGCGTATTGCATGGGAATCGGACCTATCTAATTCAGGATGAGAATGGTCAGATTATTGAAACACACTCAATTTCGGCCGGTCTTGATTATCCTGGCGTCGGGCCGGAACATGCTTGGCTGAAAGATTGCGGGCGTGCTGAATATGTTGCAATCACTGATGATGAAGCATTAGATGCATTCCACACACTGTGCCGGTATGAAGGCATCATGCCAGCGCTGGAATCAAGCCATGCCTTGGCTTATGCTGCCAAATATGCACCTACATTGCCTAAAGATAAACTGTTACTGGTTAATTTGTCTGGCCGAGGTGATAAGGATATGGCAACCGTCGCACAAATGTCCGGTTTAACACTCTAGCAATCGAATAATAAGCGTATTTTTATTTTGTAATTTTCTGAAAAGAATTGAGAGCGGATTGATGCAGATTAACCTAGACAATATTAAGAATTTAATGAATTCTTTTAGTAATCAGAATGATACTAAAAAAATAAATCGTATCGCTAAGACATTCACCGCACTAAAAAATCAAAATAAAAAGGCTTTAATTCCATTTATCACTGCGGGTGATCCCAATCCGGAAATCACGATTCAGTTGATGCATCAGTTGGTTCAATCGGGGGCTGACATCATAGAACTAGGTGTGCCTTTTTCGGATCCGATGGCAGACGGACCTACGATACAGCGCTCGTCAGAGCGTGCGTTAAAACATCATGTTAGCCTCAATAATGTATTGGATATGGTGGCTGAATTCAGAAAAATCGATACAAATACACCGGTTGTTTTGATGGGGTATGCGAATCCTATTGAAGCATTGGGTTATGAATCGTTTGCAACCAAAGCAAAAGGTTGTGGTGTGGACGGTGTTCTAATCGTTGATTATCCGCCTGAAGAATCGGGTGAATGGGTGCAATGTTTGGATCAACAAGGGATTGATGCAATCTTTTTATTGTCTCCCACAACGCCCCAGGAACGTATTGAGCAAGTAGCAAAAATGGCTAAAGGTTATATTTATTATGTTTCGCTAAAAGGAGTAACCGGAGCATCGCACCTTGATCTTCAAGATGTTAGTGCAACCTTGAAGCGATTGCGCAATTATATTTCATTACCGATTGGTGTCGGATTTGGTATTCGCGATGGAGCAACAGCTAAAGCAGTGGCTGATCTGGCAGATGCAGTGGTCGTCGGTAGCCGGATTATTGAAGAAATTGAGAAATCTTCTGATGTGGAGCTATTAGGTAATGTAGGAAACTTATTAAGCACTTTACGCAAAGCCATAGATGATAATTAAAGCAATAATCAATACACAGTTTAGGAAACGACGCTCATGAGTTGGTTTCAAAATATTATCCCGCCAAAAATTAAAAGAAAAGAAACGGGCGAAAAGAAAATAGTGCCGGAAGGTTTGTGGAGTAAATGCAGTACCTGTGAAGCTGTTTTATATTACACGGACCTGGCCAAGAATCTGAATGTTTGTCCTAAATGTAACTATCATAATCGCATTTCTGCGAGAAATCGTCTTAATTTGTTACTTGATCCAGATGGTCGACATGAAATTGGTGCTGAAGTGATTGCTACGGACGCACTTAAATTCAAAGATAGTAAACGCTACGTGGATCGTTTATCACAAGCAAAGGAAAATACGGATGAAGATGATTCTTTAGTGGTGATGCGAGGAACCATCAAGACTGTTCCGGTCGTTATAGCAGTATTTGAATTTGGTTTTATGGGTGGTTCGATGGGTTCTGTGGTGGGTGAGCGTTTTGTACGTGGTGTCAGAGCCTGCATTGAGCAACATTTACCATTTATATGTTTCAGTGCCAGTGGTGGTGCACGTATGCAGGAAGGTTTGTTTTCACTTATGCAAATGGCTAAAACAACGGCTGCTCTGACACGGTTGAGTCATAATAAGTTACCTTTTATATCCGTTTTGACCGATCCAACCATGGGCGGTGTTTCAGCAAGTTTTGCCTTTATTGGCGATGTGGTAATTGCTGAACCTGGTGCGCTCATTGGCTTTGCTGGCCCACGTGTGATTGAGCAAACGGTGCGGCAAACACTTCCGGAAGGTTTTCAACGCGCTGAATTCCTATTGCAGCATGGTGCTATAGATATGATTGTGGATCGAAGACAAATGCGTGACAAAATCGTTAATCTTTGTACGCAACTGATGCGCATTCCTGTACCCGCTGCATCTTAGCCGGGTAATTAATTGACTTGAATTAATTCATATGCAATGAATGCACCAACTATTGGATCTGATTCACTTTCTGATTGGCTGACTTATCTTGAAACGCTTCATCCCAAAACTATTGAGATGGGACTTAATCGTGTGAATCAGGTCAGACTGAAGCTTGGATTAATGCCTGTATTTCCCATTATCATGGTTGGCGGTACTAATGGTAAAGGCTCAGTTTGCACAATGCTTGAATCCATACTGCTTTGTGCCGGCTATAAAGTGGGTTGCTATACTTCACCTCATTTACTTCAATATAACGAGCGTATTCGTATTGATAAAAAAGAAACCGATGATGAAACGTTGTGTCAAGTATTTGAACAAATAAACATTGCAAGAAAAGATTGTCAGACTTCATTAAGTTTTTTTGAGTTTGGCACATTGGCTGCTATGTGCATATTTATAAAAGCTCAAGTTGATGTGGCAATTTTGGAAGTTGGCTTGGGCGGCCGTTTGGACGCCGTCAATATATTTGATGCCGATTGTTCAATCTTGACCAGCATTGATTTGGATCATGTTGAATATCTTGGGGATACACGGGAAGAGATAGGATTCGAGAAAGCTGCGATTTTTAGAAAAAATAAACCGGCCATTTGTGCAGATATTGCTTTGCCTGATTCTGTTAATCAACAAGTTGTAAACACCGGCGCAAATTTCTTTCAATTTACCAAAGAATTCGGTTTCTCAAAAAAGGATGCACAATGGGATTTTTGGGGACCGAAGGGTTGGCGATATTCTCTGCCTTTTCCAGCTTTGCGTGGCGAAAAGCAACTGCAAAATGCGAGCACTTGCCTGGCTGCATTGGATACGTTAAATGAATTACTACCTGTCAGTATGAATGACATACGCCAGGGGTTAACTGAAGCTGTGATACCCGGTAGATTTCAAGTGGTTTCAACGCAACCGATGATTATTTTAGATGTGGCGCACAATCCGGGTGCAGCTTCTGTTTTGTCTGAGAATCTGGCTGCAACAATACCGGCCGGACGTACTTATGCGGTATTTGCTATGCTGCAGGATAAGGATATCTCCGGGGTTGTTAAAGAATTAAAAAATGATATTGATTTCTGGTTGGTATCAACGATTTGTTCTTCCCGGGCAGCCACTATAGATTATGTAATTAATGAGATTCATAAAGCTGGAATTACCCATGAAGAAAATATTATCTATGAGTTTCCAGATTGCGTAGCAGCTTTTGTTTTTGCCTGTGAACAGGCCACTAAAAATGATAGAATTTGCATATTTGGATCTTTCTATACGGTGGGTGACGTGTTGCAGTATCTGAATACGTTGTCAGGTAAGTAATAATCGGAATTTCAAATGACTAAAAATATCAGTGAAGAAGAACTATTACTCAGAAAACGTGCTAGAAGGCGTTTGGTTGGTGCAATTGTTCTGGTAATCTTCGCTGTAATTGTTCTGCCAATTATTTTCGATGAACCTAAGCCAGAGAATGAACAACACGAAATTGCGATTAATTTTCCAGCATCCGATAAAAAAAACAATAAAGATGATCTTGTACCACCAAAGGAGGAATTAGTGGGCCGTGGGGCGCTTCCTGAGCGACAAAATAAACCCAAAATCAATCAGCAGAACATTGAAGAAGCTTCAGAAACACTGAATGAACGCAAACGTACCCCGATTCCTGGTATTAAGCCGAAAATTGATAGTAGATATTCACTTGAAACAAAGAATGCAACCACGACCACTACTACGAATGTTACTAGTAGTGCAGTGGTAGCTGCTACAGGTGTATCAAAAGGAGAGGCATCCAAGGGATTTGTGATACAGCTTGGTGCATTTTCTGATCAATCGAAAGCTAAGCAGCAACTCGAAAATCTGGCAGTGAATGGATTTAAAGCCTATACGGAAGCACTTAAAACTGGTAATAATGAAGTGACGCGTGTACGTATGGGGCCATTTATGACTCGGGATGCTGCTGAGAATGAGTTAAAAAAGTTAAAAAAACTGGGGCTTGATAGTGTAGTGACTCCAAAATAAATTATGAAGGTTAATTAAAATTTAAACGTATAGTTTAAGTAAACTTTAATTTATTTTGTTAAACAACAGGAGTTATATCAATTTAATTAATGACCGTTTTTGATTATGTCGTTTTCAGTATTTTTCTTGTATCGATCGTTTTAAGTATTATTAGAGGATTCGTTCGAGAAACATTATCCATAGCTGGGTGGATAGTGGCATTTATAATTGCTGGCGCTTACACTTCGTACTTTGAACAATTTCTACCTACTGAAATAGCTAGCGAAACATTAAGATTCTCAATTGCGTTTGTTTTAGCATTTCTTTCAGTATTACTTATTACGGCTTTGGTTACGATGTTGTTATCCGCATTAATTAAAGGCATCGGATTAGGATTTATCGATCGATTACTGGGTTCTGTATTTGGTTTCTTAAGAGCGTTGATTATTGTTACGTTAATAGTTTTAATCGCAGGATTAACTACAATTCCCAACCAAGTATTCTGGCAACAAGCTGTTTTAAGCCGTCCGTTGGAAGCAATAGCAGTACAGGTTTTACCTTGGTTACCTGATGATCTATCAAAACGCATTAGTTATGAAAGAAAATAAGATTCTCGATATCACTAAATGTTCGGGAATTTCAGATATGTTTGTACGATTATTGCCTTATAAAGCAGCCCTTTTATTTGTTTTATTAAATTTAACTTCTTAGGCTGAGTAGAGCAGAACTTACGGAGTATTTATATGTGTGGAATTCTCGGCATTGTTGCACAATCACCAGCTAATCAATTACTTTATGATGGTTTATTGATGCTGCAGCATCGTGGACAGGATGCGAGTGGTATAGTGACAGCACAAGGTAATACCTTTCATCTGCATAAAGATTGTGGTCTAGTGCGCGATGTATTTCGAACAAGAGATATGCGAGCGCTAGCTGGTAATATGGGTATTGGCCATGTGCGTTATCCTACGGCCGGATCTGCAAGCTCTTCTGCTGAAGCCCAGCCTTTTTATGTGAATTCACCTTTTGGTATTGTACTCAGTCACAACGGAAATCTAACGAATGCTGAGCAACTGAGTCAGGAATTGTTTAAAGCTGATCTGCGGCATGTCAATACTAATTCAGACTCTGAAGTCTTGCTGAATGTTCTTGCCCATGAACTACAGGCAAGCACCCGTAATCACCAGCTTGATCCGGAGATAATTTTTGCTGCTGTATCCGGTGTGCATAAACGATGTAGGGGTGCTTATGCAGTAGTGGCGATGATTGCTGGTTATGGATTGCTGGCTTTTCGCGATCCTTACGGAATACGGCCATTGGTATTCGGTAGTATTGAAAATGAGCTGGGTGATGAATATTTGATAGCTTCAGAAAGTGCTGCTTTAGATACACTGGGTTTTAAGCTCATCCGTGATGTAAAACCAGGCGAGGCAATTTTTATTGATGAAGCAGGTAATTTTTACAATAAGCAATGTGCGGCAAAACACTCACTAAATCCTTGTATTTTTGAATATGTATACTTGGCCCGACCTGATTCAGTGATTGATGGTATTTCTGTGTATGAAACGCGATTAAACATGGGAGAATATCTCGCTGAGAAAATTAAAAAATCAATGCGACATCTGGATATTGATGTTGTTATTCCAATACCGGATTCAAGTCGTCCCAGTGCCTTACAACTGGCAAATCAATTGGGAGTTAATTTTCGTGAGGGCTTTGTTAAGAATCGGTATGTTGGTCGTACCTTTATTATGCCGGGTCAGCAGCAACGACGTAAATCAGTACGGCAGAAATTAAACGCCATGAGCATAGAGTTTCGTGGTAAGAATGTTTTATTGGTTGATGACTCGATTGTACGTGGCACCACAAGCCGTGAAATTGTTCAGATGGCACGTGAGGCAGGCGCGAATAAAATTTATTTTGCATCTGCAGCGCCACCAGTCAGGCACCCCAATGTGTATGGTATTGATATGCCAACCCGTCAGGAACTCATTGCAACGAATCGGAGCACCGAGGAAATTTGTAACGAGATTGGTGCCGATTATCTTATTTTCCAAGATCTGGATGCGCTTAATCATGCTGTTTCAAAGGTATCGTCCGTTGTAAGAAATTTTGAGACGTCATGCTTCAATGGAGATTACATTACGGGTGATGTGACATCCGAGTATTTACGCGCTATTGAGTTGCAACGAAATGCTGATCACCCTTTTTCGCAATCCAGATCTAATACACAACTTGACTTAAGCTTAGTTGTCTCTGATTAGGTTTAGGGGAAACTAAAAAGCTGTTAATTTTGCACTTTCATATCAATCCAGCCAATCTAACCTAACTATTCTAGCTATCGCTTGAGGCTTTATCGTCATGTCTGATCATCTGCAACCAGAGACACTCGCACTACATACCGGTATTCATCGCAGTCAATTTAATGAGCATTCTGAAGCGATGTATCTGACTTCAAGCTTTGTATTTGAGAGTGCTGCTCAGGCAGCTGCGCGCTTTTCTGGAAATGAGCCTGGTAATATCTATTCCCGGTTTACTAACCCGACTGTAACCGCATTTGAAGAACGATTGGCTATACTTGAAGGAGCAGAAGCCTGTATAGCAACTTCTTCCGGTATGTCGGCAATACTTGCTTGCGTAATGGGATTACTGTCTGCAGGAGATCATATCGTAGCATCTCGTAGTTTATTTGGTGCAACAGTCAATCTATTCAATAACATATTGAAGAAATTCAATATTGATACGACTTTTGTATCGGCTGCCGATGCTAATTCATGGGAAACCGCTATCAGGCCAAATACGAAACTTTTTTTCCTGGAAACACCCTCTAATCCATTAACAGAACTTTCTGATATCACAGAATTATCAAAAATTGCTAAAAAAGCCAATATTTGGTTAGTAGTTGATAATTGCTTTTGTACACCCATTCTCCAGAAGCCGCTCGAGTTAGGAGCTGATATCGTCATCCATTCTGCAACCAAATATTTGGATGGGCAGGGCAGGGTACTGGGAGGAGCAGTGTTGGGTAACCGGGATCTGCTGATGGATGGCGGCATATTTGGATTCTTACGTACAGCTGGACCGACACTGAGTGCATTTAATGCCTGGGTCATACTGAAAGGTCTCGAGACGCTTAAAATACGTATACAAGCACATTCGGCACATGCGTTACAAATGGCTCAATGGCTTGAATCTCAGCCGAATGTGGCGCGTGTATTTTATCCCGGTTTAATTTCTCATCCGCAATATGAGCTGGCGAAACGTCAACAGAAATCAGGTGGGGGAGTTGTGACGTTTGAAGTGAAGGGAGGTAAAGAAGCCGCTTGGTGCGTTATTGATTCTACCCGTTTGATCTCGATAACTGCTAATCTAGGTGACGCTAAAAGCACACTGACACATCCTGCAACAACAACCCATGCTCGTATCAGTCAAGAAGCACGGGATGCTGCAGGTATATCTGATGGATTGTTACGTATTGCGGTAGGGTTAGAAGCAGTGCAAGATCTTCAGGCTGATTTAGCACGTGGATTATCGTAATCATTGTTGACCACAAATAAGTTAAGCTGTACTTACTCTGCGTCAGAATGGCTACGTGATAATCCTTTAATCCCTAGATAACTTCAGCTTTCTGGATGATGACATCTTCAAGCGGAACATTCTGATGGCCAGCATGATCCCCGGTTTTGACCTTCTTTATTTTATCAACTATGTCTTGACCTTCAACTACTTTTCCAAATACACAATAGCCGTAATCTTGCGGAGATGGGGATTTGTAATTTAGAAAACCGTTGCTGGTTAGATTAATAAAAAATTGTGCTGTTGCAGAATGTACATCCGCAGTACGTGCCATCGCTATCGTATAAGCATCATTCTTGAGCCCGTTAGCAGCTTCATTCTGAATAGGTGCATGCGCTTTCTTTTGCTTCATTCCAGGCTCAAACCCGCCGCCTTGAATCATGAAATCATCGATAACACGATGAAATAATGTGTTGTCGTAAAATCCGTTGCTTACGTAGTGCAGAAAATTCTGTACGGTTTCAGGTGCTTTGTCACTATCTAGTTCAAGTGTGATAACACCAAAATTGGTTTGTAATCTGACCATATCAGTCCTTGTGTTAATTTATAATTATATTTTATTGCGTATTCTTTTCAAGAATGGGTAGTTTAATGATGTTTTCTATGATCACGCTATTTTTAGGTACATCACTCGAAAATGGGCCACCGGAACCGGTGGGTAGTGATGCAATTTTATGTACCACATCAATGCCACTGATGACTTTACCAAACACAGTATAACCATATCCGCTTTGGTTAGGGGCTTTGTAGTTAAGGAATCCGTTATTTGCAACATTGATAAAAAATTGTGCTGAAGCAGAATGTGGATCTGATGTACGTGCCATCGCAATTGTTCCAATTTCATTCTTTAAACTATTGGCTGCTTCATTCTGTATCGGTGACCGAGTGGGTTTCTGGTTAAGAGCTATATCGAATCCGCCTCCCTGGATCATAAAATTAGGGATCACACGGTGGAATACTGTGTTTTTATAAAACCCATCCTCAACATATTGTAAGAAATTTTCGACGGTTTTGGGTGCTTTATCTGGATAAAGCTCGAGTACTACATTGCCTAGATTTGTTTTCATTTCAACTTTTATGTCTGCCGCACTAACATTTAGGTTTATTGAAATCAAGAGTACAAAAATCAGAGTCTGGCAGAGTCGCATACGCATATTGAGTCCTGTAGGATAGGGTGATATAGAGGGTAAGCGTTTCGTGGTCGCATTATGTTATACTCGGCGAGTATTTCTGATGCATTCAAAAACGTCCAGAATTTTATCAAGAAGATAGGTAGTTCTACAATTTTATCTGCTAGCCTCCTTATGCTTAAAATTTATAACTCAATTGCCCGAGAAAAACAAGATTTTGTACCATCAGTAGCTGGGAAGGTAAAAATATATGTGTGCGGTATGACAGTTTATGATTATTGTCATTTAGGGCACGCAAGGGTTCTAGTTGTATTTGACACTGTAACTCGTTGGTTTAAAGCGAATGACTTTGATGTGAGTTATGTACGCAATATTACCGATATCGACGATAAAATTATCAAGCGTGCACAAGAAAATAATGAATCCATTGAAACGCTAACCAATCGCTTTATTCAGGCGATGAATGAAGATTCTGCAGCATTGGGTGTTTCACAACCTACTCATGAACCACGTGCGACAAGTTATGTTGAGCATATGATCAGCATGATTGAGACACTGGTTGAGAAGAAACTTGCTTATCCGGCCAGTAATGGGGATGTCTATTATTCGGTGCATAATTTTCCAGGTTATGGAAAACTTTCTGGCAAATCTCTGGATGATCTCCGTGCAGGCGAGCGTGTCGAGATCGATTCCAATAAAAAAGATCCATTGGATTTTGTACTGTGGAAATCTGCGAAACCGGGGGAACCATCTTGGGAATCCCCTTGGGGAAGAGGGCGCCCGGGTTGGCATATTGAATGCTCGGCAATGAGTGAGCAGCTTTTAGGCGTGCATTTTGATATTCACGGCGGAGGCCAGGATCTGCAATTTCCGCATCATGAAAATGAAATTGCACAAAGTGAAGGTGCGCATGATCATCCATTTGTTAATTACTGGATGCACAATGGGTTTGTGCGTGTTGACAATGAAAAGATGTCAAAATCTTTAGGTAATTTTTTTACCGTTCGTGAAATATTGAAATACTATCAACCTGAAGTGGTGCGTTTTTTTATTTTGCGTGCACATTATCGCAGCCCATTAAATTATTCTGACCAGCATCTCAAGGATACAAAACTTGCATTGGATCGTTTGTATATTGCACTTAAAGAAGTTGAGTCGACTGATAATGCAGCAATAAATTGGAATAATGTTTATGCGCAAAAATTCCAGGATGCTATGAACGATGATTTTAATACACCGAATGCTATTGCCGTACTGTTTGATTTGGCCAGTGATATCAATAAAACGGGCTCAAAGGAGAATGCAAGTTTACTTAGAGCACTCGGTGGTTTATTGGGTTTATTACAGCAAAGTCCGCAAGATTATTTGCAAAATAAAACGGTTACAAACGACGTAGATTCATTAGCTCATGATGAGATTGAGCAGTTGATCCAGCAACGTATTAGTGCACGCAAAGAAGGGCGATATGCAGATGCTGATACGATCCGTAAAAATCTCTTAGGACAAGGAATTATCCTCGAAGATAATTCACAGGGAACTACGTGGCGGCGTCAATAACCATTTGTAGTTCCTAAATTTTATATTTTCCATAGATACAGTGTAGAGTTTGAGAAGTCATTGAGCTGAATACTTCTGTAAGGGGTAACTCCTGGAATAATAAAAGTATTACTGATCAGCAGGCTTCCCGCGCGCATTTCTTTGCTGGCTTTATGCCACAGCGACTCCATGGGAACAGGTGACAAATAAGCATATACCACATCATACTTTGAGAAATCGTATTTCCAGAAATCACCCCAGAATATTTTGCAGGATGAAACATGGAATATATTTCTTAACTTACTGATCAAGAATGGTAAGGGTGCAGATTCAATACCGTAGAATATGCCGTTTCTGTGAACACTTGCCAGATTATTTAATAAACCGCCACAACCACTACCCAGATCTATAAAAGAAAATTGACCTTGTTTAGGCAACAAGGCTTCAAGTGCGGTATTTACACTTTTACTTGAAAGATAAAGCGGCACCTGAGTTTTGTATGTTTTTCCATAAATGAGCAGTAAGCAGAGAAAAAATGAGAAAAACCAGAAGGAAGAAATATTGAGTGCCAATGTAGTGATAGAAAGAGGAATAAATACAAGATGAATGGGAATCCACCAAATTGGCATGCGGAGGTAGTAACTGATCAATCCTGCTAACAAGCCCTGTAACAAGCCCCATTCGAAAATACTCAATGTGATTGTTGCTTGGGATATCACTAAAAGTGCTACGAATAACGTAGTAACTATCTGAATAAGTAGTGCAATAACTGAAGAATATTGATGTTTTAACATAGGATATTGGGGATCATATAGTTAAGTTACGAAACCCTCTTATGGGGTTTGCAATAGTTCTTTACCAGGCTCGTCTTGCATATCGACATCGACGGTAGGATTATCCATAGTGACTGCTTTTTCAGCTTTTTCATTCATTACTACGATACTAATCCGACGATTGATTGGATTTAAAGGATCATTCTTGTCAAATAATACTGCAGAGGATAAACCAACTACTGTGAGTACTTTATTCGTATCCATGCCGCCGGCAACGAGTTCGCGTCGTGAAGCGTTTGCCCGATCTGCTGATAATTCCCAATTGCTATAGCCTTTATCACCTGACGGAAATGGTTTGCCGTCCGTATGCCCGGAAAGGCTTACTTTATTAGTAACATCGTTGAGCATTTTACCAATTTCGCGCAGAATGGTTTTCGTGTAAGGCTGTAACTCGGCTTTACCCAGCGCAAACATGGGACGATTCTGCTCATCGACAATTTGAATTCTTAATCCATCGGTTGTGATATCCAGTAAAAGCTGGTTTTGAAATTTTTTTAATGATGGGTTGGCTTCTATGGCTTGTTCTATTTTCTTCTTTAGCCCTTCCAGTCGAATCAATTCAGCACGCTCGCGTAGAATTTTCTTGGTTTCTTTATCGATTCTTTCTTCCTTGATAACGCCTTTCTGTACCTGACCTTCTTGGCGGGTGAAATCAGTACCTCCACCTTTAATAACACTGCTACTGTCTCCGCTTCCAGATCCACCTGACATGGCGACTTTTAAGGGTGTTTTAAAATAATCCGAAATGCCTTCCAGTTGCGCTTTGGTTGATGATCCCAATAACCACATGAGTAAGAAGAATGCCATCATGGCGGTAACAAAATCAGCATAAGCAATTTTCCAGGCGCCACCATGCTGACCGCCCGCTGCTTTTTTAATCCGTTTGATGACTATCGGTCGCTGTGCAAGATCATCAGCCATAGTTATTCTCGCGATCCAAATTAGATATTATTTCGAAATGACTACTTTGTTTTGCTCTGCTTGACATGTTCTTCCAATTCAAGGAAGGATGGTCTTTCGGTTGTAAATAAGACTTTCCGGCCGAACTCAACCGCAAGAACGGGGGAGTAGCCATTTAAATTTGCTAAAAGGGTGATTTTGATACATTCATATAACTTACTGGATTCGTGCAAGCTATGTTCAAGTTTGCCGGCCAAAGGACTGACAAAACCATAAGCAAGTAGAATTCCCAAGAATGTACCAACCAGTGCCGCAGCAATCAAAATACCCAATTCTGAGGGAGGAAGATGAACGGATTCCATGGTATGCACTACTCCCATCACTGCAGCGACAATGCCAAAAGCAGGCAATCCGTCACCAAGCTTGGAGATGGTATGAATAGGCACTTCACCTTCTTGATGATGTGTTTCTAACTCACTATCCATGAGATTCTCTATTTCCAGAGAATTGAGATTGCCGCCCACCATTAAGCGTAAATAATCTGTGATAAACTCTGTGATATGGTGATCAGCCAATATATCAGGATATTTGGTAAAAATAGGGCTGTTTGCTGGATCATCTACGTCCCCCTCAATGGACATTAGCCCTTCCTTGCGAATTTTTCCAAGCACTTCATAAAGTAATGTCATTAAGTCCATATAGAGTGCTTTGGTATATTTAGAGCTCTTAAAAACAGTGGGTAAAGCTTTCATGGTTGCCTTAATAGCTTTATTTGAGTTACCAACTACAAACGCACCAACAGCACCACCACCAATCATGAGAAGCTCAACGGGTTGCCATAGCGAAGCGAGATGACCACCCGCTAAAGCAAAACCGCCAAACACAGAAATAATAATAACGATATAACCAACAATAACAAGCATTGTGCTGACTCCCAGGAATGTAATAATTTAACCATTGATGGCAGGTTCTGGGTTGAGAAGGTAGCATATAGTTATAAAATTCATTCTTAGAGATAAAACGAGTTTTCCCCGTATTTCCTAGTCTTTTATTCTGATTCTATTTGCTACATATAATCATGCCAATAACCGCTTGCATTCGTGTGCACTTTCAAGCGGTTGATTGTGGATGATTTTAGCGGATTAGCTTAAATATTAAGCTAATTAAATGAAGGGGTGGATTCAAGAACCAACTGCAACAGTTAATGTTTAGTAGCGATTTTAGCGAGCTCTATATTATGCAGGAGCTCAGTGTATGAGGTGTGCTGTCAAAAATGGAGTCCAACGGTTTAAGCGGCAAGTAGATTTACATAGTATCGCTGCGTAAATTGTGCTGGTGACAAATAGCCCAGTCTTTTCTGTTTTCTCTGTCGGTTATAGAAGATTTCGA
>Ga0136611_10000396_pt1 | contig 28155 bp, 21 predicted proteins | sample AntDrymUQ2232306_2_FD_106645 | JGI IMG/M metagenome (GOLD analysis project Ga0136611, IMG submission 106645) | Polar desert sand microbial communities from Dry Valleys, Antarctica - metaG UQ223 (23.06) | ecosystem: Environmental > Terrestrial > Soil > Desert | place: Antarctica: Dry Valley...
ACCTGACACCGGTCGGCGTGCGGGTGAACTGCATCGCGCCGGGGCTCATCGACACCCCGATCTACGGCAGCGGGCCGGGCTCGGAGGCATTCAAGGAGAAGCTGAAGCGAGATGTCCTGTTCCCTCACCGTCTTGGCACCGCCGAGGAGTTCGCGTCGATGGCCGTCGAGCTGGTGACCAACAGCTATATGAACGGCGAGACGATCCGGGTGGACGGCGGCGTCCGCATGCAACCGAAGTGACCTGACGGCACTCCACATCCCTGAGCCGCCGGCGTCAGCCGGCCCGGGCCGCGGGGTCGATCTCGACGGGAGCGCCGCCGCCGGGGCCGAGCGGCCCGACTCCCGCCCCGTCGATGCGACGGGCGGCGGTAACAGCCAGGAGGGCGGAGGCCACCGCAGCGGCGAAGGCGATGGCGATGCCACTCGAACGATTCCAGCCAAAGGCTTCGCCGGCGGCCACTGCGGCGCCGCCCACGCCGGTGCCGGTGGCCACCCCGAGCACGTCCGAGAGCTGCATCGAGGAGGTGGCCACGCCCTCGTTCCCCGGCTCGGCCTTGGCCAGGATCAAGAGCGACAAGCCGCTGTAGGACATGCCCATCCCCAGCCCGCCGAGGGTCCACGCCGCCGCCCCGGCCAGCACCGGCACGCTGGGCACCAGCACAAGGGCCAGGCCGGCGATGCCGACGGTGACGAGGGCCAGGCCGTTGACCACCAGCACGTGGCGACCCAAGCGGGCGCCGCGCCGCTCTTGCAGCCACGCTCCCATGGTCCAGGTCAGGGTGGCGGCGGTCAGCACCAAACCGGCTTGCAGCGGAGACAGGCCCCGCACCGAGGTGAGGGCCAGGGGCAGGAAGGCCTGGGCGCCGAAGAAGGCGAAGGTCTGCAGGCCGCGCGTGGCCACGGCGGCGGGCAGGCCCGGCGCAGCGTGGAGCGACCCTGCCGGCAGCAGCGAACGCAGCGCCGGCACGGCCAGTGCCAGACCGACCGCCAGCAACGGGAGTCCCCGAAGCGAGTGCAGGCCGAGACCCGTCGTGAACACGCCGGCACCGACCGCCAGTTGCACGGCTCGCAGTGCACGCTGCCGGTCGGCGACCTTCCCTGCCGGTCGCGCCTGGGGCGCTCCGAGGCGGTGCAGCGCAGGCAGTGCCAAGATCGCCGTCACCGGCACCAGCGGCAGGATGCCGAGGAAGATCCACCGCCATCCGAAGTGCTCGGCCACGCCGCCGCTCACCGCTGGTCCCACGATGCCGGGCAGCACCCAGGCGCTGGACAGGAGTGCGAACATCCGGGCCCGGCCGGCCTCGTCGAAGCTGCGGCCGATGCTTGCGTACACCACGGGCGGGAGCACCCCCGCACCGAGCCCCTGCAGGAACCGGAAGGCCACCAGCACCGGCATCGAGCCGGCCAGCCCCGCACCCAGGAGGCCGGCGGTGAAGAGGACGAGCCCCACCGCGAACGGCCGAGCCGGCCCGTGGCGATCGGTCTGGCCACCGGCCACGGCGATGCCGAGGAGGCTGGCCAGCGTGGTCGCGCTGAACGCCCACCCGTAGAGCGAGACCCCGTCCAGGTCCTCGGCCGTCACGGGCATGGCCGTGGCCACGCCGAGCGCTTCGAAGGCGATCATGGTCACCGTCAACAACAGCCCTACAGCCAGGGAACGGGTAGCAGGGCCGAACACCTTCGGCTGGCCGTCGGTCACGTCACCACCTGCTCAGCGGGGCAGGCGGGCCACGAGCACGAACTCGTTGTACGGGAAGAGCCGCCCGGCGCGGCGGGGAAGAGGGAACGAGTACCGCCGTTCGACCTGGAAACCGACATCCTCGGCCAGCTTGGCCAGGTCGTCGAGATCAACGAACACGACATGGGTCGGATCGGTGGCGAAGCCCCGCTCCTGCGGCGTGATGCAGACGAGGCGCCCGCCCGGGCGCAGGTACCGCACGTACTGTCGGACGAGCTCGGTGGCGTCCGCCGTCGGCAGGTGCTCGATCACGTGGGCGAAGAGCAGGGTGTCGAACGAGGACGGCCCGGCACCGGCGAGCGAGGACAGCTCATCGACCGTGTAGGCGCTCAAACCGCGCGCACGGGCCACAGCCACCGAGGCTTCGTTGTGGTCGACCCCCACCGAACCCGGTTCGAGGTGGGCCAGGTTGCGCCCCAGGCCACATCCCACGTCGAGGGTGCGACCGAGCCGAAGACGTCGGAGGTTCCAGCGGTAGGGGGCTTGTACCGGGATCAGCCGCTTCCACCAGACAGACTCCAGGCTGGCCAGCCGGTCGGCATACGCGGGATCGATCGTCTTGCCAGCCGGGTTCGCAGGTTCGTCCACGGTGGTCGAGCGTAGGGCCGAACTTCGAGGGGGTAGGTGGACGCAGTGGCGAGATCGATGCAGCGGAACGAGCGGGCCGAGCGGGCTCGGAAGGCCGACAAGCGGAAGGCGGCGCAGGGCAAGGCGGCCAAGCGCAAGGCCAAGGTGGCCAAGGGCGGTTCGCCGCTCGAGGACGCCATGGTGGCGGCCACCGCGGCGGTCGCGCTGGGTGCCGGCGTCGTGGCCAGCGGCGTGCGCACGGTGAAGGGCGGGACTGCCCGCCCGCTGCCCAGCCCGCAGGCGCTCGATCAGCTCAACGCAGTGCACGCGGCCAAGAAGCCCGAGCCCACGGGCATCAAGGGGTGGTTGCACCGCAAGGGCGAGCGCTTCAAGCCGTTGGGCCGGGCCCTCGACATACAGGAGCGCTACGGCGATCTGCACGGCAACAACCTGGCCGCGGCCGTGACCTTCCAGTCGTTCGTGTCGTTGCTGCCCCTGCTGCTCGTCACCGCCGCCATCGTGGGCTTCGTGGCCGGGGAGACCGATGTGGCCGGCAGCGTCGTCCGCGAGCTGGGCCTGAAGGACGAGTCGGCCACGCTGGTGACCGACGCCGTCGCCAAGGCCGAGGAGAGCAAGCGCAGCGCCTCCGTCATCGGTCTGCTGGGTCTCCTGTGGTCGGGGCTGGGCCTGGTCAACGCGCTGCAGTACGCGTCCGACCAGGTCTGGCAGGTGGAGGCCAGGGGCTTGAAGGACAAGGCCGTCGGGGTGGCGTGGTTGCTCGGCGCGGTGTTGCTCTTTCTCGCCGCCGCTGCCGTCACCACCGTGGTGAACTTCCTTCCTGACGTGTTCCTCCTGTTGACCATTCCGCTCGCCCTCGTGACCAACTTCGCCCTGTGGGCCTGGACGGGGAAGGTGCTGCCCAACACCCATGTGCCGTGGAAGGCGGTGGTGCCCGGGGCCATCTTCGGAGCCATCGGCCTCGAGATATTGAAGGTGGTCGGAGGCATCTACGTGCCACGGGCGGTGGCTTCGTCCTCGGCCGCCTACGGCGCCCTGGGGGTGGTCTTCGCCGTCCTGGCCTGGTTGTTCTTCTTCGGCCGGCTGCTCGTCTACTCCACCGTCGTCAACGTCGTGTTCCACGAGCGGCGGGTGGGCACGGTTGCCGTCATCACCGAGGTGCCTCGCCAGCCGGGCGCCGAGTCGGGTGAGCAGGTCAGCCGCATGGGCCGGCTGGAGAACGAGAAGACGAAGAAGAAGGCCTCGTAGGCGCAGCCTTCGGGCACTTCGCCCTACGATGCCGGGCGACACAGGGGGAGAGCCGATGCACGAGCTGGTTGTTCGAGGCGGCACGGTGATCGACGGCACGGGGGCCGACCGTCGCGTCGCCGACGTGGCCATCGATGGCGGTGTGATCACCGAGGTCGGCGAGGTGGCAGAGCGTGGCGAGCAGGAGATCGATGCCGCCGGCATGCTCGTCACCCCGGGCTTCGTCGACATCCACACCCACTACGACGGGCAGGTGAGCTGGGACCCGTTGCTCACGCCTTCTTCGTGGCACGGCGTGACCACCGTCGTCATGGGCAACTGCGGCGTCGGCTTTGCTCCCGTGCGGCCGGATCGTCACGACTGGCTGATCAGCCTCATGGAGGGTGTCGAGGACATCCCTGGCTCGGCGCTGGCCGAGGGCATCGACTGGACATGGGAGAGCTTCCCCCAGTACCTCGACTCCATCGAAGCAAGCCCCCACGCCATCGACATCGGCACCCAGGTGCCGCACGGGGCGTTGCGCGCCTACGTGATGGGCGAGCGAGCCGCAGCCGACGTGGAGGCCACGCCCGAGGAAGTAGCCGAGATGGCTCGCCTCACTCGTGAGGCGGTGCAGGCCGGCGCCCTCGGGTTCACCACGTCACGCACACGCGCCCACAAGTCGGCCGACGGGTCCTACATCCCCACCCTCGGCGCCCCTGCCGACGAGCTGTTGGCCATCGCTGCAGCCATGGGCACCACCGGCGAGGGCGTGTTCGAGATCGTCTCCGACTTCATCGATTTCGAGGCGGAGTTCGGCCTGATGCGAGCGATGGCCGAGACGACCGGACGCCCCCTGTCGATCACGTTCGCCCAGAACGACCGCAACCCGCACCTCTGGAAGAAGCTGCTCGAGTGCGTCGAGGAGGCGGTGGCCGAGGGCATCCCCATGCGCCTGCAGGTGTCGGGCCGGCCCATCGGCCTGCTGATGGGTTTCCAGACATCGATGCACCCGTTTCTCGGACACCCGGCGTACAAGGCCATCGCGTCGCTGCCGCTGCCCGAGCGAATGGTCCGGCTGCGTGACCCGGAGCTGCGGGCGCAGCTCGTCGCCGATCGCACGGATGGTCGCCCGGCCGGGACGGCGGGGGAGTTCCACAAGATGTTCCCCCTAGGCGAGCCGCCCGACTACGAGCCCGCGCCCGAGACCAGCATCGCTGCCATCGCCGCCCGAGAGGGCCGCCGCCCCGCCGAAGTGGCCTACGACCGGATGCTCCAATCCGACGGGCACGAGATGCTGTACTTCCCCCTGCTCAACTACTCGCAGATGGACCTCGAGCCGACACGTGAGCTCCTCGAGCACCCGCTCACGGTTCTGGGCCTCAGCGACGGGGGAGCCCACTGTGGCGTCATCTGCGACGCCAGCCTCCCGACCTCGATGCTCACCCACTGGGGCCGCGACCGCACTCGCGGGGAGAAGCTCGGTCTCGAATGGCTGGTGCGCGCCCAGACCAAGGACACGGCTCTGGCCGTCGGCCTGCAGGATCGTGGGGTGCTCGCGCCCGGCATGCGGGCCGACCTGAACGTCATCGACTTCGACGCGCTCACGCTCGGTCGGCCCGAGATGGTGTTCGACCTCCCGGCCGGGGGGCGTCGCCTCGTCCAGAAGGCGGAGGGCTATGTGGCCACCGTCGTCGCCGGCGAGGTGACCTTCCGGGACGGTGAGCACACGGGGGCGCTTCCCGGACGACTCATCCGCGGCGCGCAGTCGTAGCCGGCTCGGCGGCGGCCGCCGCCAGCGCAAACGGTCAGGTGCGCTCCCAGTCCTTCCACACGGGGTCGTAGCCGGCGGCGAACAGCATGGCCGCCACCTCGGCCGGGCTGCGGGTGTCGCTGATCTCGAACTGCGGCTCGGCGTCGCTCTGCGAGGCGTATCCGCCCGGCTCCGTGTGGGAGCCGGCCGACATGTGGGTCACCCCGAGCGGCACCAGCGCATCGCGCAGGGCAGGGGTTTCGCGGGTCGAGAGGCTGACGCCCAGATCGGGGATCAGGAGGCGCAGCGCGCACAGCAGCTGCACGAACTGTGCGTCGCCGACCGGGTCGGCCGGTTCGTAGCCGCCCGCCGCGGGACGCAGCCGGGGCAGGGCGACGGAGATCTCGCTCCTCCACCAGCGCCGGGTCAGGGCCTGGGCGTGGGCGGCTACGGCGACGGCCTCGAAGCGCCAGTCAGCGTGCAGCCCGAGCAGCGCGCCGATGCCGAGCTTGCGCATGCCGGCCGCCGCACCGCGATCGGGGGCGGCCAGCCGCCACTCGTAGTTGCGCTTCTTGCCCTTCAGGTGCACGGCTGCGTAGGTGTCGCGGTCGTAGGTCTCCTGGTAGACGACCAGGCCCTCGCAGCCGGCTTCCACCAGCCGGCGGTACGTGGCTTCGTCCCACACCTGCACCTCCAAGGAGAGGGACGGCATGTGCGGTGCCAACGTCTGCACGCACTCGACGAGGTAGTCCTTGCTGATGATGCGGGCGTGCTCCCCGGCCACCAGCAGGATGTGGCGGAAGCCGCGGCGCTGCAGCTCGAGCGCCTCTGTCAACAGCTCGGCCGGTGTGAGCGTGCGCCGGGCGATCTCGTTTTCGGCAGAGAACCCGCAGTAGGTGCAGGTCGAGACGCATTCGTTCGACAGGTAGAGCGGTGCGAAGAGGTGGATGGTGCGCCCGAAGCGGCGGAGCGTCGCCTCGTGCGCATGTGCGGCGAGGTCCTCCAGGCGCAGCCCGGCGGCGGGGGAGAGCAGGGCGGCGAAGTCCTCGAGGCTCCGTCGTGATCGTCCGAGCGCTCGCTCGACGTCCGCCGGGCCGGCCTCGTCCACCAGCCGTCGGAGCCGGCCGAGGTCGGTGCTCAGGAAGTCGGCTGCCGCCGAGCCCTCGGGCACGCCGGCCGGGCGCGACTCGAGTTGGACGGGAATCGTCGTCATGACCCGGAGCTGGACAGGAAGCCGGTCAGGGGCGACGAGGCATCGGCGCGCACCCGCGTGCCCGCGAGCCCGGCGGCATGACCCTGCCTGCCCGCCTCGACCGCCAGCCGGAAGGCGGTCGCCATGGCGGCGGGGTCTCCGGCGGTGCCGATGGCGGTGTTGACGAGCACGGCCGCCGCGCCCATCTCCATGGCCTCGGCCGCCTGGCTCGGGGCGCCGATGCCGGCATCGACGACCACGGGCACCAAGGCCTGTTCGATGATGATCTCGAGGGCGCCTCTGGTGCGCAGCCCCTGGTTCGATCCGATCCACGAGCCGAGCGGCATGACCGTGGCACAGCCCACCTCCTCGAGGCGCTTGCACAGCACCGGGTCGGCATTGACATAAGGGAGCACGGTGAAGCCTTCACCGCACAGCACCTCGGCCGCTCGCAGGGTCTCGATCGGATCCGGCAGCAGGTACCTCGGGTCCGGGGTGACCTCCAACTTGATCCAGTCCGGAAGGCCGGCGGCGCGAGCCAGGCGGGCCAGGCGAATCGCCTCGCCCGCGTCGATGGCGCCGCTGGTGTTGGTCAACAGGAGCACGGACGGAGGCAGCGCGTCGAGGATGTCCTCCTTGGCCTGCAGGTCCACCCGCCGGAGGGCGACGGTGACCATCTCGGTGCCGCTGGCCTCGATGGCCGACGCAAGCGACTCGTTCGACGGGAACTTGCCCGTGCCGAGGAAGAGCCGGGACGCGAAGCGCCGTCCGGCGATGACCAGGTCGTCTTGCACGTGGTGCTCCCTTCGCCCGCATTACCGGGCCGGTTGTCGGGTCGTGAGCGCGGCGCCCACCTCTCAGCCCGGCGTCGCCCGAGCTCCCCTGCGCGATTCTCAGGCTACCCCTCGGTACAGTTGACCCCGCATGACCGCCGCTCCCACCGCCACCGAGGCCACGCGCCCCGACGTAGCCACCCAGCTCCAGTCGCTCGACCCCCGGCACCGACCCGCAGCCATGCCTCGGCTCCTCATCGCCGCTCTGGGCGCAATCGTGATCGCCGGCGTCGCGCTGCGGTTCTTTACCCTCTCGCCCCTTTGGCTCGACGAGACGCTGTCCGTCAACATCGCAACGGTGCCGCTCGAGGACCTGCGCCTCGCCCTCGAGCGGGATGGGGCTCCGCCGCTCTACTACCTGCTCCTCCACGGTTGGACGAACGTCTTCGGCACCACCGACCTGGCCGTCCGGTCAATGTCGGGGCTCTTCTCAGTGGCGACCATCCCGCTGTTCTGGTTCGCGGGCCGACGACTCGGCGGTCGGTCGGCCGCCATCGCGGCACTGACGCTCGGAGCAACCTCGCCGTTTGCCATCCGGTTCGGCGTGGAGACCCGCATGTACAGCCTCGTCGCGTTGCTTGTGTTCACGGTCTGGCTGTGCCTGGCCAACCTGCTCGAGCGCCCGCGGGCCTGGTGGTTCCTCGGCGTTGCCGTCGGCAGCGGGCTGCTCGTCCTCACGCACTACTGGTCGTTCTACCTTCTGGCCGCCACCGCTTCGCTCCTGGCCTACCGGTGGCGTCGCGGCACCGGGGCCGAGCGGCGCCATGCCCTGATCGGCATTGCCGCCATCGCCGCCGGCGGCATCCTGTTCGTTCCTTGGGTGCCCACCTTTCTGTACCAGACGGCCAACACCGGGACCCCGTGGGGGCTGCCGGCCAGCCCGATCAACGTGGGCATCACGACGCTGCTCGACTTCGGCGGCGGACGCGGTCCCTTCGGGCGGTTGCTGTCGATCTGCCTGGCCGGGCTGCTGGTGCTGGGTGTGTTCGGCCGGGGCCTCGACCCGCGACGCATCGAGCTCGACCTGCGTACCCGGGCGGAGTCGCGGCCCGAGCTGGTCGTCGCCGTCGGCACCATGCTCCTGGCCGTGCTGGCCGGCTACGTGTCGGGCAGCGCGTTCGCCAGCCGCTACGCCACGGTCGTCTTTCCGTTCGCCATCCTGATCGCGGCCATGGGCACCAAGGTGTTCTCCGACCGGCGGGTGGCGGGTGTGGTGCTCGTCGTCTGCTCGCTCTGCGGTCTTGGAGCATCGGTGGTCGACGCGGTGAAGCCGAGGACCCAGGCGGCGCAGGTCGCGAAAGCCATCGCCGAGGCCGGAGGCCAGCCCGGCGACGTGATCGTGTACTGCCCCGATCAGGTCGCCCCCGACGTCGCCCGTCTGCTTCCGGAGGGCTATCGCGAGCTGACCTTCCCCAACAAGGCCGACCCCGAGCTGGTGAACTGGGTCGACTACGCAGCGCGCATGAAGGCGGTGCAGCCGGAGGTGTTCGCTCAGGAGATCCTCGATCTGGCGCCGGATGCCACCATCTGGCACGTATGGACGAGCGGATACCGCACCCTCGGGAAGCGGTGCGAGCGCATCAACGATGCCTTGGCGGCGGCCCGCCCGGCGGCGGAGACCCTCGTGGACGCGAGCCCCAAGATCTTCGAGAAGCACAACCTCACGCGCCACCCCGTGTCGTGAAGCGGGCGGCCGACATGGTCGCGTCGCCCGCCGTCGTCTCGTGGCTTGCCGCGCGTGTGGCCGTGCTCGGAGCGCTCGGCCTCAGCCGCTTCATCACCACCGAGCTCGGTGCGCAGGCCACCGGTGGGCGAACCGCCAGCGGCCTGCTGGGTTGGGATGCCAGCTGGTACGACCGGATCACCGCCCTGGGCTACGCGGACCTACCCAGCGAAGCTCTCCGGTTCTTTCCACTGCTGCCGCTGCTGGCCCGGGTGCCCGACCTGTTCCTTCCGTCCGGGCTGGCCGTGCTGCTGGTGGCCAACGTGGCCGCGTTGGGCGCCGCCGTGCTTCTTGAGCGCCTGGTGGGCTTGGAGACCGGTGACGCAGGTATGGCGGCCCGCGCCGTTTGGTTCCTCGCGTTGTTCCCCTCGGCCTTCGTGCTGGTCATGGGCTACGCCGAGTCGCTCTTCCTCGTGGCCGTCATTGCCGGCATGTTGGCGCTGCGCACCCAGCGGTGGTGGTGGGCCGCGGCGGCAGGGCTGGCCGCAGGGCTGGCTCGGCCCCTCGGCGTGGTGTTCGCCCTGCCGGCGCTGATCGAGGTGCTCCGGGACCGACGGGGCGCGACCGGGCGTGAGGGCGCCGCCCGTGTCGCGGCGGTGGCGTCTCCGGTGCTTGGGGCGGCGCTCTACCTCGCCTGGGTCGGGTGGCGCTTCGGTGATGCGCTGCTCCCGCTGCAGGTGCAGCAGGAGGCAGGGCGCAGGGGCGGCGTCGTCGACCCTGTATCGCGGATCGTCCAAGCCGGCCGGGAACTGGCGTCCGGTGATGCCCTCGGATCTGGCCTTCATCTGCCGTGGGCGCTGCTCTTCATCGTCCTCGTGGGCGTCTGCTTCCGACGCTGGCCGGTGTCATATGGGGCGTTCGCGGCTGTGCTCGTGGTCGTCGCGCTCAGCGCATCCAACCTCGACTCCCTCGAGCGCTACGGGCTCGGCGCCTTCCCTCTGGTCTTGGCAACGGCCTCGCTCACGCGCCATCCGTCGGTCGAGCGGTTCGCCCTGACCGCTGCCGCAGCCACCATGGTGTCCTACGCCACGCTCGCCTTCCTCGGTGCCTACGTGCCGTGACCGACGGGCGCGGCCGTTAGATCTGGTTGCGCCGGAAGACGCGGTCGCGCAGCCCCCACCCGGTGACCAGGACGAGTGCCTCGGCGATGATCCGGGTGTTCATCTTCGACGTCCCGGCCGTGCGGTCGATGAACGTGATCGGCACCTCGGCGATCTTCCGTCCCCGACGCACGATCCGGTATGCGGTCTCGATCTGGAAGCCGTAGCCGTTGGCGCGGATGCGTTCGAAGCCGATCTCGACGAGGGCGTCGGCCCGGTAGGCCCGGTACCCGGAGGTGGCGTCGGTGACACCCAGGCACAGCAAACGGTCGGCGTAGCGGTTGCCCCACCGCGACAGGGCGCGCCGGGCCGCTCCCCAGTTTGGGATCGAGCCGCCCGGCACGTAGCGGGAGCCGATGGCCAGGTCGGCGTCGTCGAGGGCAGCCAGCAGGCTGGGCAGCGCGGCCGGGTCGTGCGACAGGTCGGCATCCATCTCCACCAGCACGTCGTACCCGGCGTCGATGCCCCGCCGGAAGCCCGCCCGGTAGGCCGAGCCGAGCCCGCCCGCCACCTTGGGCCGGCGGAGCACCTGGATGCCACCGACCTCGGCGGCGACTGCCTCGGCCAGGTCGGCCGTGCCGTCAGGGCTGCTGTCGTCGACCACGAGGATGTCCGCTCGCGGTTCAGTGGCGCGAACCCGGCGTAGGACCTCTTCGACGTTGTCCGCCTCCTGGTAGGTAGGGATGACGATGAGGGCCCGCACCCGGTGATCGTAGGTGTGTGGGCCCGCATGACCCGGCGATGCACAGATTGGCGCGATCGTCTGGGTCGGACCACGCTGGTTGCCTTCCGAAGGAGCGAGTGTTGCTAGAAGATCGTGAGTCGACCGACGGCATGGACAGCCCGGAGGTGGTGATCATCGGCGCCGGCCCTGCTGGGCTCACGGCGGCCTACCAGCTCACCAAGCGAGGCGTGGCCTCGACGGTGCTCGAGTCCGACAACGTGGTGGGGGGCATCAGCCGCACCGTCGAGCGGGATGGGTGGCGCTTCGACATCGGTGGCCACCGGTTCTTCACCAAGGTCAAGCCGGTCGAGGACCTCTGGCACGAGATCCTTCCCGATGAGGACTTCCTGATGCGCCCGCGCATGAGCCGCATCTTCTACAAGGGCAAGTACTACGACTACCCGCTGAAGGCCGTCAACGCCCTCAAGAACCTCGGCATCTTCGAGGCCATCCTGTGCGTGCTGTCCTACGTCATGGCACGCGTGCGCCCACCGAAGGACCAGTCGAACCTCGAGGGATGGATCTCGGCCCGCTTCGGTGCGCGCCTCTACCGCACCTTCTTCAAGACCTACAACGAAAAGCTGTGGGGCCGCCCGGCTTCAGACATCCAGGCCGACTGGGCCGCCCAACGCATCAAGAACCTCTCCCTGTTCTCCGCCATCGTGAACGCGCTGCTCCCGAAGCGGAACCAGAAGGAGATCACCTCGCTGATCGAGGAGTTCCAGTACCCGAAGTACGGGCCGGGCATGATGTGGGAGGCATGCCGCGAGAAGGTGGAGGCGGCCGGCACCAAGGTGCAGATGCAGGCCCGAGTCACCGCCATCCGCCACGAGGGCGGGAAGGCCCGGTCCGTCGTCGCCGAGACCGGCGGGGCTCCCAGCGAGTACCCCTGCACCGAGGTCATCTCCTCGATGCCGCTGCCCCAGATGATCAAGGCGATGCAGCCGCCGGTGCCCGACGAGGTCCTCAGGGCGGCCGACGGTCTCAGCTTCCGCGACTTTCTCACCATCGCCCTCGTCGTCCCGGAGAAGTTCTCGTTCCCCGACAACTGGATCTACGTGCACGACCCGGCCGTGAAGGTAGGGCGCATCCAGAACTTCGGCTCGTGGTCGCCCTACCTCATCAAGGAAGGGCGCACCTGTCTCGGCATGGAGTACTTCGTGTTCGAGGGTGACGAGCTCTGGACGTCGAGCGATGCCGACCTGGTCGAGCTGGGCAAGCGCGAGCTGGCTGCGCTCGGCCTGGTGGAACCGGGGAAGGTCGAGGCCGGCTACGTGGTGCGGATGCCGAAGGCGTATCCCGTCTACGACGAGGACTACAAGAAGAACATCGACACCATGCGCGCCTGGCTGGCCGGCAACGCCCCCAACGTCCATCCGGTGGGCCGCAACGGCATGCACAAGTACAACAACCAGGACCACTCGATGTACACCGCCATGCTGACCGTCGAGAACATCTTCGGCGCCTCCAACGACATCTGGGAGGTCAACGTGGAAGAGGAGTACCACGAGGAGAAGGCCGCCAAGGCGAGCTGACGGTCAGTACGGCCAGTTGGCCCCGGGGTGGCCGAGGTAGCGGGTGAGGCGGCCCAGCTTCACAACGATCAGCACCTTGATCACCACGTTGCGAGCGAACCACGGCAGCTCGGCGGCTTGGCGCCGAGCGTTGGTCACACGCTCCCGAGTCGTCAGGCGCTCGCGCCGGTATTCGGCCATGGAGCCGGTGCGGCCGAGGTAGCGGAAGTCGGCGCCCGCGAAGAGGCTGGCGCCCAACGCCAGGGTGACCCCGATCGAGCTGAACGAGTCGTGGATCAACAAGGTGCCGCCGTCGGCCACCTTGGCGCCCCACTGCCGGATGTCGGCGAGCGCCGGCGCCAGGCGATGGGCGCCGTCGATGTAGAGCAGCTCGATGGGCGCGGCCACCTCGTCACCTGCGGCTTGCGAGGGACGCCGCACGTGGCGCACCCGCTCGCGCACGCCGGCCCGCTCGAGGTTGGCCAGGAAGCGCTCGTGGTCGGCCTGCCCCTCCTCTGCGGGCCCTTCGATCTGCTGCGGCCCTCGGTCGTTGCCGGCGTGGGGATCGATGGCCACCACCTCGATGCCCTCGGCCGCAGCCGTACCGAGCATCACCGTCGACCGACCCTGATAGCTGCCGATCTCGACGATCTTGGCGCCGGGCTTGAGCTCTGAGGCACGGTCCCAGAGCTTGCGCGCCTGGCCGGGCGACATCCAGCCCTCGACATGGTCGACGGACCGCAAGGTGGCTTCGAAGGTCGGCGGTGCAGCGCTCATGGCGGTGTCTCCTGGGCGTTGTCGAGGGCGCTCGGCCCATGTGCGCCCGGCGGAGGTCGGCCCCGCCTACCATGTCGGCGGCCGACGGGCCGGGCTCGCAGCAGCGTACCGGCCGCCCCATGCCCCGTCCGTCGCACCCACCCTCACCTGTGCCCGAACCCCACCACCCGTCGACACCGGTCACCACCGCCGATCTCGCAGCGCTGGCCCGCTCGGCCGGGCTTCGGCGGGTGCACATCTTGGCCTGGCGCGATCTGGCCGACGTCGAGGCGGGCGGATCGGAGGTGCACATCGCCGAGGTGGCGCGGCACTGGGCCGAGGCCGGTATCGAGATCACACTTCGCACCTCCTACGCACAGGGCCAGGCGCCCAAGGTCACGAGGGACGGCTATCGCGTCATCCGCAAGGCCGGGCGCTACCTCGTGTTCCCACGAGCGGCCCTCAGCGAGGTGGCCGAGCGCTACGGCCCCTGGGACGCGATCGTCGAGGTCTGGAACGGCATGCCGTTCTTCACGCCGGTGTGGAGGCGAGGACGCCCGTCCATCGTCTTCATGCACCATGTGCACGCCGAGATGTGGAAGATGGCCATGCCGGAGAACGAGCGCTTGGCGCGAGCCGGCGAGCTCCTGGAGTCCAGGTTGGCTCCGTTGTTGTACCGGCGTGCCCGCATCGTGACCCTGTCCGAGTCGTCCAAGCGCGAGCTGGTCGACGATCTTCGCTTCCGCCCGGAGCGCATCGACGTCGTTCCGGTGGGCATCGACCCGAAGTTCTCGCCTGGGGGCGAGCGGTCGAGCGTGCCGTTGGTGGTGGCGGTCGGGCGCCTGGTGCCGGTGAAGAGGTTCGATCGCCTCATCCGGGTCTTGGCCCGGCTGCGCGAGCGGCACCCGACGTTGCGGGCGGTGATCTCGGGCGAGGGCTACGAACGACCGCAGCTCGAGGCCTTGGTCGACGAGCTGGGCGCGCGCGACTGGCTCGACCTCCCCGGGCACACCAGCGACGCGGAGCTCCTCGCCCTCTACCGCCGGGCCTGGGTGGTCACCAGCTCGTCCGTCCGAGAGGGCTGGGGCATGACGATCACCGAGGCCGCGGCATGCGGCACGCCGGCCGTGGTGTCTCGGATCTCCGGTCACGTCGATGCGGTCGAGGAGGGCCGCAGCGGGTTGTTGGCCGCGGGTGAGGACGAGCTGCTCGACCGGCTCGACGAAGTGCTCGGCGACGAGGTGCTTCGCAGGCGGCTCTCCGACGGCGCTCTGGCCAACGCGGCTCGCTACACCTGGATGAACACCGCCCACGGAGCCCTGCGGGCGCTGGCGGACGAGGCGGCGCGCCGGTCGAGGCGGTGACGCCACTGCCGCCGCGGGCGGCCGAGAGGCGGGGCATGGCGGCCGCCCATGTCCTGCTCGCTTGCCTCACCTACATCCCCCTGCTCCTGACCAAGCCGGGTCGGGTCGGGGCTGACACCAAGACCTACCTCTACCTCGATCCCGGCGAGCTGCTGCGGCGGGCGCCGTTCATGTGGGACCCGAACGTCGGCATGGGCACCCTCACCCACCAGACCATCGGCTACCTGTTCCCCATGGGTCCCTGGTATTGGGTGATGGACCAGCTCGGCCTCCCCGACTGGGTGGCCCAGAGACTGTGGTTGGCCACGGTGCTCTTCGCCGCCGCCGCCGGAGTCCTCTTCCTCTGCCGCACCCTGGGCTGGCCCGAGGGTGCCTCCGGCCCTCGTGGCGACCGCCCCGGGGCTGCGCCGCGGCAGCCGGCCGGCGCACTTGCGTCCCTCGCCGGGCCGGTGGCGGCCGCCCTGGTTTACATGTGCAGCCCGTACGTCCTCGACTACGCCGCGCGCATCTCCGTCATCCTGCTGCCGTGGGCCGCCCTCCCGTGGCTGGTCGGCTTGGCCGTGCGGGCCCTGCGCACGCGCAGCTGGCGGCACCCTGCGCTCTTCTCGCTGGTGGTGCTGCTGGTAGGCGGCGTCAACGCCACCGCACTGCTGTTCGCCGGCCTCGGGCCGGTGCTGTGGTTCCCGTTCGCGGTGTTCGTGCACCGAGAGGCCACCGGCCGGCAGGCCATCGCAACGATGGCCCGCATCGGCGCCATCACCGCCGCGGTGTCCCTCTGGTGGGTGGCCGGCCTCCTCGTGCAAGGCCGCTACGGCATCCCGATCCTGCGCTACACGGAGACGGTGGAGGCCGTGTCGCGCACCTCGGTGTCGACAGAGGTGCTCCGGGGTCTCGGCTACTGGTTCTTCTACGGCAGCGACAAGATCGGCCCCTGGATCGAGCCCGCGGTGCTCTACACCCAGCAGATCTGGCTCATGGCCGTGAGCTTCACCATCCCCATCCTCGCCCTCGTCGCCGCCGCCATCGTGCGTTGGGGGTACCGCGCCTACTTCGGCACGCTGATCATCGTCGGCACCGTCATCGCTGTGGGCGCCCACCCCTACGAGGAGCCGTCGGCCCTCGGCGGGCTGTTCAAGGCCTTCGCCACCACGTCGACGGCGGGGCTGGCGTTGCGCAGCACGGCCCGGGCGGTGCCGTTGGTCATGCTGGGCATGGCCATGTTGGTGGCTGCCGCAGTGGCCGCGCTTGCCCGCCGCCGCCCGGGGGCTGGCCTGCTGGCCGGTGCCCTCGTGGGCATCGTGGCTCTCGCCGGGCTGCCGCCGCTGTTCACGGGACAGGTCGGCATGGCCGAGAACCTCGACCGCGCCGAGGAGATCCCGGAGTATTGGCGAGCCGCAGCAGCCGCTCTTGACGAACGGGACGACGGAACCAGGGTGCTCGCTCTGCCCGGCATCGACTTCGCCGCGTACCGCTGGGGCAACACGGTCGACCCGATCCTTCCGTACCTCATGGATCGACCCTTCGTCGGCCGCGAGCTGATCCCCTACGGGTCGCCGGCTTCGGCCGACCTGCTCAACGCCCTCGACCGGCGCCTGCAGGAAGGGGTGTTCGAGCCTTCGGCCCTCGGGCCACTGGCTCGGCTGATGGCCGTCGGTGACGTGATGGTGCGCTCCGACCTTCAGTTCGAGCGCTATCGCACGGCCCGACCGAGGTCCCTCTGGAACCAGCTGAACCCGCCGCCCGCCGGCCTCGGCGCCCCGGTGGCCTTCGGTCCTCCGGCACCGAACGTGCCGGTGCCCAAGCTGCCGTTGATCGACGAGGTCGAGCTCGGGCTGCCGCCCGGTGCGGCCCATCCGCCGCCCGTGGCCGCCTTCCCCGTGACGGGTGCCTCGGCGCCGACGGGCATCGTCCGCACGGCGACGGCTGAGCGCCCCGTCGTGATCGCAGGTGACGGGGAGGGCGTGGTCGAGCTTGCCGCTGCGGGCCTGCTCACCGGCAACAGCCCGCTCCTCTACGCCGCCTCGTTGGATGCCACGAACGGGTGGAGCGCGGCCCTCGACCAAGGCGCCGATCTGGTGCTCACCGACTCGAACCGCCTGCGGGCCCGCCGGTGGGGGACCGTGCGGGAGAACGCGGGGTACACCGAACCCCCCGGCGCCGGGCCGCTGCGGTTCGACCCCGCCGACAATCGGCTGGACCTCTTTCCGGAGGCGGACAACGACGCCTTCACGACGGCCGAGCAACGGGGCGTGACCGCTGTGCGCGCCACCCGCTACGGCAACCCGGTCTCGTTCACCGCGGAGGACCGTCCGGCCAACGCGCTCGACGGGGACGTCACCACCGCTTGGCGGGTCGGCGCGTTCGCGGACGTCACCGGCGAGAAGCTGCGAGTGGATCTGGCTGCCCCGGTGACCGCCTCCTCCGTCCGGCTGGTCCAGCCGGTCACCGGACCGCGCAACCGCTACATCACCACTGCTCGCCTCCACTTCGACCAGGGACCGCCCGTCGACGTGGTTCTCGGTCCTGAGTCCCGAACGCCCGCCGGGCAGGTCGTTGCGTTCGATTCCCGCCAGGTCGGCCGCCTCGAGGTGGAGGTAGGTGACACCAACTTCGGGCTGCTGGCCAAGTACGACGGCGTGAGCGGCGTCGGTCTGGCCGAGGTGGGCATCGAGGAGGCCAGGGTCGACGAAGTGGTCCGCCTGCCGGCCAACCTGCTACGAGCCGCCGGCCCCCGGGCCCAGAGCTCCCGGCTCACCGTCGTCGTGGCTCGCCAGCGCAGCAACCCCTCCGAGCCGGTGCGAACTGACGAAGAGCCAACCATGAGGCGGGTCTTCGCGCTGCCTGCGGGCCGGTCCTTCTCCGTCAGCGGCACGGCCCGCCTGGCCGCGTCTGCCGCCGACGAGGTGCTCGACCGCATCATCGGCGTGCCCGGCGCGGGTGAGGGGGGAGTGACGGCGCGGGCCGAGGACCGCCTCGCCGGCAACGTCAGGGCACGGGCGGCGGCCGCCATCGATGGTGATGCGACCACGGCGTGGACCCCCGGCTTCACGTTCCAGGCTGGGCGTTGGCTCGAGGTCGAGGCCGCGGCGCCGGTCACCTTCGGTCACTTGGACCTGCAGGTGATGACCGACGGTCGTCACTCCGTGCCGACCCGCCTGCGCATCGACGTGGATGGGGCACCTGCCCGCACGATCGACCTCCCGGCGGCAGCAGACCGAGCCGAGGAGGGCAGCACGGTCACATGGCCGCTCGACTTCGACCCGGTGACGGGCCGGACGATCCGCTTCACCTTCGAGCAGGTCCGGTCGGTGCTCACGCTCGACTACTACAGCGAGGAGCCGGTCGAGTTGCCGGTGGCCATCGTCGAGCTGGGAGTTCCGGGCCTGCGCTCCTCACCGGCGGCGTCGACGTTCTCGACGCCGTGCCGGCCGGATCTGCTCACCGTCGACGGGCGCCCCTTCGCCGTACGGGTGTCGGGAGAGGTGAGGGCTGCGCTCGACCGTGAGGGCCTCAGCGTGGAGGCGTGCGGACCCCCGCTCGACCTGGGGCCCGGTGACCACGAGATCCGTACCGCCCCGGGCCGCAGCGCCGGCATCGAGCTCGACCGCTTGGTGCTGGACTCGCCCGCTCAGGGCTCGGTCGGGGCGGCCGCAGCCCGACCGGCGTCCTCGCTGCCGGCAACCGCCGGAGTGACGGCTTCGACGAGAACCTCGTTCGACGTCCGCGTGGACGTCACCGAGGCCAGGCCCTTCTGGCTCGTGCTGGCCCAGAGCCACAACCGAGGATGGACGGCAACCGTCGGGGGCCGCGACCTCGGCCCACCCCACCTGGTCGACGGCTATGCCAACGGTTGGCTCATCGATCCCGAGCAGGCCGGCGCGCTCGACGTCCGACTGCGGTGGACACCCCAGCGCCTCGTCTGGATCGCCCTCGCCGTCTCCGCGCTGGCCATCCTCGGCGCCCTGGGCATCGTGCTGGCTACGAGCCGGCGCAGCGCGGCTCGCCGGTCTACGGCGGGCCGCCTGGAGGTGCCAGAGCTCGACCTCCGCGGTGTCGCGGAGCGTGACGGTGCTCGTAGCTCTCGCCCCTCGGCCGTCGACCTCGCCTGGGCCGTGGCCATCGCCGTCTTCTTCGGTGCGGCTGCGGCGCCGATGGTGGGCGCGCTCGCAGGTCTGGCCGCCCTGCTCGGCTCCACCTGGCCGCCGGCCCGGCGCCTCCTGCGCTTCGGCGCCGCCGGGGCACTCGGTCTGGGGGTGGCCTACATGCTCTTCCAGCAGGCGCGCTACCGGTACCCGCCCGACTTCGCCTGGCCCCAGAACTTCCCTCGGGCCCACCTCCTTGGGTGGCTGGCGGTGGCCCTTCTCGCCGCCGACCTGGTGCAACCGGCCCGCCGGCGGGCCTCCCGTCATCCACGCGCGCAGAGCGCGAACGACGACGGGGGCTGATGTGGCGCGCTACGGATCTGTGGCTACAGTTCGTGTGACGAACGGCACAGTCGGGGGGGACCGACGGCCGGTGACTACAGGAGGCAGTGTGCAGTCAGCATCAAGCACGCCGAGAGTCCAATGGCTCGGCGCGGTACCTACCTGGACAAGGTCACCTTCCGGCCCATCCCCGACGAGGACAGCCGATTGGCCAGCCTCACCACCAGCGACGTGCAGGTGATGCACACCGTGCGCCAGGCGCAGAACACCAAACGGGCGGCGGGTCAGGACGACACCGTCCAGAGCCTGATCGACATCGGCAACCCCTCGGCCGACCTCATGTTGAACTTCAGCAAGGCGCCGATGAACGACCGGCGGGTGCGCCTGGCCCTCGGCTATGCGGTCAACCAGAAGCAGCTCATCAGCGCCCAAGGCCTCGAGGGCTTGGCTCCGGAGAGCACGCAGATCTTCGCCGAGGACTCGCCCTACTACTCGCGGGCAGCAGCCCAGAAGTACCCGAAGCAGGACGTCAACAAGGCGAAGCAGCTCATCCAGGAGTACGTGAACGACCCCGCCCGGTCCGATGGCAAGGCTGTCGGGCAGCCGGTCAGCGTGGCCATCACCTGCACGGCGGGCGTGGCCAGCCTCAACGATCTCGTGATCCTCTACCAGCAGTACTTCAAGGACATCGGCGTCGTGGCCACCCCTGACCTCATCGACCAGGCGTCGCTCATCAACAAGGCCGTCGGCACCGCTCCGGAGTACAAGGGCCAGTACGACGCCACTTGCTTCCGCAATGGCAGCGACTCCGACCCCGACGTGTTGTACAACGCGTTCACATCCCCCACCGCGGCAGCCAACACCAATGACATCGACAACGCCAGGGTCCGTGAGCTGCTCGACAGCGGCCGCAAGAGCGCCGTCCCCGCCGATCGCCAGAAGGCCTACCAGGACGTGGCGGAGATCCTGGCCGATGAGGGCGCCTACATCTTCCACGGAGGCTTGGTGACTGCGGTAGGCGCCAAGAGCGACGTCAAGGGCATCGCCGACTGGCAGGTCCCCGGCGGCAAGAAGGGTGAAGGATTCCCTGGCTCCATGGTGCACTTCGTGGAAGTGTGGCTGGACCGATGATCCGCTCGCCGAAGTCCCGCCTCACCGGCGGTAACCGCACCACCAAGGGCCCGGCGATCGAATCGGCCGTCGTGGCTTACCGCGAAGTCTGGCTGGACCGCTAGCCCTAACGGGACCGTTACGAGAGAAGAGAGATACCGCCAGTGGCACGACAGATACTCGGGCGCATCCCACAGCTGATCCTCACGCTGATGGCGGTGTCCTTCCTCACCTACATGCTCCTCAGCCTCCTCCCGGGAGATCCGGTCCTGGCGATCCTCGGCACGGACAACATCGACCAGGCCACCATCGACGCGAAGCGGGAGGAGCTGGGCCTCAACGACCCGCTTCCCGTCCGCTACGCCCGGTGGCTGGGGAACGTGGTTCAGGGCGACTTCGGCCGCTCGATCCGCACCCAGCAGCCGGTCATGGAGGCCATCCTCGAGCGGCTCCCCGTCACCGTGGAGATCGGCGCGCTCGCATTGATCGGCGCGCTGCTCGTCTCGGTGCCACTGGGGGCGTACACGGCGTTCCGGGCCAACGGGGTCGCCGACCGGATGACCACCACCGTGAGCTTCGCCCTCCGCTCCGTTCCCGGGTTCGTGTTGGCACTGCTCTTCATCTACGTCTTCGCCGTCTGGCTCCGATTGCTACCGGCTACCGGGTGGACGAGGCTGACGGTCGACCCGGTCAAGAACCTCCGAGGGGCCATCCTTCCGGCCTTGGTGCTGGGCCTGGCCGAGGCGACGGCCTACACCCGGGTGCTGCGAAGTGACATGATCGCCACCTTGCAGCAGGACTTCATCATCATGGCGAAGGCCAAGGGGCTGCCCAACTGGCGCATCTTGTTCCGACACGCCCTTCGGCCCTCGTTGTTCTCGCTCATGACCGTCGTCGGCCTCAACATCGCCGCACTGGTCGGAGGCGCCCTGATCGTGGAGACCATCTTCGCCTTGCCTGGCATCGGTCGGCTGCTGGTGGACTCGATCCAGCAGCGCGATCTGATCATGGTGCAGGGTGTGGTGCTGTTCATCGCTAGCAGCTACGTGATAGTCAACTTCCTCGTGGACACGCTCTACACCGTGCTCGACCCAAGGATCCGCCATGGCCGCGCCTGAAACTCTCACGACCGGATCGCTCGCCGCCCCCGACCCGGGCGGCGTCCACGACGAGGGCCAGGACGGCCTCGAGAACGTCGCAGGCATACCGCGCCGTCGGAGGAAGAAGCGCGGCGTCATCTTCTGGCTGAGCGTCTCTTGGCTCAGCCTCATCGTCTTCTGTGCGATCACCGCCTCCTGGTTGCCGCTACCCGACCCGACTCTGGCCAACGTGCCCGAGAAGCTTCTCCGCCCCGGGGCGGACGGGCACATCCTCGGCACCGACGGTTTGGGCCGCGACGTTCTAGCCCGGCTGGTGCACGGTTCGAGGGTCTCGATCATCATCGGCTTCGCCTCGGTCGGCCTCGGCATCACCGCGGGCTGCGTCCTCGGCATGGTCGTCGGGTACTTCCGAGGCTGGTTCGAACGGTTCGTGCTCTTCTACATCGACGTGCAGCTGGCGTACCCCTTCCTGGTCGTGCTGCTAGCCCTCATCGCCTTTGTGGGCCAGAGCCTGCTGATCATCACCATGGTGTTCGCGCTCCTCTCGATCCCGCTGTACACCCGGGTGGCGCGAGCCAACACGTTGTCGGTGGCCCAGCGGGAGTACGTGATGGCCGCTCGGGCGCTGGGGGCCAAGCCGGGTCGGGTGATCTTCCGGGAGATCCTGCCCAACGTCGCCCTCCCGGTGCTGGCCTTCGGCCTGCTCGCAGTGGGCACGATCATCGTGGCCGAAGGCACCCTGAGCTACCTCGGTCTGAGCGTTCCCCAGCCGACACCGACGTGGGGCAGCATGATCGCTGAAGGCCGCCGCTACCTGCAGGACGCCCCGCACGTCGCGGCCACCCCTTCGCTGGTCATGTGCTTCACCGTGCTATCCCTGACATTCGTCGGTGACAGCCTTCGTGCACTCTTCGACGTGAGGGAGTCCGGTATCTGATGTCCGAGTCGCTACTCGAGCGCTCCTCCGCGCGCTCATCCGAGCACGAGCAGCTCCTGCAGGTACATGACCTGAAGACCTACTTCCCCACGCCTCGTGGCCTGGTGAAGGCGGTCGACGGGGTGTCGTTCGACCTCGAGCGCGGCCGGACGCTGGGCATCGTCGGCGAGTCGGGGTCGGGCAAGAGCGTGCTGTCCCGTTCGATCATGCGACTGCTGCCGCGCAACACCGAGCTGCACGGCCAGGTCATGTTCGACGGCCGTGACCTCACGAACATGAAGCAGGCCGAGCTGCGCGACGTCTGGGGCGCGGAGATCGCCATGGTCTTCCAGGACCCCATGACCTCGCTCAACCCGGTCATGCGCATTGGCCCCCAGATCACCGAGTCGGTTCGCCACCATCTCGGCGTCGGCAAGTCCGAGGCGCGCGAGACGGCCATCGCCCTGCTGACCTCGGTCGGCATCCCAGAGCCGGTGCGGCGGCTCAACGAGTACCCCCATCAGCTCTCGGGAGGTATGAGGCAGCGGGTGACCATCGCCATCGCCCTGGCTTGTGGCCCGCGGCTGCTCATCGCCGACGAGCCCACCACGGCCCTCGACGTCACCGTCCAGGCCCAGATCCTCGACCTGCTCAAGACCCAGCAGTCCGAACGGTTCATGGGGATGATCCTCGTCACCCACGACCTTGGCGTGGTCGCCGGTCGCACCGACGACATCGCCGTGATGTACGCCGGGAAGATCGTGGAGCAGGCACCCACCGAAGAGCTCTTCGCCGACGTGAAGATGCCGTACACCGAGGCGCTGCTGCAGTCGATCCCTCGCCTCACCAACCACAGCCACACCCGTCTGCAGTCCATCAAGGGCCGCCCGCCGGACCTCGTGAACCTGCCCAAGGGCTGTCGCTTCGCCAGCCGATGCCCCTATGTCCAAGACAAGTGCCTCGAAGAGGAGCCTCCGCTGATTCCGATCTCCGGCAAGCCGAACCACCTGTACCGGTGCTGGTTCCCGGTCGGAACTTCCGCCGGTGAGGCCGCTCTCGAGGCCAACCGCGCCGCAGGTGTCATCGACATCGATGTCGACCCCGCGGCTGCGGGCGAGGTCATCGCCTGATGGCCGGCATCGGTACCGCGCATCTACGTGACGGCGCCCTCCTTCGGGTCGAGCACATGCATGTCGAGTTCCCCGTGGGCGGCGGTCGCAAGGTCAACGCCGTGACGGACGTGAGCATCGACGTGATGGAAGGTGAGACGCTCGGGCTGGTGGGCGAATCCGGGTGCGGCAAGTCCACGACCGGTCGCGCCATCATGCAGCTTCCGCATCCAACCTCGGGCAAGGTGATCTTCGAAGGCCGAGACATCACCTCCCTGAGCGGCGACGAGCTGAGAGAGCTACGGCCGAAGCTGCAGATGATCTTCCAGGATCCGATCTCTTCGCTCAACCCGCGCCGCAAGGTCAAGGACATCGTGTCCGAACCCCTCTCCATCTGGGGCAAGGCCCTCGGGACCACCAACGGGCCCGAGCGGGTGCGCCAGGTCATGGAAGACGTCGGTCTGGATGCAGACCAGATCGGCGACCGCCGCCCGCACGAGTTCTCCGGCGGCCAGTGCCAGCGCATCAGCATCGCCCGGTCGCTCGTCCTCGATCCGAAGCTCATCATCTGTGACGAGCCGGTGTCCGCGCTAGACGTCTCCGTGCAGGCCCAGATCCTGAATCTGCTCGAGGACATGAAGATGCGGTACGGGCTCACGTTGGTCTTCATCGCCCACGACTTGGCCGTGGTCAAGAACATCAGCGACCGGGTGGCGGTGATGTACCTCGGGCGTGTGTGCGAGGTGGCCGGCGCCGACACGTTGTACAACCGGCCGACCCACCCGTACACCGCCGCCCTCCTGGCGTCGATTCCCGAGCCCGACCCGTCGGTCAAGCCGAACGCGGGCGGGCTCAAGGGCGAGCTGCCGTCCCCGATCAGCCCGCCCTCGGGGTGCCGGTTCCGCACTCGCTGCCCGCGGGCACAAGAGCGGTGCGCCGAAGAGGTCCCCATCATGCGGGAGGTCGAGCGGGAGCACTTCGTGGCCTGCCACTTCCCGATCGACGCTCCGGTGGCACCAGCCGAAGCGGCGCTGCTGGCGGCGCAGCCGGTCTAGCCGGTAGCGCGCGGGGCTCTGCCCGGCGCAGTCCCCTGTCATGAAGACCCACAAGCTGATTCTTGCTGCGCTGGTGTGCGCGGTCGTGATCCTGGCCGCCGGCGCGATCCGGCTCTTGCAGCTCTTCGCCTGACGCGACTCCCCCGGGGCGGCGTGGCGCTGTCGGCAACGACGATTTCTCAACTGCTGGGCGCGAGGCGCCGACAGATTCTTGTCTGCGTTGTTCGCATCTTGGTCGCTAAGCGGTCATTACCCAGGAGAGATATGACTCCTCGCAAGCCCCATTCGAAGCTTCTCCGGCTCTTGAGCCTGGTTACCGCTGCCGGGCTGGTGATGGCCGGCTGCGGGGGCGACGGCGGTGGCCAGACCAGTGCAGGCGGCGTAGCCGGCGAGACCACCGAAGCGCCCGTTGCTGGGGGCACCGTCACCATCGGCCTGGAGAGCGAGAGCACCGGCTTCCAGCCGGGCAAGGACACGCCGGCCGAGTCCGGCTTCATGGTGAGCCTCGCCATCTACGACGCCCTCCTCCTCCGGGCGGCCGACGGTGACGTCAAGCCGTTCCTTGCCGAGTCGTACACCACCAGCGCCGACCTGAAGGAGTGGACCCTCAAGCTCCGCCCCGGCATCAAGTTCCACGACGGCACCGAGCTCACGTCGGCCGTCGTGAAGGAGAACTTCGGGGTGTTGACCGAGGCCGGCGCAAAGACCCAGGGGGCGCTGAGCAATGTCAGTGACTTGGTGGTCATCGATCCGCTGTCGTTCAAGTACATGCTCAAAGAGCCGAACGCCGCATTCGCCGACGTCCTCACCGGCCTGATCGGCATGCCGTTCTCGATGGCTAACTACAAGGCCAAGGGCGCCGACATCTCCGCCAACCCGGTCGGCACCGGGGCGTTCATGTTCGACAAGTGGACCCGTGACAGCCAGCTCGTGGTCAAGAAGAACCCGAACTACTGGATCCAGGGCCTGCCCTACCTCGACGAAGTCATCTTCAAGCCGATCCCCGACGAGGATGCGCGCATGGCCAGCCTCGAGTCCGGCTCCATCGACATGATCGCGTCCTTGCGGCAGCCCACCGTCCGTCGGGCGACCGAGCTGGCCGAGCGGGAGCGCGACTTCAAGGCGTACCCCTTCGTCGGCAACAGCACCGGTGCGAACATCTACAACACGGGCAAAGCGCCGTTCGACGATAGGAGGGTCCGTCAGGCTGCGGTCTACGCTCTGAACCAGGAGCAGATCATCGACGTGCTCGGCGGCAAGGGCCTGGCCCCGCCGGCCACCCAGCTGTTCACGGAGACCTCCCCGTGGTACTCCCCCAAGGTGGCTGCCACCTATCCCGGCAAGCAGGACGTGGCCAAGGCCAAGAAGCTGGTCGAGGAGTACATGGCCGACCCCAAGCGCTCTGACGCCAAGCCCGTCGGATCGCCGGTGACGTTCACCTACAACTGCCAGCCCGACCCGAGCCTGGTGGAGCTGGCCCTGCTCGAGCAGCAGATGTGGGCCGCAGTCGGTCTGAAGGTGGAGCTCAAGCAGGTCGAGCAGGCCCTCCACATCAACAACGCCGTGGGCACGGCGCCCGACTTCAAGGGCAACTACGACGTGAACTGCTGGCGCCTCGGTGGCCAGACCGACCCCGACACGGTGCTGTTCAACTCGTTCCGTGACCCGGGCAACGGGAACGCCTCCAACGTGACCGACTTCACCACGCCCGAGCTGCAGAAGCTGCTCATCGAGGGGCGCTCGACCATCGACATCGCCGCCCGCAAGAAGATCTACGAGCAGATCGGCCTCATCCTTGCCACGGAGGTGCCGTTCTCACTGAGCAGCAGCACCACGGCCGTCGTCGCCGCCAAGTCGAGCGTCAAGGGCGTCGTCGGCTGGACCTTCCCCGACCGCACCACCAAGGGCCCTGAGGTCGTGCAGAGCGTCGTGACCTTCCGCGAGGTCTGGGTCAAGAAGTAGATCTGCGATGCGGCCACCAGAGCACCGGTGACGTCACGAGGCGGTGTCGGAGCATGAGCTCCGGCACCGCTTCTTCGCGTCCGGCATGTCACAGGAGGTTCGGTAGGCTCGCCTGCATGGCTGAGGAGTTCGACGTCGTCGTCATCGGCGGCGGACCAGGCGGGTACGCGGCGGCGCTCTACGGGGCGGCCGCCGGGCTGCGGATCGCCGTGGTCGAGAAGGACAAGGTTGGCGGCACGTGCCTCCACCGAGGGTGCATCCCGGCCAAGGAGTTCCTCGAGACGGCGAGCGTCTATCGCCAGGTGGCGACGGCCAAGGAGTTCGGTGTGGTCAGTGACGCACCAACCATCGACTTCGCCGTCAGCCAGGCGCGGAAGCAACGGATCATCGACGGCCAGTGGAAGGGCCTGCAGACGCTGATGAAGCGTCGCAAGATCACGACCGTCGCGGGCGCCGGCCGACTGGACCAGGGCCGCACGGTGACCGTGTCCGATGGCAGTGAGCTGAAGGGCACCCACGTCATCCTGGCCACCGGCTCGTCGCCGAAGACCATTCCCGGCTTCGCCGTCGACGGCCGGGTGGTGCTGACGTCGGACGAGTTCCTCGACCTCGACCATCTGCCGGCCACCGCTGCCGTAATCGGTGGCGGTGCCATCGGCTGCGAGTTCGCCTCGACCATGGCCGACCTGGGCGTCAAGGTCACCGTGCTCGAGGTGCTGCCCAAGATCCTTCCGGGGTGCGACCGCGACGTGGCCGAGGTGGTCGTGCGGTCGTTCAAGAAGCGTGGCATCGACGTCCGCACCGGCGTCACCGACCTGGCGCACCAACCCGGCGATCAGGGCACGACGCTCACCTTTGGCCAGGGTGAATCTCTGCAAGTCGACATGGTCGTGCTGTCGGTGGGCCGGCGTCCCCGGTCCGACGAGCTCTTCGGTGAAGGGGTCGGCGTAGAGGTCGACGCCCGGGGCTTCGTGCGGGTCGACGACGAGCTCCGCACCACCGATGAAGGTGTGTACGCGGTGGGCGATCTCATCAGCACCGCCGCCGGCATCCACCCGGCCCTGGCCCACGTGGGCTTCGCCGAGGGCATGCGGGTCATCAAGCAGATCCTGGGCGAGCCGGCGCCGCCGATCGACTACCTCAACGTGCCGTGGTGCATCTACACCCATCCCGAGGTGGCGTTTGTCGGGCTCTCCGAGGAGGCGGCCGTCGAAGCCGGCTACGAGGTGGTCTCGAAGAAGGACAAGTTCATCGGCAACGGTCGGGCCGCCATCCTTGGTGACACGGACGGGCTGGTGAAGGTGATCGCCGAGAAGGGCGCAGACGGCAAGGCCGGGCGCATCCTTGGGGTCCACATGGTCGGCCCGTGGGTCACCGAACAGCTCGGCCAGGGATACCTCGCGGTCAACTGGGAGGCCACCGTGAATGACGTCGCCGCCCTGATCCAGCCCCACCCGACGCTGTCAGAGGTGTTCGGGGAGACGATGCTCTCGCTCACCGGAAGAGGACTGCACACCTAGCCATGGCCGACATCACGATGCCCCAGCTCGGGGAGACCGTCACCGAAGGCACCATCACCAAGTGGATGAAGTCGGTAGGTGATCAGGTGGCAGAGGACGAGGTGCTCTATGAGGTCTCGACCGACAAGGTCGACTCGGAGGTGCCGTCACCGGTGGCCGGGTACCTGGCCGAGATCGTCGTGGCCGAGGGCGACACCGCAGAGGTGGGCGCCAAGCTGGCCGTGATCAGCGACGCTCCTCCCGGAGGCTCCGCCGGGGGCCCGTCGGGCGCGGCCGCAGGCGCGGAGGCGTCGCCACCACCGGCCGAGCCGGCGCCGTCGGTCCCGGCCGAGGCGGAGGCAGCCGCCCCTGAAGCTTCGAGCGTGGCCGCGGTGCCCACCGACCCGGTGGAGGACCAGGAGTCCTCGGCGGCAGACGAGGTGGCGAAGTCGGAGGTGGAGCAGATGGG
>Ga0136611_10000397_pt1 | contig 28144 bp, 29 predicted proteins | sample AntDrymUQ2232306_2_FD_106645 | JGI IMG/M metagenome (GOLD analysis project Ga0136611, IMG submission 106645) | Polar desert sand microbial communities from Dry Valleys, Antarctica - metaG UQ223 (23.06) | ecosystem: Environmental > Terrestrial > Soil > Desert | place: Antarctica: Dry Valley...
ACCTTTCTTCTCCCTCAAAAACCACTAGCTCCGCCAGTCTCGCTTGGTCCCGCAGTACTGACAATACCGGTGTCACTGGCTACGACATCTACCGCAATAAAATTAAGGTTAGTACCACAGCCACTAACAGCTACAGTGACTCTGGTTTATCCGCCAGCACGACCTACTCCTATTATGTCATTGCCCGCGATGCCGCTGTCAATAACAGCCCGGCTTCCGCTACCCTCAACGTAACTACCCAAGCCCCTGCATCTGCACCCGTTACGACTGACACTATCGCACCCATCGTCACCATCAGTTCACCTGCTAATGGATCTACCATTGGCCGTAGTGTAGCCATAAACGCCAGTGCTAGAGACAATACCGCTGTCACCAAAATGGAGGTATACATTGACGGGAATCTCAAAACATCATCCGCAAGCGGCTCGATAAGCTATGGCTGGAATTCCAAAAAAACTTCCCGTGGCGCCCACATTATCACCGTCAAAGTTTATGACTCGTCCGGGAACAAAGGACAGAGTAGCGTGACGGTGTATAAATAGCATGTACAAAGTATATTAGCTTTCTCTAAATCCAAAAAAGCAAGAGAACTTATTAATAGATAAGACGTGTCACCATTGACTCATTCTTACGACGAAAATCGAACATTTTTCATTGAAATTGTAAGCTAAATCCAGCCCCAGTGCCTGTTCCAGTAAAGCTTGAATCTGCTCCGCCGGTAACTGTTCGTTCACAGTTGAATGAAAATCGGCGGGAAAATTAAATAAGTTTTTTAATGGCTAGGGATGAGGGATAGCGCACTGCGTGCTTTTCCACTCCGGCGTGCTCAGTGCCAGCACTTGCGCGCGTCCTCGCTCCACCGAACCCCTCCGCAGCTTAGCTGCTTCTGGGGTTCGCATCCCTTCACCAAACAGCACAAAAGCACCTACTTTCGCAGGTGCTTTTGTGCTGGCTAGGGCGGAGGGATTCGAACCCCCGAATGCCAGTACCAAAAACTGGTGCCTTACCACTTGGCCACGCCCTAATATAGTTAGCCAGCAAGAGGTTAACTCCGATGATTGTACCGTATTTAGCGGTATATAACAATTTGTAAACCGGTAGAATGTTTTGTTACTATATTAAGAATGACTACTATGAATAAAGCCAAACAAAAGTTCAACCTGAAAATATTGTTGATTATAATCGTTGCACTATTAATTGGTGGAGCATTTTTTGGTTATAGCCAATGGCAGGCCAATCAGAATTCCAAACAGCAAAAACAAATTACAGCATCAACCGTACCGGCCGATCCGGCCAGTCAACCTCCCGCTCCTATCAAACAATTCAGCAGTGAAGAGTTTAAAAAACTATACCGCTCAGTCAACTACCCTAACACCAAAGAATTCACTACCCCGCCTATAATCACGGGCAGTGAGCCAGCCGATCTTAATATCCATCAACTGGCTAAAGCTCGCGGTTTCAAACTTACCAGCCAGCCGGTATCATCAATCATCCGTTCGGTCGAACCGGGCACAACAATTAATGAAGATGATTTATTGCAACCACTGGCGCACGGCTCTTGGATTAAACTAAAAGCGGCGGCGGCCCAGGCTGGCGTACCGCTCAAAATGCTGTCCGGCTATCGCTCTCCCCAGACACAAAAAGATTTATTTATTAAGCGACTGAGCGCCAATGGAGCATCAACCGAATCGATTGCCAGTGGACAGGCCGACCAGCTGGTTGTCAAAACCTTATATATGACTGCCCCGCCCGGCTACTCCCGTCACCATACCGGCTACACTATAGATTTTGCCTGTGGTAGCAATGAAACAAAGTTTGAAAACAGCCCTTGTTTTGACTGGCTAGGGGCTGATAATTATGCCCAAGCCAAAGCTTACGGTTGGATACCAAGCTATCCGGACGGCGCGACTGTCCAAGGCCCGGAACCGGAATCTTGGGAATATGTTTGGGTCGGCGACAAATTAGTCCGGTAAGACGACTTTTTACTTGCGGCCAGTAGAGTATTCATCGTACAGTTAGTCTAACGTTATGAACAAAAAATTGCTCGATGGACCAAGTAAGTTTATTGTACCCTTAAACATTTATGGTTTACAGGGGCGAATGCTGCGTTTACCGGCGCCGGCCAAGCGTAAGCGTGAGATTCTATTTATATATGGCCATCACTCCAGCCTCGAGCGGTGGTGGGGTTTAGTTCAAGATTTAAACCAGTACGGTTCAATCACTATGCCCGACTTGCCCGGTTTTGGCGGAATGGAAAGTTTTCACAAAATTGGCCTTAAGCCAAATATCGACAATATGGCTGATTATCTGGCGTCTTTCATTAAAATGCGCTACAGCCATCGCCGGGTGACGATTGCCGGACTGTCATTTGGCTTTTTGGTAGTTACCAGAATGCTACAAAAATATCCGGATTTAGCTAAAAAAGTAGATTTAGTGGTCAGTATAGTCGGCTTTTCGCACCGTAATGACTTTGCTTTTAGCCGCAACCGGCACCGGGCATATATTGCCGGCTCGTCAGTTGTTTCAAGACAATTGCCGTCAATTATATTTAAAAATTTGGCACTACACCCGCTGGTTTTGCGGGCCGCTTATGCCAGAACGCATAATGCTAAACATAAATTCGCCGATGTTGCGCCGGATGACTTAAAAGACATCATGGATTTTGAAATATACTTGTGGCACGCCAATGACGTTCGTACACATATGGCTACTACGGTTGAAATGTTAAAAGTTGATAATTGTACGTCACAAGTTGATGTTCCGCTATGGCATATTTCGACCGATTTAGACCGGTATTTTGACAACCATGTGGTTGAACAGCATTTACGGGTTATATTTACAGACTTTCACCACGCTAAATCGCGGATGAAAGGCCACGCTCCGAGTGTGATAGCCGATGCCAAAGCCGCCGCGCCGCTCATTCCGCCTAAACTTCGACGGTTGCTGGCCCGCCAGTAATTGGCATAGCGAGCCGGCAATTGTTATAATGATTACAACTATGAAAATCGGGATTGTATCGCCATATAATATTTTCAAAGGTGGCGGTGTGCAGGAGTGCGTATTCGCTCTGCAAAACGAGCTAGCCAGGCGGGGTCACGATGCCTATATTATTACACCCCAACCCCGTGACTACAGGGGCGAAGCGCCGGCTGGTGTAATTTTTGTGGGTGGTTCGACTGATTTTAAATCACCCTTCCATACAACGGCCCAAGTGTCCGTCAGCGTCAATAATGATACGGTCGATAAGGTTCTAGCAGATTATGACTTCGATATTTTGCATTTTCATGAACCCTGGGTACCGGTTGTAGCACGCCAAATCCTTTCCCGGAGCAATACTATAAATGTCGCTACTTTCCACGCCAAGCTACCCGATACGGTTATGAGCCGAACGATTGAAATGGTTATTACACCCTACACTAAATCAATTATCAAATATCTAGATGCTTTTACAGCTGTCAGCCAACCGGCGGCTGAATATATTAGCGGCCTAGATGAGCTGGACATCCGAATAATCCCTAATGGCATTGACCAGTCAAAATATAAGCCGGCCCGCGCAAGAGACGAAAAATATGTCCTGTACGTTGGTCGATTAGAAAAGCGGAAAGGCTTGCGCTACCTGTTACAGGCTTTTGCGCTTTTGAAGGAATCTAACCCGGAACTTTCATTAAAGATTGCCGGCGATGGCCCCGACCGCCGTAAGCTGTTGCGCTTAGCAGCCGAATACGACATCGACAACGTACATTTTATGGGCTATGTTAGCGATGCCGACAAAATAGACTTAATGCGCCATGCTTATGTATTTTGCTCGCCAGCCTTGTACGGGGAAAGTTTTGGGATTGTGCTACTGGAAGCAATTGCTTGTGGTGTGCCAGTGGTGGCAGGCGACAACCCTGGTTACGAAACCGTGATGCGCGGGACTGGTAGTATATCGTTGGTTAACCCGCGGGATACCGCCGATTTTGCTCGCCGTTTAAGCGTGATGGTTAATGATGAGGGCGTTCGGGCGCTATGGAAAAAGTGGGCCAAGGATTATATTGTCCAGTTTGATTATGTGAATATTGTCGATCGATACGAAGCTTTGTATAACGAATTGTACAGGGTTAAAACCTAGCATGAAGATTGGTTTTGTGCTGGATGACGGTCTGGATAGGCCAGACGGCGTCCAGCAATACATTATGACTATGGGCAACTGGCTGGAACAGGCTGGTCATGAGGTCCACTACCTAGTTGGCCAGACTGTTCGTTCAGATATACCCAATATCCATAGTTTAAGCCGTAACGTGAAAGTAACATTCAACCATAACAATCTATCAATCCCACTGGGTGGACGCCGGTCGGATATAAAAAAGTTATTAGCTAGGGAAAAGTTTGATGTGCTACATGTCCAATTGCCGTATAGTCCGTTAATGGCTGGGCGAATTATTAAAGCCGCAACGTCCACGACCGCAATAATTGGCACGTTCCATATTGCACCTTATTCTTGGCTAGAACGATTGGGGGTTAAGCTTCTGGGTTCTGCCAGCCGGGGGACTTTAACTAAATTTACAGACATAGTGGCGGTGTCGCCGGTCGCCGCCCTGGCCGCCAAAAGCTACGGCTTAAAAGAACTGGCAATTTTACCGAACGTTGTTGACATGGTCTTGTTCGCCCCGCCAGCGGGCTTTAAACGCCAAAATAAAAAGTTAAAAATAGTATATTTAGGCCGCTTGGTAGAGCGTAAAGGTGCCCGGGGGTTATTGAAGGCTATTTGCGCCTTGCCCGATTCCACCAAAGCTAAAATCGAAGTCAGAATAGGCGGCCGGGGGGCTTTACTGGCTGAATTAAAAGCCTATGTCAACAAGCATAATTTGTCGGACATTATAAGTTTTGACGGCTTTATAAGCGAAATTGATAAACCGGCGTTTTTGGCCAATGCCGATATAGCCGTCTTCCCTAGCACCGGCGGTGAAAGTTTTGGTATTAGTTTGCTGGAGGCGATGGCGGCTGGCAGTGGTTTGACGCTAGGCGGCAATAATCCGGGCTATGCCGGCGTTTTGAGCGGCACACCAGAGGCTTTAGTAAACTCTAGAAAGACAAAAGTGCTTGCGGCCGAGCTTGACCGGTTCATATTAGATGAAAATCTAAGGACAAATATTGGGCGGTTGCAAATGCAAATGGTGAAAACTTACGATGTCCAAGCGGTCGGCCCAAAATTAGTTAGCTTATATAAGCATTGCATAACCCGTTTAATTACCAGATAATAATATTATGGCCAACACACCAACAACCGATAAGCTAGAAATTACAATTGCCACTAGGACCGTCATCCGGGTGGCTTTAGTCATTGTTGGGATTTTTATATTACTGCTGGCTATAAATCAGGCTAAAAGTGCCATCATCCTTATATTAACTGCTTTCTTTTTAGCATTGGCCTTGAATGCGCCGGTTCAATGGGTCGAGCAACACTTACCCGGGTCGCTACGGGGCAGTCGGACGGCTGCAACGGCCGTTTCATTTGTATTTGTAGTACTTTTGCTAGCTGGATTTTTGGCTAGTGTAGTACCGCCGCTGGTTAGCCAGACTGTCAGCTTCACCAATAATATTCCATCTCTTATAGAGGACTCCCGTCGTGACGATAGTTCAATCGGTCAATTTGTGCAGCGTTACAATTTGGATGAGCAAATAACTAAGGCTTCCGGTGACTTATCGGGTCGTTTGAACAAACTTGGCAGCTCGGCCTTCTCGACCGTATCCAAAGTCGGCAGCAGTATTGTAGCCCTTTTGACGGTGTTGGTTTTGACGTTCATGATGCTAATTGAAGGCCGCAGCTGGGGCCGGATAGTTATGCGTTCCCTGTCTAAATCCCGTCAAACCCATGCCCATGAATTAGCCGAGGATATGTACCGGGTGGTACGTGGTTATGTTAATGGCCAAGTGTTTTTGGCGGCCTTAGCGGCGGGTTTCATTGTAATACCTTTGTTAATATTAGGCGTCAGTTACCCGATTGCACTGATGGTGATCATTTTCATCTGCGGTTTGATACCGTTGGTGGGGCACACTATTGGGGCGGCTATAGTCAGTGTTGTGGCGTTGTTCACATCGCCGCTGGCGGCCGTAATTGTGCTAGCTTACTACATTCTGTATCAGCAAATTGAAAATTATGTCATTCAACCACGGGTTCAGGCCAATTCAACCAATATGTCACCGCTGTTGGTATTTGGATCGGTTATAATCGGCGTAAATGTTGGCGGTTTATTGGGTGGTTTAGTGGCTATTCCGGTGGCTGGTTGTTTACGAATTTTATTGATTGATCATTTCAAACGTCACAGTGTTATTTCTGATTCTCAAGCTAAAAAGTCGATTACTCCGTAACTACTGTAAAGTGTGCACAAAAGTTAAATATTTGACAGATATTATGTTTGAATTGACCAGATTTGGCCGTATGGCATATCTTTAACAACAATTCCGTCGCTGTTTAGCTGATCCCTAAGTTTATCTGACAAGCCCCAGTCTTTTTGGTCACGGGCGGTTTGCCTTTCGGCCAATAATTTTTGTTGAGTATTGCTGATATCCGGTAATACCAAAAGACTGAGCCCCATTAGACCGTCAATCACCTCCAGCAGCTTAACAAAGTCGGCCAACTGGTCAGTATGCAGCCCGTGGCGTTCTAGTTTGGTAACCAGCGAGCTTATTGCAGCCAGTGCTTCGGGCGTATTAAGGTCGTCCTGCATAGCATCAGTAAAGCGGCTGGTAATGCCAGCCAAGTATTCAGGCTCAAAATGTTCCGCCGTAGACACCGCCTGGTAGCGGTAGCGGCTAATATTGCGTAAACTGTTAAGCCGGTGGCCGGCCGCAGTCAAATTATCCCAACTAAAGTTGGTTTGGTTACGATAATGCGATTGCAGGGCTAGTAAACGGAATGCTAACGGGTCGTAACCTTTTTCTACTAAATCACTTAGTACGTAAAAATTCCCCAAGCTTTTGCTCATCTTTTTACCTTCCACCAACAAGTGTTCGTTATGGACAAAGACTGTAGCGTAAATTTTATTATCTAGTCCGGCTGTGCTTTGGGCAATTTCATTTTCGTGGTGCGGAAATATTAAATCTACCCCGCCAGTATGGATATCAAACGGTTGACCCAGCAACTTGTGGCTCATTGCCGAGCACTCAATATGCCAGCCCGGCCGGCCTGTTATGTCTGTGTCGCCAAGATTGAACTCCCACGCCGGTTCACCCTCTTTGCGGATCTTCCAAAGCGCAAAATCATGAATCGAATCTTTATCGTACTCGTCATTGTTAATCCGACTATCGCTAGTGTTGGAACTGTCTAAGTGGAGTAGCTGACCATACGTTTTACCACTAGCCCGGTATTTTTCAATCGAAAAGTAAACGCCGTCATCACCTAGGTAGGCAAAACCACTATCGTAGATGTTGGTTATTAATTGCCGCATGTCGTCAATGCTTTCGGTCGCTCGGATGAATGTCATGGCTGTTAAATCGTTGCCTATCCGGTCCATGTCGTTGCGAAATATTTGCTCGTAGTGCTGCGTAAGTGTCGATAAAGCTTCCTCGGCTGACATATCTGGGTATTGGGAAGCGCTGGAACGGATAGTTTTGTCGTCGACGTCGGTAAAGTTCATGACGTGGGTGACAGAGCCGTCAAGAGCTAACACCCGGCGCAGTGTGTCGGCCATAATAAAAGCCCGTAGGTTGCCAATGTGGATATGGTTATAGACAGTCGGCCCACATGAATAAAGCCGTGTTTTTTCGGGGTCGAGCGGTACAAAATCTTGTATGGAGTGCGTTAGGGTGTTATGTAATTTCATCCTTTAGCCCAGTTGGTCGATTAGGGTAATGGCATAGGCAATGCAAGCGGCTTTAACGGTTTCAAAATCCTGGCTATCTTCTAGCTTAAAACCACTACTATAGTCGTGCCCACCGCCGCCAAAATGTTCGGCCAGTTTACCGGCTATCGGAGCATCGCTATTAGCCCTAATTTTGGCTGTTATTCGGCCGTTGTCGTAAGTTTTGAAAGCAATTGCCAGCTTGGTATTAATAGTCATCCGCATATCTTCTAACGCTAGGATTGATGGGTTGTAAAACGGGCTATATTGCTCTATTTCGGCCCAAGGGATAGTAATGGTGGCAATGGTGTCGTCGTGGAAGTACTCAATCCGCGACAGCAAGCGGCCTTTATAATGGGTTATGTCGGGTGATTTTCGCAAGGTTTCGCGGCGCTTATGTTCAAGTTCGGGGATACTAACGCCAATATGAACTAAATCGGCTACGGTATGTAGCGTTTTTTTGGTGACGGCATGGGTGGTTAGGCCTAAACTGTCGGCTAGGATGGCAATCATCAGCATTTTGGCGGCGTCGAGTGACACTGGCCAGTCAAAATCTACTGCCAGCTCGTATATAAGCTCGGCTGTAGCCGCCGCTGGCTGGTTATGGATAATAGTTGCAAAATCGATTGTTGCAGCCGTGGCGTGGTGGTCGATCACTAGGCAGGGCCGATTTTTTAGCTGGTTAATGCCGCCGGTTTTGGCGAGTTGTTCCAGTAGCGATAATGAACTGGTATCAACGATAATACTGGCATCAAACTTAGCTGGTAAATCCACTACTACCCTGTCCCAACCGTCGTTGTGGCGCAGATAGGTCGGAATAGTTACACCGCAATACATGATGACGGTTTTGCCCATGTCGCCTAATATGTGTTCTAGGGCCAAGCTGGAAGTTAGGCTGTCGGCATCGGGGTTGTCAGCCTGAACAATTAGTATAATCTGGTTGCCGGCTATTAGTTCAGAAATTTGAGCTGTATCGTTCATCAGGCTATTATAACACTGAAGTTATAGGTTGGTTCGTTCTTGCAATGCTCGGCCTAGTGTTATCTGGTCGGCATATTCCAAATCCACACCGACCGACAAACCGCGGGCCAGCCGGGAAATAATAATATTTTTGCCAGCCAGTTGTTGCTGGATGTACAGCGCGGTCGACTCGCCTTCCACGCTGGCGTTAGTCGCTAAAATTATTTCCTCTACTTGATCGCTATCAATTCGCTCGACCAATTCGGCAACGTGTAGCTGCTCCGGGCTAACGCCGTCTATCGGCGACACCAGGCCTCCCAGTACATGGTAGGTACCTTTATATTGGTTAGTTTTTTCAATTGCTAGAATATCAAACGGTTCCGCCACCACCATGACCTGCGTTTTATGGCGGTTAGGGCTGGTGTATAAATCGGATAGTTCTTTGCCGGATTCTACTAGGGCGAATGTTCGGCGGCAAAAAGCGACTTTTTGGTGGATAGTATCGGCACTGGCGGCCAAGCGTTTAGATACGTCGGGGTTTGATTTATACAAGAAGTAGGCATACCGTTCGGCTGTACGGGTGCCCACGCCGGGCAATGACCCTAGGGCGTCAATTAGTTCAACTAAAGCGGTCGGTAATATTTGCATATTTAACGGTGGCTACATGCCGAGGTCGCCGAGGGCGCCCATCATCGGCTGCATTTTTTCGGCGGCAATTTTTTGGCTCTGTGAAATGGCATCTTTGACGGCATCTTCAACCCAGCGTTCTAATTGTCCTATATCGTCCAAGTCAACGAACTCTGGATCGATGTGGATTTTTTTAATTTTCTGTTCGCCGGTAATTTCAACTTTGACGGCCCCATCGCCTTGCTCGCTGGTAATAACCATTTTTTGTAATTCTTTTTGCAGTTTTTTGACTTTCAGTAACATCTTGGCTTGGTCAAATCGGCTCATTGTAACTCCTTATTTACTAATACTATACCCTGTTATGGGCTTTGTTGGAAGCTACTTTGGGTAGTGCTAGCCCGCGGCCAGGCCACAAAATAGTTTGTCAGGTGGTATAAACTTACCAAACTGACGGCCAAACTGATAGCCACGTAGCCGGTTGTGCGGGCAATAGGGTTGCGGGGGAAAGTTTTGAGCCACAATTTAAGGTAGTAACATATCCCATAAATAACTATTAAATAAATAGGCACTAGTAAGGCATTTAATGTTACGCCGCCGACTAATACTAAACCGATGTAAAGTATTAAAATAATCGCTAATAGTTTGGCTCGCAATAAACCGCGGTGCTTGAATATTGCCACTAAGCCTAGTACGAACATTACGCTACTTAAAATATCTAACTGGGGTAATGACCCAAGCGTAGTGATGGGGCTCATAATTCCTCCGGTAAATATAAATTGCAATATGGTGGTAGCATGGCCGGACACTGACGCAGCTGTTATGCCCGTAACATTTATCCCAAATATTTTAATCATAATTTGAGATGGACTAGCCCAAACACTATACAAAGCCGGCGCCCATAAAAGTATTACGCTTACAACAGCGATAATACGCTGTTGAAGGCTAAATCTTTTAAATCTTTTAAAGAAAAGTTGCCGTTGCAATACAGTCAATATAACTGTAATTATTATTAATCCAGGTACATAAATAGTGGCCGCAGCTGCTAATAAAGCCAAATAGTTATAGCCAAAACTAAAGCGATGCTTTTGAGCCATAATCAAGACTGCAATTAAAATTGGCAAACATAAAAATATAACCCCATCCAGGCTGCCGTAACGGCTAACATGCAAAAACCACGATGCAGTTGCCAAAAGAACTGCGCCAACCAAACCCATAAACCGGCTAAACCAGTTGCTGATTACGTAATACATGCCAACTACTGACAAAAATCCAAAAATTGCGGCCGTCAAACGTAGGCTGGATGGCATAGTAATTGGTAAAACAAAGTTTAGTACCGAAGCCACGGCGCCCGGTAAATTACCGGTTAAATTTCCCAATCCCGAAGCAGCGACTTGGTTGGCAGTAGCTTTTTCGATTGCGGAAAAACCGCCGACCAAGCTAGTCAACTTGTATAAAAGTAAGGCCCCAAGCCCGGCTAAGGCTACTACGCCAATCAGTATTGCTTGCCAGGAGGCCATAAAAAGTTCTATGTGTTTTTTCATTTTATCGTTGAATGCTTATCTGCTAAATTGTTTTGTGTACTATTATCATACCAGAATTAACTATCAAATGGCGTCTGATGGCGGCTGTCCAGGCTTTTTATTTGCTGCTTATCACGGTCGAAGTATAATTCAACCGCACCAGTTGGTCCGTTTCGGTGTTTTTTAATCAAAACGTCCATGATGTTTTTGCGATCTGATTCCGGATTGTAATATTCTTCGCGGTATAAAAACGCTACCACGTCGGCATCCTGCTCGATTGAGCCCGATTCGCGCAAGTCCGACAGCTGTGGTATTTGCGGTGTCCGGCTTTCGACCGATCGGCTAAGCTGGCTCAAGGCAATTAACGGCACATTCAGTTCCCTAGCCACGCCTTTCAAACCCCGAGATATTTCTGATATTTCCTGAACCCGGTTTGATACATTGGAAAACCGGCTGCCTCCACTCATCAACTGTAAATAATCAACTATAATTAGGCCTAATGGGCGAATGTGGGCTTCGCGGCGGGCTTTGGTACGTAAATCACTAACTGTAATGCCAGGCGAATCATCAATAAAAATCTGGGCTTCGCTGAGCGTGCCCATGGCCTGTCCTATCCGCTCAAAATCGTGATCGGTTAAATTGCCAGTTCGCAGCGCCCAGGCATCAACGCCGGATTCCATCGATAACATTCTATCGACCAATTGTTCTTTACCCATTTCAAGGCTGAAAATTAGAACCGGTTCGGCTGACTTGACGGCAACATTATGGGCCAGATTAAGCACAAAGGCGGTTTTACCCATCGACGGTCGGGCAGCCAAGATAAATAAGTCGGACCGTTGCAGACCGGCCAAGACGGCATCGAGGTCTTTGTAACCAGTGGGTACGCCGCGGATTTTGCCGCTGTCTTTATGCAGCTCGTCCAGCCGGTCAAAGCTCTCACTTAAAATGGTGTCGATGCTAACAATATCCTGCTTGATATGGCGCTGGCTGACTTCAAACAACCGGGTTTCGGCTTCCTCAATCAGTTCCTGTAAGCTACGGGCTTCGTCATAACCAAAGCCGGTAATGTCCTGAGAGGCTTTAATTAGTCGCCGCCGCAATGCTTTTTGAGAAACGATCTCGGCATATTGTTCGACGTGAGTGGCGGTTGGTACAAAGTTGGTGAGCTCGGTTAACCGGGCGGCTCCGCCAATCATCTCCAGCATGCCAACGCTGCGCAGCTGGTCCGACAAAGTCAAAACGTCGACCGGACTGTGGCGTTCGTATAAATGAATTACCGATTCATAAATACGTTGATTACGTTCATCATAAAAATCAGACGGCTGTAAGCTATCGGCAATTTTGACGATGGCATCGGCATCGATCAGCAAGGCCCCCAGCAAGCTGGCTTCGGCATCGGTGTTCTGAGGCGGTACACGGTTTTTATCGGTTTGGGCGGCGTCCATCAGTCAATTACCTCGGCCCCACCAAATATATTTGCTATTGCATCTATACTAACACTGTTTGGCACCGCCACGGCAGCTTTGGTACTGGTAGGCTTAGTAGTAACAGTGCAAGTGATTTCAACGTCCTCGCCAGTTAGTTTTTTGATAATATCAGCAATTATCAGCCGGTTTTGGGCATCATTGATCTTTTTTTTGTGGAATGCAAAGTTAAATTGCAAATGGAGCTTGTTGTCTTCGACCCGAACATCGGCCATCCGAGCAACGCTGTACAAGGTGTTATGGCGCTGTTTGATGGTGGCTAAGACTTGGTCCCAGGCTTGGACATCAAAATCAATTGTCGAGTTTACGGTTGCCGGCGTTATGGACATAGTCTCTTTTTTTACCGCTTGGGGTTCATGTGTGGCCGCAGCTGCTTTTGTGACCAAGGTTTCTGTGGCCGGAGCCTTTTTGGCGACTGATGATTCTTTTGCAACGGGGATTTTTGTGGCGGTTTCTTTTGTGGCCGGTTCTGCTACGACGGCTAACGTAGACGCAGCCACCGGTTGGGCCGTAGTCATTACCGATGCAGGGGTTATTTGCGGCTGGTAGGCTACATTTAACAAAACCAGTTCCAGCGCCGTATCGGGGTCAAAACTGGCGGGTACTTCTAATAATGGTTTTAGTAGTTCAAACATGGCGGTTGGTTTATCTGCCAAAATGTCCTGCCGGATGGCGCTGGCTACCTGCTGGCTGATTTGAGTCGCCTGGAAACCCTGTAATCGCAGTGCCGTTAAATCGGCCAATAAACTAGCCGGGTCTTTGGAAACCAAGTTTTGGATGATTTTTTGGATTGATTCCTGTGGTGCGATGCCTAGGCTGCGCTGGACGTCGATTAACCCGATGCTGTCACCGACACTGCTCATCTGGTCTAACAGCCCTATACTGTCCCGAAAGCTGCCCTGCCCGTGAACTGCAATCAGCTCCAGGGCGTCATCGTCAATTTTAATATGCTCTTTTTGGGCGATGGTTTTGAGGTGTCCGACGGCTGCCTCGACGCTGACCGGTTTGAATGTAAAGCGCTGGGTTCGGCTGATTATGGTGTCTGGTAATTTGTGGCTCTCGGTGGTTGCCAGTATAAAGACGGCGTGGGCCGGAGGCTCTTCGAGAGTCTTTAGCAGAGCGTTAAAGGCTTCTCGGGTTAGCATGTGGACTTCGTCGATGATATATACTTTGTATTTGGCGCTGGACGGCGCGTTATTGACCTTGTCCCTAAGATCGCGGATTTCATCTATCCGGCGGTTGCTGGCAGCGTCAATCTCTATTATATCCAAATGAGTGGCAGTTTCGTCGTACGGCAAACCGTTGATCTCAAAAGCCACAATTCTGGCAATACTGGTTTTGCCAACCCCACGTGGCCCGGTGAATAAATAGGCGTGGCTAATTTTGCCTTGTTTGAAGGCGTTTTTGAGCGTGGTGGTAATATGTTCCTGCCCGATAATCTCGTCTAAAGACTTAGACCGGTACTTCCTGTATAACGCTTGCCCCATAGACTAATTATTATAACTGGTTGAGTGATTAAACACACCTGATTATTTGGCGTGTTGCCTATACTTAGAGAGCGGCTTCTAAAGCAGCCCACTCGGCGTGAGTATCGTCCTCGGGGACGTTGACGCTAACCTGATCGCCTGGCTTGGCTTTGAAGTAAGTAACGCTAGCTAAAAGTACCCGATAGCGCTTGCTACCGACGTCGACAAAATAATGACCGGTTTCTTGTATCAAAACACCGACAATCTGTTTGCGCGGGATTGGGCCAATTTGTTTGTACAAAAAAGCGCCGTCATCGGCGATTGTCAGTTTGAGTATATCGCCTTGAACCAATTTTGATTTACTGGCGTAATTGGCAGGTACAGGATATGTTTTGGCGTCTGATCCGACCATGTTCTGGCCGTCAAAGACTCCTTCGATAACTTTGCCAAGTGGCTCATCGTGTGGCACCCCTGCGGAAACCGTATCGTCGCCCATTAAACTCATTAAAAGTTCTTTGGCAGCACCAAGAGAAGTTTCAGCTTCCTGAATAAGTGCGCGCATTCGTTTGATTTGTTTGTCTGGGAATTCTGCCATTTTTCTATATGTCTCTATCTTTTTATAATGAGCACCTTTTTTATAGGCCCACTACACTCTGGCTTTACCCTAACACACGGTAGGCTATGTGTCAATGGCTAGTACTGACATCTGTGGATAATTAACAAACTAAAGCAATCAAAAAACCGTCATGCATAGTGCCATGACGGTTTAAATGATGCATTAAAGCTAGGCTAATTCGACGGTTGCGCCGGCGTCTTCCAACTTCTTTTTAGCTGTGTTGGCGTCCTCGGTCTTAGCTTTTTCTAAGATGTTGCTAGGAACACCATCAACCAAAGCTTTGGCTTCACCGAGGCCAAGGCCGGTGATGTCTTTGACGGCTTTAATAACAGCTACTTTTTGGGCACCGGCGTCTTTTAGGACGACATCCCATTCACTTTTCTCTTCGGCGGCTGGAGCAGCGTCACCAGCTGGAGCAGCTACTGCAACGGCGGCCGCTGCCGGCTCGATGCCATACTCGTCTTTTAATATTCCAGCTAGTTCGTTGACTTCCAGAACACTTAAATTAACAAGCTGTTCTGCGAATTTCTTTAAATCTGCCATGATGGTTAAATTCCTTTCTAAGGATTAGTTGGCGGCGGCTTTGGCTTCGATGGCTTTTAACAGACCATGTAAGTTCCCGCCGAGACCGCTCATTATGTTATTGACTGGTGAATTAAGGGTATTGATAATACCGGCAATCAGCTGTGGTTTGCTAGGTAGGGCAGCCAAGGCTTTGACCTGGGCGGCATCAATGAAGACACCTTCGGCCGTAATTGCACCGACAAATTCAATTGTTGGATTAGTCTTGGCAAAAACAGCTAGGCTTTGCGCCGGAGCAACTTCGTCTTCGGCGTTAAAAGCGTAGACTAACATACCCTGCAAAGCGCTAACGTCAACGCTTCTCAAATCGTCATTGGCGTGTAAGGCTTTGATAATCAGTCGGTTTTTTACAACCTTGACCATTGTCCCGTTGGCCTTGGCATCACGGCGCAAGCTTTGGATAGCTTTAACTGTAGTGCCCTGGTACTTGGCAACAACCGTCATTTTAGAACTTTTTAATAGTTGGCTGACTTCAGCGACAACTTCGTCTTTTTGGGGTTTGGTTAGGGACATGTATTCTCCTAAAGTTTATTGGAAAAAGCGTAATCGACCTATATACGCTGGTTGCCAAACAAAAACGTCTCGAACTGTTGCAGCCGAGACGTTCAAACTATTATAAAAATAGATTGTTTGTACCTAGGTAGCATTCTTAGTTTTACAATTGTTATTTTATAAATAAGTCATTGTAAAGCGCTACTGTCTCTGGCAACTTACAGATCATTGTGCCTGATTTTACCTGAATATGCAAGCCTGGTTTATGCAGCCAAACACTCCTTTAATTTACCAGGATCGACATTACGACCCGACCGTACTACAGCAAAGTTGCCGACGCTTACATTGGCAAGCTCTCTTGCCCCGGCCAGAGCCGTTGCACCTGCAGGTTCAGTTACCAGGCCCAGTTCATATAAATCTTTCATAGCCAACATGATGGCCTGTTTGGATACAGTATGCATATTTTCAACGCCAACATATTCGCTACACAGGTCAAAAGTTAACCTACCTACTTTTTTAACCGCCAAACCATCTGCAAAGCCATCAACATAGTCGAGGCTTACCCTCTTGCTGGCCGCCAATGAGCGGGTCATAGCATCACAATTAACCGGTTCGACACCGCAAACTTTAACGCTTGGCCGAATAGTTTTGACATAACGACTAATGCCGGCCAGCATTCCTCCACCGCCCGAGCTGACAACAATATGGCTTAGGTCGGATTTTTGCTGTAGTAGTTCAGCCGCCACAGTCGCCTGACCGACGATTATGTCATTATCATCAAAGGCTGGGATAGGTGTCATTCGTGGGTTCTGTAATAATATTTGCTCCATAGCCTGGCAAGCCTCGTCGTAGGTGTTGCCGATCAAGAACACAGTCGCCCCATATTTTTCTACTCCCATAATTTTGACGGCTGGGGTAGATTGGGGCATTATTATCGTTGCTTTGGTACCCAATAGGGCGGCTGCCATAGCTACGCCCTGAGCATGATTACCGGCGCTAGCTGCTATAACGCCATATTTTAACTGGTCAGCCGGGATTAATCGCATTTTATTGAATGCCCCCCTGATTTTGAACGATCCAATTGCCTGATCGGCCTCCTGTTTTAGCCAAAGCTGGCTGCCGTTAGCTTGGTTGAGTAGATCGCTGTAATCCGTCAGCATCGATCGGATTACGACGCAACCCATAGCTTGGTGGGCCCGTAAAACATCAATTGCAAACGGGTCAAGCTTATCAACCCCAACAACGCCTAGTCTTTTGGCGGCTTTCTCATTTTGCAATATACCGATACGAGCGCGCGAGCCGTATTCGTACCCACTCATCGGGTCGCCGTCTTCGGTAGTGTAGAGCCTTGTCCGGTCGGACTCAGTCACCAGCGCGTCTTCGGCCAGTAATAAATCTTCTGGAATATCTGGTATTATTTCGACTGCTTGGGCCTGGTAAGCTTGAGGTGTGGGTAACTGATATCTGTTGTGGCCAGCCATTCTTTCGTGGTAGGCCGGTCTGACGAATGTTTGGGCAAGTGGCATTTATGACTCCTCAACTCAATTAAAAAAGGCTTCCGGGAAGGAAGCCTTGGTTATTATAATTTCGCGATTTACTTGTGTTTTGCTTCAACCCGTACTGGTGACAATTTAATAATACCCATAATAATGGCTAGGCGGGTTAGTAGGCTAAAACTTGGTGTGTATTTGTTCATTAGTATTAGTATACGCTTAAATGGCTTATGGTCAAATTTATACTGGTAATATCAAATTGTGCTTGACAAACGAAATGTTTACTGTATACTGTGAACTTGTGATAAATCATAACTCTGCCACTACCATGAAGTCTTGCCTGACTATTGTCAGCAAGCGCTTTTATGTGTAACTAGAACCAGGTTTAGATAACAAATTCATTTAGATCGAAATTTAAACCGGGTTCCTGTAGCAATCAGGGAGCCGGTTTTTTTTGAGAGACAAATTATTATGACCCAATTAGCTTTAGTAGATAATTTCCCAGAAGTGATGCAAGGACTTTGTTTAAGTCCAGTTGGTATAAGCCCGGGTGGACATCAAAGAGAATTGGACGTGGCATTAGAAGAAGTTGGGCGATTAGAACACTTCATGCGCGATGAAAATGCTGTTACTCAGCAACATCTATTCTTTAACCCTGGTATTGAGAATATTTTCTTATCTTTGTTGAAGTATCGGGGCAAAGCTCCCGAAAACGTTGATACTGCTCCACTTGTGTTACCTTTTAAGAGTAACCTCGGTAGATTTATATTAATAGGAAGTGCTAACCAGGCTAATGAGAAAACATATGAGAGCACAACTTATTTGGCAGTAAAAAAAGAACCGGTGAAGCGAATATACCGAGCCAGCGAATTCGTTGTCCGGTCAGTATTTTTATAATTGGTTTTGCTACGATAACTGGTTCAACTTAAACTGCGTATAACGCTCCGCCGCCAACCGGGTTAGCGCCTCGTCCTCACCGCTATTAACAAATTTCATAGCTTCGGCCAATATAGGGTGGACGCTGGCCAGTTTGTCGTGCATTTGTAGTACCAGCTTGCGATAGCCGGGATGGCCCTGTGGGCTGGTGCGTAGTTCGTGGAAGTGGAATGCTTCACGGGCATTATATGTCAGCTTCCAACGCATTAAATGACCTAATAAAGTGGCATACTGGGCTTCCAGCTCGTAGCCGGCTTCCTGAAGGGCGCTGTACAAACTAAGGCTCAAATCAAAACATTTTTCAAAGGCTTCGGTCAGTCCGGCCTGTTCTACCAGTGCCGGGACTTCAAACCCATAGCGGGGTGTCAGTTGCTGCCACTCAAGGTCATCTACCATCCGGTGGCGTTGCAAGTCACGGAATATGCCGTAATCGCAAACTATGTCCCAGCTGTAATGAATTTTTTCCAATGCTCGGCCGGGGCGGTGGCGCCGGTTGAGCCGTTCGCCGACGTAGGTGGTTATAGCGTCGGCTTTTTTGGCGTAGGGCCAGGACTGAACTTGGCTCCGCAGCTCACTTAACGACGAGTTGGTGTGTTCGTAGAGCATGTCCGGTATGATATCCATTTCATTACGCGGCCAGACGTCAGTCAAAGTAACTGGATCGGTGTTGGTACTATGGGTCTGGCCGATGTTTTCACGCGTGAAAGTTTTCATGGCCGTGTAAGTATTCGCCCGGTAAGCGACAAGCGCCCCACCCCTATCGGGCTTATCGGCCCGTTCCAAAAACGTTGGAATAATTTTGCGGGCTTCGTCCAGTAGTTCCTGGCCGGTAGTTCTGGCTTCCGGCAGTTCGTCGCTTAGTAGGTGCATAATCAGGCTTTCCAAAGCCTGGCCGGAGGCAAATATACCAACGGTCGATTTGGTGGCGACTGGCAGGACAGCCCGGATGGCGTCGCAAGCCTGAGCTCGGGTGGCGCCTTGCCAGGCAATATCACGCTCTTCGGCTGGTGTGTCGGAGTTGGCCCGTACGTAGGTGGTGAGTTCATGCACCATTGACGAGTAGGTATCGAAGATAGCATCCATTGACCGGTTATAGAGCTGCGTAATGTCGTCTGGGAAGTGATCGGGCGTGTAATAACGGTATTTACCGGCTGTATCTTTTTGGTCAAAATAAATATAGCGGGTCGACTGTTCCAAATAAGCGGCTAACCGTCCCCACTCCAGCTTTTTGGTCAAAATATTAGAGGCGTTTTCAACCACCATATGAATTCCAACTAATTGCTGGACTGAATCGTCACCGTAAGCCGTAATAACCCGGTGCAGCAGCTTTTCGTCTTTATCGGCGGCGTCGGCAAATTCGTCTAGAATGGTGATGCGCATATCGTCCGCCCGCCGGCTCAACCGGGCCATGGCAGCGGCAATAGTAATCGGGCTGACGCTGGCGCTAAAACCGTAAACATTGCCGGTACTATTGGTGACAGCGTTTTGTAAGTATCTTTGGCCGGCATCAGTGATGGATGTGACACCTTCGGCTTTTGTGACGTATGGATTAACCCTAGGCGCGGCTGGTTGGCCATCTTTAGGTGCCTTTTTAGCTGGCAGTAGGGCTTCTAAACTCTTCCATAGCTTATCGTGAATGGTTTCGATGCTTAGTAAATCATCATCCTTTACGCAGTCAATCCGTTTAAAATCTTTCGGAAACAGCGTACACATGTCGTCATAGACTTCAACTGCCCGCTCCAAATGACTCAGGTCGGCTTCGTGCAGGTCGCGTTTTTTGTCGGTGTAGGTACGGGCTTCTTTTTGGTCGACCAGCTTTTGGGCAATAACTGCTGGCACGCGCAATACAAAGTTCATATCGGGCCGCGGAATCCGCAGCATGTGGAATTCCAGGTTGTCTAACCATATAAAATAACCGCGCCGTTCCTCGCGATTAGTAAATTTGGTGCCTTGATGGCCCATGTTGGAACCTGTGTAGCGGTTGGCAATCACCACCTTGCCCTCATCGAGCGCGGCCTGAATTTTAGTGGCCGCCTCGTACCTGTCCAAAGCGTAGAATAATGACCCGGTGTATGGGCCAACGTCTTGGGCGCTGCCGTAGTTGCCGTTGAGGTACTCTTTCACAAAATAACTGGACGGCTGGCCGTACTGCGGAAAGTCAAATGACTCAACATCGTAGCCGTCGGACTGTAGCCGTTTAATCAATAAGTCGGCCTGGGTGCCTTTGCCGGAGCCATCGGTGCCTTCAATGACTAAGAATACCCCGTTACGCGGGCTGTTGGCACTCATCGGGCTTTTAAACCTTTAATTTGCCCCGGCAGTTTACGGGTGTCTTTGTAGGCTCGGGGTAGCATTTGTTGAGGTGTCCAGGTGGCGATTAACTCGTCTAAGTCGGTGCCTAGCTGGTATTTACCGCTAAAGCCGTCGGCCCGGCCCTCGCCGTAATTGCCCTCCACTGGCCCGGTTTCGTGAAACACAGCTTGAGCTATACGTTCGCCCACTGGCAATAGAACCGTTTCGTGTTCGTTCAAGTTAAATATTTCTAAAGTTAGGCGGTTTAAATAACCTGGGTCAACCCAGCCGGCGTCAAAGCAAACGGCAATCCCGTTGCGGCCCCAGCTAGAGCGTGATTTAACTTCGTAAGCTCCAGGCGGCTTAATGCCAAAAAATTCGTGGGTGTGGGCCAGTATTCGCTCGCCGGGCCGTAACGGTATGACCGGGTGGTCGGCCGGGATGCTTTCTAGTAGCCTAACGCCATTAGCATTGCACCAGTCCTGGTGTGGGATGGCTTGCTGGACTTCGCCGAAGTAGCGTTCAACATCATTTTTATCGAACGGATTGTAGACGTAACCCCGCTTGGCCTGACCGGTACGGTAATAGTAGTAGCCCAGTGTCACGTCCAAACTGGCATGAGCGACATGCTTGGGGTCGAAAGGTGTACAGACAATATGACCTTCGGCCAAAGCCTTCAATATCTGCGTATTACTGTAAACCCCCATAACTGGTACATTGCCTCCGATTTCTATATATTCTACGGTCAAACAAAGCAGTTGTGCAATAGCTAAGACCGGCACTCTGTTGTAGTTTTGTACAATAGATGATTTAGCATAAGAGAAATGCTAGATTTTGGGTTTGGCGGAACGAAGTTTTTGGACTGCCAGTGTGCCCCACATTAGGGCAGCCATAATCTGGGTCACGGCAGCTAGGTATAAATTCAAACTCAAAGACGCAACAGAAAAAATTGCTAGGGTTACTAAGGTCATGACCGAAGTGGACAAAGGTGGCTTGGATTTACTGAATACGGCCGGCAACAAAGCGACCGCAAAAACTAAACCGCCTATGCCATAGATAATATCCTGCCACATATTATTAACGGCCTATCTTAAGCTTCGTCAACAGCAACTTTAACAGATGGCCCCATACTTGTAGTAACATGAACCGATTTGACGTAAGTGCCTTTGATGCTGGCCGGTTTGTTGCTGCGAATGCTAGCCAGGATAACTTTGGCGTTTTCTTGTAGTTTGGCAGCACCAAAACTCACCTTGCCCATCGCTAGGTGAACAATGCCAGTGCTGTCGACCCGGTATTCAACCCGGCCAGCTTTGGACTGAGTGACGGCTTTGGCTACGTCAGACGTAACGGTACCGCTCTTTGGGTTAGGCATCAGCCCTTTTGGGCCAAGAACCCGGGCGTACTTGCCGAGTTTGGCCATCATGGCTGGCGTGGCGATTAGGATATCGAAATCGAAGACACCTTTGTCTAATTGTTGTAAAAACTCATCGCCGGCCGCGACGTCGGCGCCGGCTTTTTTAGCGGCTGTGACGTTGGCTTCATCGGCAAATACGGCCACCCGGACAGTTTTGCCGGTGCCATTTGGCAGGACTAGCGTGTCGCGCAGGTTTTGGTCGGCCTGGCGGGGGTCAATTCCAAGGTTGATATGAATTTCGACACTGGCGTCAAACTTGACAGGGCTGGTTTTTACGGCCAGATCGAGGGCTTCAGATAAGCCGTAGGCTTTACCGACTTCAATTTGTCCGGCTGTTGCTCGGTACTTTTTGCCACGGCGCTCCAGCACGGTACGGTTTTTTTGAACATGTTTTGGTTTATCGGCGGCATCATCGGCGGCTACTTCGGCTTTGCGGGCCTCTTTAGCTTCTAAAGCTTCGGATTCTTCAATAGCTTTTGCGCTACGCTTGCCGGCTTTGGCAACCGGTTTTTTAGCTTTTTTGGGCTCATCGGTTACGGCTGGTGTTTCAGTTACAGTTGTAACTGTCGTGACGGTCGTTTCTTCGGTTACTTCAGTGACGATTACGTCGTCTTTTTTGGCTTTAGCCATAGTAGTACGTCCTTTCGTGGTGCAAACGAGCGGTTAGCTCTCCCACAAATTAATTTATATATCTATTAAAACATCTAGGCCCGTTAGAATCAAGGCCCCAATAGCAAGTGGCAGGATTACATCTCGCGTGAAACTGGGACCGGATTCTGGACCTTTACTCAACATCAGAGTTGCCCCACAACTCCAAGAATTGCTTATGATTATCTGGATTGGAATGAATCAGCCAACACAGCTCTTGTTCTGTGGCAGCCTGAAGTTCTCGATTGCTACCACTCGCAGCCACTAAGGCTTTATTTATCGCTTCGCTAAACCGTTTTTGGTATTCTCCATATTCCAATGGTGGTATCGGTGCTATTTCAGGTCCAGAACATTCACCTCCCATATTAGCCCTCGACTACTATACCCATCGATCGGGCGGTTCCGGCTACCATGCGTTTGATCGACTCGATGTCTTCGGCGTTCATGTCGCGGGCTTTGACTTCGGCGATTTTGGTCAATTGGGCGTTATTAAGTTTTTGAGCCAGCTTTTCGGTATTGGGGCGGCCGGAGCCTTTCTTGATGTTTAGCTCTGAGCGGATAAGGTCGTCGGTTGGGGTAGTGACAACCCGCCAAGTCATGGTGCGGTCAGTAAATACAGTAATATGGACAGTTACTATCTGGCCCATAAATTCTTTGGTTTGTTCATTGAAAGGATTGATGAAATCCATCATATTAACACCGTGCTGGCCGAGGGTTGATCCGACCGGCGGCGCAGCGTTGGCTTGGCCGCCTTTGATTTTCATTTTGAGATTGGCTTTGACTTCTTTTGCCATGGTACTTAGAACTCCGTGATTATAGTTTTATAGCTTTAGGCTGGCAGATTGTAGGCACTTGAAGCGTGTGCGCTGCGTATAACCTCGTAACAACTACAAGTTTACAACAGATTGACTATATTGTCTAGGCGGTCTTTATACCCTTTTAACTTGCAAACTGTCAAGCTCCACCGGCGTTTCTCGCCCAAACATATTGACCAATACTTTAAGTTTGCCTTTAGCGGCATCAATCTCGTTGACAGCTCCGTCAAAACCTTTAAACGGTCCGTCAGTAATATTGACTACGTCACCCAAGTTGAAATCAATTTTGTGCTTGGGTTCTTCGCGGCCCATCCGCTTCATAATCTTTTCCATCTCGTCGTTGCCGATGGGTGTCGGATCGCTGGCACTGCCCACGAACCCGGTCACGCTAGGAGTATTGCGAACTATAAACCAGACGTCTTCGCCCAGTTTCATTTCGACCATGACGTAGCCCTGGAAGATTCGTTTTTCGACGACTTTACGCTTGCCGTTTTTAACCTCAATCATTTTTTCCTTAGGTACCAATACCTGGAAAATCTTGTCTTTCATGTCTAAGCTTTCCGCCCGCTGGCGAATGGATTCAGCTACTTTTTCTTCGTAGCCGCTATAAGTATGGATGGCGTACCAATGCCTGTCGGTGTCATATCGTTTGTTCATGAGTTTACAAATACCTCTTTAAATACTTTATCTAATCCAAAATCGACTATGCCGACTATGATACTGAAACCGATTGCAAACACGAATACGGACAATGATAAACGGACAGTTTCACGGCGGGTGGGCCATGTGACAAGTTTTATCTCGGCCCAGGCATCCCGGAAGTATTTAGGTATAATCCGGCGACGTTTGTTTAGGAACCGACCAACTTTGTTGTCGGGCATTGGTAAATAATATTCTTTACGGCCAATACTGCGAGCTTTAGAGATTGGTCTGCGGATTTTGCCACCGGCTGCTTTCAATCTTCGGCCGCGCGGTTGGGCGCCTTGGGCTTTGGCGGCTCGCTCGCGCACCGTTACAATTTTTTTGATCCCACGTTTTTTTGGGATGTCCGGTTTGTCCTCTGCCACGTGTTACGGCCTCCATTTAAAAGAACTACCATATAAATGATAGTTCTGGTTCATGTGTCAATAGTACTCCATTAAATAATAATTGTAAATAAACTGGAATTTTCACGCGTGAAAACTTTTTATTATGTACCACCTAATCTATAATATTGCTTATGTTTGATACTACCCCCCAGGCAGCCGAAGTTGAGCGCGAGCGCTTGACCAGCCTGATTAACAGCATGGCCGACGGCGTTATAGCGGTCGACCAAGCGGCCAAAATTGTGTTGTATAATGGCGCTGCCTTAAACATATTGGACGTCAACAGTAGCATAAACGGCAAAACGCTGCGCTCGGTATTAAAGCTGACCGATAAAACCAACCAGCCAGTCGACGTTAAAAGATTGGTTTTAGACACTAAGTCAGCCGTCACATCACGTGATTACAAACTGACTTACCCCGATGGTAGCAGTATTAACCTCTACAGCAGTATTGCCCCAGTCCGGTTGGGATACGGCCAGGATGGCATGCACGGCTACGTTGTGCTACTGCGCGATATTACGCGTGAAAAATCATTAGAAGAAGAGCGCGATGAGTTTATTAGCGTCGTCAGCCATGAATTGCGCACACCGATTGCAATTGCTGAAGGCAATATTAGCAATGCTGAGTTTATATTGGAAAAAACCGGTGACATGAAGCAGGTACAGTCAGCTTTAGCTCAGGCCCATACTCAAGTCAATTTTTTAAGTGGCATGATAAATGACCTGGCCACGCTGTCGCGGGCCGAGCGCGGTAAATTGCAGGTTGAAGTCGAAGATATCAACGCCTACACTTTAGTTGAAGAGTTACAACGGGCTTACGGCCCAGATGCAACCAAAAAAGGCTTGGAACTTTTAACTGATTTAGACACCCACCTGGAAGTATTAAAATCCGGCAAATTATATGTCCGTGAAGTTTTGCAGAACTTCATTACTAACGCTATCAAATACACCGAAACCGGCCACGTAGTGATTGGAGCCAGGCATCATAAAAAAGGCGTTTTATTTGAAATCAGCGATACTGGAATTGGAATTAGTAAAGCCGATCAGGAAAAGGTGTTTGACAAGTTTTTCCGGTCGGAAGACTACCGAACCCGTCAAAACAACGGCACCGGACTGGGCTTGTACGTGACTATGAAGCTGGCTCGGATGCTGAAGGCCGAAATTGACCTGCACAGTGAACTGAATAAGGGTTCAACCTTTAGTATACTAATTCCGAACTTACAATAGTCGGACGTAGAACCGGCTGGTGCTGTTTGATTTGGGTCCGATGGAGCATTACCTGGGGGTCATATCGTTTAAGCTCATCCCAAAACGGTTTGCCGTGGGCCATTAAGCGGGTGTGGACTAGCTCATGCAGCAAAACGTAGCTGACTAAGTTATCCGGTAATTGCTGCAAGTAACAGTTAAGCGTAATGTTTTGTTTAGAGTCGCAACTACCCCATCGCCCTGTCAGTCGTTTAATACTAACAGCGCCGTAGGTAAAACCGTATTTTTGAGCCAACTCTGCCAGACGCCCGGGTAAATCGAGCTTGGCCTCGGCTTTGAGAGCTCGGATGCAAACATTATCTACAATTTTTTGGACGGCCGGGGTTTCTAAATCCGTACCCCTAGGCAATTTTATTATAATATCCGGGCTATCCAGCCGGGTTTTGATTGTGGAATTAGCCGATGATTGATATACCAACCGGTGCCGTCGCCCTATCCTGGCACCGGCGGCGAATGTTATATTTTTAGGCCGATGATCGGTAATCCATTGAATGTGATCGGTTGCAAAGGCCATGGCGCTGGCGTAACTGCTCCAAAACGGCAGCGACAACCGGATTTCGCCAGTTCGACTAATTGATAACCTTATAGCCTTGACGCCGCGGCGTTTGTGCAAGTGAACCGGCCCAAGACCATCTAGGTTTACCGTTTTAACGGACATTAGCGGATAAGTATATTGCGCCGGGAAGTATCGACCCGGCCACCCATGCGGTTCGGTACCAAGTTAACGAGCTCAGGTTTGACCATTTTAGAGTTGGATGAAGCGGCATCGAGCAACCGGAGGTCATATAGTTTTTTGATGATTGCGCTACGTTGGGTGGTGTACGGATGTTTACCGCTCATCACGATGTAATCCTCGGTGGTGCTGGGGTTTTGCATTCGGCTGGCGTAGGATTCAAAGCTGGTGCGGTCCAAATCCATCGCAAACCGGTCATCTGCCCGGCGTTTGTCGCGCTTATTAACCCGTGAAAAAGCACTTTCGATATCTATTTGCAACCATACCAGCATAGTTTGGGCTTTGGCCTTGCGAGCCATTTCACGCAGTTCACGCCGTTGGCCCAGGCGCATGGCATTGGTGTCATACAACACGCTTATACCGGCCGCTAGGAATTCTTCGGTCATATACAACATTAAATGTTCGACAATGTCGTTTTCTTGTTTGTCATAGCGTGGCTCTTCAAATAGTTCGCCTCGAATCCGTTCGCCCTGCACTTGGGCTATCTGGATATCTTGGCTTAATTGCCGTGACAAAAACGTTTTACCGGCGCCTGGATAACCGTACATCATGATCAAAGTTGGTTTGGTAAGGGCTAATTTACTCATCGTTACCTATTGTTATAACAGATAATGAATTTGTTTTAAAGCATTGACAGGTGACTTTTGCTACGTTTTGGGCTATGATTTAGCCTGTTGCAGGCTATATTTATACGGTTGCAACTATAGGGGTGTAGCTCAGTTGGTAGAGCACTGGTCTCCAAAACCAGGTGTCGCAGGTTCAAGTCCTGTCACCCCTGCCACAGAAAAATGATTCGTTAGTCTTAGTGGCTTAATTGACGATGCTTGACCGCAGGTTTTACGAGCCACTGTTGGCGTCAATGCATTGCCTATCAACTAAAAGGCCGCCAGTCCGGTAATCGGCAAAGTTAATTTGGCCACCATCTACTGTAAAGAAGAGGACTGCCGGAGTAAGAAAATTTGCTTGAAGAGGAACTACAGATAATATGTCTGCATCTGCCTTATTGCTGTGGTTTAAATTTACCATCGCGCCTTCGCTTGGGTCATACGGAGTTTGGTCTAAGCACTTTCCGTCATCTGTAAAGCCATTTTCATACACGGCTTCAGGGCTGGTATGCCCAGCTTTATAGACCACAGTAATACCAGCAGCCGCGATTACGACAACTCCAAATGCACTAAATGCTGCACAGTAAATATCTTGCCTTCGCTCGAAACGTGGCTCTATGCCATTTGTAGTATTAGATTCAGACATACAGCTAATAATAAACTATATTTTATGATAAGTCAAAGAGCAGTTTAGTGTCTTTTTAGGGCTCAAGTCTCACCAACGAGGTAAGTCACTAACTTGAGTTAGCTTGAACCCCTTATCTCACTTTACTAAAAAACAAACGGACCCGCAGTTTAGCATAGCCATTTGCAATAGATTCTGAAAGTATCCCAAGGAGGCATAATAAAGTAAACCCTTGTGCTTGACGTAAATCTGGCACTGCTTTAATAATATGGCTATGGAACGCGGAGAAAGCTATAAAGATTACATTAAGCGTTCATTAAGGCTGCGCGCAGCAATTGTATTAGGTGCTTTAATTGGTACTGGCTTGGGCGTCGGCGCATATAAAGGTTTTGAAGTATACACCGCACATCAACCGGGGCTGTATGTTAAAGCAAACGGAGAATCACTGCTATACGGTGCTCCTAATGATCTGGGGCGCCCTATAGGGAAAATACATAACGCTGAGCCACTAACGGCAGAATGTTATTATGAATCTGCTACACTTGGTGTAGATTCTGTACGTGTTTCAAATATTGCGCACGAAGGTTATATATTCGTAAAAGATAGGCTGCCAAGTGGCACGATAAGACTCTTTGGTAGCATAGATAATTTATCTGTTACAGC
>Ga0136611_10000398_pt1 | contig 28136 bp, 23 predicted proteins | sample AntDrymUQ2232306_2_FD_106645 | JGI IMG/M metagenome (GOLD analysis project Ga0136611, IMG submission 106645) | Polar desert sand microbial communities from Dry Valleys, Antarctica - metaG UQ223 (23.06) | ecosystem: Environmental > Terrestrial > Soil > Desert | place: Antarctica: Dry Valley...
GACACGGTGCGCGTGACCTTCGCCCGCGCGGACGTGCTCGCCGCGCCGCACGTCGGAGACGACCTCGAGCTCTCCAAGAGCGACGAGGTCATCCTCTACCGGCACTACGACGTGCAGCACACCTCGACGACCACGGGCAGCGTCCTGCCGGCCCAGGCCGACGGCGACGGCGACGGCCGCGACGAGTCGACCATGGCGATGCCGACGGCCGCGGTCGCTGCAGAGCCCGACATCGCCTCGCTCGGCGGCCCCCTCGTCGCGACGCCGCCCGCTCCCCCTCTCCTGTCACCACCGGTGGGCTCGGTGCCGGCCGACCTCGTCGCCGAGGGGGACCCGGTGGACCCGGTCGCCGAGCCGACGCCGCCCGTCGCCGTCGAGAAGCCCGTCCTCGTCCTGCCGGTCGTCGAGCGGCCCGCGGCACCGAGCTCGCAGGACGGCCCCAGCGCCCGATCGACGTCGAGCTCCGGCAGCGCGGCCGGGCCGCTCGCGGCCGTGGGAGCCGTGATCGCGGCCGTGGCCGTCGTGCTGCGCATCCGCGACGCTCGCGCCCGCAAGCGCCGCAGCCCGGGGGCCCGCGCCGCCCGGGTGACGCAGCAGGTCCGCGAGGGGTCTGTCGCCCTCGCCCGGGAGGCCGCGACGTCGCTGGCTGCTGCGGAGGTCCTCGCCTCCCGCACGACCCAGCAGGTCGCGTCGAGGGCCGCTGCGGTTCCGCCGGTCGTCGCCGGGCGGAGCAAGGACGTGAAGAAGAGCGCCGCCGGGCGCAGCAAGAAGGTGAAGCAGACCGCCGCCGGGCGCAGCAAGCAGGTCCGCAAGAGCGCTGCAGGCGTGGGCCCCAGGGTGGCGAAGCGCACGAAGACGAGCCGGAAGCAGGCGCGCAGGACGGCCAGCAGCGTGCCGCAGGCCGTTGCGGCGCGCACCGAGGCGGCCCGAGGGACGGTCGCCGCGGTCCCGCCGGCCGTCGCGAAGAAGGGGCGCAAGGCCAAGCGCTCGGTGACCGGCACGCTGTGGGACCTCGCCACGCTCGGTGCCGGCGGCACCGGCTACGTGCTGGGCGCCCGCGCCGGTCGCGAGCGGTACGAGCAGATCAACCAGCAGGCGGCGTCGCTCGCAGCCTCGCCGCAGGTCGAGACCGTGATCGCCAAGGTCGTGACGGACCCGGCACGCCGCGAGAAGGTGCTCGCCACGGTCCAGCGATCGAGCGACGAGGGACGTCCTCCCACACCGTCCTGACCTACCGACGTGCGGCGGGGCGCGGCCAGCCGGCCGCGCCCCGCTGCGCGTCGACGGCAGCCACGGGACGCACCGCCGGACACGCCGTCAGCTCTTGCGGCCCTTCTCGCGGACCTTGACGCTGACCTCGATCGGGCTTCCGGAGAAGCCGAAGTCCTCACGCAGCCGGCGTTCGATGAAGCGTCGGTAGCCCGCTTCGAGGAAGCCGCTCGTGAACAGGACGAAGCGGGGCGGGCGCGTGCCGGCCTGGGTGGCGAACAGGATCTTGGGCTGCTTGCCGCTACGCACGGGCGGCGGCGTCTTGGCGACCAGCTCGCTCACCCAGGAGTTGAGCTTGCCTGTGGGCACGCGGGTCTCCCAGCCGTCGAGCGCCTCGTGCAGTGCCGGAGCGAGCCGGTCGACGGCCCGGCCGGTCAGGGCCGACACGTTGAGCCGTGGAGCCCACTGGACGCGGGCCAGCTCGCGCTCGATCTCCTTGGCCAGCTGCGGTCGCCGGTCCTCGTCGACGAGGTCCCACTTGTTGAAGGCGATGACCAGGGCGCGACCCGCGTCAACCGCCATGCCGATGACGCGCTGGTCCTGCTCGCTGATCGGCTCGCTCGCGTCGAGCAGCACCACAGCGACCTCGGCCGCGTCGATGGCCGCGGCGGTGCGCAGGGAGGAGTAGTACTCCGCTCCCGAGGCGTGCGCCACGCGCCGTCGCAGGCCGGCGGTGTCCACGAACTTCCAGGTCTCGCCGCCGACCTCGACGAACGAGTCGACCGGGTCGCGCGTCGTGCCGGCGACGCTGTCGACCACGACGCGCTGCTCGCCGGCCAGGCGGTTGAGCAGAGACGACTTGCCCACGTTGGGCCGACCGACGAGCGCGACCCGCCGTGGGCCGGACTCCTCGTCGAAACGCTCCGCCGGGGTCTCGGGAAGGGCGTCGAGGATGACGTCCAGCAGGTCGCCGCTGCCGCGGCCGTGGAGGGCGGAGACGGTGTACGGCTCGCCGAGGCCCAGGGACCACAGCATCGCGGCGTCGGCCTCGGCGCGCTCGTCATCGACCTTGTTGGCGACGAGGACCACCGGCTTCTTGGCCCGCCGGAGCACCTTCACGACGGCCTCGTCGCTGTCGGTCGCCCCGACCGTCACGTCCACGACGAACAGCACGGCGTCCGCCGCCGCGACCGCGACCTCGGCCTGGGCCGCCACGGCCTTCTGCAGCCCGACCGCGTCGGGGTCCCACCCGCCCGTGTCCACGACGGTGAAGCGACGTCCGCGCCACTGCGCGTCGTACGCCACGCGGTCACGCGTGACGCCCGGGACGTCCTCCACGACCGCCTCCCGGCGGCCGAGGATGCGGTTGACCAGGGTCGACTTGCCGACGTTGGGGCGGCCGACGACCGCCAGCACCGGCTGGTCAGCGCGGTCGTCTATGCCGTCGTCGAAGTCGTCGTCGCTCATGCGGGCTGCTCCGTCGTCCGTCGTAGGTGGTCCACCAGCGCCAGCCGCAGCTGCTCTGCGGCGGCGCGCACGGTGCTGCGGGCCCGCGGGTCCCCCGCGGGGTCGAGCGAGACGGGAGGTCCGAACACCACGCGCACCGGGGCGCGCAGCCGGGGGACGAACCGGCCGCGCGGCAGCGCGGCGGAGGTGCCGTGCACCGCGATCGGCACGACAGCGGCGCCGCTGCGCAGGGCGAGGTAGGCGAGGCCGTCCGCGACCTGCGTCAGCTCGCCGGTGCCGCGCGTGCCCTCGGGGAAGACCCCGAGAGCGCCGCCGCGGGAGAGGCAGGCGAGCCCCGCCTGCAGCGCGGCCCGGTCGGGCTGGCCGCGGTGGACCGGGATCAGCCCGAGCCAGCCGCACGGTCGGGCCCAGCCGCCGACGAACACCTCCGACTTGGTGAGCAGCTGAGCGGGCCGGGGACTGACGAAGAAGACGAGCGGCCCGTCCAGGATGCCGCTGTGGTTGCCGGCCAGCAGCACGGGTCCGCTCGCCGGCACGTGCTCGACGCCCTCCACCGTCAGGCGCAGGACCGCGCGCGCCAGGGCCGTGCCGACCGCCTTGACACCCAGCACCACCAGCGGCTTGAGGGTCCCGGTCGCGCGCCGACGGGTCGACGGTCCGGGCAGGACCGCGGCTCCCGAGCTCACGGGAGCCCAGCGTCCCGGGCGAGCGCGAGCACGTGCACCACCACAGCCGCCGCGTCGAGGGCGCTGCTGTCGAGGTGCACCGCGTCCGGCGCAGCTCTGAGGGGGTCCTGGGCCCGGCTGCTGTCGAGGCGGTCGCGTCGAGCGAGGTCTACCGCGACGGTCCCGAGATGGGAGCCGCCGGACGCTGCTGCCACGCCGGCGTCCGCGTCCCCAGCCCGCCGGGCGGCCCGGACCTCGGGCGAGGCGTCCAGGTAGACCTTCACCGGCGCCTGCGGCATGACGACCGTGCCGATGTCCCGGCCCTCGAGGACCGCCCCCTCGGTGCCGGCCAGTGCGCGCTGCAGGTCCACGAGGCGAGCCCGGACCGGGGCGACCGCGCTCACTGCGCTCACCGCCGACGTGACGGCGGTGCCACGGATCTCCGTGCTGACGTCCTCGCCGTCGAGCAGCACCGCGGGGGCCGAGGGGTCGGTCGACAGCTCGATGCGGGCGCTCGCGACGACCGCGGTCACCGCGGTGGGATCCGTCGGGTCGACCCCGGCGCGCAGCACGGCGAGGGTGGCGGCGCGGTACGTCGCCCCCGTGTCGACGTACCGCCAGCCGAGGCGGGCGGCCACCTGACGAGCGACCGTGCTCTTGCCCGAACCGGACGGCCCGTCGAGCGCGATGACGCGGATCGCGCTGGTGGACACGTGGCTCCTGACCGGCTCGCGGGTGGGCTCGTCAGCGTAGTTGCGTCCGCTGCGGGTCCGGGGCGTGCGCCGCACACGCTCCCGGCGTCAGGCCAGCACGTCCCAGCCGGCTGCCCGCAGCGCCGCACGAGCGTGCTCCTGCTCGGCCGTCTGCACGAGCAGGCCGACCACTCCGCGCGGGCGGCCGGCGAGGTGCTCCACCCGGACGTCCTCGACGTTGACCCCCGCCTCCGCCGCGGCGACCAGGACGCCGGCGATCTGCCCCGGCCGGTCCGAGATGCCCACCGGGACGACGGCGAAGTCGCGGTCGTGCTCCCCGTGCTTGACCGGGATGAGCTTCCGGCCGTCGTTGCCCCGGCGCAGGAGGTCGTCGACGAGCGCGAGCGCTGACGGGTCAGGCTGCCCTCCCGGGGCGCGAAGCCGATCCAGCCCGTCGGCGACGCGGAGCAGCTCCGCAGCGAGCCCGCGGACGAGCGGGGCGACGGCCGCAGCGTTCTGCCGCAGCACGTCCCCCCAGAGCCCGGGATCGCTCGCGGCGATGCGCGTGGTGTCCTGCAGCCCCGGCCCTGCGAGTCGGACGGCCCCGCTGCGCCCACCGCCCTCGGCAAGGACCACGGCTGCCAGGGCGCTCGCCGTCACCTGCGGCAAGTGGCTGACGAGCGCCACGGCAACGTCGTGCTCGGCGGCCGACAGGACGACCGGATCGGCGCCGCACAGCTCCGCGATGAGACGCGTCTGCCGGAACGCCTGCTGACCTGTGGCAGGGCTCGGGCACAGCGCCCACGGGCGGCCGGCGAACAGATCAGCAGACGCCGCAGACGGCCCGGGGCGCTCTCGTCCCGCCATGGGGTGACTCCCGCAGAGCCGGGCAATATCGACACCGGAAGTCTCGACTTCCACCTGAACGACAGCCTGCGTGGACGTGACATGGCTCCATGTGGCGGCGACGTCGCGGCGTTCGAGGGAGCGGAGTGTCGCGGCGACGGCCCGGGGCGGCACGGCGACCACGGCGTGGTCGACCCTCGCGGAACCGTCCCAAGGGCGGCCTGCGCCTCGCCTGACGGCCTGGCTCAGCACGGAGTCGTTCGCGTCGGCCAGCACCACGTCGGCGTGGCCCTGGAGCGCGAGACCGATCGAGGTGCCGATCAGGCCGGAGCCCACGACCAGCACCCGTCCGGGGGAGCCGGCCTCGAGGCCCGCCCCGCGGGAGGACGTGCGCGAGGAGACGGAGCACGCGCGGCATGGCCCCGGGGACGTCGATCTCCGCCGCGCACATGAGCGGGACGTCGACCAGGCCCATCTGACGGGCGGCGTAGGCCGGGAACTCCGAGCGCAGGTCGGGGGTCGCGGTGAACAGGACGCTGATCAGGTCATGGGACGTCAGCGCGTTGCCGCTCAGAACCGCCTCGAGGAGCTCCGCCGTCGCTGCGAGCACCAGGTCACGGTCGTCGGCGTCCACCTGGGTGGCACCGCGCACGGCTCGTACGGCCATCGAGTCCCCCTGTGTCGTCCGCGGAGATCATAGGAGTACCAGGGGACGGCAGCACGAGCTCCGCACGGGAAGTCGCGGGGTCCACCTGTGGCTACGCGTCTTCGTCCACACAAAGAGGAAGATCTTCATCGCTGTGTGGACGAAAGACTACGGCGCTCACGTGCTATAACGCTCTATAACTAAAACTCTTGAGCGGCTTGTCGACAAGTGGACGAACCACTTCGGCAAGATGTCGCTACATGCCCACCAACGCGTACAGGCCCGCCAGCTCTTCGCGGGTCAACGTCCTGAGCTTCCCCGCCTTCTGCGACTGGAGGTGGACCGGACCGACCGAGGTCCGCACCAACCGCTGCACCGGATGCCCCACGGCGGTGAGCGCTCGGCGCACGATGTGCTTGCGTCCCTCGTGCAGCACGATCTCGAGCAGGACGCGGTTGGCGGAGGAGTCGACGAGCCGGAAGGAGTCGACCCGCACGATGCCGTCATCGAGCTCGACCCCCTCCCGGAGCCGCTTCCCCACGTCGCGGGCCACCGGGCCGAGCACCTCGGCCAAGTAGGTCTTCGGGACCTCGTAGGACGGGTGGGAGAGCCGGTGGGCCAGCTCGCCGTCGTTGGTCAGCAGGAGCAGTCCCTCGGTCTCGGCGTCGAGCCGGCCGACGTGGAACAGCCGCTCGGTGCGGTCGGCGACGAGGTCACCCACCGTCGGACGCCCTTCGGGGTCGCTCATGGCCGTGACGTAGCCGCGCGGCTTGTTGAGAGCCAGGTGCACGAGCCCTGGGGCGGTGCTGATCCGCATCGTGTCCACCCGGATCACGTCGGTCGCCGGGTCCACCCGACGTCCCTGCTCGGTCACCGTCTGGTCGTTCACCGAGACGCGACCCGCCTCGATCATCTGCTCGCAGGCGCGCCGCGAGCCCAGGCCGGCAGCAGCCATGACCTTCTGGAGCCGGATGCCGTCGGCGTCGTCATGTCGGGGACTCATGGAGCTCATCGTGCCATCCTTCGTGTGGACCTCATGTCGAGGTCGAGGCGTCGTCGAGCTCGTCCAACTCAGGGAGCAACGGCGCGATTGGCGGCAACTCTGCCAGCGAGCGCAGCCCCAGGCGCTCGAGGAACAGCGCGGTCGTCCGGAACAGCGTGCCGGCGCTGTCGGCGTCCTGACCAGCATCGGTGATCAGCCCACGGGCCTGCAGCGTCCGCACGACACCGTCGACGTTGACGCCGCGGACCGCACTCACCCGGCTGCGGGTCACCGGCTGGCGGTAGGCGATCACCGCCAGCGTCTCGAGCGCTGCCTGCGTGAGCCGAGCGGACTGGCCGTCCAGCAGGAACCGCTCGACGTAGGGAGCGCAGTCGGCGCGCGTGTACAGCCGCCACCCCCCGGCGACCAGGCGGAGCTCGAACCCCCGCCCCTGCGCCCTGAGCCCGGACGCGACGGTGTCAAGGGTGGACTCGACGTCGTCGAGGGGAGAGCCCGTCACCGCAGCAAGCGTGGCCGCCGGCACCGGCTCGTCGGTCACGAGCAGCACCGCCTCGAGCAGCGCGGCGAGCGGCGGCCGCTCCCCTGCCGCAAGGGCGTCGGGCGAGGTGGCGTCACCCGCTTCCGCCGCACCGGCTCCGGCACCGCCGTCGCGGGACCGGTCGCCGGAGCCCGCGCTGGCGCGTCCGTGGGCGGAGCCGGCCCCGTCGGCCCCGTCGGCCTCGTCGGACGCGGGGCGCTCGGCCGCGGGTCGGTCGTTCATGGGTCCTCCGGAGCAGGGTCGGCGTCGTCGGTCGTCGGGTCGAGCACACGGTCGCGAGGGCTGGGGGTCCGTCCGGACCTCAGCGCGCCGCCCGCACCGTCCGGCTCCGTGGCTGCCGCCCGAGCCGGATCGGCCGCATCCGGGGGCGCCGGCATCTCCTGGGAGGGCTCCGACCCGCCGGTCCAGCGGACGTGCAGGTCGCCGAGGGCTTCGAGCTGGTCGAAGCCGACGACCCCCTCACGGTAGAGCTCGAGCAGGCCGAGGAAGCGGGCGACGACCTCGAGGGTGCCGTCGCAGTCCGCGGTGAGGGTGCGGAACGACGCCCTTCCCGTGCGTCGCAGGCGCTCACGGAGCAGCGCCGTCTGCTCCCGCACGCTGACCGTGCCGCCGTGGACGTGGTCGGTCGCGACCTCCAGCCGCGCCTTGGGCGCGAGCGCCTGTGCGGCGAGCCGGGCGAACTGCTCCGGACCGAGCCCCAGCAGCACCTCGGGGAGCAAGCCGGCGAAGCGCGGCTCCAGGGAGACCTGTCGTGGGTAGCGCAGGGCCTCGTCGGCCAGCAGCGTGCCGAGGTGCGCGGCCGCACGCTTGTAGGCGCGGTACTGCAGCAGCCGGGCGAACAGCAGGTCACGTGCCTCGAGCAGCGCCAGGTCCTCCTCGTCCTCCACCTGGGCCGAGGGCAGCAGCCGGGCGGCCTTGAGGTCGAGCAGCGTGGCGGCGACGACGAGGAAGTCGGTCGCCTGGCCGAGGTCCCACGTCGAGCCGAGGGCCCGCGTATGCGCCAGGAACTCGTCGGTCACCTGCGCCAGGGCGACGGACGTGACGTCCAGCTGGTGCTTGGAGATCAGCCCCAGCAGCAGGTCGAACGGACCCTCGAAGACGTCGAGGTGCACCGAGAAGACGGCGTCCGCCGGACGCTGGCCCACCAGAGCCCCCTGAGCCGGTTCCGGCCCAGGGCCGACCGGCTGATGGCCGACCGGCCCAGCCCCGACCTGCTCCACGGTGACCGGCCGAGCGGAGCCCTGCTCGGCGGGGCTAGCCACCGGTCACCAGGGCGACGAGCGGGGACACCAGCGTGTCCAGCAGCACCGGCAACAGCGCTTGCGGGCCGCCGAGGGGGATGAGCAGCAGCGCCAGCAGCACTGCGATGCCGATCCCCCGCTCCGCGAGCTGGTGCTCGGCCTTCTGCCACCCGAGGGTCCGCGGCGCGAGGCCGAACAGCAGCTGACCCCCCGGCAGGGGTGGGATCGGCACGAGGCTCAGCGCCGCCACGAACACGCAGGACAGGCCGAACAGCAGGAGCGCGCGCAGGAGCAGGTCGCCGGAGGCGCCGTACTGGAGGGCCAGCGTTAACCCCGACCGCGGACCACGCCCGCCGGCCAGCCGGAAGGCGACCAGCGCCGCGAGGCCCAGCGTCAGCGTCACCAGTGGACCGCTCAGCAGCGTGACCGTGCGCGCCGCCCTGCGGCTGCGGTCCGGCGCCGGGACCGGCTTGCCCCAGCCGACGCCGGCGATGGCGGCAGCCACGACTCCGAACGGGTCCAGGTGCCGGCGCGGGTCGGGCGACGTGCGCCGCTCAGCGGCGGCGGTCCGCTCCCCCGCCCGGCTGGCGACGAGCGCCGAAACCCACCCGAGCACGGTCACCGCGATGACGAAGCTGACGAGGAGCAGGAGCAGGGAGAGCGGGTCGCCGAGGGCGTAGAGCACCTCAGCGGCTCCGCAGGCGTCGTACGAGCGTGCTCGACTCGCCCTCGGTCGCCAGGTCGGCCAGGACTACGGCGAGCGCCTCGCGGACGATGCGTCCCCGGTCTACCGCCAGGCCGTGCTCGCCGCGCAGCGTCAGGCGGGCCCGCTCGAGGTCCATCAGCTCGGCCACGGAGACGTACACGGTGATCTTCTCGTCGTGCCGCTCGCGACCGGTCGGCAACCGACCCCCGGTGGCCGGAGCGGAAGCAGCACGCCTCCGGCCACCTGCGGCCACCGAGCCGGCGCCGTCCTCGGGCCCTGCCCCGCCGCTGCGGCCACGCGTCCGGCTGTCGTCGCGAGCGATGGCCCCGTCCGGGTCACGGGTCTCGGCCGCTCCACGCTGAGGCTCGGCCAGGAGCCGTTCGGCGCGGGTCGGGGCCTCGAGCGCCTCGGCGGACGCGTCCTGAGGAAAGGGGTGATCGCCGGCCGGGCCCGCGCCCGAGGAGCCCTCCCCGTCCATCGGGACGGCGCGATCAGCCGGACCACCCGTGGAGCGGAACAGCTCGGCGGCACCAGGAAGGGCGGAGCGACGGCTCATCGGGCCAGCACCTCCTTCGCCAGCTCGCGGTAGGCGTTGGCGCCGTGGGAGCTGGGGGCGTACGTCGTGATCGGCTCGCCCGCGACCGTGGTCTCGGGGAAGCGGATGGTGCGGTTGATGACGGTGTGGAAGACCTTGTCGCCGAACGCCTCGACGACCCGAGCCAGCACCTCACGGCCATGCAGGGTGCGAGAGTCATACATCGTGGCCAGGATTCCCTCAAGTTCAAGGTGAGGGTTCAGCCGCTCCCGGACCTTCTCGATGGTCTGGATGAGCAGCGCGACGCCGCGAAGGGCGAAGAACTCGCACTCGAGCGGGATGATGACACCGTGGGCCGCCGTGAGCGCGTTGACGGTGAGCAGGCCTAGCGACGGCTGGCAGTCGATGAGGATGACGTCGTAGTCGTCGAGCACAGGGCTCAGCACGCGCTGCAGCGTCTGCTCCCGGGCCACCTCGTTGACCAGCTGCACCTCGGCCGCGGACAGGTCGATGTTGCTCGGCAGCAGGTCGAGCCCGGGGACGTCGGTCTTGAGCAGCACGTCCTGGACCATGATGCCTGGCTCCATGAGCAGGTTGTAGACCGTCTGCTCCAGCTGGAGCGGATTGACCCCGAGGCCGACCGACAGAGCGCCCTGTGGGTCGAAGTCGACCAGCAGCACGGTGCGACCGGCCTCCGCGAGGGCCGCTCCGAGGTTGATCGTGCTCGTGGTCTTGCCAACGCCGCCCTTCTGGTTGCACATCGCGAGGATGCGCGCCGGGCCGTGCCGGTCGAGCGGCGCTGGAGTGGGCAGCTCGGGCCGCGGCCGTCCGGTGGGACCCACCCCCTCGGCCTCGCCGATGGCCAGAGAGGCCGGGATCGTGCCGCTCGGCCACGCCGCCGTTGCTGCAGGCGCTGCCTGCTCGGCGCCGGAGGGGGGTCGGACGTACCCGTGCTCTCCGGTGCCGGCGGACGGCGGAGTGCTGCTGCCCGGGGCCTCCCCCGGCACCGGGGCCACTGCGGACTCGCCACCCGGACTCGGCCGGGCAGGGACCGGCGCCGCAGCGGTGCTGTTCCGAGGCGGCAGCACCGGGGCCACCCCTCGCGCGCGGACCACCCGCTTGCCCGGCAGCCGCGCGGCGTCGGCGGGTGCCGACGGCGAGCGGCGCTCCGGGTCGCTCGACGGGCCCGACGTCCCGGTCCCGTATGTCGACTTGACCATGTGGTGACAACTCTCTTCGGCTCTTCCGCGCTGTTGCGACTTCTCGCCTCCGCGGGTCGAGCCGGAACTCTAGGGGGAGCACCCTGCCGTCGCCAAGGCGGCGGCGTGCGGCCTTCGCCGTCCATCCGACGTGCCGACGCTCAGCCCCGCGCCCGGGGGTGCGTCGTCGCGTAGACCTCCCGCAGCCGGTCCACGGTCACGAGCGTGTAGACCTGCGTCGTCGCGACGGAGGCGTGGCCGAGCAGCTCCTGCACGACCCGCACGTCGGCTCCCCCGTCCAGCAGGTGGGTCGCGAAGCTGTGCCTGAGCGTGTGGGGCGAGACGTCGACACCGAGCGAGGCGCGCAGCGCCGCGGACCGCAGCACGGTCCAGGCGCTCTGCCGCGACAGCCGGCCCCCACGGGCGTTGAGGAAGAGCGCACCGGCGGTGCCGGCCGGACTCCTGGCTCCGGCGGTCAGGCCCGGTCGACCGCGCACCAGGTAGGCCGCCACGGCGCGCGCCGCGTAGCTGCCGATCGGGACGATCCGCTGCTTGCCGCCCTTGCCGTCCAGCCGCACCACGCCGGTGTCCCGGTCCAGGTCGTCCACAGCGAGGCCGACCGCCTCCGAGATGCGTGCGCCCGTGCCGTACAGCAGCTCGAGCAGCGCACGGTCGCGCAAGCCCAGTGGCGTGTCGACGTCCGGCGTGGCGAGCAGGGCCTCGACCTGCGACACGCTGATGGCCTTGGGGAGCCGACGGGCGGGCACCGGCGGCCGGACCTCGCTCGCCGGGTCCAGCGTCGTCCACCCCTCGCGCAGGGCGAAGCGGTGAAGCCCGCGCACGGCCACGACGGCCCGGCCGGCCGAGGCCGCCGACAGCGGCCCGTGCTGCTCGTCGCCCACCCGCAGGGCTGCGAGGAAGGAGCTGACGTCGCTCTCGACGACGCGGTCGAGGCGCTCCCGGCCCAGGCCGACGAGGTGGGCCGCATAGCGGTCGAGGTCACGCCGGTAGGACGACAGCGTGTTGGCCGCCAGCCCGCGCTCGACCGCCAGGTGGTCCAGGTAAGTCGAGACGGCTCGGGCGACGGCCGGTCCGGGCCCGGGAGCGCTGCTCAGGCCAAAACCTCGCCGAGCGGGACCGTCACGAGCCCGTGCGCCTCGGCGACGGGAGCGTAGACCACCTCGCCCGCGACCGTGTTGACACCGAGGGCGAGCGCTGGGTCGGCCGTGACTGCGGCGGCGAGCCCGACGTCCGCGATCGCGATCGCGTACGGCAGGGTGACGTTGGTGAGCGCGTAGGTAGAGGTGTGCGGGACGGCGCCGGGCATGTTGGCCACGCAGTAGAACAGGCACCCCTCGACCTGGTAGGTCGGGTCCGAGTGGGTGGTCGGACGGGTGGACTCGAAGCAGCCGCCCTGGTCGACCGAGATGTCCACGAGCACCGCCCCGGCCTTCATACGAGCCACGAGCTCGTCGGTCACGAGCGTCGGCGCCTTCGCGCCCGGCACGAGCACCGCACCGATGACCAGGTCGGCGTCGAGGACGGCGCGCTCCACCTCGTAGGCGTTGGACGTGACGGTCTGCAGGTGCCCCTGGTAGATGCGGTCGGCCTCGCGGAGCTTGGCGACGTTCTTGTCGAGCAGGAGCACCTCGGCCTGCATGCCCAGCGCGATCGCCGCGGCGTTCATGCCGGAGACGCCGGCGCCGAGCACCACCACCTTCGCGGCGTAGACCCCGGACACGCCGCCCATGAGCACGCCCCGACCACCCGCCTCGCGCTCGAGGCAGTGGGCGCCCACCTGCGGCGCCATGCGGCCGGCGACCTCCGACATGGGCGCGAGCAGCGGCAGCGACCGGTCCGGGAGCTGCACGGTCTCGTAGGCCACCGCGGTCGTGCCGGACGACAGGAGCGCGTCGGTGCACTCGCGCGACGCGGCGAGGTGGAGGTAGGTGAACAGCACCTGGTCACGGCGCATCCGCGAGTACTCCTCGGCGACCGGCTCCTTCACCTTCAGGACGAGATCAGCCTCGCCCCAGACGTCGTCCGGGTCGGCAACGATGGTGGCGCCGGCGGCGACGTACTCCTCGTCGGTGATCGACGACCCGGCGCCGGCGTCCGCCTCGACGCTGACCGAGTGCCCGTGCGAGACGAGCTCCGTCACGCCGGACGGCGTGATGGCCACGCGGTACTCGTTGTCCTTGACCTCGCGCGGGATGCCGACCTTCACGACGTGCCTCCTGGTGGACGGGGCTGCCGGGCCGATCGGGTCCGGCGCTGGACCGCCAGGGGTGTCGGCGGCAGCCGGAGTGTAGGGCCACGGCCGCGTGCGGGAAGCGGGAGCGCGCACGCCTGCGGCCACCGCGGGTAGAGGTCGCAGGCACGGCAGAGAGAGCTAGAAAATGATGATGAGAACGATGATGATGAGGATGAGCCCGCCCAGTCCGATGTACATGTCGCCTCCTCCCCGCGTCGGTGCTGCCTGACTACCCCCTCCCGCTGACGGCGCGCGCCCCGTCGAGGATTTTCACGCAACCGTCACGAACGTCAGGCCCTCCGCAGCTGCCCGGCGAGCCCGGAGTCGGTGCCGACCGCGCAGGTGGGGCAGGACGGGGCGCATGACGTGGTACGCCGAGACCGGCCCGCTCCGCACCCGCCAGCAGCTCGTCGACCTCACCGGTCGGGCTCTGGTGCCTCGTCTGGCTCGTGGCCGGGCGAGCCGTCCACAGCGCGGTGTCGAGCCTCGCCGCTCCCGGGCGCGAGCTCGAGCAGGCCGGGGACGGGCTGACCCGTGGGCCGGCCGGCGCCGCCGACCGTGCCGACGACGTGCCGCTGGACGGCGACGAGCTGGGCGGCCCGCTCGACCTGGCCGCCGGGGCCGGTGGCGTCGAGGCGAGCCGGGCGCGGCGGAGGCCCTCGCCGGGCTGGAGCAGCGCGCGGTCGGGCTGCACCCTGCGCGACCGGGCCCGTCGGGACAGGGCCCTGCGCGACAGGGCCCGTCGGGACAGGGCCCTTCGGGACAGGGTCCGTCAGGACAGGTGTGAGCCCCTCAGCCAGCCGAGCGCGGGCCTCGTCGGGCGGCGCTAGGTCTTCCGGCCGCGCCACGGCGCGTCCGGGTCACGCAGTCCCCGGAAGCCGTCGCGTGCCGCTCGGTCGGCCGCGAGCACCCCGACCGCGCACATCGCGTTCTCCAGCTCGCCGTCCAGCACCTGCTGCACCGCCTCGACGAGATCGACCCAGGCGGAGGTCATCTCGGCCTCCTCGTGATCCTGCACGTCGCGGTCGACCTTGCGCACGTCGCGGGCGAGGAAGATGCGGATGGCCTCGTCGGTCATGCCCGGGCTCGGAAGGGCGTCGACGAGCACGTGCCAGGTGTCGGCAGCGAGCCCCGCCTCCTCGACGAGCTCGCGCTGCGCGGCGACGAGGGCCGGCTCCCCCGCGACGTCGAGCAGCCCGGCGGGCAGCTCGTCCAGCCGTCGGCCGACGGGGTGGCGGTACTGGTTGACCAGCAGCACCCGGCCCCGGTCGTCGAGGGCCACGACGCCGACGGCCCCCGGGTGCACGACGACGTCCCGCTGCGACGTCGTCTCCCCTGGCATCGTCACGACGTCCTTGCGGACCGAGATGACGCGCCCCTCGAAGACGACCTCGGACGACTCGACCCGGTGCTCGTGGTTGCTCATCGGTGCAGTCTCCCCTGCCGCCGCAGTCCTGCCTGCGGTCTGGCCCACGGTCACAGCGGCAGCATGCGCCCCTCGGCGTTGACCACGGAGGCGGCGACGAAGGCGCGGAACAGCGGGTGGGCCCGCGTCGGCCGGGAGCGGAACTCCGGGTGGGCCTGCGTGCCCACGTAGAACGGGTGGACCTCGGCGGGAAGCTCGGCGATCTCCACCAGGGTCCCGTCGGGCGAGGTGCCCGAGAAGACCAGACCGGCGGCCTCGAGCTGCGGGCGGTAGGCGTTGTTCACCTCGTAGCGGTGGCGGTGCCGCTCGGTCGCCGGCTCATCGCCGTACGCCAGCTGTGCCTGCGATCCCTTCTTCAAGGTCGTGGGCCACAGGCCGAGGCGCATGGTCCCGCCCATGTCGCGCTCACCGGCGACGACGTCTTTCTGGTCCGCCATGGTCGCGATCACCGGGTCCGGCCCGTCCGGGTCGAACTCCGCCGAGCCGGCCTTGCCGATGCCCGCCAGGGAACGCGCCGCCTCGATCACCATGCACTGCAGCCCGAGGCACAAGCCGAGCGTCGGGATCCTGCGGGTGCGCGCGTGGGTCAGCGCTCCGAGCTTCCCCTCGATGCCGCGTACGCCGAAGCCCCCGGGGACGAGCACGCCGTCTACGCCCTCGAGTGCCTTCGCGGCACCGGCCGGGGTGTCGCAGTCGTCGGACGGGACCCAGCGAAGGTGGACCTTCGCGTCGTTGGCGAACCCGCCGGCGCGTACCGCCTCGGTGACCGACAGGTAGGCGTCGGGCAGGTCGACGTACTTGCCGACGAGCGCGATCGTCACCTCCTTGCTGGGGTGGTGGACCCGCTGCAGCAGGCGGTCCCAGTCGCTCCAGTCGACGTCGCGGAACGACAGGCCCAGGCGGCGCACGACGTAGGCGTCGAGGCCCTCGGCGTGCAGCACCTTCGGGATGTCGTAGATGGAGACGGCGTCCACCGCGCTGACGACGGCCTCCTGCTCGACGTCGCACATGTTGGCGATCTTGCGCTTGATGCCGTCGTGGATCGGCCGGTCCGACCGGCAGACGATCGCGTCGGGCGTGATGCCGATGGTGCGGAGCGCCTGGACGGAGTGCTGGGTCGGCTTGGTCTTGAGCTCCCCGCTCGGACCGATGTACGGGATCAGGCTGACGTGCAGGAAGAAGCAGCGGTCCCGGCCGACGGCCTGCCGGACCTGGCGCGCCGCCTCGAGGAAGGGCAGGGACTCGATGTCGCCCACCGTGCCGCCGACCTCGGTGATGACGACGTCGACGTCTGGACCGCCGAGCCCGAGGATCCGCTCCTTGATCTCGTTGGTGATGTGCGGGATCACCTGGACGGTGTCGCCGAGGTACTCGCCGCGCCGCTCCTTGGCGATGACGGCGCTGTAGACCTGGCCGGTCGTGACGTTGGCGCTGCCGTGCAGGTCCTCGTCGAGGAAGCGCTCGTAGTGGCCGACGTCCAGGTCGGTCTCGGCGCCGTCGTCCGTGACGAACACCTCGCCGTGCTGGAACGGGTTCATGGTGCCGGGGTCGACGTTGAGGTAGGGGTCGAGCTTCTGCATCGTCACCCGCAGGCCGCGCGCCTTGAGCAGTCGACCGAGGCTCGACGCGGTGAGCCCCTTGCCGAGGGACGAGGCCACACCACCGGTGACGAACAGGTGGCAGGTCTGGGCGGCTGTCGTGCTGCGGGCCACTCGGCGACTCCCGTGCTTCGGAGCGGACCGGGAGCCCGCTGCACGGGAGTTCAGGATACAGGGGACGCCGTCCGGCCGGCGACCGACGCGCCCGTGGAGCCGGACCGGCGCGCCCGGAGGACGACGGCGAGCGTGGCCGGGAGGGCCACGCACACGGCGAGGGCGGGGACGGCGGCACCGCTGTCGTTGGCAGCGAAGCCGACCAGGCAGGCCAGGCCCAGCGCCAGCAGCCCGTGGCGCCATTGCGGGGACAGCGCGAAGGCGTGGCGGAGCGGTTCCGGAGGACGAGCCACGAGGTAGACGAGCGCCGCCACGAGCAGCGGCAGCGCAGCGGTCACCGCGTTGGCGAACAGCAGGTCGAGCACGGCGGAGGCCTTGCGGGCGATCAGCTCCCCCGCGGTCCCGTCGAGGAGGTCCTCGGCGAAGCGGCCGAGGTGCGTGCGGTCCTGCTCCGGGCGCGACAGGTCGAACAGGGCGAAGACCGTGACCACAGCCGCGCCGGCGAGGCCGGCCAGCGCCAGCCGGGCAAGCGAGACGCGTCGGCCGGTGCGCAGCATGGCCAGCAGGACGAAGGCGGGTACGAGCGCCAGCACCCCGCCCACATCGCTCCCCCACGACGGCGCCCCGTCCGCTGCCACCACGACCACCGCGACGGCGACCAGCCCGAGCCGGCTGCGCACCAGCGCCGCCGCCGCGAGGACGGAGGAAGCGGCCAGGACGCCGAAGGCGACGTTGCCCAGCCCCGCGAACCTGCCTGCCACGAGGGAGGAGTAGCCGGCCACCGTGTCGAGCTGCAGCCGAGCACCGGTGACGAGGTCGACGACCATCACGAGAACCACGAAAGCGCAGGCGATCCCGGCGGGGCCCGCGGGGCCCCCTGCTGTCCGGGTCAGCCGGAGGGCGACGGCAGCGACTGCGGCGGAGATGGCCGCCACGATCGCGAGCAGGGCGAGCACCGGCACCTCCGCTCGCCACCAGGGCACCAGGCCGGCCAGGTAGGACGCGCCGAGCACCGCAGTGCCGGCCAGGGAGACCGCCTCTGCCGCACGCTCACGGCGCCGCCACACCGCGAGCGCGAGCAGGACGAGCACGGTCGCGTAGACCGCGACGAAGAACGGCACCGTCGCCTCGCGCTGAGCGGTGGCACGCCGGTCGAGGTCCACGAGCTGGTCGATGGTCGGAGCGTCCCCGGTGACCTGCCACGGCTGGCCGTCCATGGCCCCCGGCACCGGGCGGTCCAGCAGCTCGAGGACGGTCGGCGCCACGTCGATGAGCTGGACGTACGGGCTGCGGCGGGTGCTGGCCGAGCGCAGCGCCCCCTCCGGGAAGGACGGCCCGCTGGCCAGGGCGAGGTGCAGGGAGGGCTCATCGCTGCCGGCGCTCTCGGCGAGGCCGACGACGATCACGTCAGGAGCTGACGGGCGGGCGTCGAGCGCCTCGCCGAGAGCCGAGTCGACGGCTCGCACGGCGGCGACCCGCTCCGGGCCGGTGGGCAGGGTCCCGGCGTCCAGCAGGGTCACCGGGGCGGGGCCGCCGGAGCCGGTCCTGTTCGTCGCCACGAGGCGTGCCCCGGGGCCCTCGACCGCGAGCCGGCCGCCCAGCGCCTGGCCGAGCGAGTCGACCAGGGCCCCGTCGCGTGAGGCGGCGTTGTGCTCGGCCTGGCGGTCGAGGTCGGTCGGCAGGGAGTCACCACACGCGGCGCCCGGGCGCCCGGCGTGCTCCGCCCTCGCGCCCGCGGCGAGCGTCAGCCAGCCGTCGCCGCGGCAGGTGAGGACCGGGAGCGACTTCGCCGACAGCGCACCGACGGCTCCCTCGCGGGCCAGCCGATCGAGCACGGGCGTCCCTGCCCCGAGGTCGTCCCAGCGCAGACCCGCGACCCCGACGACCAGGACGTCCGGTCGCGCGTCGGCTGCCGGCTGCTCCGCCGCCCCGACGGCTCCCCCCGTCAGGACGACGGTCAGGAGGGCGAGCAGCAGAACGGCGGGGAACCGGCCGATCACGCGAGCAGCTCCGCGTAGACGGCGCTGACCTCGCCGACGGTGTCCGCCTCGTCCGGCCAGCGGGCCGCGACGCCACGTCCCCGCGCAGCGAGCGCCCGCGCCGCAGCCGGGTCGTCCAGCAGCGCGCGCACGGCGACGCCGAGGGCCTGAGGGTCCCCTGGTGGGACGAGCACCGCGCCGTCCTGCACGAGCTCCGGCAGCCCTCCCACAGCGGTGGCGACCACCGGTGTGCCGGCCCGCATCGCCTCCTGGACGGTCAACGACCGTGCCTCCCAGCGGGACGGCAGCACGAGCACGTCGGCTGCCGCGAGCAGGTCGGCCACGTCGTCCCGTCGACCCAGCCAGTGGACCTCCGGACCGGCGGCCCGCAGCTCGGCCTCGAGGGGACCGTCCCCCGCCACCGCGACCACCGCGCCGCGTAGCCACGGCAACGCGGCCACCAGCGTGTCGTAGCCCTTCTGCGGGTGCAGCCGGCCGACCGCGAGGACCAGCGGCGTCCCGAGACCTGGGTCGCGACCGGTCGCGATCAGCGGCGGCGCCGCCACCGGGGCGAGACGCACGTCCTTGCCGCCGACCGCCCGGGCCCGCTCGGCGAGGTCCGCGCTCGCCGCCAGCACGACGTCCGAGCGCCGGGCCACGAGTCGCTCGAGCGCTCTGCCGAGGCGACCCGCCACGGCGTTGTGCCAGGTCGTGACGACGGGACGGCCGCACAGCACCGCCAGCGAGGCGGCCCGCAACCCGTGCCCGTGGACCAGGTCGGCGTCCTTCGCCAGCCTCCGCAGGGCCAGGAGCGCCCGGGCGTCCCGCACCGGGGACGGTCGGGCGCCGACCTCGACCTCGACGAAGCACGGGAAGCCGAAGACCCGACCGGTCGACGCCGGACCTGCCACGGTGACGTCGAACCCCCTGTCGACCAGACCGGTCGCGAGGGAGGCGACGTGGCGGCCCACGCCCCCCGTGCTCGTCGCCAGCACCAGCAGCACCCGACGCGGCTCAGGCACGCAGCAGCCCTCGCAGGCCGTCAGGGTCGAGCAGGCGCACCACACCCAGGAAGACGAACCCGGCGAGCACGGCGGTTCCCGCCGCCCCCGAGAGGTCCGCCCACGGGCCCGGATCCGGGAGCGGCACCAGCGCGCCGACGGCGTACGCAGACAGTGCCCCGAGGAGCCCGACGGCGCCGGAGCGCGCCGCACCGGTGAACGCGGGTCCGCCGGACGCCCGACCCAGACCGAGCAGCAGGAGCAGTCCGGCGAGGGTCATGCCGGCCGTGTTGCCGAGGCCGAGCAGCACCACGCGCTCGACGTCGGGCACCGTGGCGACGAGAACCACGTCCGTCACGGCGACGACCAGCCAGCCGAGCACGATCGCGACAGCGGGCGTACGGGCGTCACCGCGCGCGTAGAGCGCTCGACTGAGCAGCGCGACCAGGCCGTACCCCACCAGGCCGGGGGCGAAGGCCACCGTCGCGTCGGCCAGAGCAGCCGAGCTCTCCGCTCCGGGGGCGCCTCGGACCAGGAGGCCGGCGACCGGAGCGGCCACCACCGCGAGGACCGCGGCGGCACCCGTCATGGCGAGCAGCAGCGAGCGCAGGGACCGGCTGGCCTGTGCCGCGTAGCCAGCGGTGTCCCCCGTCTCGGCGCTGGTCGTCAGACCCGGGAAGGCGGTCGTCGCCAGGGGCACGGCGAGCACCGACCACGGGAGCAGGAACAGCGCCGTGGCCGTGGCGAACACGATCACCGACCCGCGGCTACCCGTGCCGAGCAGTCGCAGCGCCACGAGCAGCGCGAGCTGCTGGGCGACGAGCCCCGCCATCCCCGACCCGGCCAGGCGCCTGATCCGCGCCGCCACCCCCGGCGGGAACGACCAGGTGGGACGCAACCGCACGCCGCAGCCCCGCAGCGGCACGAGCAGGCCGAGGCTCAGTACGGCGACGCCCAGCGTGGTGCCCACCGACAGCACCAGCTCCGACCCCCGGGAGAGCTCGTCGAGGTCGGTGACGGCACCCCGCGCGGCGTAGGCCAGGTAGGCCGCGATCACCACCACGCTGGACAGCAGCGGTGCGAGGGCGGGGCCGAGGAAGCGCCGGTGCGCCTGGATCACCCCGACGAGCACGACGGCGATGCCATACAGCACGACCTGCGGCATGAACACCACGAGCATCCGGCTGCCCGTCTCGACCGCCCCGGCGCAGGTCGGGTCCTCGCCGTAGATCACCCGCAGGATCTGCGGTGCCAGCAGAGCGCCCAGCACGGCGACCGGCACCAGCAGCACGACCGTCCAGGACAGCAGTGCGCTCGCCGTCCGCGACGTCGTGGCCCGGTCGCCTGACGCAGCCGCCACCGCGAGCACGGGCACCACGAGGGAGGCCAGCGCTCCCCCTGCCACCACCTCGAACATGACGTTGGGGACGTAGTTGGCGATCTGGTAGGTGTCCCCGACGCAGGTGGCGCCGACGGTGCGGGCCAGGACGGCCGTGCGGCCGAAGCCGACGACGCGCGCGGCGATGGTGACGAGGGCCGCGCCCGCCGCAGCGCCGAGGACGACGCGCGAGGAGGTCCTCACGGCCGGCGGCCGAGCCGGTCCCACCAGCGCAGCGGGGGCACGGCGTCGATGACCCGGCTGTAGGAGACTCCCTCGCTCACGGCGGTCGCCGCCGTGAGCACTATCAGCGCCCGGCTGCCGGCTGCGGGGTGGCGGGCGAGCAGGGCCAGTCCCAGGACGGCTCCCAGCGCGTTGGCCCCGGCGTCGCCGAGCATGGTCCGCTCGCCGAGGTCGCCGGGCAGCAGGGCCGCCGCCGCGCCCGCCGGTCCCGGCTGACCGAGCGCGAGGGCCGCCACGGTGCCCGCCTTCAGCGCGCGGCCGGGCCGGAGGTCGAGCAGGTTCAGCAGGTTGGCGCTCGCCGCGACGACGGCGCCGCCCACGAGCGCGTCCCGGCCGCGGTCACCCCGGAGCAGGCACGCGAGCAGGCCGGTGGCGCCGATCCCGACGACCTTGGCGCCGCCGCCGGTGAGGCGCCCTCGGCGCAGGGCGCCGAGGTGGCCCCGGAAGCCCTTGGCCGACCCCTCGGGGCGGGTCCGGTCGTACGCGTCGTCGTAGGCGCCCACGGCACCGGCCCCGAGCCCCGCCACCGCGGCAGCCAGCAGAGGCAGCTCCGCGGTGGCCGAGGCGGCGACCGCAAGGGCGGGACCCGACAGCAGGCTCACCGGACGTCCGCGGTGGTTGGTCCGCTGCCACCGCCCCGCCCCGCCGGGAGGCGCGGCGGTCAGCGCCTGCTGAGCGGCCCGCGCGAGGCCGGCGCCGACAGCGGCCCGGCCCCACGCGCGGCCGACGCTCACGCGGTCGGGCTGGGGAGCGACGCCTCGGCTCGCGGACCGGCGCCGTACTGACCGACCTCGCCACGGGCCTGCTCGGCGAGCGCGAGCACCGCGGCCACGAGGCCCACGCCCGCATCGGCGTTGTCGACCCCGGACACCCCCGAGGCCACGCCCGACTCGGACCGGAGCGCGCCGACCAGGCCGCCGTCGGTCGCGGAGGTGGACGGACCTGCGACGAGCGCACCCTGGGCGCGTGCGTCGAAGGCACCCGCCAGGGACAGGGCGGCGTCGAGCTGCGCCTCGCGCTGCTCCTGCTCGTCCTCGTCGAGGTCGCCGTCCGGAGCGGGACCGCCCAGCACGACCACGAGGGTCGCCTGGCGCAGGGTGTCGCCGGTCGTCTCGAACTGCACGAGGTCAGCCTCCTCGAACGCCGACACCACAGCCTGGGCGTCACCCGGCTCGACCGGCTCGCCTTGCGTGGGCACGCTCAGGGCGGCCGCGAGCTCCACGGCGGCCCGCTCGACCGCCTCGCTGTCCGGGAGGTCGACGCCGGGTGGCACGACGTCGGCGACCAGGTCCTCCACGAGCGCGGACTGCTCCGGGTCCGACAGCGCCGGCAGCAGCCGCAGCCGTCCCGTCACCGACGCGCCGGCCTGCTCCAGCAGCGCTGCGGTCCGGTCCACGAGCTCCGATGGCGTGTCGGGCTGGGTGACCAGCAGGACGGTCTGCTCGGCCAGCGTGTCCCGGACGAGGCCTGGGCCGACGCTCTCGGCGAAGCCGTCGGACGCGCGGAGCTCGCTGCGCAACCCGCTGACGTCAACCTCGAGCGTGCGCTTGTCGGCGGTCAGCCGGTCGATGTTGCCGCGCAGGTCGTCGAGGACCGGCCCGTTGAGCGCGGTCGTGCCGAGCACGATGCCCACCGCCAGCGCGAGGAACACGGCGATGATGGAGACCAGGTGGTAGCGGAAGTCGACGATGGCTCAGTCCTCGGAACCGCGCCGGCACAGGCCCGGGGAGGGCACGCTGGTGGGGTCATGTCGGGGGTCGGCCATGGGGGCGAGCGTAGGGCAGCGGCCTCGCCCAGCCGGGAACCTCAGCCGGCTCGGCACGGCGGCGTGACCTGCGGCACGCAGGAGGACAGCAGCGTCAGAACAGGCCCTGCACCCAGAACACGAGGTCGGCCCACACGTCGACGATGAGGTCGCCGTAGGCCTGTCCCACGCTGGAGACGTAGACGGCTGCGGCCATCGTCACGAGGGTCGCGAGGACCAGGGCCACCAGCGACCAGTTCGAGATGCGGCTGCGGTAGAGCCGGCTCACGCCCTTGGCGTCGACGAGCTTGCCGCCGACCCGCAGCCGGGTGAGGAACGTCGACGCCATCCCCTGGCGGCCCTTGTCGAGGAACTCGACCAGGGTGGCGTGAGTGCCGACGGCGACGATGAGGGAGGCGCCGGCCTCGTCGGCCAGGAGCATGGCGACGTCCTCGCTCGTGCCGGCCGCGGGGAACACCGTCGCGTGCACGCCCAGCTCCTGCACCCGCTGGAGCCCCGGCGCGTAGCCGTCGGCGTAGGCGTGGACGACCACCTCGGCGCCGTCGCGCAGCGCCTCGTCGCTCACCGAGTCCATGTCGCCGACGATGAGGTCGGGCGAGTAGCCGGCCTCGAGCAGCGCGTCAGCGCCACCGTCCACGCCGATGAGGATCGGTCGGTACTCCCGGATGTAGGGCCGCAGCACCCGCAGGTCCTCGCGGTAGTCGTAGCCGCGCACGACCAGCAGGACGTGACGCCCCTCGATCGGCGTCGTGATCTCCGGCACCCCGACGCCGTCCAGCAGCAGGTCCCGCTCCTTGAGCAGGTACTCCATCGTGTTGGCCGCGAAGGCCTCGAGCTGAGCCGCGAGGCCGGCCCGGGCCTCGGCCATCGAGGCGGTGATGGTCTCGGCGTCCTGCTCGGTCCCGACCGCGAGGACGCGCTCCCCGGCGTAGAGCGTGTCCCCGTGCAGGCGCACCTCGTCGCCGTCACCCACCTCGCCGAAGACGGTGTCGCCCACGGCGTCCAACAGCGGGATGCCCGCGGCCAGCAGGATCTCGGGGCCGAGGTTGGGGTAGCGGCCGCTGGTGCTCGGCGCGGCGTTGACGACCGCCGCCACCTTGCAGCTGACGAGGGCGTCGGCGCTGACCCGGTCGATGTCGACGTGGTCGATGATGGCGATCTCACCGGGCTTGATGCGGGGCGTCAGCCGCTTGGTCCGACGGTCGAGCCGGGCGGTGCCGATCGTGCCCGGGAGGACCTCGACCTGAGGGCGCCTGCGCAGCTTCATCATCGCGCCGAGTCTGCCAGACCGGACACGCCATGCCCGGGAGGCGGCCGGGCGCGTCACCTCCTCGTCAGCCACCGCGCCGGTCCTCGGCCGCCGCCGCGAGCAGCTCCTCGGCATGACCGCGGGCGAGACCGGTGTCGACACCGGCGAGCATGCGCGACAGCTCCGCCACGCGGTCGCCGCCGTCGAGCGCCACCACGCCGCTGGAGGTGATCGAGCCGTCGCCGGACTTGACCACCAGCAGGTGCTGGTCGGCGAAGGCGGCCACCTGCGGCAGGTGGGTCACGACGATGACCTGGTGGTCGCGCGCGAGCCGGGCGAGCCGGCGGCCCACCTCGACGGCGGCACGACCGCCGACCCCTGCGTCCACCTCGTCGAAGACCAGCAGCGGGACCGGGTCCGACCCGGCGAGCACGACCTCCACCGCGAGCATGACGCGCGACAGCTCGCCGCCGGAGGCGCCCTTGTGGAGCGGCCGGGGCGGCGCGCCCGGGTGCGGGACCAGCAGCACCTCGACGTCGTCCACGCCGTCGGGGCCCGCCGCGAGCGTCCGACCGCCCACCGGCAAGCCGACCGCGACCTCGCGCTGGGACACGACGGCGGTGACCTCGGCGTGGGGCATGGCGAGCTCGGTCAGCTCGGAGGAGACCGCTTCGCCGAAGCGGCCGGCAGCCGCCAGCCGCAGCGCGCTCAGCTCGCCGGCGAGCTGGCTGAGGAGCACCTCGAGCTCCTGCTGCTCGGTGGCGAGGGCACTGGTCCGGTCCTCGGCGCCGTCGAGCTCCAACAGCCGGTCGCTCGCTGCGCTGGCCCAGGCGAGGACGCCGTCGGTGTCGTCGACGCCGTGACGCCGTACGAGCGCGGTCAGCGCGGCGAGGCGGTCCTGGGCCGCAGCCAGCCGTGCCGGGTCGGAGTCGACGGCGGCGGCGTAGGAGGCGAGGTCACTCGCCACGTCACCGAGCAGGTGGCCCAGCTCGCCGAGCCGGCCCGCGAGCTCGCCGAGCCCGGCGTCGTGGTGGGAGGCGGAGTCGAGCACGCGGCGGGCCGAGACGACGAGCTGCATCGCGTCTGCGCCCTCCTGGGCGGTCTCGTCGCCGGTGAGCGCCTGCTGTGCCGCTGCGGCCGCGGAGCGCAGGTCGTCGGCGTTGGCGAGGCGCTCGATCTCCGCCGCGAGGGCATCGCCCTCCTGGGGCTCGGGCGCGGCGGCCTCCACGTCGGCGAGACCCAGCCGGAGCAGCTCCGCCTCCCGGTTGCGCTCGGCCGCCTCGGCGCGCAGCCGGTCGAGGGCCTGCCGCACCTCCAGCCAGCGTGCACGGCGGGCGGCGAACCGCTCACGCACGGCGAGCAGCTCAGTCCCGGCGTAGCGGTCGAGGGCCGCCCGTTGCCGGCCCGGCTGGAGCAGCCGCTGCTGGTCGCTCTGCCCGTGGACGGCGAGGACCGACTCGGCCAGCTCGCCGAGGACGCCGATCGGGACGCTGCGACCGCCGACGTGGGCACGGGACCGACCGTCGGCACCGACGCTGCGGCTCACCAGGAGCACGCCGTCGTCGAGCTCGCCGCCGGCCTCGGCGGCGCGGTCGAGCGCGGGAGATCCCGGGAGGAGCACGAGCCGGCCCTCGACCACCGCCCGGTCGGCCCCCGGTCGGACGCGTCCGGCGTCCGAGCGCCCACCGAACAGCAGCGTCAGGCCCTGGACCACCATCGTCTTGCCCGCGCCGGTCTCGCCCGTCACGACGGTCAGCCCGCGACCGAGCGGCAGGACGGCGTCATCGATGACGCCGAGCCCCCGGATCCGCATCTCCTCGAGCACGCCGCCGACACTAGGCCGCGATGCCGACAGCCGCGCCGCCGCTCAGTCGGCGGCGCCCCGCCACCCCTCGACCGGCAAGGCGAACTTCTGGACCAGGACGTCCGTGAACGGCCGGTCCTGGATGCGGGCCAGCAGCACGTCGGCGGCGCCGCGCCCCACCTCGATGCGGGCCCCGTGCGGCAGCGGCCGGGTCCGCCTGCCGTCGCAGGCGAGGATGCCCGTCGTCCCGCTCGGCAGGACCTCGATCGCGATGGCGGAGGCCGGCCCGACGACCAGGGGCCTGGCGAACAGGGCGTGGGCGCTGATCGGCACGACCAGCAGCGCCTCCACCGTCGGCCAGACGACCGGTCCACCGGCCGAGAAGGCGTACGCCGTCGAGCCGGTCGGCGTGGCGGCGACGACTCCGTCGCAGCCCCAGCGGGACAGCGGCCGTCCGTCGATCTCGACGACGAGCTCGAGCATGCGTTCGCGCGCGGCCTTCTCGACGCTGCACTCGTTGAGCGCCCACCCGGAGTGCACGACATGCCCGTCGACGACGACGTCCACGTCGAGGGTGAGACGCCGCTCCACGGTGTAGCTCCGGTCGAGCACGCGGTCGATCGTGTGGTCCAGGTCCTTGTACTCCGCCTCGGCGAGGAAGCCGACCCGGCCGAGGTTCACCCCGAGCAGCGGCACGGCCGCCGCCCGTGCCAGCTCGGCCGCCCGCAGGATCGTGCCGTCGCCCCCGAGGACCAGCACCAGCTCGGCGCCGTGGGCTGCCGAGGAACTGTCGTCGTCGTGGACCGCGACGTCGACGAGCCCGACGTCGTCGGCCTCCTTCGCCAGCACGCGCACCTCAACCCCCGCGCTGCGCATCCGCTCGACCGCGTGCCGGGCAGCCTCGGCCACGGCGGGGCGGCCGGTGTGGGCGAGCAGGAGGACGGAGCGGGAGCCGGTCACGAGGGACAGCCTGTCACCGCGCCCGACCGGCCCTCGACCGGCTCACGCAGGACCCTCCGCCACGGCCCGGCCGAGCAGCTGCTCGTCCAGCGGCGGCGCACCGGCGCTCAACCACAGGAAGTACTCCACGTTGCCGCTCGGTCCGGGCAGCGGGCTGGCCGTCACACCACGCACGCCGAGGCCGAGCTCGGCTGCCTGTAGGGCGACCCGTCGTACAGCAGCCGCCCGCAGCTCAGGGTCGCGGACCACCCCGCCGGAGGGCAGCCGCTCACGCCCGACCTCGAACTGCGGCTTGACCATGGGCATCAGGTCGGCCTGCGGCGTGGCGCAGCGCACCAGCGCGGGGAGCACCAGACCCAGCGGGATGAAGGAGAGGTCGGCGACCACCAGGTCGACCGGCGAGCCGATCTCGACCAGCTCGAGCGAGCGGACGTTGGTGCGGTCCACCACGGTCACGCGCTCGTCGCTCTGCAGCGCCCACACCAGCTGGCCGTAACCGACGTCCACGGCGACGACGTGCGCCGCACCGCGCCGGAGGAGCACATCGGTGAAGCCACCGGTGCTGGCCCCCGCGTCGAGCGCCCGCTTGCCCGCGGGGTCGTAGCCGAACGCGTCCAGCGCACCGGCCAGCTTGTGCCCCCCTCGCGAGGCGTAGGTGGGACCGGCCGGCTGCTCGACGAGCAGCGGCGTCGCCGCCTCGACCGCGGTGGCCGCCTTCGTGGCGGTCTGACCGCCCACCTTCACGAGCCCGGCCGCGACGAGCTCAGCGGCCTGCTCGCGGCTGCGAGCGAGGCCACGTCGGACCAGCTCGGCGTCGAGCCGGGCGCGGCGGGCCAGGTCAGGCCTCGTCGAGCGTGGCCAAGGCGTCCTGCAGCAGCCGGTGCACCCCGTCGAACACCTCGACGTGGGCGGGCACCGGAGCTCCCTCGAGCTGGCCGAGCCGCTCCAGCGCCTGTGCTACGCCGCTCGGCACGGCTGGCTGCTCGATCGAGGACATCACGAGATCTTCGAGCCCGACGTAGTGGCCGGCGCGCTGCTCGCGGACGAGGTCGGGGTCGACGCGGTGATCGCGCCCGGCGCCGCGGGACTCGGCGCGGTGACGGACGGCATCGCACCCGGGACGGCGCCCGACGTGCTCGGGGCTCCCGCCGCGCTGGCGCTGCCCGGTCCGGCGGTGCCCGTCTTGGCCGGCGTGGACGCTTTCGCAGGCGTAGCGGACCTGCGCGTGCGTCCGGCGCTCGCAGCCGCGCGCGGCGTCGCGGCCTTCGTCGCCGGCGCCTTCTTCGCCGGCGCCTTCGCCGGCGCCGTCCCGCTCGCCGCGCCCTTGCGAGCAGGCGTCCTCTTCGCCGGCGCCTTCGCCGGCGCCGTCCCGCTCGCCGCGCTCTTGCGAGCAGGCGTCCTCTTCGCCGGCGCCTTCTTCGCAGGCGCCTTCGCCGCCGCCGTCCCGCTCGCCGCGCTCTTGCGAGCCGGCGCCTTCTTCGCCGGCGCCTTCGCCGCCGCCGTGCCGCTCGCCGCGCTCTTGCGAGCAGGCGTCCTCTTCGCCGGCGCCTTCTTCGCCGGCGCCTTCTTCGCCGGCGCCTTCTTCGCCGGCGCCTTCTTCGCCGCAGCCGTTGTGGCC
>Ga0136611_10000399_pt1 | contig 28136 bp, 29 predicted proteins | sample AntDrymUQ2232306_2_FD_106645 | JGI IMG/M metagenome (GOLD analysis project Ga0136611, IMG submission 106645) | Polar desert sand microbial communities from Dry Valleys, Antarctica - metaG UQ223 (23.06) | ecosystem: Environmental > Terrestrial > Soil > Desert | place: Antarctica: Dry Valley...
GGCGGTGACTGGAAGGCTGTGGAGGCCGACATTCACGCCGTCTGCGAAGAAGCGCACGCGGCGGGCGCGATCGTGAAGGTGATCTTCGAGAACGATTACCTGACCAGCGATGAAACGAAGCTCCAACTCTGCGCGGTCTGCGCACGCGCCGGCGCGGACTTCGTGAAAACCTCCAGCGGCTACGGCTTCGTGAAACAGCCGGATGGCAGTTACAATTACCGCGGCGCGACCGAGCACGATCTTCGCCTGATGCGCGCGAATACGCCGCCGCACGTGCAGGTGAAAGCCGCAGGCGGAGTGCGCGATCTCGATGGTCTGATCCGCGTGCGCGAGCTCGGAGCGACACGCTGCGGTGCGACAGCGACTGCAGCAATCCTAGACGAATACCAACGACGGGAAGCTGAGAAACTCTCGGGAAGCGGGGGCGGATGTTGAGTCGCCCACCTTCGAGCAGGCGGCGGTAGTGCTCCGCCCCAGCTCGGCCCCTTCTCGGTGCACCCTTGCAGTCGTGCAAGCCAGAAACCACCAAACCACTCCACCATCTAACGGAAAAGCCCAGCCCGGCTTTTTCGAGGAAAGATCAGTTCCCGGCGGCCTGAACAAAGCAATGGTTGCCGCTCGTCGGATCATGTCCGTCGGTCTCCAGGCGAAAATGAACGAAAAGATGAACAGCGACGTGCCCCCTGAAGATCGGAAGCACTTCCGCGGCGAAAAAGAAGACGCGGCTTCCTGAGTCAACTGGTGAACGTGGGCAGCTAGTTGTAAGCGCTTTCGCCGTGCTCCGAAACGTCGAGCCCGGCGTGCTCCTGCTCCGCGTCGACGCGCAGGCCGATGGTCACGCCGATGATTTTCAGAAGGATGAAGGTCACCGTCGCGGCGAGCGCGGCGGTGAAGAGGACGGCTTTGAGCTGGTGGAAGAACTGCGGGAAGCCGCCGCTTAGAGCGACGACGGTTTGGACGTTACGTTCGACACTACCAATCCCAACGATCGCCCCATTGACCTTGAACGTCGTGGCGATCGCGGGGTTCACCTCGGCGCTGGCGAGGAAGCCGAGCATCAACATGCCGACAATGCTGCCCATGCAGTGCACGCCGAAGACATCGAGCGAGTCGTCGTAGCGGAAGCGGGCCTTTAATCTGGTGACAGCAAAATAGCAGACCGCGCCGCCCATTAGACCGATCAACACCGCCGAGGGGATGCTCACAAAGCCCGAGGCCGGCGTAATCGTCGCGAGGCCCGAGACCATCCCCGACGCGGCACCGAGGACGCTCGGTTTCCCTTTCGAGAACCACTCGATCACCGCCCAGCTGAATCCGCCCGCCGCGCCTGCGAAATGCGTCGCGGCGAAGGCGCTGGTCGCGAGCGCCCCGCCGTTCAGCGCACTTCCGGCATTGAACCCGAACCACCCGACCCAAAGCAGGCCCGTGCCGATGAGGCTGAGCACCACGTTATGCGGGAGCATCGGCTCGTGGGGGAATCCGCGTCGTTTTCCCAGCACGAGGGCGCACACGAGGGCTGACGCCCCGGAGGAAATGTGCACGACTGTTCCGCCCGCGAAATCGAGCACTGGAATCTGGCCGCCGAGCGCCCAGTTGAAGTAGCCGCCCTTGCCCCACACCATGTGCGCGAGCGGACAGTAAACCAGCGGCAGCCAACCGATCATCAGCGCGACAAATGCGCCAAATTTCATCCGCTCTGCGAACGCGCCGGTGATCAGCGCAGGCGTGATGATCGCGAACATCATCTGGAAGAGCATGAATGTCTGGTGCGGGACGGTCGCGGCGTAATCCGCATTCGGCGCGGCGCCGACGTCACGAAGAAAGAGATGTTGGGTGAAGCTGCCGAAGAAAGCGTTGCCGTCGCCGAACGCGAGGCTGTAGCCGAACACGAACCAGAGCAGCGACATCAGCGACATCAGGAACATGCTCTGCATCATCGTCGCGAGGACGTTCTTCGTCCGAACGAGCCCGCCATAAAAGAGCGCGAGACCCGGACCGGTCATCATCAGAACCAGCGCTGATGATGCGAGAAGCCACGCGTTGTCGCCAGTGTTGATGGTCGCTGGCGCTGGCGCCGACGCGTCTTGCCCGCGTGCGGTGAACAGTGGGACCAGTGCCGTGATGAGGAAAACGGCACGCCTGCAGCGCGAAGAGGAATTCATTGGAGGAGTCACCAAAACAGCAAACCAAGCGGGCCTTGTAAAGGGCGGTGGCTACTTCCCGCCAGTCACCGTGTAGCCTTCTGCGCGGAGATCGCTCGCGAGGTCCTGCTCCATCTGCACAGCCGCCTCAAAGGGCATCGGATTGAAGTGCGCATAGAGTTCCGGCAGCAGCCGAACGCCGTATTTCCGAACCACCCATGCCGACTTGTAGCCATGCTTATGATTCTCGAAACGGTGCTCCACCGGCAGGCCCGTCATCCCGACGTAAACACACGGCTTTCGCGAATCCCGTTTTGGATTCAGCCGTTTGACCGATGGGTGACCGGCTGCCGCAGCCTCGAGCAGAATCACGTAAACGTTGTGATGATGTTCCGTATTCGTGCTCATCCTCTCGCTACCGCGGCGCCGAGCGGGCACGCATCCGTCGCTCGTGGGGCGATTCAATGCTCATGAGCACAGAACCAGAAAAGCCAGTCGAGCGCCGCGAAGGCAACAAAGCGACCATGGACGCACCGCAGGAAGAGTTCGTCGCGGACCAGAGCATCCCATCGCGCAGCGCCACGGACCGCGATCATGGCGACGAGGTTGCCAAGAAGACGAGCGGGGATTTGGCGGGCGAGGGTGAGGGCGCAGACGACTGACCAACTGCATGGCTCCCAGCTTGAAGATGCGTTCTTTCAACAGTATGGAAGTGGCTTAGTTTCTGTCCCTCTAACGATCTAGCTCTCATGAACTCCTACCAACTTTCGCGCCGCACCTTTCTCCGGGGCCTTGGGGTCACCATGGCCCTGCCGTGGCTGGAGTCGACGAACGTTTGGGGCGATCTGCCTGCGGGTAAAGAGCCCTCGAGCGAAGCACCCGTGCGCTTTGCGGCGCTTTTCTCCGGGAACGGTTTTCACAGCAAAGAGTGGTGGGCAAAGGGTGAAGGGAAGGCGATGGAGTTGGGAAAGGTGCTCGCGCCGTTGACGGATTTTCGCGAGAAAATGCTTTTTGTTCGGGGCCTCTATAATCAGGAGGCGCTCAAGGGGAACATCCACAGCTCGCAAACCGGCAACCTGCTCTCCGGCGCGCCGATTGCCTCAGGTGGGGAAATCCGTTCAGGCACCAGCGTCGATCAGTTGTTGGCCCAAAAATACGGCACTTCCACGAAAGTTCCGAGCTTGGTCCTCGGGTGCGAGAAGTCGAACCCATCGGTGCATAAGAACTACTCGATGCTCTACAGTTCGCACATTTCGTGGAGTTCCCCAACGACGCCCACGCCGCTGGAGATTTACCCCGCGCTCGCGTTCGACCGCCTCTTCAAGGACGAGGTGCAGCGTGGTGATAAGAGCGTCCTCGACGCTGTGCTCGCCGACGCAACCGACCTGCGCCGGCGCATCAGCAACTCGGATCAGCGGAAGCTCGACGAATACCTGGACTCAGTGAGAGAGGTGGAGAAGCGGATCGAGAACGCTGGCAAAAAGGGGGAGCTGCAAGGGTGGCGACCGACGCTCGAGAAGCCGAATATTCCCCGGCCCGCGGACGGGATCCCACAGGATATCGGCGAACACATGAAGCTGATGGCGGACATCATGGTGCTTGGCTTCCAGACCGACACGACGCGGATCAGCACGCTGAAGCTCAACAACGACCACTCGTCGCTCCGCTTCCCGAATCTCGGGGTGGACTACATGATTCATCACCTGCTCTCTCATTCCGACACGGCGGACTGGTTGAAGGTGAACCAATTTTTCATGGAACAACTCGCGTATATCGCGCGCAAGATGGACGCGATTCAGGAAGGTCCGCGGACCTTGCTGGATAATACGATGCTTCTCTTCGCCTCGAGCATGATGACGGGCAACCACAACGCCGATCAGCTTCCCGTGCTCGTCCTCGGGGGTGGCGGAGGGCGCATCCAAGGTGGCCGCATCATCGATTACACCGGCAAACCGGAGCGCCAGATGTGCCGGCTTTATCTGTCGTTGATGGACAAGATGAACGTCCGACCCGGGAAGTTCGGCGATGCGGCGCAGCCGCTCGCGGAGGTCTAACCTTCGGAAATCTCCCGATTCGCAGGAGAGGTGTGAGCCCGCCGCGTGCCTTCGGTTCCGACGGCGCGCCTGAGCTTAGCTCCGAGCGCCGGCAGTTGTGTCCAGCGCCGCGCGGCTCTGAACGCCTGCGGCGAACTTCGCATTCAGGTCTGCCGCAGTAGCGAGGAACTTTTCCAAGCCGCTCGCCACGCCTTTGTATTCCTTGCCGGTTTTCTTCACGATCCCCGCCTGGACAAGATTCTGGAGCTTTTCGTAAGCCCGCAGCCGCAGCATCTCCTCGCCGCCCGAGGCCTGATTGCGCTCACGGAGATTCGCGTGAACGATGGTAAAGAGCGCTTTGAACTCGAACGACGCCTTATTCTGAAGCACAAGTGCCAGCTCCTCCGCTACCCGATCAGGACCGCGACGCGAAAAGCCGTAACTTGTCTTCATCCCGACCAATCGCACAGAAGTGCAAAAATGCGAAGACTGCTTTCAGAAATTTCGCATCCGCGCATCAATGACCGGATATGAACCTCTGGATTGGCACGTCAGGATTCCAGTATGCGGAGTGGAAGGGCACCTTTTACCCGGAGAAACTTGCCGCCAAAGACATGCTGGGATTCTATGCCGCGCGATTCGCCGCGACGGAGATCAACTACACTTTTCGGCGCATCCCGAGCGCAACGACGGTCGCAAAATGGGCTGATCTCACTCCTGAAAGATTCCGCTTCGCGTTGAAAGCGCCGCAGAAGGTGAGTCATTTCGCAAAGCTGCGCGATTGCGGAGAAACCATGGCTTACTTCCACAAGATGACCTCTCCACTAGGCCCAAAGCTCGGGCCGACTCTTGTGCAGCTCCCGCCGAAATTCTCAAAAGATGCTCCGCTGCTTCTCGCTTTTCTCGAAAGTTTGCCGCCGGGAATGCGGGTCGCTTTCGAGTTCCGCCACGCGTCTTGGTTTGATGACGAGGTTTTCGCTCACCTCCGCACCCACAATGCCGCGCTTTGCATTGCTGAAAGCGCCGAGCTTGCAACTCCCGCAGTCGCGACGGCAGACATCGGATATCTCCGGCTGCGCCGTGAAGACTACACCGTGCCGGACCTCGAGCGCTGGGCGGGTTTCGTGCAACAGCAGGAAGGGCGCTGGCGCGACGCCTTCATCTTCTTCAAACACGAAGAGAGCGGCATCGGACCGAAGTTCGCGCAGGAGTTCACCGCTCGCCTCACCTCCTCAGCGCACGCTGCCAATGCTGCCGAAGAAGGCGGCTAGATCAGGCCCAGCTTCATCTTGCCCGGCTCGCTGATCATGTCCTGATTCCACGGCGGATCCCAGACGAGCTCCACGTCCGCCTCGCCCACCCCAGGGACGCTCATCAGTTTTGCGCGCGCTTCCGCGGCAATCGCAGGCCCCATCCCGCAGCCGGGTGCAGTCAGGGTCATCTTCACCTGCACTTTCGCCGGTTGCGCCGGCGGCTGCTCGACCGCGCAATCGTAAACCAACCCAAGATCCACAATGTTCACCGGAATCTCGGGATCGTAGCAGGTGCGAAGCTGCTCCCAGAGCGCCTTCTCCTCAACTACTGGAGCCGGACCTTCCGCGGCGCTCACAGCTGCCTGCGTCGGTGCCTCCAACCCGAGGGCATCGGCATTCGCATCGGAGATTCTCGCGAGCCCTTCGGCGGTCCAAACAGTGAAGCTCCCACCCAGTGCTTGCGTGATCACCACGCCCGCTCCGGCGATCAACGTGAACGTTTCGCCACTCGGGATGCGGATCGCATCCACATCGCGCTTCAAGACTACTTCAGTGTTTTCGTGCATGGCTGCGAGGCGATCAGGTGTCGAGGCTTCGGGGCTTCATGACAACCTTTACTGATTTACCCGGAGCAGACGCCCCGCCGAAGCTCTCGATCAGAGTCGGTGCCGTCTTGCTCGCAGGCGGCGGCGCCGGCACGGGCACGGGCGCGAGGGCCTGCCGCAAGGCCCCCTCCACCAATTGCGCACAATGGATTTTCATCGGCGGCAGCGGCCCGAGTGGCGCGCTCAACTCGCTCCCCGACATACCCAGTGCTTCCTCGACAGTTTTGCCCGCGATCAGTTCCGTCGCGACGCTCGCCACCGCGATTGCGGTTTGGCACCCGAACGTTTGGAACGTCGCGCGATCGATGACCTTCCGGCCGTGTTCGTCCTGCTTGAACTTCACCCACATCCTGAGCATGTCGCCGCAATCCGCGCTGCCCGCCGTGCCGACCGAGTCCGCGTGTTCCATCTCACCGAGGTTTTTGGGGTCGGCGATCGCGTCTTCGATTCGCTTTTCGAGATCATCGGACATCAGGAGCGAAAGTCAGATGCAACACTCGGCTCACTTTGCTTACTCCAATTCATAACGAGGCAGCTCGGGGTCGACTTCACAGCTCCATGCGTCGATCCCTCCGCGGAGTGCGCGGACGTTCTCGAGCCCGTGCCCCGCGAAATACGCCACCGCATCGGGGCTGCGTGTTCCGGTGTGATCGACGAAGACGATCAGCGTCTCACGATCCCAGCCGCCAAGCTCATGCATCAGTTCCTGCGTAAAGAACGTCGAACCTGCGATGTGCACCGCTTCAAACTCTTCGCGCGTGCGCACGTCGAGGAGCCGCGCCTTTCCCGCGGCTAGCAGCTCTGCCGCTTCCGCCGGTGGCACGAGCACCTGCTGGTCGAGTTCGTGGCTGGCAAGAATATGCGCGGTTACCTCCTCGACGTTCAGGCCGCCATTGCGAGCGCAGAGTTCGCGAAGGGTTTCCTCCTGATGAAAGCCGCAGCTCGAGCACCCACCGACGTGGTATTTGCGGAACAGCGCGCGCTGCGCACCAGGATAAAGGGCGAGCACCTCCGCCATCGTGGCATCAGGCTCGAGAACGGCAGTCGGCATCATAAGTTCGGGAGGTTACCGCGTCCGCTTGAGCGCACAACCGGCAAAGCCGAACGTCCAAGCAACTTGACGCTCCCGCGCGACAGCGGGCTAATACGCGCATGCGATTTCAGACACTTTACGAGGGACGCGTGATCTTTGCCGCTCTCTTCTTCCTGGCAGCACTCGGCTTCTGGCTCGGATGGACATGGCTGGTTGCAGTCGCAGCCCTGCTCGTGCTCTTCTGCCTCAACTTTTTCCGCGACCCCGAGCGACTGGTCCCGGCCGACGAAGATGCGGTAGTCGCTGCGGCCGACGGCACCGTCGCGGATATCGCCGAAGTCGACGAGCCTGAGGCGTTGAAGACACGGTGCGTTCGGGTGGGTATTTTCCTCTCGGTCTTCGATGTGCATGTGAACCGCGCGCCGATCGCCGGCAAAATCACCTACACCAACCATTTCGTCGGTGCCGCTCCGGGGCCTTTTCTCGACGCGCGCCACGTCGATTGTTCAAAGTTCAACGAGGCGCTGACGTGGGTGTTTGAGGGCTCACGAGCAACGATTCTCGTGCGACAGATCACCGGCGCGATCGCGCGGCGGATCGTCCCGTGGGCGAAGGTGGGCGATTCGGTCGGGAAAGGCTTCCGTTTCGGCATGATTCGGTTCGGCTCGCGCACTGAGGTTTACCTCCCGCTCACCGCCAAGGTGCAGTGCGCGCTGGGAGACAAGGTGAAGGGCGGTTTGACGGTGATCGCGCGGCTCGCCCCCTGATCGTGTCCCATGAACGATTCTGACACGCCGAAGATTTACCTCCTGCCGAACCTGATGACGGCGGGGAACCTGTTCTGCGGGTTCGCGGCTGTCCTCAAGATCGTGGAAGGCGCGTTGGTGGAAGCGGCTGCGGGAGGTGACCCGGCAGCCGTGGCCCGCGCGGCCGATCTCGCCGCGGATAAGTTTCACCTGGCCATCTGGCTGATTCTCGCGTCCTGCGTGTTTGATCTTCTGGATGGCCGCCTTGCCCGCCTCGGCGGCAACGAGAGTGCCTTTGGCCGGGAGTTCGATTCCCTTGCAGACATCGTCTCGTTCGGGGTCGCCCCAGCGCTGATGGTTTACCGCATCGTGCTCCACGAGTTCTCGCGCACCGGCTGGATTATCGCCTCGATCTACCTGATCTGCGGCGCGCTCAGGTTGGCCCGCTTTAATTGCCTCGCAGCCGCAAACTCCGTTTCGGCCAACAAGGAATTCAAAGGCTTCCCCATTCCCGCAGCAGCCGGCCTCATTGCGTCGCTCACCCTCTTTATGCTCTGGCTCGACGAACGTGGCCGCGAAATCGGCAACGGGAAATGGGTGCTCCCCCCGCTGATGATCTTCCTCGCCTGGATGATGTTCAGCGGCTTCCGCTACCCGAGTTTCAAGTCGATCAACTGGAAGACTCGCCGCTCGATCACTCGCTTTCTGTTTATCGTGATCGCGCTCGTGGCGACCGCGATCTTCTACGAGTGGATGCCTTTCGTAGTCTTTCTGAGCTACCTGCTCTACGGCTTCCTGCGGCCATTTCTCTCGCGTGAGATGAAGCAGGACATCGAAGACGAGGTGGAGGATGAAGACGATCCGGAAGCGACGAGCCCGTGAGTCTCAGCATGCCGGTGCCAGCTTCGCGTGAGTGACTTTGCGCGCGCGCGTGGAATCACCACGCTCGAGCGGCTCAACGAGACTCATCTCCAGCAAATCGAGGCGGAGCTGAACGAACTGGCGCAACGAACTCCGATCGCGCTCGTGCTTCCGTGTCACGCGGCGGATCTGCACGCGCCCGCGCTCGCACATATCGCGGAGGAACTCTCCGGTGCGGAATTCCTGAAGGAGCTCGTGCTCACCATCAATGGCTCGGTGGCAGGTCCCCTGCCCCAGTGGGCTGGGCGAATGACGGTGCTGTGGCGCGATACCAACGTTCGAGAAGTGCCGACTGGAAGCGGTAAAGGAGGCAATGTCGCGGCGGCCTTTTCCTACCTCCAGAACAACACGGACTGTGCAATTTATGCCACTCAGGACTGCGATGTGATCTCGTTCCGGCGTAGTGACCTCGCGCGACTTTGCTATGCGCTGGCGCATCCACGGCTCGGGTTCCGCTTTGCCAAAATGTATCAAAGCCGCGCGACGACCCGCCTTTACGGTCGCGTGGGTCGACTCTTTGTTGCCCCTTTGCTGGCCGCGCTCGTGGAAGTCGCGGGGCCTTTGCGGCTCATCGGATTCCTGCGCTCGTTCCATCACTCTTTGAGTGGAGAGGTCGCACTTACGCGAGAGGTGGCTTCTGCGCTGCCGGCGTCAAACGGGTGGGCGCTCGAGATCGGTCAGCTTTGCGCCGTCTTTCGAAGCGTCGACTCCAGCAAGATCTGCGAGGTCGAAGGAAGCGCAGGATACGATCATCGACACCATCCCGCCGGGCCGGTGCTCGCGGGTATGGCGACCGAGATCGGCTCGGAACTCTTCACCCAGCTTGCTGCTGAGGGCCTCGTCGATTCCCGCGGCTTTCGGTCAGCGCTGCACGGCGCCTTCTTTCGCGAAACCGAACGCGCGATTCTCCAGTCGGAGAAGCTCGCAAGAATTAACGCGCTCCCCTTCGACGAAGCCGCCGAACGCGAACTGGCGTCCCTCTTTGGATCGCAGCTCGCGAACCTGCCGCTGGCCAGTGCGGCGCCGACCTCAGCGTCAGCAGCTTTGGAGAGGAGGGGTTCGTCGTCGGCATGAAACGGAGCTTGGTCGTGCACAACGCGGCTGCTTGATTCGCTCACAATGTCGAAACAGCCGGTCGTTCTGCTCATCCGAGATGGTTGGGGAATTAACCCAGGGGGACGCGCGGAAGCCGCGGCGAACGGCGACGCGACGTTGCTCGCGAAGACCCCGTTTCACGATCATCTTTACGCCACCTATCCGATGAGCCGCCTGAGTGCGAGCGGCCTCGATGTCGGCCTGCCGCCTGGGCAAATGGGCAACAGCGAAGTCGGTCACCTCAACCTCGGCGCCGGGCGGATCGTTTATCAGGACCTCACCCGCATCAACAAGGCGATCGTCGACGGAGACCTCGCTCGGAACGCGACGCTGCAGGAGACGTTTGCGCACGCCCGCGGGCGCCGCCTGCATTTCATCGGCTTGGTTTCGGACGGCGGTGTTCATTCGCACCAGGATCATCTCGTGGCGCTTGCGAATGCTGCTCGCGCCGCGGGCGTGGAGGACCTCATGGTGCACGCCATTACTGATGGTCGTGACACCTCGCCAACAGGCGGCGCGGAGTCTCTCGCGACCCTCAGCAAGGATCTCCAGCCAAGCGGCGCGATCGTCGCGACGGTGATTGGCCGCTACTTCGCCATGGACCGCGACGCCCGCGGTGAGCGAACCAAGCTCGCCTGGGATGCCATCGTTCTCGGACGCGGTGCCCCTTCGACGCTCTCACCGAGTGCCGCTGTTCGCGCGGCCTACGAAACGGAACCTCGCGGTGATGAGTTCCTCCAACCAATCATCTTCTCCCATTTTGGCGAGCAGCGCGTCCGCGATGCCGATGTCGTCCTCTTTTTCAATTTTCGCGCCGATCGCGCGCGTCAACTATCACTCGCCTTCGTGCGTTCGGATTGGCCGGGTTTTGAACGCGAAAGATTGCCGCGCGTGCACTACGTCACTCTCACGGAATACGACGCGACTTACGGAGTGCCCGTGATCTTCGCTCCGCAAAAGCTCACCAATATCCTCGGCGAAGTCGTCAGCCTCGCGGGCCGGACGCAACTCCGCATCGCTGAGACCGAGAAATACCCTCACGTCACCTACTTCTTCAATGGGGGGATTGAAACGCGTCTTGCGGGAGAAGATTGGCAGATGATCCAGAGTCCAAAGGACGTCGCAACTTACGACCTGAAGCCCGAGATGAGCGCACCGGAGCTGACTGCGAAAGTGCTCGAAAAACTTCCCGACTACGACCTCGTCGTTCTGAACTTCGCCAATCCGGATATGGTCGGTCACACGGGCGTCCTTGAGGCGGGCATCGCCGCTGTCGAGGTCATCGATGAATGCGTGCGGCTCGTCGTGGAAGCGACCCTCGCGCTCGGTGGGCAATTGTTGATTACCGCAGATCACGGCAATTGTGAAGCGATGCGGAACCCCGACGGCACCCCCAACACGGCCCACTCCACGAACCTTGTGCATCTCGTCTACGTGGCCAGAGAGACCGGCGGATTCCGGTGCGCGGACGGCATCCTCGCTGACGTCGCGCCCACACTGCTCGCCCTACTGCACCTCGCGCAACCCGCAGAGATGACGGGATGCTCCCTCCTTCAGCACGCTGTGCAGTAGCTCCCCGCCCGCCCCTGTCCTTGCATTTCGTCTTTGGGTGCGGTTACGTCGCCCGTTATTACCCGATGGTGTAATGGCAGCACAGGGGCCTTTGGAGCCCTTAGTCTAGGTTCGAATCCTAGTCGGGTAGCCATTCCGAAATCGCCCGTGAAGGCTGATAGATACAGGGGCAACGGCGATTCCACCCTGCGGAAACAGTCCCGGCAGGTCCGCCGCATGACTGGCGCATGACACCGCGGATTTCTGAGAGCTGACAATGGGCGCTCACCGTCTCAAATGCAGAAAGCGCCAACCGAGGTCGAATCAACCTCGATCCCGACAGCCGCGTATCGGGCAAACACGTCCACGTCGTCCCAGTCGCGCGGCATTACGGAACGGAGTCCAGATGCGTTGAGCCGTGCATGCTCCGCGTGAGTGACGAGCATCACGGTGAAACACCGTTGGAGAAAGGCAGTGATGGCCGCTGGCGTGAGCGGGTCCATCTCCATCAGCCGGTTTACGATGACCATTTGTGGAACGACGTGCTCGACAGCGCACTCGCTCAACGGCTTGTCTTGAGCCGCCTTCGAGCGCGGAATCCGCCCCTTCTGAGATTGGCCGTGGAGGCGAAGAGTCTTGTTCTGCCAGTATTGGTGCAGAGCGGTTTTGAGGTTTCGGCAACATTCGTTCCGGGTGAAGCCGAAAGCTTCCGCCTCCTTCGCTTGCTGGACGGCGAAATGGATAAACTCCGCGTTCGTTCGTCGGGCCGTCGAGTTCAAGATTCGTGACGAGTCGGTGTTCACCCGCAGGTTCCCGAGGAATAGAAGGGTCGCACCACCGCGAGCAAAACAACCCTGAAACTGCGCTAAAGCCGTTGCAGTGGCTCAGCAGTATGCTCAATGACCGTGCCGATGAGAACCGCCCCCGTTTCCGCTGAATCGGCGGTGTTGAATTGGCGCTGGGAAGGGCGGGACACATCGCTAGAGTCTTTGCAGGGAATGCCCCTGCCGCATCGAGGCATGCCGCCGGACGAACCACCAAACTTCTGAGGTTTGCCGATATGCCGCCTAGAACAGAACGGAAGGGCAACGTTGGCGGTCGCCCTCGAAATCATCCTGAAGACCCCGAGAGGGACTGGAGTCGGCTGGTTTTCAAGGGCGGCATAAACATGAAAGCGTGGATATTCGCCGAGATGGAGGACGCGGTGTCTCGCGCGAAGCGTGGGGAACCTCCCTACCAAGATCGAAAAGGCTGCTGCCTACTAACCTTTCCAACAAAGTTGGACCCCGACAAAATCGCGCTTTGGGAACAAAATCGCGCACAATGGATTGAGGAAGCGCTGGGCTCTCGCGGCGGCGATAGTTTTCTAAGCGACCTTCATCGAGCGCGCGAATGGATGGCGTCACACCGACAAGCTCACGATCACATTGGAGCGGCTGCTTTCAAAATCATGACCGACCATCGACGGCGCGAAGGTCGGTTACCAACCGTCAAGCAGATGAAGGAACAGCTAACAGCTTTGGGTATCGCGCCCCCGATAAATTGGGCTAGGTTCGCCGCATCACGCCCTATGTTCAGGAAGCTTGAGGCGGCGAAGCGAGGACCGGATCGAGCCGACAGACAAACGCGCGCGAAAGACTAGACCGAAACCGCCAGTTACCGCACTTTGGGAGGATAAGTGCCTGTGCAAAGTAAGCAGCGTGCAACTCGCTGCAAAGCTCGCTAACTCTCCCCAAGAGAGGTTGATGACCGCTAAAGAGGTCGCTGCAATGCTGTCTTTGCAGCAACGGGCCTTTTGGGATGTTGTCCATCGTCAAGGGATGCCTTTTATCCGCTTGAATGCCAGAGTGATTCGTTTCCGCATCGGCGACGTGAATTCATGGATCGAGAGCAGGGTATGCGGATAGAATCACGCTACTTTGATCCAAGGCTCGCTCCGAGCCAGAAGCGGGACCGTCGCCAAGCCCACACGCGTGCGTCGCGGGAGAAACTTGCAAATATGCCGAATGTTTTACCGGAGGCGTTCCGACTACACGAGGTGCTGTGGCAGCTATTCGTGACGCTAACGTTCAAGTCTCCACGCATCCCTGCTTCGCGCCGAAAGGCGATGATCTACGCGTGGTATCGGCAAATTGCGACAAAGCGCATCCATCTGCGTAAGCTTCTTTTCTGCCATAGACTCGAACTTGGTGCGAGTAATGAGCATCCTCACTACCATGTTCTCCTTGGGGGTCTTGGCGACCTTCCGCCCGGATTTACCATATTCGCTGGAGATGCGTGGAAAGAACGCGGTGGCGGGCGCTTCGATATTTGCAAATTTGATCCCTCACTCGGTGGAGTGGATTACGTCCTGAAGCTGCTTCCTTGCTACGGCAAGTCGGAGCGAATCAGAGACGATGAAACAAGCATGCCGACGCTCTCGCGTTCTGTCTTTGCCTTCTTGCGGCAACGGCGGATTCGGTAAAGAGAGACGGCGCACCGCGCACTCGGACCCGGACATTGCGGGCGAGTGAAACCGCAAATTCGCGGCCTTCGGGCCAGCGCGTTCAAAAGGATACCTATGGCCAAATGCCGCGCGTGGTTTTGCAATCTTCGAGCGAATCGAAGATGAAGCGAAGACCCTCGGCTGGTAGATTGTAACGACGCTGCTCGACAAGCTGCAAGGGTGAACTAACTTTCATCCGCAAAATGCCCGTTAACATTTGGGATAAAACAAAGTTGCGCGAATGTCTGCCGCCTGAAACTCCAGCGCAAAGGAAGCAGCGCGAACGTGCGGGCGCGGAACAACGTGAGCGTATGAGTCAGCATCGTGACCTTCAGAACTACACGCTGAAGCTCTGGGCTTACAAGCCGTGGAAACGACATGACGGGAGAAATAGGCCGCTCAGGACAAAGACCAGCGGAATTAGCTTCCGGGCGCGGATGCGTGAGCACGACATCGTGAAACTGCGCTGTGTCCGGGGGCTCACGTTCCGACAGATTGGGGAGCTACTCGGCATATCGCATGTTGCAGCGTGGAAGCGTTACCAGTGGTTCACCGGAAGTGCCCGGCTCGAAGAGGCTTATCGCGCCAAGTGCCTTCGGGAGATTGAATGGAAGATGAACGAGATGGAACGACTGGCACCAAGACTTTCGCATCTTCCACTCGAAGAGCGAAATCGCGTTCACATTAGCCTCGGCCTAGTTCCCGCAAAATAGGTATCTTCGATTTAATCGAAGGTTACAGAATTCACGCCTGCGACACAGGGGCAAGCAGCCCGCAAATCTGTAACCATAAGGGTTAACAGGATGCGACGGCTAACGGCACCTTCGATAAATCGAGGGCGAGATCGCGCCTACAGGGCCGCAGAGCCGCGCTTTCGCTGTCCTACCCTTGGCCGTGGCTTTGCAACCGCCAGAGACGCCTCCTGTGAGCGTTGCTTGGCCATCAGCGTTGAAGTTCAATGAACTCAGGGGTCACATGTAGAACTGATGCCGCGTCTGCGGCTCCTGGCCGACCGGGACTTCGGACAGGATTTTCCCAACGTCCCGCGCGAATCGAATCGTGATGGGCAGGCTGCTTCCGAAAGCGCAGCTATTCCAATTCAACTTGGTCAGCGCGAGCAGTTCCTGGCACACAGTCTCGGCGGGAGAGACACCATGATGCTCAACGACTTCGAGCGGCTGCGGAACTCGTTTGCCGGGATAGGAGCGCAGATAAGGCACATATCCGTTGCCGAAGAAAATGTAACGTTTCGGCGCGAGTTGAACGACCGTTCCTCTTAACGGCGGTCGCTTTCCAACTCGCATGAATTGGATGCGTAGCGTGTCGAGTGTCAGAAAGTCGTAGCGATAGATGCCGCCCAAGGCGCGCATGAAACCGTCATGTTCTTCCTTCCAAAAGCGGGAGGACTTGTGAATGACGACACGCTTGGGCGGAACGTCGTCGTGGTGTTTCGTGTAGAGGGCGATTGCGCGCGTCAGCAGACGCTCGGAACCCCAAAGGTCGAGATGCGGCTTCCCGTCCCGTTTTTTGTCCACGAGTGCTTTTTCTCCCTTGAGCACCATTCCCTCGCCCGCACCGAAGACTTGCGCGAGGCTCGTCTGGATGTCCGCATTGGCATGAGGGCTTTCTTTGTAGAACGAAACTCCGACGAAGCACGTTCCTTCGGGAAGCGTCTGCAAACGCCACGGCGTATTTCCGGCCTTGTAATAAAGGGCAGTGAAGAGATTCCAAGCGACCGACGAGAGATGCTCATTCGCAAGAGTGCTTTCCCAAACGACCTGCGTCGTCAGCCCTGTTTTCATGGCGTGCGCTTTCAACGCGTGATGGATGTTGTAGAAGCCGCGTCCGGCCTGCATTTCTGGCTCTGCCGAGTCGAACTCAAGGTCGAGCAAGCCTTGGCCCGTCTTGTGAGACTGCTTTAAAAGCTTACGCTGCAAGCGGGCTTGGGGCGACAGCACGAGGCGGGTTCGGGCCAACTTCGAGCCAATCGCCGCACATTCTCTCTCAACGATTGGGGGCATGAGCAGAACAACAACATCCGGCTTTGGATTCAGTTCTTCCAGAACTTCGAGGCGTTGTTGAACCAGCTTTACAACCTCCTCGATCTTAGATTGCGGCTGCGGCTGCGTCACGGCTCTTCGGAAAAGCTCTTCCGGGATGTCCTTTCGATGTTGCGCGAAATCACAGGTGAATTCCGTGCGAAATGTTTGGTCCGGCGAGCAGCCGGGGAAGTCAGGAAAGGCGAGCAAATCGAGCGGTTTCCCTCGCTTATTGAAGCCCGCAGAGATGCGCGTTTGGCAACGTCTCAAAAAGGTGAGGAACGCCTGAATGCCCTCGCCGGTTCCGATTACGCCGAGCCGGACGCGTCGCGTTCCCGTTGCGTCGGAGCCGAACGGGCCGAAGCGCTCGATGCCCGTCTTGGGGTCAACCGACAACTCACCACCGCCGAACACGAGTCGCGGCTCCTCCAAATAAAACGCGCTAAAGGCCGGAGGCGTGTCCCGCAGGACATCATCAACTAGAAGGCGGGGTTCTTTAGTCATCATCGGAATCGTCCGACCCGTCGGCGTCCTGCGCACTCACTACGGCATCCTCCAAATCTCGGTCGGCCTTCGAGAACAATGCACTTACTTTGACTTCATCGCCGCCAATGCCGCGGTTCAATCGAGCAGAAGCCGGAACCGGGCTTCCAATGATGGAATGTCCCCCGGTTTCAATGTGAATGCCTGCTCCATTATTCGCGAGCACGCTGCCCCAAAAGAGCACGTTCCGAAGGATGTCGGGATTTTGTTGCTTGCCACCCCACGCCATCGAGAGTCGCCCCGCATTCTTGCCGCCGATGCCCGTGGTGCCGTCTGTGGTGAAAAGGAACGCCGGTGACACGTAGATGTAAAAGCGGTCTTCGACGCGGTGGAACCGCATCCGTGCGGAGTGATGCACCCAAAATGGCGCTTCGGGAGTTCCCTTTTTCGCCGCGACAGCTCGCTTCCTTCCGTTTGCGAGTGGCCAACATCGGTCGCTGCCGTCTTCATTCGGGGGGAAGTAAAATCTGCCCTTGTCATCAGTTGTAACACCGATGCGGCGCAAGTGTCGTTCGAGCGCGAGGTTCAGGAGCGCCACGTAATCGCGACGCCAATCCTTGTGATGAAGCCAATCATGGACTGAACCCTGGCGAATTTTTGCTGTAGAGACAGCCCCGCGGAGTCGTTCCAAGGGGTGATTGAGGTCCGCGAATGTGTGGAGCGTTTTGTTGCGAATGATGAACGCTTCCACTTCTAAATCCATCGCAAGAACTTCCTCCTCTTTCTCAAACGGCGTAGGGGCCGACCAAACGCGCGCAGGAATCCTCGTAACGGGAAGCAAATTGGAAACGAGAAACTCGTCGATTCGATCCGGCTGCCATGACGCTTCCGGTTGTGCCGAGAGGGGGAGATTGGGGCCAAGTGAGGCAAGGGGCGAAAGCCTGCGTCCGCGCTCAGGGGCGAGGTTTCGGATTTTGCGGATTAGCTCGGTGAAGCCCGCGCGAAAGTCTGCGGGACGCCGGAAGTCAATCCAGCGCAATTCCCTGAATGGTGCAGGAGGGTCAATGCGGCGGGTTTTGTCCAAACTTGCGTCTCTGAGCATCACGGGGATGAGTCGCCCTCTCGCGTTGTTCGGGTCTTCTGATACGATGTGCTTCCACTCGAAGCGCGGCCAGTCCGCCTCCACAAATTCCGGCGAGAGCACGGCGACAACTTTGCGGGCACCTTTCATCCCTTGGTTCATCCGGTCGATGAGGCTTTCTCCCGGTCCGATGTCCCACCGATCAAAGAACGCGGTTAGGTGACGCGCCGTCTTCGAGCCGTCAACGGTTTCGGATTCGATCTGCTCCGCAAGCCGCCTCACCCAATCGAGGTCAGCGGAATTGTAGCAGAGATAAACGTCCTTTTCGTCCGTGCCGCTCATGAGGCCAAGGTTGAAGAAGGCACGGCCCGAAGACGAGTAAGTAAAGCTGCTAGGGTTTCGCAGCGGCACTCGAAAGAGGGCTCGGAACCCAATGGTGACGCCGACAATCTGAGAATCGACCGGGGCGGGGGCCGAGCCCCTCGCAACTGTATTCAAACAATCGTTACTCGATTTTGCGGTCTTTTGCGCCTTCAGCCGCCGCCGTTGGAGCAAAAACGAAAGTGTATTCACGTAATCACTTGAATATTTGAATACTGCGGGCGTATGCCGAGAGCAAGGGCTATGAGGTTGTTGAGATTTGCCGCGAGACGATCTCTGGCACCGCCGACGAAAACGAAAGAGACGGGTTGCGCCGCGCGGAAGAACTGGCGCGCACAGGGACCGTGAAGAAAATCCTCGTCCACGAAGTCTCTCGGGTGGCCCGGAAGAACAGCGTCGCACACCGCTTCGTGGAGACATTAGGGGAGTGCGGCGTGAGCCTCTACTGGCACGCGCAGAGCATCGAAACCCTGCTTCCTAACGGGAAGCGGAATCCTGCGGCTGGCATCATGCTCGCCCTACTCGCGGAAATGGCGGTCAGCGAAGTGGAGACGCTTCGGACCCGCATCAAATCGGGCTTGGATGAAGCGCGCCGAAAAGGGGTGAAGCTTGGTAGGCCGTTCGGCACTATGCTCGACAGAGACGTTTTCTTACAAAAGCATCGTGATGTGCTCCGCCAGTTGAAAGCCGGGCAATCCGTGCGGAACGCCGCAAAGATCACCGGCAAAGGTGTTTCGACAGTGCAGCGAGTAAAGGCGCTCGCGCGCGGTCCGCGAGACTGATCTCAGGCTCTGGAATTCGGAATCTTCGATAAATCGAGGACGAATTCGCGCCTACAGGCTCCCATCGGGGCACTTCCGCTGTCCTAAGCTTTGGCAATCTTCACTGACGCCACAGACGCCCGTTCTGAGCGGCTGAAAGCCCTTCCGGGTGGTGACGCAGACGCCTCTACAAGAAAACCTGCGCGCTTTCGCCTCGAAGTCACACGACCGACTGAGGAAGTTGCCTATTCCTAACGCGACATTCTACGCGGAAAACTGTATCGACGCATCACCCACCTTCTGCGGGCCTCTTTTCACAACAGGCAGGCGCTTTTGCCGCGAAGATCGTGCAGTCGCCGGGCGGCGAGCGCGCTATTGCCACCGATGCACGATTGTTGTTCAACCGTGTGCTGAATGGCATGCTCAGCCGAATTCATCCAACAAGCCCTCGTCAGGTCGTAACCCGAATTGGCGCTCTCCTGATGGTAAGCGCTCTCGCTGGCTGCGCCGCGCAAGTAGTTCCAGCAGGGCCAGACACATACAGCGTTTCGAGCAGTGGAGCTGGCTTTTCGACAGCCGGTGTGCGGAGTAGAGCTTACCGCGCCGCCACCGACTTCTGCTCAAAGCGCGGATTGGTCATGGTGCCTGTATCGTTCGACGCGCAAGGCGGGGTGCTCGGGAGTCGTCCGCCGACTGCGGATTTGGTCTTTCGAGCGTTGCGCCCTGGCGACCCTGACATCAAACGACCGAACGTTGAAACACCGACCGTGATTCAAAGAATCCAAGTGCGATGAGCGCGCACCAATAAGCGATTTCCGCTAACGCCAGCTTCCTGAGGCGAAAGCGTGAACCGCGCTGAACGGCGCAACGTGCATTCGCAGCCGCGGACATTGCGGCTTCTACCGCCTCACAAGCTCCTTATACCTCGCGCGACATTCTCCGGCTCGTTTGGCGTCTTTGAGCGCCTCTGCCGTCTTTGCTGCGCCAAGCCATGCGGCTGGCACGCCCGGCCCAACTGAAATCGCTTTCTCATAGTATTGACGGGCTTCTTTGATTCGTCGCCGCTCCAGAAGCATGTCCGCGAGGGTGATCCAGTTGAGAGGGGCTTCTGGAAACGCTTTGGCTGTTTCAAACTGTCGTTGGAGGGGGTCCGCTATCGCTTCGATTCTCAATGTGTCGCCCGACGCCTTAGCAAAGTCCTTCGCGATGGAGTCGTAGATTGGCTGCACCTTTGCTGGTTCCCGAACGGGCGAAGTCGGTAGTAGAGCCAACATCGTCGTGCTGAGTCCCGAAATCGCGAGGTCTTGTTCCCGACTCGTTGAGAGGTTGAAGCGCGCGTTGAGCAAGCGTTTCAATTCCTCCTTCTCTTTCGCTCCCGTAAGCGCCTGCAAAATCTCTGCCCACCGCGGCCACCTCGTTACGTTGTCCTTTTTGATTTGCGCTATTATCGCCGGCTTCAGCCGTTGGATTTGCAGCCAGTTGAAAAGGTCGGTCTCTACCTTGGCGATTTCTTTTGCACGTCTTATGTCCTCTGGACGAGCAGTGAACCCACTGCCTATGCCCGTTTGATCCTTTGGGAGTTCCTCAACGGGGTTTGCTGTGGTCTGCGGCGGAATTATTCTTTCTGGAGGTTGAACTGCATGCGGCGTGCTGCTCTCCGCAGTAGCTATTGCAGCAAGGCTCTTCGGAGTGGCGTGCGCGCATTTCGACAGGAGCGCGGAGACGGCCTCCGCAGGGACGGCAAAATTGAGTCCTTGGCTTCCGTTCAGCTTCACGTAAGCGGATGCAACGCCAACGACTTTGCCACTCGCGTTGAAGACTGGCGAACCGCTTGAGCCCGGCGAGATCGGTGCGGTGATTTGCAGAATCGGAGCCGTCCCGCCCGCTTCGCGCTTCGCGGAAACGATGCCCTCCGACACAGTTCCTTCGAGGCCCTGAGGATTTCCGATGACCAGAATGCGCTCACCGATTTCCACTCCATTCGCTTCGCCCAATTCCAGAACGTTGTTCGGTGATACGTCGAACTGAACGACTGCCAAATCCCAATTGGTGTCATAGCCGAGAACGCCCTTCGCGGGCCAGCCGAAGTCAATTGCGCCTGGCATATCAAAGGTAGCGTCTCGGATGAGTGCTCCAGAGCTATTCACATAAACGGAAGCGCCTTTTTGCAACACATGAAGGTTCGTGACGAGTTTCCCGTCCTTGGAAACCCAGAAACCAGTGCCAGCACCGATGAGCTGATCTTTGGCGTCGCGGACTTCGAGAAACGCAACGGCAGGGCTTACTTTCCTGACCAGTCCCGTAAGCTCGGAATTTGCTTTGTTCCGCGCCGCCCCAATCGCGGATGGGGCAGAGCCCGCCGGAAGAGATGCGCTTCCCTTTTTGTCGCGCGCCAGCACGATGAAGAGAGTGCATGTCAAGATGATTGCGGCAAGAGCTGCCGCAAAACTGATCGCCCAAGGGAGTGGATGGCGTCGTAGCAACGCTCTGAATCGTGAGATCGCAGTTGCGCTGTTAAAGCTTTGTTCGGGAGATGCTTCTGTGAATCGGTAAGGCCGGGGCGAATTCGCAGGCATAGCGGTGAGACCGGAAGCGGCAGTCTCCGTGGCGCGAGTGCCCGTCTGAGTGACCGACTTCGACTGCCGCTCGATTTCCTCGCGTCTTTGCCCGACCAGTGACGACGACACCAACATTGCTTGAAGTAATATTGGGAGAAATAGAATTATAGAAATCGCCGTAGCAGCGCCGACCGTTTCGGCACGTTCCGATGACAGGGCTATGATGGGGAGGGTGAGAAGGACGAGTGCGAGACGCCACGCCATCCTTCCGACGAGACGCCAAGCCTTTCCTGCCAAATCGGTTTCCTGATTTAGCTTCATCCGATTGATTGCGACCGACTTCGTCCACTTTCGGACGACCGCTAGGGGGATCAGGGAAAGAAAGAGCAGCAGAATCAGGATCATCTAGAAGCGAGGGGCACCGGCGTGAGGGATACCGCGCATGTGGGCGGGGCGTTCGCACGCCCTCCCGCGGGGGTGGCGCACAATGCCGTGTGGAATCCCACACGGTGCGCCTCCTGTCGAGCAATAGCCTCTCCGCGGCAATCCGCTCGGCTCCATGCCCTCGCGCCCGCGCAATATCATCGGCCCTCAACTCCGGCGCATACGTTACGGACGCGGGCTGTCGCAGCCCGATTTTGCAGCGGCGTGTCAGCAAATCGGGTGGGACATCAGCCGGGACATCGTGGCGAGAGTGGAATGCCAGACCCGGTGGGTAGCCGACTTCGAGCTGCTTCTCATCGCCCGAGTGCTGGAAATTCCGATGGAGCAGCTTCTGCCGACTCCTAAAGAAACAACGCGGGAGCTGAAGAGATTTCTGCCGTGACGGAGGCTGACCGCCTGCGCGATGCACCTTCGATTAAATCGAAGGTGTCGATTTTCGCGCGGCACGAAGGCGGCGCATTCATCGCCGAAGCGTATGCGCGTTTACTCCTCCGTGCCGTCTGGCGTTTCTTTCCCGGTCCCGAAAAGCAAGCGCGCACCCTTCGCGAACAGCTCCATTTCTTCGACCGTGAGCCCCAAGTCCTCCAGCGTTACATGGGGACTCACCGACTTGGCCCCTGCTTCGGCTTTCTTCTTGTCTGATTTGGATGGTTGTTGCGGCATTGGGGGCTACTGCACGTCTAGCGTCTGAGCTGGCCACTGTGGGAGTCCGTTCAGCAAAAATCCGCGTTCGGCGAGGCTGAATCCGTAGCGGTCTGCGAGGTCGCAGATCGTCGCCACAGCGTAGTCGATGCTGCACAAGCCGACGAACGGCTCTAGCGCCTCCGGCAGCGCAATGTCGCGCCCGCTTACCTGGACCTTCCCGACCACTCTCCCGTTGTCGCAAAGGCGAACTTTTGTGAGCGGGTATGCCGGATGTGACATCTGAAGCAAAAAGGAGAGGAGGACTCTGAAGCCCTCGTCGTTCCCCTGATCCGTCCACGTAAGATGTGGAAAATCCAACGGGCGCTGGAGCTTTGCGATGATCTTCGTGCGCAACGCTTCGCGCGAGGCCCTGGCTGAGTCTGAGCGTAAGTCGGCCTTCTTCGGCGTTTTCGGCTTTTTACTCCCGTCGTCGTCCGGCGACGGAAGCTCTTCGCGGCGGTTGTTTAAGCCCATGTCAGGTAGAGCGAAGCCGCGCGCGCAAGTTCTGCTCGGCGGCGACTTGCCGAACCGCAGGTCGATTTGCGTTCTGAATACGCACAGCAACGACCAATCGTTCTGCGAGATTCTGAACTAGCTCGTCGTGGTTGAGCCGTTCCATTAAGATAAGCCGACGCCGGGTCCACCGCGGAGTCCACTCGTCCGCAAATCGAACGAACGTGTCGCCTTCCTCGAACAACCGAATTCGCCGCCTTACCGTGCGAGCCGCCCCAAGCTCGTGCGCGTGCCGTTCTGCGTGCTGCCGTAAGGCCCCAGACGTGTGGGCCAAGATTTCAATCGCTTTCATTTTTTTACCATCCTTTTGGTCGCATCCTGCCCGGTTGATCCGGCGAACCACCGTGGCCCTGATTGGGCTCGGTTGGCGGCGTGTTCCGTGAGAAACTCGCGCTCTTGATGCTTGAGGTCTTGTAAACGAATTCTTGCGGAAACGCGAGCGCTTTTTCCACGTCATTTTTTGTCGGCGGACGGCACTACGTCCTGTGACCTGCGCCTCCCAATCGAACTCTGCGAGAAGGGCAGCGCGATGCGAAAACGTATCTTCGATTAAATCGAAGGTTCGCTTTTCAGGGGTCGGAGGCGCATCCGGTGGGCGCTGGAACGCGCGGTGCAAGCGACACCGGAAAAGCGCTCCGTCGGGAGCAGCACACTGGCTTTCTTCGTCCGCGCTTCCTCAGCTTCCACGTCGCGCCAGCGGAGCCGCGCAAGGCGGCGGTTCATGCGAATCACGGGAATCTTGCGCCCCTCAACGAGCCGTTGCACGGCGCGGCGGTTGCAGCCGAGCTTCGCGACGAGCTGAACTATCGTCAGCAATTTGGATTCGGTATTTTCGAGCGCGGCCATGTGCTCGCGGGCCGTGTCAAAGTTCCCGAATCCAGAACTTCACGATGGGCTCACCGTGCACAACGCGCGGAGCGTTTTGCGGATGCGGGCAGCGCGGGCTTTGCTTGCCGCATGCGATGAGCGCGCTGTCATTCCGAGTGAGGTGTGTATATCGGCTTGCGCGGCATGAGGGTTGCGCGCAACTGTTGCGCTCATGCCCGCCGCACCCAAATCGCTTGCCTTCAAAACGGCGTCCGGCACGGCTGGCCGGCATGGGGTGAAGCACGCTGCAAACGCGACGGATGCGGCGATCTCTCCGCGCACGCTGGCAGGCATGGACCGAGCGATTGCGAACATGCGCACCCGGAATCGCTCGAAGCCCGTCGATCTGAAGCGGCTGGCGGCGATGAAGATTTAAGGAGGGGGCGTGTGGGCGCGGGATTCGCGCGAAGATTTGTCTCGCCAACGCGCCGAGCGTCCTTAGCAGCGGAGCGCACATGAGCTTTTCAATCGAATGGGGCGTGCCGGAAATGGACGCGCTTTGGACGGGCTTACTGGCGAAATTCGATGCGAACACGCTTGCCGGCGACGAAACGCGCCTGCTGAAAAAGCTCCGCAAAGCCGTTCTCTGGCTCGCGGAGAATCCGGCGCATCCGGGTTTGCAGTCGCATGAAATCGACATGCTCTCGAAGCGCTACGGCGAGAAGGTCTGGCAGTCGTATCTCGAAAACCGCACGCCTGCGGCGGGTCGCTTGTTCTGGATTTACGGCCCGGAGCGGGGTGTTATCACGGTTATCGGATTGGAGCCGCATCCCGAATCGAGCAAGCGCAGCGGCTATGCGAAGGTGACGCTTTCGAGCGTGGTCCGGCAGCGCATGGCCGCCGCTCAAAAGGAGCGCTGGGCAAAAATTCGTAGGACGGAAGACGAGCGCCGTCCCCGGGGCGGTTAAACGGACGTGAGCAACACTCAGGCAATCCGCAGCTCGTGCGCGCGCGTGCGTGGGAAAGGCATCATCGGGGCTGGGCCTCGGGGCGTTACGTGGTCTTCTGCTAGCGGCGGCGAGTGGGTAGCGCTGCGCCGCGAAAAGTGGAATTCTTGAACCTTCGATTAAATCGAAGGTTTGTTTCCCGAACCCGCTTCATCGTCGTTCGACCCTCACGGGTGTCGGTTCACGCCGCGACTTTCATCGCAACCACGTTGGAACGGTATCCCGGCAGAATTCCGAACCACGCGCGCCCTTCTTCCGGCGTCACGACCGCATCATAATGCTTCGCGATAATGCGCGCCGAGTTGCCCATTTCGAGTGCGGTGCGCGCCACGTCGCCAGTCGCCGCAACGCGGAAAGTGCCGAACGAATGGCGCAGCCCGTCGAACGGGATTTCGACGCCTTGCTTGCGGGCGAAATACTGCGCGCGCTCGTTCGCGTTGAACGTGAAGACGGGACCGCTGGCGTCTGCGATTGCAGACAACCACGCCGCCAGATTCGGCAGAATCGGCACGAGTCTTTTCGCGCCCGTCTTCGACTTGCCGCCGCGCACACGAATGTATCCGCGCTTCGTGTCGATTTCGTTCCAGTCGAGCCGCATCGCTTCGTTCGGCCTGAGCCCGGCGAATCCGCCAATGATCAGCCAGAGCAACGTCTCACGATTTTCGAGCTGCGCGGCAGGCGGCAATAGTTTGGCCATGTCGGCAGCGGGCAAAATCTCGATGTCCTTTTCCGTCTCGCGAAGCTTCGCGACTTTTTCAAACTCGGTCCCGCCCGGTGGCAGCGCGCTCAGAATGTCGCGCGCGAAAAAGCCGAGCGTCACCAGATGCGCCCGCAGATTATTTTGCGACTTCGGCGCGCCGCCTTGCTCGCGAATCCACGCTTGCACGGTCTGCGCCTTCACTTGAGCGAGTTGCACCCGGAAAGCAGCGGCGAACCTTTCCAGCGGGCGGCGGAGTTGGTTCACGTATTCCGCATTCAGCCCGTCGCGCTTTTTCGACTCGATGAGCGCTGCCACCGCTTTTTCAACGGTCACGCTGACAAGCTTCGAGGCGTGCCGCTCGGCGAATTCCCGCGCGGCTTCGGTGAGCCCGCCCTTGCCGTCCAGAATCTTAACAGCGGCGACATAGCTCTTCACGGCGTCGATGAGCGGGGTGCCGATTTCCTTGAGCAGTCGCTCGGCATGCACGAACGCGTCGCGGTCTGAGTCCCGCATCTTCCCGACCGCAATGCGCCCCGTGTTGATCGCGCTCGCCTGTTGCTCGGCATGCGCCCATGCATCGTCATACGCGGCGAACGTCCGCCGCTCGCGCTTCCCCCCAATCCACGCAGCGACCTGATAAACAACCGCGCTGCGATTTTTCACGCGGTAGATCGTGGCCTTTCCACCGCCCCGTTTCACAGTCCGCGGGTAGGGCGGCGGTTCGGCTGCATGACAAGCGGCTCTGGATTGCATGACACGCAACCTGCAACTCGCTGCCGCAACTGGCAACAACTTCCTCTGTAGCTACAGAGACACAGAGGGGACCGTCAACTTTCGAATCCTAGTCGGGTAGCCCTCATGCGGAGGTGTCACCCCGCGGTCGGGTTTAGCAGGCTCCACCCTTCGTTCCGCGAAAACGACCGCCCACAGGTGCTGGAGCGTTGCGACTTGGGTCTGTCAGGCTTTCCAATCTGCGATGCGTCGATAGTGAGACGAGTCTCCGCGATCCCATGACCAGCAATTTCGCCCAACTGCGGGAGCACGATGAGCAACTCCTGCGCATCGGGATGCTGGCGGAGCGTTACTTCGCGGAAGATCCGAACACCTGCCTGCTCAAGCTACGGCAGCTTGCGGAGGTTCTCGCCCAGACGACGGCCTCGTATGCAGGTCTCTACCAGCAGGCCGACGAGAGCCAGTATGACCTGCTCAGCCGCTTGCGCGACCGAAGCATCCTCCCGGCCGAGATTTACCAACTCTTCGGCGAAATCCGGCGCACGGGGAACGCGGCGAATCACGCCCTTATCGGCGATCACCACACGGCGCTCGCGGTGCTCAAGATCGCGTGGCAACTCGGCGTGTGGTTCCATCGCACCTTCAAGGACGCGAAATTCCGGAGCGGCGCCTTCATCCCGCCTCAGCCGCCCAAGGATGAAAGCAACGAACTCCGCACCGAACTCGCGGCGCTCTCAAAGACTCTCGCGGACCACAAGGCCGCGCACCAGGAGCAGGCGCAGCAGGTCGAGGCCCTGAGCGCGCAACTCCGCACGGCGAAGGATGAACAAGCCTTCTGGGAGCAGATGGCCGCCGAGGTGGACGCAGAGAAGGCGGAACTAAATCAGCGTCTGGCCGCGAAGCAGGCTGAGGCGGTGGCTCAGCCCGCCGCTTCGGTCGCCGCCATGGTCAGTGCCGCAAAAACCGCCGCAGCCCATGTGCAGCTCGACGAGGCCGAGACCCGCCAGCTCATCGACAGCCAGCTCCGACAGGCCGGCTGGATCGTGGATTCAGAGAATCTGCGCTACGCCAGGGGCACCCGACCTCAGAAGGGAAAGAACATGGCCATCGCCGAGTGGCCCACTGCCACCGGCCCGGCCGATTATGTCCTCTTCGTCGGGCTCACTCCGATGGCCGCGGTGGAGGCGAAGCGGAAAAACATCAACGTCTCGTCCTCGCTCCAACAGTCGAAGCGTTACAGCCGCGGCTTCATCCCCTCCGACGAAACCAACATGCACGCGCAGAACTGGGGTGCGGACGGGGAGTTCCGCCTGCCCTTCATCTTCTCATCCAATGGCCGTCCCTACCTGCGCCAGCTCGCCACCCACAGCGGTATCTGGTTTTGCGATCTGCGCCGCCCCGACAACCTCGGTGACACACTCCAGGGCTGGCATTCCCCGGAAGGTCTCACCGCGTTGCTCCAGCGCGACGAAGCCGCCGCCCATCAGCAGCTAGCGACCGAAACCTTCGACTACGGATTCACCGTCCGCGACTACCAGCAGAGCGCCATCCTCGCGACCGAGAGCGCCATTGCCCATGGCGTGCGCGAGATGCTCCTCGCCATGGCCACCGGCACGGGGAAAACGAAAACCTGCATCGCGCTCATCTACCGCCTGCTCAAGACGAAACGCTTCCGGCGTATTCTGTTCCTCGTGGACCGTTCCGCGCTCGGCGAGCAGGCTACCAATGCGTTCAAGGATACCCGCATGGAGAGCCTGCAAACCTTTGCCGACACCTTCGGCATAAAGGAGCTCGATGAGCAGACGCCCGATACCGAAACCGCCGTTCACATTGCCACCGTGCAGGGCATGGTCGCCCGCGTCCTGAATCCTGCGGAAGACATCGCGCCGCCGACGGTGGATCAATACGACTGCATCATCGTGGACGAGTGCCACCGCGGTTACCTGCTCGACCGCGAGCTGTCGCAGACCGAACTCACCTTCCGCAGCTACGACGACTACATCTCGAAGTATCGCCGCGTGCTCGATTACTTCGACGCCGTGAAGATCGGCCTCACCGCCACGCCGGCGCTGCACACCACGGA